>WNGI01000787.1_pt1 | contig 24956 bp, 27 predicted proteins | sample 5400621 | NCBI WGS metagenome assembly WNGI01 (sample SAMN13153374, study PRJNA577476) | soil metagenome | isolation source: 20 cm soil or saprolite under Garry oak tree replicate 1 | place: USA:California | collected 2016-06-15 | reverse complement strand
AGCGCGAGCGCCGGGACGAAGATGAGCGCCTCGAAATCGAGCGGCCAGGCGTACGGATCGTGCACAGGCTGGACGCTACGCTATGAGCCTCCGCGTCCGTGGTGTAGTGGTAACACGAGAGCCTTCCAAGCTCTAGTCACCGGTTCGAGTCCGGTCGGACGCTTCATCGGACGCTTTCGATACGCTGTTGTCTACCGTGAAAACGACGGAGCGAGAACAGGCGAGAAAGCTTCGACGCGAAGAGGGTCGTTCGGTGAAGGAACTGGCCGCGTTGCTTCGTGTCTCACGCTCGACGATCAGTCTGTGGGTGCGCGATATCGACCTGACAAACGAGCAGCATGAGGATCTTTGTCGCCGATCGGGCAGCGGGCGAATACGGGGCTCCAAGATGAACGCCGCCCGTGCGCTCGCACGACATCGCGAGGCTCAGTGCATCGGTCGGCGGACGCCAAGATCCGGGTCACTTGCAACCTCTTCGCGGATCATGCCGAGAAACAACGAGAGATCGAAGGCTTCTGGCTTCGCGAGCTCGGCCTGCCAAAGACCTGCTTGAGAAAGTCCACCGTCAATCGCTACTCGAAGCACAGCAAGAAGAAGCGTCGCAACAAGCTGCTTTACGGAACGTGCCGCCTGAACATCTCTAACACCGCGCTGGTGCACGAAATTTATGGGGCGATCCAGGAGTACGGCGGCTTCGACCGCGAGGGATGGCTGATGTAGGACATCGGGCCGTCCGACGCCGCCGCAATCCTCCTCGGACGTGGAGGAGCGCCTTGTCCGGTTCCGGGCCACGACGGTCCTTGCGGTGCTCGGGATCGCGATTGCGGTCGCGCTCCTGCTCGAGATCATCTGGATCGCGCGGCACATCATCACGTGGATCCTGATCGCGGTCTTCCTCGCGCTGGCGCTCAACCCCGCGGTGGACTGGTTCCAACGTCATGGCGTGCGCCGCCGCGGGGCGGCGACCGCGATCACGGTGCTGCTCACGCTGGCTGGGCTGGCCGCGCTTGGGGCGCTCTTCGTACCGACGCTCGTCCACGAGGTGAACGGCTTCGCGAAGGCGCTGCCCGGCTACATCGACGACATCACGCATCGGCGGGGGCGGCTTGGGTTCCTCGAGTCGAAGTACCACATCACCCAGCGCGTACGCGACCAGCTCGAGAACGGCGGCGCCGGCAAGCTGCTCGGGCTGACCGGCACGGCGGTTGCGATCACGAAAGGGATCATCACCGCGATCGTGGCCACGGTGACGATCCTGTTCATGACCGTCTTCATGCTGCTCGAGGGGCCGGTCTGGGTCGACCGCTTCTTCCTCATGCTCCCCGAATCGTCGCGCGCGCACTGGCGGGGCGTCGGGCACCAGATCTACAGGACCGTCGGCGGGTACGTGACCGGGAACCTGCTGATCAGCGTGATCGCCGGCGTCTCGTCGACGATCGTCATGGTCGCGCTCGGCGTGCCCTACGCGGTGGCGCTCGGCCTGCTGGTCGCGATCCTCGATCTGATCCCGCTGGCCGGCGCGACCATCGCGGCGATTCTCGTCTCCGCGGTCGGGTTCATCCACTCGATCGTCGCGGGAGTCGTCCTGATCGTGTTCTTCATCGTCTACCAGCAGCTCGAGAATCACCTCCTGCAGCCGCTCGTCTACAGCCGCACCGTGCGCCTGTCTCCGCTTGTGATCCTGGTCGCGGTGCTGATCGGAGCCGAGCTGGCGGGCGTGCTCGGGGCGCTGGCCGCGATTCCGGTCGCCGGGACGATCCAGGTGCTCCTGATCGCCTGGCTCCAGCACCGGCGCATGCGGCAGGGCCGGGCCGCGACGATCTGAAATCACTCGTTCGGGGTGAAGCCGGGCGTGCAGGCGCACCGATCACGGTCGTATGCGCACGATCCTCGCGGCCGGCGCCCTTTCGATCTTGCTGCTCGGTTCCGCGCAGCAGGCGGCCGCGCGCCCGCACGCGATGCAGGTTCCGCGGCAGCAGAAGCTCAGTCTCTTCCTGCGGCACGCCGCGGTGCGCTCGCTTCCCGCGCGTCCCAGGAAAGCCGACAACGGCCTGAGGGCGCTCGAGCGCGACGTCGCCGCGCGTATCAACGCGCAGCGTGGCGCCCGGGGCTTGCGACCGCTCCGGATCTCGCGGGGGCTTGACGCCGCGGCGGCGTACCACTCCCGCGAGATGGGGCTCCAGGGATTCTTCGAGCACGAGTCTGTGAACGGCGCACCGTTCTGGAAGCGAATCGAGCGCTTCTATCCGATGGGTCGCGGCGCCTGGTCGGTCGGCGAGAACATCTTCTACGAGACGCCCGACACGAGCGCGCCCAGTGCTGTCGGCGAGTGGATGGCGAGTCCGCCGCACCGACAGAACATCCTCGCCCCCGAGTGGCGCGAGATCGGAATCGGGGCCGTGCACTTCACCGCTGCGAAGGGTGCGTTCGGTGGCCATTCGGTCACGATCGTGACCGCCGACTTCGGCGCCCGCGGCTGAGGCGAAATCCGCGCGAGCGGAGGATCCGTATCTCCTGACGGCAGACAAAGGACTGCGGCAGGGAGGGGGATCGATGTTCTTCCGCAAGCCGTTGCTGCTCGTCGGCATGCTCTTGCTCGCGACCACGGTCGGTGCGACGACCGCGGGAGCCGTTCGAGATCGAACTCCGCCGACGACGCCGAGCAATCTCCGCATCACCTCGAGCACCGACTCCAGCGTCTCGCTGGCGTGGAACGCCTCGACGGACAATTCGGGGAACTTCTGGTACTGCGTCCAACGGGGCTCGTCGGGTTGCTTTCGCGTGAACCCCCCGCAGACGACGTTCACGCTTTCGCGCCTGGCGCCCAATCAGACGCACACGTTCTCCGTCTACGCCGTGGACGCGGCGGGTAACCGTTCGGGCAACAGCAACACGGTGAGTTACACGACGCCGCCCGACACGACTGCGCCGAGCCCGGCGCCTCAGCTCACCGCGACCGAAGTGCATCCCACGCGTGTCTCGCTCGCGTGGACGGCTTCGGTCGACGACGTGAGCCAGGTGTACTACTCGCTGTTCCTCAACGGCAGCCAGTATTTCGGGGGCGAGATCGGAGTCCGGGCGAGGACGATTCTCGACCTCGTGCCGGCGACGACCTACAGCTTCCGGATCGAGGCGAGCGACGTGTACGGGAACAGCGTCCAGAGCAACCTGCTCACCGTGACGACGCCTGCCGCGACGGACACGGAGGCGCCGACGGTGCCGGCGAACCTGAGGCTCTCGCCGGAGAGCGCGCCGCCGGAGATCTGGCTCGACTGGGATCAATCGACGGACAACGTCGATCCGCAGTCGCAGATCCTGTACGACGTCTTCATCAACGGTCAGCTCGATCACGCCGCGCTCGGGAGGGGCGACACGATCACGTACTGCGTCGCGCCTGGGCCGAACGTGATCGCAATCAGGGCAGTGGACGCAACCGGCAACACGTCCGCGTTGGGCAACGAGATCACGTTCGACTGTTAGCCGCGCCAAAGACGCAGCCGCCGCGTCGACCTTGACGCGGCGCGGCTGCTGCCGTCTCTAGACCGTGTCCTCGGCTTCCTGGCGCGTCGCTGCGTGCCCGTGTGCCGGCAGGAGGGTGCGCACCGGCGCGAGGCCGGACGCCCCGCTCGGCCGTCACGTAGCTGGGCGACGGCCGTGGCCTATCTGTGCGTAGCGGCCTGCGCGTGCATGCGGGCGACGGATGAGGTCTGACGGTAGCGAGCCCGGCCGCGCGGGCGGGCGGGCTCCGCTGTTTTTCAGGCTCTTACGGTGTCGTGGACGCGGCCTGCGCGCAGATGACGTAGACCGTCATGTTCTGGGCCGTCCCCGAGTACCCCGTCGCTTCCCAGCCGGTCTTCCCGACAGGGTTTGTGTCGGCGATGAACCCGTTGTTCGGGTCGGCAAGCTTGGCGCCGCCGCCCGTGGCGCTCAGCCCGGTTGGGCAGTTCACCGTGCCACGGGTCACTGTGGCTCCACCAGCGGGAAGCGCGACTACGGCTGACTGATAGTCGAGCCGCGAGACCGGTGCAGCATCGGCCGTGCCTGCCGAGGGCACTTTGCCGAGCGTCGACTCGTTGACTTGCGCGCCGCCGAGCGCGTTCTTTTTCACTTTCACCCCCGTAACGGCGCCTTTTTTGAGCTGCTTGGTGCCGACGCTGTTCGCCGGGAGCTTGATTGCCGCGTAGCTCGTGCCGCCGAGCGCTACCATCAGCGCGAGGCACGCGACGACCATGGCGGGTGATGGTATGCGGCGGGAGAGCCTCCGGAGGATTTCCCTCTCGTTCATGCCGTCTCCTTCTTCCGAGGACGGGACCACTGTACGCCTCTATGTGCCTCTTGTCACGTGCGGCGGGATGATCTCCTCGCATAGGAGTTCTCGCGTGAGGGGCAGGGGACGCCCGCGGGTCGGCTTGCCGGACGCGACAGTGGGGTTTACCGTTACGAACCGGCGCGAAGCGGCGCATCGTTAAGCCGATTTGCGGGGACTTCGGACGATTTCGGCTCTAGAACTGGCAATGCGCCTGGAGGGACTCGAACCCCCGACCAACGGCTTAGAAGGCCGCCGCTCTTCCTCTGAGCTACAGGCGCCCGAGCGAAGGGTAGCCCGCCGCACGGTCCTACTCCACGAATTCCGCCTGGGCCTCGGGATTCGCGGTGTGCCAGTCACTCAGGTGGAGATCGAGCTCCATGCGCACGCGGCTGTGCCGGACAGACGAGAGCCGTGAGACCTCGATCGTGTTCGGGCCGACCTCGTAGGCGACGTAGGCGCGCTCCCGGAGGAACGCGATCAGGCCGGGTAGATCTGCCGCTTCTTGGACTCGGATTCGCATGGACCCCTGCATGTCAATTGTCGGCAGAACCGGGCTCCAGCGGGACCCAAGGTCGGGTGATTCACGAAGCCGTTCGGGTCGCACAGATGTTGCGCTTTCGTCACTGTCCCGCTCCCCATGCGTGCGAAGTTCGTCGATAGGGTCCTGACCGGAGGGAGGCCGCGGCCGGACCCCGGACGCGAGCGCCGAAGCGGCTATTCTGAGCCGTGCGCGGTGGCGGTAGCTCAGTTGGTAGAGCCCCGGGTTGTGGTCCCGGTGGTCGCGGGTTCAAGTCCCGTCCGCCACCCCTAGTGCCCCGTCCAGTGATGCCGTCGAGCTTCTGAGTCGCGTCGCGTGGTCGCGGGCCAGAAGCCGGCATGTATCGCTGGATGGGGCACTAATTCCGCAGTGAAGATCCTCGCCTCCCGTCGCTTTCCCGGCCCCGCCTGGGACGAGCTTCGCGATGTCGAGTACTACGAAGGCTCGCTCACCGCGCCGCGGCCGGACGTCGACGCGCTCGCCGTCGTCGGCGAGGTGATCGACGCGCGAACGCTCGAGCTGTTCCCCAACCTGCGTCTCGTCGCGAACTACGGCGTCGGCTACGACGACATCGACGTCGCCTCCTGTGCGGCTCGCGGCGTCGCCGTCACGAACACTCCGGGCGTCCTCAACGCTGCGACTGCAGACCTCGCGCTGGCGCTCATCCTCGCGACGCGGCGACGTGTGGTCGAGTCCGACTCCTTCGTCCGGACCGGGAGGTGGGGGACGGATTGGGCCTCGACGACGCTCCTCGCCCAGGAGGTGAGCGGCGCGACGCTCGGCATCGTCGGCCTCGGGCGGATCGGCAAGGCCGTGGCTCGCCGGGCACGCGGCTTCGAGATGCGTCTGCTCTACACGAAGCGCGAGCGTTTGCCGGCGGACGAGGAGCACGAGCTCGGGCTCGACTATCGCGACCTAGACGACCTGCTGCGGGAGGCGGACATCGTCACCGTCCACGTCCCGCTGGCGGCCGAGACGGAGTTGCTGCTCGACGCGCGGCGGCTCGGGCTCCTGCACGACGGCGCGTGCCTCGTCAACACGGCACGCGGAGCGCTCATCGACGAACCGGCGCTCGTCGCGGAGCTCGCGGCGGGCCGGATCAGAGCGGGCCTCGACGTCTTCACCGACGAACCGAACGTGCCGCCGGAGCTGCTCGAGCTTCCGAACGTCGTCCTCACGCCCCATCTCGGCAGCGCGACGCAGGAAACGCGCGAGGCGATGACCCGCGTTCTCGTCGACAACCTGCAGGCCGCGGAGGCAGGCAGACCGCTCCCGAATCCCGTCTACGCTTCGTAGCCCGCGGCCCCGTAGCTCAGCGGATAGAGCAACGGACTTCGAATCCGTGTGCGGAGGTTCGACTCCTCCCGGGGCCATTTTCCCGCACCACAGGTGCGGGAAAATGCGAGTCCCGCCGCAGGCGGGACGAGCCACGATGGTGTCGGCGGCGAGACCGCCTAGCCGAGCATAAGCCGCATCACGACTTCTTCCCCGTCGATCTCTCCCGTTTCGACGAAACCGAAGCGTGCGTAGAAATCGCGCGGGGAGTCGTCGCCGGGGTGGAAGCTGAGCTTCACCTCCTTCATGCCATCCGCTCGCGCCGCTTCGACGAGCAAGTCCAGTGCACGGCGCCCATAGCCCTCGCCCTGGTGGCGTGCGTCGATCATGAAGCGCCAGACCCAGAATTCATTCGGCGGGTCGCGAAACGCCATGACGAATCCCACCGGAACCTCATCGGCATAGACCGCGCGAAACCAGGCCCGCGGCTCGAAGTGGGCCTCGGCGATCGGGCGCGCGTTCGTTGCCACGTACTGCCTCTGCTCGGGCGCGACCGCGAGATCGAGCACAGCAGGAGCGACTCGGGCGTGATCTCACGAAGTTCCACGGCCGCGACCACGCCATGCATCTCACCAGAAGTTCTACCCAGCAGCAGGCGGACATAGGATCAAGCGCATGCCCGTGCGCGAAGCCGCCTGTCACTGTGGCCAGTTGCGACTCGCAGTGACGGGCGATCCGTTCGTCGTCTCCATTTGCCACTGCCTCGACTGCCAGCGCCGGACCGGAAGCGCCTTCGGGATGCAATCCGCCTTCAAGCCGGACCAGGTCGAGATCGTGGGCCGCTTCAGCGACTACTCGCGGATCTCTAACGAGGCGGACGAGAAGGAGCACGTCTTCCACTTCTGCCCCGACTGCGGCTCGCAGGTCTTCTACACGGAGCCGACCGACCCGGATCTGGTCGTGATCTCAGTCGGCGCGTTCGCCGACCCCGAGTTCCCGCCGCCGACCGAGTCGGGCTACAACTCGCGCCGTCACGAGTGGTTCGACCTGCCCGAGGACATCGCGGGCTTCGCGCCCGAGCTCTGGTGGCCGGTCCACCCGCTCTACGAGTTGGGCAAGTACGCCGAGGCCGCCGACCAGGGGCGCCGGCTGCTCGAAGCTCATCCGGAGTACCCCGACCTGGCCTACAACGTGGCGTGCTGCGAGAGCCTCGCGGGCCGGACTGCCGACGCGATCGAGCATCTCCGCGTCGCAATCGACCGGAGTGAGCAGTTCCGCGCGATGGCCGCCGGCGACTCGGACTTCGATCCGATCCGCGACGAGCCGGCGTTCAAGGAACTGGTCGGCTAGCGCTGGCGCTCTTCGATCCCGAGAGCCACGAGCCGCTCGTCGACGAGCCGTGGCGCCCTGCCGCGATCGAGGCGGCGATCCGCGAGATCGTGGCCGAGGCCGAGGAAGCGTTCGACGACGGCTGGACGACGCACCCGGACGACGACGAGGACGGACCGCCGCGCCTCCGGTCGGTGTACATGGGGGGCGCCGGAGTAATCCAGGGGCTTCACGAGCTCCAGGAGCGCGGGCTCGTCGAGCTCCGGCGCGACTACGCTCCGTACCTCGACCAGGACTACGTTCCGGACTGGCCGGAGGACGATCACGAGCGAAGCCTCTCGTTCGGGGATACCGGGATCCGGCTCGTGCTCCAGCGGATCGCGCCTTCGAGCGCGAACGCGGACCGCCTGGCGGAACTGATCGCCGCCAACGCGCACGACGAGCACCGCGAGCTCATGTGGGGGAGCGCGGGCACGATGCTCGCCGCGGCCGAGCTGCACGGCTCGACCGGGGAGGCTCGCTGGCTCGAGCTCTGGCAGGAGAGCGCGGCGTGGCTCGAGGACGAACGAGATCCGGAGTCAGGCGTCTGGACGCAGGTGATCGTCGGCAAGCCGGCGCGCTACCTCGGCCCCGCGCACGGCTTTGCGGGGTGCATGCTCGCCCTCGCGTCGTTCGCTCCCTCGGCGGACCTTCACGAGCGCGCTGCCGAGGTGGCGCGCCGCTACGCCGTCGAGGAGGACGCACTGGCGAATTGGCCCCCGCTGACGGACATCGACTTGCAAGCGCCCGAGGGCCGGATCCGCGTCCAGTAGTGCCACGGCGCCCCGGGGATCGTCGCCTCGCTAGCGCGGTTCGCGCCGGACGACGCCGAGCACGACCGGCTGCTCCGAGCAGGCGGCGAGCTGACCTGGCACGCCGGCCCGCTCGCCGAGAAAGCCGGCATCTGTCACGGCACCGCCGGCAACGGCTACGCATTCCTCGCCCTCCTCGAGCGAACCGGCGACGAGCTCTGGCTCGACCGTGCCCGCGCGTTCGCAATGCACGCGGCCGCCCAGGTCGTCCGCGCGCGTGAGGCCCATGGCCGAGGCCGGTTCACGCTCTGGACGGGAGATCCCGGAGTTGCGCTCTACCTCGCCGACTGCCTCGCAGGCAGTGGCGAGCTGCCCCTGCCCTAGCCCGTCCGGCTCGCGAGCAGGTAGAGCAGAAGCGGGCCCAGCGTCGCCGCAACGCTGAAGAACCAGACCGCAGTCAGCTCGACGGCGCCGAACTCGCGCTCGGGGACGGCGACCCGTGGCGCAGGACTTCCGGCAGCGAGAAGGCTGCGAGCCGCACGTGCGACCTCGGGCGGCGAGACGAGCACCAGCTCCGGGCTGATCGGCTCCGAGAAATCCGCTGGAAGTGCGATCGCGACATCCACGCCGCACGATTGTCCGGAATCCAAGCGGCCCGGGCATCCCTCGTTCGGGGGACACCGGCTCTCGGTTTCCTGGCGCGTTGCTCCGTGCCCGTATGCGAGTGGGACAGTGCTGCAACGCACGGCCCGCTCGCAGGAGGGTGCGGAGCGAGGCGAGGCGGCCCGCGGAGGCCGGCTCCGCCGGCCGGGAGCGGGACGCCGGCCAGGGAAGCGAGAGAGTGCGGGCGAGAGGACTCGAACCTCCAAGAGCTTTCGCTCACCGGGTCCTAAACCCGGCGCGTCTACCAGTTCCGCCACACCCGCGTGCGGACAGGATAGAGCGGCACTTTGGAGAGGTGTCGCGTCCGCGGGCGGCGCGGACGCGAACTGCGCGGCGTAGGGATCCGGCTGCGATGGCGGATCGCAGCGTCTCTCTCGTCATCGGGTGCTCGACGAGTTCGCCCATGCCTCGTTCGGGGGGCGCAGTTGGAAGCCGGGAGGCGCTCTCGGTTTCCTGACGCGTTGCTGGGCGCACGTAGGCCGACGGGACAGTGTTGGCCACACGGACCGTCGGCTGGAGTGCGGCCAGCAGCGCGAGCGGCGGCGGAGCCGGGCTCTGCCCGGGGGAGCCGCCGCGGTCAGGGAAGCGAGGGCTGGCACAATGGCCGCGGTGAGGACTCAGGTCGAAGAGCTCGCGGACAATCGCGTCCGCCTACAGGTCGAGGTCCCGGTCGACCACGTGAAGCACGCCGTCGAGCACGCTTCCTCCGACCTCGCGGCCAGCACCAAGATCCCCGGCTTCCGCAAGGGCAAGGTCCCGCAGAAGGTGCTCGAGGCGCGGGTCGGCCGCGACCGCATCTTCACCGAGGCCGTCGAGTCGCATATCAGCGGCTGGTTCTGGAACGCGGCCGACGACGCGAGCGTGCGGCCCGTTTCCCAGCCCGAGCTGAACTACGACCTGCCGAGCTCGGAGGACGAGCCGTTCAGCTTCACCGCCGAGTTCGCCGTCCAGGCCCCGCCCGAGGTGGCCGAATGGGCCGGGCTCGAGGTGCCCGCTCCGGAGCCGGACGTCCCCGAGGAGCTGGTCGAGCGCGAGCTCGAGGTCCTCCGCGCGTCGGTCGCCGAGCTCGTCCCGGTCGAGGACCGCCCGGCGAAGGACGGCGACGTCATGGTCGTCGACCTCGTCGACGAATCGGGAGAGGCCCAGCGCGACTACGTCGTCCAGCTCGGCGCGGGCCGCCTCGTCGAGGACATCGAGCGCGGTCTCCGCGGGATGAGCCCGGGCGAGACGAAGACGATCGGGTACACGGACACCGAGGAGCGCCAGAAGCAGGCCGAGGCGACCCTGAAGGAGCTCAAGGAGCCGGTGCTGCCGCCGCTCGACGACGAATTGGCGCGCGCCGCGAGCGAGTTCGAGACGCTCGAGGAGCTGCGCGCCGAGATCGAGGAGCGCCTGCGCGACGCGATCCAGGCCGAGCTCGACGCCGACTTCCGCGCCGCCGCGATCGACACGCTCGTCGAGGCCTCGAACGTTGAGGTGTCCGACGCGCTCGTCGAGGCGCGTGCCGCCGAACTGCTCTCGGCGATGCTCCGCTCACTCGAGCAGCGGGGCCTCGACGCCGAGACGTATCTCCGCGTGACCGGCCAGACCGCCGACCAGCTCAGAGAGACTCTCCGAGCCGAGGCGAAGCGCGCGATCGCACGCGAGCTCGTGCTCGAGGCGGTCGCCGACAAGCTTGCGATCGAGGTCTCCGACGACGAGATCAAGGAGCTCGTCCGCGAGCAGGCGGAGGCCGCCGAAGAGGATCCCGAGGCTGTGATCGAGCAGCTCTGGCAGGCCGGCCGCCACGAGCGCTTGCGCTCGGACCTCCGCCTGAAGAAGGCCCTGGACCGTATCGTCGAGGACGTGAACCCGATTCCCGTCGAGCTCGCGCAGGCGCGCGAGAGCATCTGGACGCCCGAGAAGGAAAAACCCGAGACCGCTGCGAAGTTGTGGACCCCCGGCAGCAGCAAGGAGCCCGTATGACCTATGACCCCCGCATGAGCCCACTCGTTCCGATGGTCGTCGAGCAGACCTCCCGCGGCGAGCGCGCGTTCGACATCTACTCCCGGCTGCTCAACGAGCGGATCATCTTCCTGGGGACCCCCGTCGACGATCAGATCGCCAACCTGATCATCGCGCAGCTCCTCCACCTCGAGTCGGAGGACCCGGACAAGGACATCGCCCTCTACATCAACTCGCCGGGCGGATCCGTCTACCATGGCCTCGCGGTCTACGACACGATGCAGTTCATCAAGCCCGACGTTCAGACGATCTGCGTCGGGATCGCGATGTCGATGGGAGCACTACTTCTTTCCGGCGGCGCGAAAGGGAAGCGCATGGCGCTGCCGAACGCCAAGATCCTGATCCACCAGGTCTGGGGTGGATTCCAGGGTCAGGCGACCGACATCGAGATCCACGCCAGGGAGACGATTGCGTTGAAGCGGAAGCTCGAGGAAATCATGGGAACGCACACCGGGCAGGATCTCGAGAAGGTCTCGAAGGACATGGAGCGCGACTTCTTCATGACGGCTGCAGAAGCGAAGGAGTACGGAATCATCGACACTGTCATCGAGCATCGCTGATTCGAGGGCTAGGCAGAAAGGCCTTTTCGATGTACAAGGTGAACGGGGATGGCTAGGGCAAGCGAAGGAAACGAGCAGCTGCTTTGCAGCTTCTGCGGCAAGTCGCAGCGCCAGGTCAAGAAGCTGATCGCTGGGCCGGGCGTCTACATCTGCGACGAGTGCATCGATCTCTGCAACGAGATCATCGACGAGGAGCTGACGACCCCGGCGACGCTCGACCTCGAGAACCTGCCGCGCCCGAAGGACATCTACGCCGTCCTCAACGACTACGTCGTCTCGCAGGAAGAGGCGAAGCGCACGCTCGCGGTGGCGGTCTACAACCACTACAAGCGCGTGCAGATGGGCGCCGAGGACGGCGACGTCGAGCTCCAGAAGTCGAACATCCTGCTGCTCGGCCCAACCGGATGCGGGAAGACGCTGCTGGCGCAAACGCTGGCGCGGATCCTGAACGTTCCGTTCGCGATTGCCGACGCGACGGCGTTGACCGAGGCCGGTTACGTCGGAGAGGACGTCGAGAACATCCTGCTCAAGCTGATCCAGGCCGCGGACTTCGACATCAAGAAGGCCGAGACCGGGATCATCTACATCGACGAAGTCGACAAGATCGCGCGCAAGGCGGACAACCCGTCGATCACGCGCGACGTGTCCGGCGAGGGTGTCCAGCAGGCGCTGCTCAAGATTTTGGAAGGGACCGTTGCCTCGGTGCCTCCGCAGGGCGGGCGCAAGCACCCGCACCAGGAGTTCCTCTCGATCGACACGACGAACGTCCTCTTCATCTGCGGCGGCGCGTTCGCGGGGCTCGAGAAGATCATCGGCAAGCGGATCGGCAAGAACGCGGTCGGCTTCGGCGCGGACATCCGCTCGCGGCACGATACGGACAAGTCGGAGCTGCTCTCGGACGTCATGCCCGAGGATCTGCTCTCGTACGGGCTGATCCCCGAGTTCATCGGCCGGCTACCGGTCGTCTCGGCGGTGCACCAGCTGCAGCGCGAGGACCTCGTTCAGATCTTGGTGGAGCCGAAGAACGCGCTCGTCAAGCAGTACCAGCGCTTCTTCGCCTACGACGACATCGAGCTCGTCTTCACCGAGGACGCGCTCTGGGAGATCGCGGACAAGGCTTTGGAGCGCGAGACCGGTGCACGCGGGTTGCGGTCGATCATCGAGCACGCGCTTCTCGACGTGATGTTCGAGCTCCCGTCGCGCAAGGACGTCTCCAAGTGCGCGATCACGAAGGAGACGATCGCGCAGGATCTGAAGCCGACACTCGTCACCTCGGGCGGCGCGCCCGAAGAGTCGGACGAGCTCGTCGAAGAGTCCGCCTAAGCCGGGGCGGCAGCCTCGCTCGGCTCCGTGGGCTCCTCCTCGCGGGCGCGGATGGCGTGCACGCTCGGTTGCGCGTAGACGATCGCCTGGGTGATCGCGATCACGAGCGCGGCGGCGAGGAGCGTCTGCTGGACGCCGAACACCGCCGCGACCGGGCCCGCGAGCGCCGCACCGAGGGGGAGTAGCACGAAGGAGCCGAACGAGTCGTAGGAGCTGACGCGCGACATCGATTCCTCGGGCACGTTCTGCTGGAAGACGGTGAACCAGAGCGCGATGTGGATCGCCAGGCCGCAGCCGCAGAGCACCGAGAACACGATCAGGGTCCAGAGCGGGAGGCCGAGCCCCATGCCGAGCGGCTGCAGGAGGAAGACCCACGCAGCCATGCACGAGGCCGCGAGCGGCTTCTTCGGGCGGATCCGCAGCGCGAGCAGGCCGCCGATGAGGGCGCCGACGGCGAAGGCCGCCGTCAGAGCCGCCCAGGCGGGCGCGCCGCCGAGGTCGCGCTTGGCGACGATCGGGCCGAGCACCCAGTACGACGCGAACGCGAAGTTGCCGATCCCGAAGAAGACGATCGTCGTCCAGATCCAGGTCTGGCGGCGGAACTCGTCCCAACCCTGGCGCAGGTCGGAGAAGAAGGACTTCGCCTCCACCGTTTCGCTGCGGGCCGGCAACTTCAGCGGCACCAGGAGCAGCGCACCGAATCCAAAGGACACAGCATCGATCAGAAGCGCAGACCCCGGGCTGCCCGCCGCGACGATGGCGCCCCCGATGGCTGGGCCGACGATTCTCGTCGCGTTCCGTGCGAGCCCGAGCAGCGCGTTCGCCTGCTGGAGCCGGCCGGCGCTGATCGTCGCGGGGATCAGTCCGGTCGAGGCGGGCAGGTAGAAGCCTTCCGCGAGCCCGTAGATCGCCTGTAGGACGACGAGCATCCCGATCGTCGCCGAGCCCGTCAGGACGAGTGCTCCGGTGATCGCCTGCACGATGCCCTGGACGACGGCGATCGCGATCAGGACGAGGTGGCGCGGGAGCCGATCGGCCCAGACGCCCGCAGCGAGCACGATCGCCGCATCGGCGATCTGCCGCGCAGCCAGCACGAGCCCGAGCGCGATCGCCGAGTCGGAGACCTGGAGCACGGCGAACACGAGCGCGATGACAGAGATGCCGTCGCCGAGCCCGGAGATCGTCGAGCTTGCGAAGAGCAGGCGGAAGTTGCGTTCGGCGAGCGCGCCGACGGCACGGCGTAGTCGCATTGCCTGCTTTTACCGCATTTGCCGGATAACCGAACAGCAGCGATACTGAGTCCATAGTCGCTGCCTGACCGCATTCGCTCTCAACGCCAGGACTCGGCGAGTCCGCGGCCGTACGATGCGCGCATGGAGCCGCTCTACCAACCGCAGGGGATCGAGGAGCGCTGGCAGCGCACCTGGGAGGAGGAAGGCCTCTACAACGCGGAGCCCGGGAGCGGCCGCGAGACGTTCGTCGTCGCCCATCCGCCGCCGAACGTGACCGGTGCGCTGCACACCGGGCACGCCCTCCAGATCTCGCTCGCGGACGCGCTCGTGCGCTGGCATCGGATGCGCGGTTTCGAGACGGCGTTTCTGACCGGGTACGACCACGCCGGGATCTCGACCCAGACCGCAGTCGAGAAGCACCTGGCCACACAGGGCAAGACGCGAAACGACTACGGGCGCGAGGCGTTCGTGGAGCTCGTGTGGGGGTGGCTCCGCGAGTACGGCGGCACGATCATGAACCAGTTCCGCCGAATGGGCGCGTCGATGGACTACCGGCGCGAGCGGTTCACGATGGACGACGAGTACGTGCGCGCCGTGATGCGCTTCTTCGTGCACCTCCACGAGAAGGGCTGGATCTACCGCGCGAACAGGATCATCAACTGGTGCCCGCACCACGAGACGTCGCTCTCGGATCTCGAGCTGCTGCACGAAGAGGTCGACGACGCACTGACCTACGTGCGCTATCCGTTCGCCGACGATTCTTCCGCCGGCGTGACGATCGCGACCGCGCGCCCGGCGACGATCCTCGCCGACGTCGCCGTGGCCGTGAACCCCGAGGACGAGCGGTGGCGCGACGCGATCGGGCGCGAGGTGCTCGTGCCGTTCGTGGAACACGCAGTGCCGGTGATCGCCGACGAGCGCGTGGACATCGAGTTCGGTACGGGGGCGCTCAAGGTCACGCCTGCGCACGATCCGCTGGACTTCGAGATCGGCCGCGACCACGGCTTGCCGGAACCGTCGGTGATCGGCCTCGACGGGCGGATGAACGAGGGGGCCGGCGAGCTGGCCAGCCTGACCCAGGAAGAGGCGGGCGAACGCATCCTCGACTGGATCAAGGAGCACGGCTTGCTCGTGAAACGGGAGGCCTACCGCCATACGATCGCGCTCTGCGAGCGCTGCAAGAGCAGGATCGAGCCGCTGATCTCGCTCCAGTGGTGGTGCTCGATGGACGAGCTCAAGCAGCCGGCGCTCGAGGCGCTCAGGTCGCGTCGCGTCCAGTACCACCCGGAGTCGCAGCACCGGTTCGCGATCGACTCGCTCGAGAACGCGCCCGACTGGAATATCTCGCGCCAGATCTGGTGGGGTCACCAGATCCCGGTGTGGGAATGTCCGGACGGTCACGAGACGGTGGCGGAGACCGAGCCGGAGGCCTGCGCCGAGTGCGGGTCGACCGAGCTGACGAGGAGCGCCGACGTCCTGGACACCTGGTTCTCGTCGGCGCTCTGGCCGTTCGCGATCCTCGGCTGGCCCGAGGAGACCCCCGAGCTTCGGGCCTGGTACCCGGGCACGTTGAACACCACGGCGCGCGAGATCATCCGCCTCTGGGAGAACCGGATGATCTTCTCGGGACTCGAGATGATCGGGGACATCCCGTTCAGCCATGTGATCATCCACACCACGGTGCTCGCGCCGGACGGGCGGCGGATGTCGAAGAGCCTCGGCACTGGGCTCGACCCGCTCGAGCTGATCGACGAGCACGGCACGGACGCGACCCGGTACGGGCTGCTCAAGATGTCGTCGTCGCAGGATGTCCGCTTCGCGATCGGTGCGATCGAGGAGGGCCGCAAGCTCGCGAACAAGCTTTGGAACGCGAGCCGACTCGTGCTCGGCGCCGGACCGGCGGAGGGTGAGCCGACGCCTGACGCGATCGAGGAGCGCTGGATCTTCGCCGGGCTCGAGGAGACACGCCGGGAGGTCGACGCCGATCTCGGCGCCTTCGCCTTCGCTCACGCCGCCGATCGCCTCTATCACCTCACCTTCGACGACTTCTGCGACTGGTACCTCGAGGCGATCAAGCCCCGGCTCGAGGAGCCGCGGGTCCGCGCGACGGCCGTCGCCGCGCTCGAGCGACTGCTCAAGTTGCTGCACCCGGTGATGCCGCACGTAACCGAGGAGATCTGGGCGCAGCTACCCGACCGGGAGGCGCGGCTGATCGTCGCCCCGTGGCCCGAGCCCGACGAGCGTTTCGCCGAGGATCTGCACGCGCTCGACAGTGCCCAGGAGGCCGCGGCTATCTTCCGCAGGAGCGGTGTTCGTGCCGAACTCACGGGCGACGACTTGCGCATCTTCGAGGCAGTCGTTAGACCCGACCGCGTCAGAACTGACGGCAACGCAGACGCCGAGGTCGAACGGCTCCGTCAGGAGATCGCGCGCGCCGAGGGCATGCTCGCCAACGAGCGGTTCACCTCGAAGGCGCCCGCCGAGGTCGTCGAGGCCGAGCGCGAGAAGCTCGAGCGCTACCGCCGTGAGCTCGATGCGATCAGCAACTAGTCCGGGCGCGGCGACAGCCTGGGTCGCCTCGCTCAGCCCATGGCCGGAGGAGTTCGGGCTCGACGGGATGCGGTCGCTCCTCGCCCGCCTCGGCGATCCGCAGAAGGCGTACCCCGCGGTTCACGTCGTCGGCACGAACGGGAAGTCGACCGCCACCCGCACGATCGCGGAACTACTTCGGAGCGAGGGTCTCCGCGTGGGCGCGTACACCTCGCCGCACGTCGCCGGCTGGCACGAGCGGTTGAATTGTGACGAGGCCGGCTTCGAGCGGGCCGTCGCGCGGGTTCGCGGTCCCGCGGAGGAGCTCGGGTCGACGCAATTCGAAGTCCTGACCGCCGCGGCGCTGCTCGAGTTCGCGGAACAGGGTGCGGACGCGGCGGTCGTCGAGGCCGGGCTCGGCGGACGGCTCGACGCGACGAACGTCGTCGACGCCGAGGTCGTCCTGCTCACCAACGTCGCGCTTGAACACACCGAGGTGCTCGGCGAGACGCGCGAAGAGATCGCGCAGGAGAAACTGGCAGTTGCTCATGTTGCAAGAGTAGTTGTCATGTCGGACAACACATTCGAACATCTGGTGCCCGGCGACGCGACCATCGTGCAGGGCGGCGCCCGCGAAGCGGCCGAGGCGTTCCTCGGCCGACAGATCGAGCACGACGCGGATGTCTCGCTGGCCGGCCGCCTCGAACGCCGCGACGGCGAGATCCGCGACGGGGCGCACACCCCCGAAGCCGTCGAGTGGCTGCTGGCGCGGATCCCGGCCCGCGACTACGTCCTCTGCGTCTCGATCCTGCGCGAGAAACGCGTCGACGAGCTGCTCGAGCGCCTCGGCCGTGCAGGCAGCACATTCGTCGCGACGACCTCCAGCAACCCGCGCGCGCTGCCCGCAAAGGATCTCGCCGCGCAAGCCGCAGCGCACTTCTCGGAAGTCCTTTCGGTCGCGGATCCGGCCAAGGCCCTCGCGCGCGCGCGTACTTTTGAACGCTCAGTCCTCGTCACCGGCTCCCTCTATTTGCTCGCAGACCTCCACCCGCGAGAGGAAGACGGTGCAGGTTGACGAAAGCTGGCGAACGGATCACCGTCTTCGCGTTCGCGGCCGTTGTCGTGCTGTCGATCGTGGGGATCGCGTTCGCTCTCGGTTACATCGTCGGTCAACTTCTCCTATAACGGGGGAACGGAAGTGAAGACAGTCCTCGCAGCGAGTGGAGATTCCGGGTTCTTCGGGACGCTTCACGACTTCTTCGACTCGGGCTCCTGGCCGCTCCTTCGCAACCTCGCGATCTTCATGGTCGTCGTCTTCTGGTTGGCGGTCGGCTACTGGGTGTTCAAGGACGCGCGCCGCCGGATCGCGGATCCGTGGCTCGTCGGGGCGGCGACGATTCTCGGGCTCGTGCCTCCGTTCGTGGGCGCCTTCATCTACATGCTCTTCCGGCCGCCCGAGTACCTCGAGGACGTGCGCGAGCGGGAACTCGAGATCAAGGCCATGGAGGAGAGCCTCGGCCGCGGCCGGCACCAGAACTGCCCGGTCTGCCGCGCGGACATCGACGAGACCTTCCTCGTCTGTCCCGTGTGCACGACGCGCCTGCGCCAGGCGTGCGTCAACTGCAAGGCGCCGCTGGAGCCGCTCTGGCAGGTTTGTCCCTACTGCGAGACGCCGATCGAGTCGACGGCGCCGATCCACTTCCCTCCGCTCGAAGCCCCGCGGCAGGAAACCGGGTCCGAGTAGAGTCGCCGCCGATGGCGGCGGAGCGCACACTCGTCCTGATCAAGCCTGACGCGGTCCGGCGCGGCCTGGCCGGCGAGATCCTGCGGCGCTTCGAGCTTCGAGGGCTCGAAATCCGCGAGGCGCGCCTGCTCACGGTCGACCGCGAGTTGGCCGGAGAGCATTACGCGGAGCACGCGGAGAAGCCGTTCTTCGGCGAGCTCGTCGAGTTCATCACTTCGGGGCCGACCCTGGCGCTCGTGCTTGAGGGGGAGGGGGCGATCGCGACCGTTCGCACCACGATTGGCGCGACGAATCCGGCTGACGCCGGCCCCGGAACGATCCGCGGCGACCTGGCGCTGTCGATGCCGGACAACCTCGTGCACGGCTCGGACTCGGCGGAGTCGGCGGCGCGTGAGATCTCGCTCTGGTTTGACTGATTACCTCGAACGAAACCGCGCCGGCTGGACGAAGGCGAATGAGGAGTACACGGACGCGCGCGCGTCCGAGGCCTGGGCCGCGGAGGAGATCACGTGGGGGATGTTCGGGCCGAGTGACTCTGAGCTCGGCGTGCTCGGTGGCGTGGCCGGCAAGGATGTGATCGAACTTGGGTGCGGGACGGCGTACTTCGGCGCGTGGCTGGCTCGGCGCGGGGCGCGCGTGACGGGCGTCGACATCACGCCGGCTCAGCTCGAGACCGCGCGGCGGATGAGCGAGGAAACCGGGATCGAGATGGAGCTGATCGAGGCGAATGCGGAGGACGTGCCTCTTCCCGACGAGTCTTTCGATCTCGCGCTATCGGAGTACGGCGCGTCGATCTGGTGCGACCCATATAAGTGGATTCCCGAGGCGGCGAGGCTGCTGCGGCCGGGCGGCGAGCTCGTCTTCCTCTGCAATTCCGTCCTGTGCATGCTCTGCTCTCCGGACGGTGGCAAGGTCGCCGAAGAGCTCGTACGGCCCCAGTTCGGAATGCATCGGTTCGAGTGGTCCGACGACGACGGTGTCGAGTTCCACCTTGCGCACGGGGACATGATCCGGTTGCTCCGCGACTGCGGTTTCGAAGTCGAGGGGCTGTGGGAGATTCAGGCCGCAGAGAGCGCGGAGACGCATCGCTACTACGACTTCGTCTCGGCCGAGTGGGCCCGGAAGTGGCCGGCCGAGGAGATCTGGAAGGCCCGCAAGCGCGGGTGAGTGTCCCGCCCGCTCCGCCGCTCATCCTGGCGTCCGTTTCGCCGCAGCGGCGGGCGATTCTCGAGCAGTTGGGAGTTCCGTTCCAGGTCGTTCCGCCTCGGTTCGAGGAGTCCGGAGGCGATCCAGTGCAGCTCGCGGCGGGGAAGGCGCGCTCGATTGACGGTGGCGAGTGCCCGGTGCTCGGCGTCGACACCGAGGTGGCCGTGGACGGTACGGCGCTCGGGAAGCCCGTGGATGCGACGGAGGCCGAGGCGATGCTCGAGCGGCTCTCTGGTCGGAAGCACGAGGTCGTGTCGGGTCTATGCCTCCGGACGCCTGCGTGGGAGGAGCTTCGGGGCGAGACGACGATGGTCACGTTCCGGGCGTTGACGGCGCGCGACCTTGCCCACTATGTGAGCAGCGGCGAGTGGGAAGGCCGCGCGGGCGGGTATGCGATCCAGGGCCTCGGCGCGTCGCTCGTCGAGCGCATCGAAGGCGACTATCTGAACGTCGTGGGCCTCCCAGCCGCGCTGCTCGTCCGTCTCCTGACGCTTCGCTTCCCAGGAACGTACGGCTTCGGCTAGTCCAGCCACGTCCGGTGTCAGACGCCAGACACGGCGTCGGCGGACACGCCTCACCGATCGAAAGCGAAGTCCCGGACGTTGAAGAAGTTGCTCCACGGCCACTCGGAGGGGTGTCCGCAAAGGCCTGCACGCACTGGGTTGAACGCGATGTAGCGCATCGCCTCCGCGAAGTACTCGTCCGTCTCGATGACGCGCGAGGCGAATCGCTGTTGAAAGAGGTGGCCGACGAGCCCGAACCGTTCGTTGAAGTACCCGGCGTACTCGCTGTTCAGTCTCTGCATGCCTCGCGACAAATTCGGCTGCGGAGTTTCGACGAGCAGGTGAAAGTGATTCGTCATGAGGCAGAAGGCGTGCTGCCGCCAGCCGTAGCGACGAATGATCCGGTCGCGCAGGGCGAGGAATCGCCGACGGTCGTCATCATCCTGGAAGATCGCTTGCCGGCGGTTCCCACGAGACGTCACGTGGTAGGTGGCGCCGGCAATCAGGACTCGTGGCGGGCGGGGCATGAGCCGAGGTTACGGACAAGACGGAGCGCTTAGCGCGGGCGCGCGTGAGCCGTTCGAAAGTTGTGTCGGTTAGCGGACATGTCCGGCGTCTGACACAGGGCATGGTGGTGTTGGGCCTGTCCTTCGCGGTTTTCCACAGAATCACTACACTCGGGCGCGGGACGATGGGCTTCCTGGGGTACTTCAATGGCTTCGGCGGCCGCGACATGGCCGTGGACTTGGGCACCGCCAACACGCTCGTCTACGTGCGTGGGCGCGGCATCGTCCTCTCCGAGCCGTCGGTCGTCGCGATCGACCAACGCAGCGGGGAAGTCCACGCCGTCGGCGTCGAGGCGAAGCGCATGCTCGGTCGGACGCCCGGCACCATCTCGGCGATCCGCCCACTCAAGGATGGCGTCATCGCCGACTTCGACGTCACGGAGCAGATGCTCCGCCACTTCATCCAGAAGGTCCACCAGCACCGCTTCGCCCACCCGAGAGTCGTCGTCTGCGTCCCGTCGGGCGTCACCGGGGTCGAGAAGCGAGCCGTCGAAGAAGCAACGCTCTCGGCCGGGGCCAGAGAAGCCCACCTGATCGAAGAGCCGATGGCCGCCGCAATCGGCGCGGGCCTCCCAGTGAGCGAACCAACCGGGAACATGATCGTCGACGTCGGCGGCGGCACCACCGAGGTCGCGGTCATCTCCCTCGGCGGCATCGTCGTCTCGCAGAGCCTCAGAGTCGGCGGCGACGAGATGGACGAAGCGATCACCAGCCACATCAAGAAGGAGTACAAGCTCCTGATCGGCCAGCAGACGGCCGAGGAGATCAAGCTCGAGGTCGGCTCCGCGTTCCAGCTCAAGGACGAGGTGCAAGCCGAAGTCCGAGGCCGCGACATGCTGACCGGCCTCCCGAAGACCGTCGTCATCAGCAGCGACGAGGTCCGCCACGCGCTCGAGGAGCCGGTCGGCCAGATCCTGGACGCCATCCGCTCGACGCTCGACAAGACGCCGCCCGAGCTCGCAGCGGACATCATGGACCGCGGCATCGTCCTCGCCGGCGGAGGGGCGCTCCTCTCCGGCCTCGACGAACGGCTCCGCCACGAGACGCAGATGCCGGCGCAGCTCGCCGAGTCGCCGCTCACGTGCGTCGCGGTCGGCTCCGGCCGCAGCCTCGAGGTGCTCGAGGTCATGCAGCGGGCCGCGAAGAACCGGGCGAAGAGCCGGAACGGCTACCGGCGCTAGATCTTCGATCTCGCCGCACACTTCGCTACCCTCCAAAGCCGTGCCTAGGACTCGCAGCGCGCGGGTGGCGGCGCTGGGCTCTCCCGTCCGACGCGCGGTTGCCCCCCGTTATTCCTCCAGGTCGTCAGGCCCCCTGCGCAGGCGGCTCGTCGTCGGCCTGCTCGTGCTCGCCTCGCTGGTGATGATCACCGTCTACTTCCGCGAGTCGCCGAACGGGAGCCTGCACGGCTTCCAGAGCGCCGGCTCGACCGCCCTGCGCCCGTTCGAGATCGCCGCGAACCGCATCGCGCGCCCCTTCCACGACGCCTACAACTGGACGGCCGACGTCTTCCACGCGAAGGCGGAGAACAAGCAGCTCCGGGAAGACAACAAACGGCTCCAGCAGCAGGCGATCCAGGCCGCGACTCAGGCGCAGGATGCCGCGGCCTTCCAGAAGCTCCTGAACCTCAAGCGTGCTCCCGCCTACCAGGACTACGCGAAGACCGCTGTCACCGCCCAGGTTCTCTCCAACCCAGTCGGCCAGTTCGACCAGACGATCGTCATCGCCGCGGGCCGCTCGAGCGGAATCCGCGTCTACGACGCCGTCGTCACCGACCGCGGCCTCGTCGGCCAGGTGACGAAGGTGCTGCACGACACAGCCCTCGTCACGCTCCTCACCGATAAGGAGAGCGCGGTCACCGCCAAGGACCACCAGACGGGCGCGATCGGCGTCGTCCGCCACAGCCAGGGCCCGGAAGACCTGCTCTTCCTCGACCAGGTGCTCAAGAACAAGAAGGTGAACAGCGGCGACGTCGTGATCACCGCCGGGCAGATGTCCGGGCACCGCCTCTCGTCGTTCTATCCGAGGAACATCCCGATCGGCCGCGTCACTCGCGTCGGCCAGACCGACGTCGACGCGTTCCAGGACGTCCAGGTGATGCCGTCCGTCGACTTCTCGTCGCTCCAGTACGTGCTCGTTCTTGCGAGCAACAAGCCGCGCCAGCAGATGCCGTGATCGCCTCCCCCGCGAAAGCAGCCATCCTCTTCTTCTTCGTCACGATCGTGCAGGTGACGATCGTCTCCGAGATCGGGATCCTCGGCGGCTCGCCCGACCTCGTGCTCGTCACGCTCGTCGCGGTCGCGCTCACCCAAGGCTCGATCTTCGGCGCGGTGACCGGCTTCTGGGCCGGCTTGCTGCTCGACGTCGCGCGCCTCGGTACGCTCGGCTTCACGTCGCTCCTGCTCACGCTCGCGGGCTTCTGGATCGGCCGGTACGGCGAGACCACTGGACGCGATCGCGCGCACGCGCCGCTCCTGTCAGTCGCCGTCGTGACCGTCCTCTATGCGGTCGGCTCGCTCGTCCTGCACTTCCTGCTCCGCGAGGCCGCTCCGGCCAGGGTCGTCCTGATCGAGGAGCTGCCCGGGACGATCGCGCTCAACCTGCTGCTGACGGTGCCCGTCTTCGCGCTCGTCAGGCGTCTGTTCACCGCGCCCGCGGCACCGCCCGAGATCGAGTTCGTTGGCTAGCCGACCAACCCCGATCCGCCCCGGACGTTTCCTGCCCCGCGACCCGCGCGTCGACGCCCCGTACCGGCTGACGCCTCAGCTCGTCTTCCGCATCGGGATCCTCGGCTTCCTCACGCTTGCCGTCTTCGCGATCCTCTTCTTCCGGCTCTGGGCGCTCCAGGTCCTGTCCGGGAACCAGTACCTCGTCGCCGCGCAGAACAACCAGCTGCGCCTGATGCGGACGGATGCGCCGCGCGGGCCGGTTGAGGATCGCTACGGCCGCGTGCTCGTCGAGAACACGAGTGCCACGGCCGTGAAGATCTGGCCCGCCGACCTGCCCAAGCACGGTGCGTACGCCGAGCTCCGCCGCCTCGCGAGGATCCTCCAGGTTCCGCTCGCAGACATCACGAGCGAGATCAAGAAGAACCGCGGCGACCCGGTGACGCCGGTCACGGTTCGTGACGCGGTCAGCAGGAACGAGGTCTATTACCTCTACGAGCACCAGTCCGAGTTCCCCGGCATGGCAATCACGAACACGTTCGTCCGGAACTACCCGTTCGGCGACCTCGCTGCGCACATCCTCGGCTACGTCGGCGAGATCTCGAAGGATCAGCTGAAGTCCAGCAAGGGCTACGTGCTCGGCGACACGGTCGGCCAGTCCGGAGTCGAGTCGTCGTTCGACAAGGAGCTTCGCGGGCGGCCCGGCCTGAGCCAGTTGCGCGTCGACTCGCTCGGGCGGCCGATCAGCCCGATCGAGCTGCGCACGCCGACGACGCCCGGCTACGCGGTCCGGCTCACGCTCGATGCGAAGCTCCAGCGCGCCGCGCAGCAAGCGATCGTCAGCGGGATCAACCTCGCTCAGGCCGACCACCAGTGGTATGCGAAGGCGGGCGCGATCGTCGCCCTCGACCCGAGCGATGGAGCCATCCGCGCTCTCGCCTCGTATCCGACCTTTGACCCGAAGGCATTCACGAGCCACAAGAAGGGCGCCCTCGATTTCCTGACTAATTCGGACGTGGCCCAGGCGGAGGACTACCCGGCGCTCGACCGTGCGATTGCCGGCGCGTATCCACCGGGCTCGACCTTCAAGCCCGTGACCGCGCTGGCCGCGATGCAGGAGCACATCCTCTCGCCGAACTACGCGCTGCCGTGCACGGGCTCGTACAAGGTCGCGGGCCAGACGTTCAAGAACTGGGATCCATTCGTGAACGAGTCGATGACGCTGCCGACCGCGATCGCCCAGTCGTGCGACACGTACTTCTACCAGGTGGGCAAGAGCTTCTACGACCTGCCGCCCGATCGCGGCCAGCCGCTCCAGCGCTGGGCGAAGACGTTCGGCTTCGGCCAGCAGCCGGGCCTCGACGTCGGCCCTGCGACCTCCGGTCTGCTGCCGACATTTGCCTGGAAAAAAGCGACTTTTACGAAGAAGACCGACCCGTGCTGCTGGGAGGTCGACCGACTGTGGAAGCCGGGCGACTCGATCCAGCTCGCGATCGGCCAGAAGGACATGCTCGCCTCACCGCTCCAGATGGCCCGTTTCTACGCGCTGCTCGCGAACGGCGGCAAGCTCGTCACGCCGCACCTCGTCTCGGCGATCGAGCAGCCGGGCCCGCGCCACGGCCCCTCGCAGGGCGCCGCGCAGGTGCTCCGCCGCTACCAGGCGCCGACGAAGGAGCTCAACCTCGATCCGGGCGCGATCTCCGCGATCCGATCGGGGC
>WNGI01004192.1_pt1 | contig 24957 bp, 21 predicted proteins | sample 5400621 | NCBI WGS metagenome assembly WNGI01 (sample SAMN13153374, study PRJNA577476) | soil metagenome | isolation source: 20 cm soil or saprolite under Garry oak tree replicate 1 | place: USA:California | collected 2016-06-15 | reverse complement strand
GCCGAAGGCCTTTTGAGACCTGTCAGCCGAACTTGTACAAACACTTGGTGCCGGCGCAGGGATTCGAACCCTGGACCATCGGTTTAAAAGACCGCTGCTCTAACCAAGCTGAGCTACGCCGGCTGGATCGAGAGGCTCGGATGTCTGGTGGTCGGGATCAAGTTTCGCAGGAATCCAGCGCGTCTTCGAGGCGTCCGTTTTGCGCAACCGGGACGTATCCCTGGCTCATGAGCCGCACGTGGTGCCGCAAAACGGACGCATCGGGCTTAGCGAAACGGGCTGCCCGCACGTCACCCGGCACCGGTTAGCCTTCCCCAGATGCGCGCGCGGGCCTGGCTGATCGCGGTCGTGATCGCGTTCATCGCCTGCAACCCGAACAGCAACCCGGCACCCTCGCCCGAGCCGCTCGCAGCTGACCAGACGCTCAGCTTTCCGATTGCCCAAGACGTCGCCGATTTCGACCCGGCGCTGATCTCTTCCGCGGCCGACGTCGACATCCTGCGCAACGTCTTTTCGGGACTGTACAGATTTGACGACCGGCTGCACGAGGTTCCCGACCTCGCGGTCGGCCAGCCCACCGTGTCCGCGGACGGCCTCACCTACACGTTTCGGATCCGCGCCGACGCGAAGTTCTCCAACGGAGATCCGATCACGGCCGGCGACTTCGTCTACAGCTGGAATCGAGCCGCCGCAAGGCAGGGTGACTACGCGGGGCTGTTCGCGGTCATCGCCGGATATCCCGCCGTCGCGTCCGGCAAGAGCCGGGAGCTGAGCGGGCTGAGCAAGACCGACGACACCACTCTTACGGTCACGCTGACCAAGCGTGCGAGCTACTTCCTCACCGAGACAGGCCTGTGGCCGTTCTGGGTCGTCGACCAGAAGGTGATCGCGGCGGCGGGCGAGGATCTGTGGTTCACCAAACCCGAGACCCTCGTCGGCAGCGGGCCGTTCCGGTTGACGGCGCGCAGTCCAGGCCAGGGGATGGATTTCGAGCCTGTCCTTGGTTGGTACGGAGGCAAGACCGGCGCGCTCACGCGGGTCCACGTCGAGGTGCTTGCCGACACCTCGGCGCAGGTCACGCAGTACGAGTCCGGAGTTTTCAGCTTGATCGGCTATGGCCGCCAGGGCCTGGCGCCCGCGGCCGCAACCCGCTACACCAGCGATGCCAAGCTCAAGGGCCAGCTCGCGCTGGCTCCCCTGGGCACCACGTTCTGGGTCGGCTTCAACCTGAGATCAGGTCCCTTCGCGGGAATCGAAGAAGGGCGTGCCGGGCGGCACGCGTTCAGCGAGGCGATCGACCGCAAGGCGCTGGTCGATGCGGTGTGCAATCAGGGCACCACCTGCACGGAGGCGACGGGCGGCGCGGTCAGCAAGGGGCTCGACGGCTACCTCGGCGACGGCTCTGACCACAACGTCAAATTCGACGCCACGGCGGCGAAGGCCGAGTACCAGAAGTGGGATCCGACCGGGACCAAAGTGAAGGGACTTGCTTACACATACGACGCGAACGCCTTCAACAAGGCGGTGTGCGCCAACCTCATCGCGCAGTGGAAGAAGAACCTCGGCGTCGACGTGCGCTGCGTCGAGATGGATCGCAAGACGTTCTTCGACCAGCGCAACGGCGCTTGCTCATACGCGATGTTCCGCCAGAGCTGGGCGGCAGACTACGACCACCCGCAGGATTGGTTCGACTACCTCTTTGTGACCGGCGCGATCTCCTCGGGGTCGTGCTACTCGAATCCAAACCTGGACAAGGTGGTCGCCGGCGCTGACGCTGCCGCGCCTGGTGCCGGGACGTCCGCCTACAAGGTGGCGGGCTTCCTTCTCGTCAACGACTCGGTGTTCGCGGGCCTGCTCTACGGCGTCCAGCAGTACCTGGTCCATGCCTACGTCAAAGGCGCAGGGGGCAACGCGCTGTACGACAACTCATGGACCGGAATCCGAATAGTGCGGCACTAACACCCTCTCCCCCTCGGGGAGAGGGCCGGGGCGAGGGGCGTAAGTTGCCCTACACGTCCTCGGAAAAATGACAAGCGGCGTAGTGCCCGCGCAGCTTTTCCTCGAGCGGCGGTTCGACCTCGGCGCACGGCGTCGGCACGCGCGCGATCGGACAGCGCGTGTGGAAGCGGCACCCTGACGGCGGGTTGATCGGCGAAGGGATCTCTCCGGAAAGCTCGACCAGGCGCCGTCCCCGCTGCAGCTTCGGGTCGGGCAGCGGGATCGCGGAAAGGAGCGCCTTCGTGTAGGGGTGCTTCGGGGCGGCGTACGTCTCCGTGCTGTTCGCGATCTCGATGATCTTGCCGAGGTACATGACCATCACGCGGTCGCTGATGTGCCGCACCACCGACAGGTCGTGCGCGATGAACAGGTAGGTCAGGTTGAACTCTCGCTGCAGGTCCTCGAGCAGGTTCACGATCTGGGCCTGGATCGAGACGTCGAGAGCCGAGATCGCCTCGTCGCAAACGATGAGCTTGGGATTGAGAGCCAGGGCGCGCGCGACCCCGATACGCTGGCGCTGGCCGCCCGAGAACTCGTGCGGATAGCGGTTGTTGAAGTTGGGGTTGAGGCCGACCACGCGCAGCAGCTCCTGCACGCGGTCCCTCAGCTTGCGCCCGCGCATGACGCCGAAGTTCACCAGCGGCTCGGCGATGATGTCGCCGACGGTCATCCTGGGATCGAGGGACGCAAACGGGTCCTGGAAGATGATCTGCATCTGACGCCGCTGCTGGCGAAGCTTCTCGCCATGCAGGCCCGTGAGCTCGAGGCCGTCGAGAAACACTTTGCCCGACGTGACCGGCAGCAGCTGCATGACGAGGCGGCCCAGCGTGGACTTGCCGCATCCGGACTCTCCGACCAGGCCCAGCGTCTCGCCCTGGCGGATCTCGAAGCTCACCCCATCCACCGCCTTCACGCTCACTCCAAGGCCGGCTGGAAAGTGCTTCACCACGTTCTCGACGCGCACCAGGACCGGCGCCCGGTCGCCGAGCGGCTCTGGTGCGTCCGCGCGCGCTGCCTGGACCGTCACGGGATGATCTTGCCGGGTTGCAGACCGGACGCGGCGCCGGGGCTGATGTCGGACAGGTGGTCCGCGCCCATCTCCTTCCTGGCGCGATCCATCGTCACCCAGCAGGAGGCGAGCTGGTTTGGCTTGACCTCGACGAGCGGAGGCAGATCCGTGAGGCACTTGTCGATGCGGAACGGGCAGCGAGGATGGAAGCGGCATCCCTGGGGCGGCCGGAGCAGGTCGGGCGCGATGCCTTCGATCGAACGCAGGCGTTCGTGGCGAAGCGCGTCGACTCGCGGAATCGACTTCAGCAGGGACCATGTGTAGGGGTGCTGCGGGTTCTCGAAGATCTGGTCGACAGGGCCCTGCTCGACGATCTGGCCCGCATACATCACAAGGACGCGGGTGCAGAGGCCTGCCACCACGCCCATGTTGTGGGTGATCATCACGATCGCCGTCCCGAGCTCCTGGTTGAGGTCGCCGAGCAGCTCGAGGATCTGCGCCTGAACCGTCACGTCCAGGGCCGTGGTCGGTTCGTCCGCGATCAGGATCGACGGGGCGTTGGCCAGCCCCATGGCGATCATCGCGCGCTGGCGCATGCCTCCACTCAGCTGGTGCGGATAGTCCTTGACCCGGCTCTCCGCGGCGGGGATGCGCACGCGCTTCAGAAGCTCGATCGTGCGCTGGCGAGCCTGCTTCTTGGTCGCCTTCTTGTGCGCAAGCATCGCCTCGGCGATCTGAAAGCCGGTCTGCAGGACCGGGTTGAGCGAGCTCTGGGGATCCTGGAAGATCATCGCGATGTCGCGGCCGCGAATGTCGCGGATCTCCTCGTCGCTCAGCTGCAGCAGGTCCTGGTTGCGAAACAACACCTGACCGCCGACCACCTTGCCCGGATCCGGCACCAGCCGGAGCAGCGACAACGCCGTCATCGACTTGCCGCTACCTGATTCCCCGACGATGCCAAGGCTCTCGCCCGGATAGAGGTCGAATGTCACCCCGTCGACGGCCTTGACGATGCCGTCATGGGTCAGAAACTGAGTCTGGAGATCTTTGACTTGAAGGATCGGTGACGGCAAACGCGATTTCCTAACGCCGTCCGCGAGGATCGAGCGCGTCGCGCAAGCCATCGCCGAGGAAGTTGAAGGCCATCAGCGTCAGGGAAAGGGCAATCGAGGGCGCGATGGTCATCCATGGCGCGATGCGGAGAGTGACGATGCCCTCGGCGGCCATACCGCCCCACGTCGGAGTCGGAGGTGGAACCCCGAGTCCGAGGAAGCTCAGGAAGGCCTCGAACAGGATGGCGGCCGGCACGCCGAACGTCGCCTGGACGATGATCGGACCGAGGGCGTTCGGCAGGATGTGCCCGAACAGGATCTTCATCGGCTTGGCCCCGCTCGCGCGCGCCGCCTCGATGAACTCCCGCTCACGCAGGCTCAACGTCTGACCACGCACCAGCCGTGCCATGTCCATCCAGCGCGTGACGGCGATGGCGATGATGATGTTGATCAGGCTCGGCCCGAGAAGAAAGACGAGGATCAGCGCCACCAGCAGGTCGGGGATCCCGTAGAAGAGGTTGATAAGAAAGGTGACGACCTGGTCGAACGCGCCCCGGAAATAGCCCGCCGCGAGGCCGATCGGGACGCCCACCGCGAGCACCAGGATCTGCGTGCCGATGCCCACGATGAGCGAGATCTGCGCGCCGGCCATCAGCCGGCTGAAGGTGTCTCTTCCGAGCGAATCGACTCCCAGCCAGTGCTGCGGGCTCGGTCCGGTGTACGGGATGCCCACCCCGACCTGGTATGTCGGGTACGGCGTGTACACGATCGCGACCAGCGCGACGATCACCACGAGCCCCAGGTAGACGACGCCGAGCAGCGCCAGCCGGTTCCGGCGCAGCCGGCGCCACGCATCGCTCCACAGGCTCGCCTGTTCCGGCGCGATGGGCCTGGTGACGACGGCGGCGGCTGTGGCGGCCATTAGTGGACTCGCGCGGCCGGGTGGGCCGAGATGCGGTCTGAACGGCTGCGCGAGTCCACTTAGTAACGAATCCTCGGGTCGATCACCACGTACAGGAGGTCCACGCCCAGGTTGGCAATGCCGACCAGCGCCGCGTAACCCGTGAACACGCCGATCACGATGTTGTAGTCGCGGTTCAGGATGCTGGTCGCGAACTCCTTCCCCAGGCCGGGGATGCCGAAGATGTTCTCGATCACGACGCCGCCGGTGATGATGCCGATGACAAGGGGACCCAGGATCGTGATCACCGGAATGAGCGCGTTGCGCAAACCATGTCGCACGGTGATCACAAATTCAGACAGACCCTTGGCCCGTGCGGTGCGTATGTAGTCCTGGCGGATCACTTCGAGCATGCTCGCCCGCGTCAGGCGGGCGACGATGCTCGCATACGGAAAGCCAAGCGCAAAGGCAGGCAGCCAGATGGCGCCGATGCTGCCGTACCGGCCGGGCCAGCCGATCTGGAAGTAGAAGGTTCCCTGCGTGAGGGTGTCCAGCCAGATGCCGAATACCAGAATGAGAAAGGTCGCGATCACGAAGTTGGGCATGCTGTATCCGATCACCGAGGTCGTGCTCAACACGTAATCGAGCCACGAGTTCTGGCGGATCGCCGCGATCACGCCAAACGTCATCCCGATGCCCACCGTGAACAGCAAGGCGACCAAGCCGATCTCTGCGCTTACGGACATCTCGCGGAACACGATCGGGCCTATAGGCACACCGCGGTTGACGAGCGACTCGCCGAGGTCGCCGTGCAACAACCCGGCCAGGTAGCTCACGTACTGGACCCACAATGGGCGGTCGAGGCCATAGTGATGCAGCGTCTGCTGGTACTGGTCGCCATGCATATGCTCGCTGAACAGCGCGTCGCCAGGCAGGCGGTGGATGGCCAGGAAAACCAGCGAGGAAACGCCCAGCACCGCGAGCACGATCAGCACAAGTCGCTGTGCGATATAGATCAGCGTTCCGCGGGTGAACAACTTCCCAGGTCCCCCGTTATTGATTCTCTCTCAAACGAGACTTGTGGCACCGCCCCTCTCCCCTGGGGAGAGGGATGAAGGGAGAGGGGCGTAATTGGCCCCTCTCTCCATCGAGGAGGGCGCCCGCGTGTGCGAGCGCCCTCGCCGGTCTACGGCTTTAGTGCGACTGGATCGAGATGTTGACCCAGTAGTTGTCGAAGAAGCTGTTGGTGCCGGCGCCCTGGACGTAAGGCTTGATCAGGAACGCGCCGTTCGAGTAGAACAGCGGGATGTAGACGACGTCGTCGATGAGCATCTGGTTCAGCTTGGCGTAGTCCGCCTTCGCCTGGTCCAGCGGCTCGGCGTCGGCCTTGGCCAGCAAATCGTCGTAAGCCTTGGTCGTGTAGCCGGTCGTGCACCCGGCGTCGGGACAGCCGACCTTGGTGCCCCACAGGTTGTCGAACCAGTCCTGGGGGTGGTTGTAGTCGGCCTGCCAGCCGTCGCGGGACAGCACGTAGCTGCCCTTGAGGCGGGCTTTGATGAATGGCGAGTGGTCGACAGGAAGCAGGTCGACGTGCACGCCGAGGTTCTGCTGCCACTGCGCCTGGAGGAACTGCGCGCTCGCGACGTTCAGCGGGTTGTTGGGATCGTACGCGTACTTCAGGCCGGCGACAGCGGCCGCTCCGCCGTTCGCCTGCAAGAGCTGCTTGGCCTTCGCTGCGTCGAACGCGGACAGCGGGTCGGTGCTGTCCATGTGTCCGATCAGCGTCGGCGGAATGAGTCCGCCTGTCGCCGGGGTGCAAACGATGCCCTGGCACACAGTCTGGACCAATGCGTTCTTGTCGACGGCCAGCGCGAACGCAAGGCGCAGGTTCTTGGCCTTGTCACCGCCGCTCAGCAGGAACGGACCCTTCGCGGGCCGAGAAGAGTCGGCGACCATGTTGAAGCTCACCCAGTAGGAGCGAACCTTCGGGTGAATCACCAGCTGAGCTGACTCGTTGCTGGTGGACTTGATGCGCAGGATGTCGGCCACCGGCAGGTTGCTGTAACCGCCGTAACCGACGATGTCGTAGCCGCCCTGCTCGTACTTGGTGATCGCCGTCGAGGCGTTGGTCACCGAGATGTCGATCTTGACCTTCTTGAGGGTCGGCTTCGGGCTGCCCCACCAGTTGTCGACAGCGTCGAACTCGACCGACGCCTTGGGGGTGTAGGAGACCATCTTGAACGGGCCGGTGCCGATGGCGGTCTTCGGGTCTGACCACCAGTTGTCCGGGCTCTGCTTGACCGCGTTCTGGTCGACGATCCATCCGGTCGATCCGGATAGCGCGATGGCGGTGAGGAACCAACCGGCAGGCTGCGAGAGCTTCACCTGGACGGTGTACGGGTCCGGTGCCGTGAGGCCGGTCAGGGTCACCGACGGGTCGTTCTTCTCGAGGAGCGCCTCGAGCTCCGCGCCCGCCTTCTTGTTCGCGGACACCGTGTCGTAGCCGGCGATGGCGGATAGGTTCGTGGCGTACGAGCCCTGGTAGGCGGCGGCCCGGTTCCACGAGTAGAGGACGTCCTTGGACGTGAACTTGTCACCGTTCGAGAACGTGACGTCTTTGCGGAGGCTGAACGTGTAGGTCAAACCATCGGACGAGGCGGTCGGAACAGCAGTCGCCAGGTCCGGAACGATGTTCAGATCCTTGTCGAACCTGACCAGGCCGTCCTGGAAGTTCTGCTGGATCTCCTGGTCCGTCTCGGCGTCCGCGATGGCCGGGTCGAGTGTGCCGAAGTCGCCGAGAATCGGGAAGTTGAGGGTCTGGTCGGAGGCAAGATTGCCACCGCCGCCCCCTCCTCCGTTCCCTCCGCAGGCGACGAGCGCAAGGCTTCCCACCGCGCCGATGGCGAGGGCCTTCAGGATACGAAACGAGGTTGGAGCCATAGAGCTTCCCCCTGTGAAGCGAGTACCACTCCCCCCCGCCTTCTTCCCGGTGCATCTTCGCGGCTAACCGGGGCGAGAGCGCGCCGACGAGGGGTGGCGGCCGCGTGGCCGCCTCTTACTCCATCAGACATTGTCGCTTGGCGAGCCGCGATTGTCTACTTTGAATGGGATGCGAAGACAGGAAGGCGGCGAGAAGGTAACCGGTCAAACGCGATTCACGGCGGACCTGGAGCTGCCCGGGCTGCTGCACGTCCAGCTCGTCCTGTCGCACACCGCGAGCGGCCGGATCCGGAGAATCGACGCCCAAGCCGCCCTTGCGGTCCGAGGCGTCGTCGACGTTGTTAAGGGCGCCGATCTTGGAGCGCTGAACAACCCTGGCCCGGACCTGCCCCTTGCCGTGGACCGAGTCTTCTACGTCGGGCAGCCCGTTGCGGCCGTGGTGGCGGAGAGCGAAGCTGCCGCCGCGGACGCCGCCGCGCTGGTGGAGGTCGAGTACGAAGAGACGCCCGCCGTGGTCCAGCCATCTCAAGCGATCCGGCCCGAGGCGGCGACGGTGCTGGACGAGGACGAGACCGCAAGCGAAGAGGACGCGTCGATTCACGGCGCTTCGGCCGCTGCCGACGAGACTCCCATGGATCGGCCTCGCAACGTCAGCGGCGTGGCGCACATGACCCGCGGGGACGCCGACGCGGCACTGAAGAGCGCGGACGTGGTGATCGCGGCCACCTACGAGATCGGACGCGCTCATCAATCCTTCATGGAGCCTCACGTCTCGCTCGTCCGGCCGGAGCCCGACGGCGGGCTGACGATCTGGTCTTCGACGCAGGGGCCGTTCGTGGTTCGCGACGATATCGCGCAGCTCACTGGACTTCCGACGCGCAAAGTCCGCGTCATACCGATGCCGGTGGGCGGCGGCTTCGGCGGCAAGATCGAGCTTCTCGAACCGCTGCTCGCGTTGCTCGCGCTGCGGCTGCGACGGCCGGTGCGGCTGGCACTGCCGCGGTCTCAGGAGTTCGTGGTCGGAAGGCCCGCGCCGGGCGCGCGGTTCGAGGTCGAACTCGGCGCCCGACGTGACGGCACGTTGACTGCGCTGCGAGTGCGGTTTCGCTACGACAACGGCGCGGGCGCAGGATGGCACAGCGGGCTCACGGCCGGCTTTCTCGCCGGGACCTACCGCGTTCCGAACTTCGACCTGCAGGGCCTCGAGGTGGCGACCAACAAGACGCCGGTCGACGCGTATCGCGCGCCGGGCGCGACGCAGGCTTACTTCGCGCTCGAGTCGGCGATGGATGAGCTCGCCCTCGCCTTGAACATCGATCCCCTCGAGCTGCGCCTTCGCAACGTCTCGCGCGAAGGCGACCCCACCGCCGAGGGCAGCATCTGGCCGCGCGTTGCGTCGGTCGAGGTGCTCGAGGCGGCAATCAGGCATCCCCTGTACACGACCGCCCTCGGTCAGAACGAGGGAGTTGGCGTCGCGCTTGGCTCATGGGGCGGTGCGCGCACGCCGTCGGCGGCCGGGTGTCGTGTTGAACCCGACGGCACGGTTTCGATCACGGTGGGTTCGCCCGACATCAGCGGCACGGCAACAGGTCTTGCGCTGATCGCCGCCGAGGCCTTCGGCGTCGCTGCGGAAAAGGTCCGCGTCGAGGTGGCCGACACCGCGACCGCTCCGTTCAGCGCCACCTCGAGCGGCAGCCAGGTCACTTACAGCGTCGGTGGCGCGGTGTACGAGGCCGCGCGGGAGGCCCGCCGGCAGATGCTCGAGATCGCGGCCGATGCACTCGAGGCGGCGCCTGAAGACCTCGACATCGTCGACGGGCGAGTCGCCGTGAAGGGCGCTCCGACCCGCTCGGTCGAGATCACCAAGCTGGTCCAGACGAGCCGTGAGTTCATGGGCCGCCACAAGCCGATCGAGGCGGTCGGGCGCTCGGCGGTCCAGGCGGCCTCACCAATGTTCACGGTGCACATCGCGCGTGTGAAGGTGGATCCCGACACGGGCGCGTACAGCCTGACGGGATATGCGGCAATCCAGGACGTCGGGCACGCCATCAATCCGCCGGAGGTCGAGGGCCAGATCCATGGTGGCTCCGTGCAGGCCCTGGGTCGCGCGCTCGGCGAAGAGCTGGTCTACGACGACGACGGGCAGCTGCGGAGCGCGTCGTTTCTCGACTACGAGCTGCCGGCCGCGGACCAGATCCCGCCGATCGACGTGCGCCTGATCGAGGTGCCCTCGCCTGTGGGACCGCTCGGCGCAAAGGGGGTCGGCGAGCCGCCGGCGATTCCGGGCACCGCAGCTCTCGCGAACGCTGTCTCGCGCGCCTCGGGCGTGCGAGTCCGAAGAGCGCCGATCGACCGCTCTCTCCTGGTCAGCTCGACTCTTTAGCCCACTCCACGATCTCTTCGAGGACGGCCGTCGCGCCGGCGGGTCCCTGCCCCACCACATCGCACCGGTCGAACAGGCCCTGCGGCGCTTCCGGCGACCAGACACCGACACACCAATGAGGGATTTCCAGGTTGCACACGTACTCGAACATCGAGCGATCGTTCTCGTCGTCCCCGAAGCAGACCACGGCACCGGGGTCTTCGCTCGGGATGAGCGCCGCCAGTGCGGTGCCTTTCCCGGCCTTGGGCGCGTGCACCTCGATCACCTTGCGTCCCAGCGCCCCTGACAGATGCGCGCCGTCGAGCAATGGCTGAAGCAGCGCAAGCATCTGCTCCCCGGTCAAATCGGTGTTGCGGAAATGAATCGCTGTGCTGGCCGGCTTGACCTCGAGCCACGCGCCAGGAATCCGTTCGAGGATCTTGCTCGCGTCGGCGTTGAATCGATCGAGGGCCTCCCTGAGTGCATGACGCGGCAGGGCCAGACCGCTGTCGCCGATCAGCCTCACTCCGGAGACGGGTACGAGAGATTCCAGCTGGGCGAGCGGACGGCTGCTGAGCACCACCACATCTGCGAGCAGCGAGACCAGCTCCTGGAGGGCGACCAGGGCCTCTGGGCACGCTCTGGCGCCGGATGGGTCCTGAACGATATCGGCAAGGGTTCCGTCGAAATCCGTAACCAGCAAAACCTCGGCTGGCTGTATTCGTGCGACAGGCGACTGTTTCCAGGCATGCGTGATCTGTTCGGCTTCTTGAATCATCCCTCTCCATACAAACGCGGGCGGTGCCGCTCGATCACCGATTTCAGGTCGTGGCCCTTTGGCAAGACGCCAAACATATGTCCCCATTCGCCGTCCAGTCGCGAGGCGCAGAACAGCTCTGCGGCCGCCGGCTCGCCGAAGCGCAGCATCAAAGAGGCCTCGAGCGCGACGGCCATTCGTTCGACGAGGCCGCGGGCTCGGAACTCGATGGCGTCTGGATCGGCGATCTCGTGCTTCAACCTGTCGAGCGCGCGTTGCAAGCGCGAGTCATGGGGGGCGGAGAGCACCTCTTCAAAGTACGCCGCCAGCGAATCGGGCTCGCGCTGCATGGCACGCAACACGTCGAGTGCGTTGACGTTGCCGGAACCTTCCCAGATGGAGTTCAGCGGCGCCTCGCGGTAAAGCCGCGGAAGGATCGACTCCTCGACGTAGCCGTTTCCGCCGTGACATTCGAGGGCCTCGGCCACGACCGCGATCGCCCGCTTGCATGTCCAGAACTTCGCGATCGCGACACCGATCCGCTTGAAGTTCGCTTCGGTGGATTCATGCGAGCGGTCGAACGCACCCGCCAGCCGCATCATCAAGATCGTCGTCGCCTCCGACTCGATCGCGAGGTCGGCGAGCACGCTGACCATCAGCGGTTGCTCGCTGAGGAGCTTGCCGAATGCGCGCCGATGCGCCGTGTGATGCGTCGCCTGTGCGACCGCCTGCCGCATGAGCGATGCCGAGCCGATGACGCAGTCGAGGCGCGTGTGGTTGACCATCTCGATGATCGTCCGCACGCCTCTTCCCTCTTCACCGACCATCACCGCCCAGGCCTTCTCGAGCGCGATCTCCGACGACGCATTGGACCTGTTGCCGAGCTTGTCCTTGAGCCGCTCGATGTGAAAGTTGTTGCGCGTTCCGTCCGGCAGTACGCGTGGCAACAAGAAGCACGACAGGCCGCCAGGCGCCTGGGCGAGGACGAGAAATGCGTCGCACATCGGCGCCGAGCAAAACCATTTGTGGCCGGTGAGCAGGTGCTCGCCACCGGCTCCAATCGGCAGTGCGGTGTGGCCATGCCGAACAGCACGCCCTTCTTGGTGGCCGGGACGCGGAGCGCGGGGTCGTAGTCGAGCGCCGTCATCAGGGGCTCCCATTGCGCAGCAAGATCCGGCTGCTTGCGCAGCGCTGGCACGGCGGCATAGGTCATCGAGACAGGGCAACCGTGGCCGCCCTCGACCTGCGACCACACGTAAAAGGCGGCGGCACGGGCGGCGTGCGCGCCCGGTCTCGGATCGCGCCACGGCAGCGCATGCAGCCCATGCCCGATGGAGACCTTCATCAGCTCGTGCCACGCGGGATGAAACTCCACCTCGTCGATCCGGTTGCCAAACCTGTCGTGCGTGCGCAGCCGAGGCGGGTTGGCGTTGGCCTGAAAACCCCAATCGATCGCCTGCTCGGTGCCGGCCAGCGCTCCAAGCTCGTGAATGAGGTCGTGCGCCCAGGCCGCACCCTCACGTTCCAGCGACTCGCTCAGCGGTGGGTCCGCGTCGTACAGGTTGTAGTCGACGAGCGGTGGCGGCTGGTTGCTCGAGGCTTTAGTCACGCGCCAGCTCGGCGACCAGGCGGAGCTGCTCCTTCCTTTCTTCTTTGTCGGGCAGGACGGGCCAGACGATGAGGGTGTCGACGCCGGCATCGCGAAAGGCGCGGATCCTGGCTTTGGCGCGGTCGCGTGGTCCGACGATCGAGACGAGGTCGATGAGCTCGTCGGGAAGCGCGAACATCGCCTCGGTTTTGCGCCCGGCCAGGTAGAGCTCCTGCACCTGCTCGGCCTCGCGCTCGAATCCGTATGCCGAAACCAGGCGGTTGTAGAAGTTCTGCTCGCGCGAGCCCATCCCGCCCACATACAGCGCGAGGATGGGGCGCATCGCATTGCGCGCGCTCTCGATGTCATCGCCGATCATCACGTTGACCGACGGGCAGATCCGGAAATCTTCGAGCGAGCGCCCGACCCGGGCGGCCCCCTCCTCGAGAGGTCCGCGCAGCGACTGCGTGTGCTCCGGGGAGAAAAAGACTGGCAGCCAGCCATCGGCGATCTCGCCCGCCAGGGCGACGTTTTTCGGGCCAAGCACCGCGAGGAAGATCGGGATCTGGTCCTGGACGGGCCTGATCGTCAGCTTGAGGGCCTTGCCGGGACCGTCGGGCAGCGGCAGGTCGATCGTCTCGCCGTGGAACTCGATCTTCTCGCGATTCAGCGCCTTCCGCAGGACGGCCACGTACTCGCGAGTGCGCTGCAGCTGCTTGGCGAACCGGACGCCGTGAAAGCCTTCGGAAACCTGCGGACCCGAGGTGCCAAGGCCGAGCAGCATGCGGCCGCCGGACAGGTTGTCGATCGTTGCGGCGGTCATCGCCGTCATGGCGGCGCTGCGCGCGGGGATCTGGAAGATGCCCGACCCCAGCTTGATCTTGGTCGTCCCGGCCGCAAGCCACGCCAGGATTGTCGCGGCGTCGGACCCATAGGCCTCGGCGGTCCAGACGGAGTCGTAGCCGAGCGATTCGGCGGTCTGGGCGATCTCGAGCTGGTCGGGGGCCGTGAGCCCGAGGCCCCAGTAGCCGACGCTGACTCCCAGCTTCACCGGACGAGCTTAGGCTGATCTCTCCCCATCAGGCCCCGTCGCTGCGCCTCCGCGGACCCGGATAGTCCGGACTATCTGGGATCTGCGCCGGACTACCGCTCGGTTCGTCCGGACTATCCGTGACTCTCTACCTAGCGGGGAAGCAAAACCTAGTGGGGAAGCAAGGTCTGGTACAGGAGGAAGACGTTCAGGCTGATGATCAAGGTCGCCACCCCGTACGCGGCGTAGTTGGTGAAGCGGCTGTTCGCGAGGTTGCCCATCAGCTTCTTGTTGCGGGTGAACATCACCAGCGGGATCATCGCGAACGGAATCCCGAAAGACAGGAACACCTGGCTGAGGATCAACGCGCGTGAGGGGTCGAAGTTGGCCGCGATCACGATCAGCGCGGGCACCATGGTGATTCCCCGCCGCAGAAAGACCGAGATCTTGCGGTGGATGAAGCCCTGCATCACGACCTGGCCCGCGAGGGTGCCAACCGACGACGAGGAGATGCCCGATGCGAGCAGCGCCACGCCGAAGATCAATCCGCTGTGGCCGCCCACGTAGTGCTCGAGGCCGTTGAACACCTGGTTCAGGTCATTGCCCACGCCGAGCAGACCTCGCGAGTTGAAAACCGCCGCCGCCGTGGTGAGCATCGCCATGTTGATGACGCCGGCGATGCCCATCGCGATGACCACATCGACCATCTCGAAGTGAAAGATCTTGCGCTTGGCTTCGGCGTTGGCGCCGACGATGCGCTTTTGCGTCAGGGCGGAGTGCAGGTAGATGACGTGCGGCATGACGGTGGCCCCCAGAATGCCCGCCGCCAGAAGAAGTGACTCTGGCCCATCGAGGTGCGGGAACAGCGCGTTCCCCGCGACCGAGCCCCACGACGGATCAGCCCGGAAGACCTCCAGCCCGAACGCGATCACGATCAAGCCGACCAGGGCGGTGATCGTCGCTTCGAGCCGCCGGAACCCCCAGGCCTGCAGACCGAGGATGCCGAAGGCGGCCACCCCGGTCAGCAGTGCGGCGCTGAACAGCGGGATTCCGAAGATCAGGTTCAGGCCAATCGCGGCCCCGACGAACTCGGCGAGGTCGGTTGCCATCGCGATGAGCTCGGCCTGGACCCACAGAAACCAGACCACCGGACGTGGAAAGCGATCCCGGCAGACCTCGGGCAGGTTGCGCCCGGTCGCGATGCCGAGCTTGGCGCTCATCGTCTGGATGAGCATCGCCATCAGGTTGGCCGACAGCACAACCCACAGCAGCATGTAGCCGTACCGCGAGCCTCCCGCCATGTTGGTGGCGAAGTTGCCCGGGTCGACGTACGCGACCGCGGCGATGAAGGCGGGTCCCAGGAACGGTGCCAGAGCGCGTACGCCACGGCGCTGGCCGTTCAGCGAGCGCTCGGCCGCCCTCAGGACGCGCAGCTCGCCTGGGAGGGCGTTCTCGGCGCCGATCACCATCGGCTTGGCCGCGACGGCCTTGACGAGTTGCGCCACTAACGGCCCTCGGTGACGAAGATGGCGCGGGCCAGGCCCAACGGCACGCTCTCGCGACGGCCCTTGATGCGGACCTCGATCGGCCCTTCGAACTCGCTTCCCGCGGTGACCGCGATCCGGGTGCCGGGCATGAGGCCGCGACGCTCCAGCTCACGCAGCTTGCCGGCGTCGTCGTCGGAGACGCCTTCGACGATGAGCTTCTCGCCGGCCCGGCTGTCGCTGAGGGCGCGACGGCTGACCGGGCGGACCCTGCCGCCCAGGGTCGGGATGACGTGTCCGTGGGGATCGAGCTCCGGACGCCCGAGCAGCTCGAAGATGCGCTGCTCCATGCGCTCGGAGATCACGTGCTCGAGCCTTTCCGCCTCGTCATGGACCTCGTCCCAGTGGTAGCCGAGGACCTGGACCAGGAACATCTCGAGGAGCCGGTGGTGCCGGACCAGCTCGAGGGCCACCTTGCGACCCTCCCGGGTCAGCTGCTGGCCGCGGTAACGGTCGTGCTCGACGAGGCCCTGGCCAGAGAGACGGGTCACCATCTCGCTCACGCTTGGCGAAGAGATCCCGAGGCGATTGGCGAGCTCGCGCGTCGGGACCGGGCGCTCGTTGCCCCCCAGCAGGTAGAGAGCCTTGAGGTAGTCCTCCTGCGACCGTGTGAAGGTGCTGCGACGCTCGAGCTGCTCGACCATGACGCCTAGGGTGTCCTAATTCTGAATGCGGGCCTGCCTATCACTAAAGATAGGATAGCCTAACTTTGGGCGCTTACACCGCTCTTAGCGAGTTTGCTGGCTGACGCCCCCCGCCGCTCGGCCAGTTATCCGGTTAGTCCGGACGAAGCGGCGCGAAGTCTGAGTTACATCCCGGATAGTCCGGACTATCCGGAGTTGGTCCCCTCCCCTCTCCCCTGCGGGGCGAGGGTTTCTAGGCGCAGACGCCGGTGGCTTTCGACGCCGGGTTGTACGTGACGCTGATGTTCGGGGTCACGGTGACGGCCGAGGCCGCCGTGAACACCGTCACATAATCCGCGCAGCCTTCCGCGAGATGGAAGTCGTACTTGACGCTGGTGACGCTCAACCAGCTCATGACAGCACCCGAGTAATGCATGCAGTAGTTGGCCGAGCCCGCGCCCGATGAGATGCACTGCACTGCCTTCGCCCACTGCTCCAGCGTCAGGATGCTGACCGACATCGGTCCCGTCGACGTCGCCTGTAGATGAAGGGTGAAGGTGTCGGGCACATTGCCGGCCAGGTACCAGGTTCGGTCTTTGATCTTGATCGGGGCGTTGGAGATCACCAGGTGCGGGTGCTCGAGGTCGGCCTTGGTCTGAGCCAGCTCACCCAGGGTCGCCGTCAGGTTCGCCTGCGTCTTGTTCAGCTGATCCTGGAGGATGAGGTTGCGCCCCGTAAGTGACTCGTTCTGCGTCGTCAGCGATCGGATGGAAGCCTGGTTGCTCGAGTCGTTGACGTAGAGGAACCCGACGCCGATCGCCGCGACCAGGAGAGTCGATGTCAGCGCGGTCGCCCACCAGCGACGCTCTCGAGCCTGGAAAAGCCGGGGTGCGACCCGCGCCGGCGCGACCGGCGCCACCTGCAGCTGGACCGGATCGCCTGTGATGTGCTCCACGTGAGTCGGGGTGATGATCGCACCAGCCGGGTGCTCGGTTGTCATACCTGACCGATTCTTGGCCAAGCACTGAAGACCTGGCTGACCTTGGACGCCGTTTCAGCCTGCTGCGCGTCGTCGAAGGTGAAGGTCTTGCCGTCGGGCTGCCACGCGGGACCGATGCCGCAATTGGTCGAGCACACCGCCTCCTCGACGTAGAACAGCTCGGTTGAGTTGAGCCAGATCGGCGACGACCGGACGTTGGGGAGCTGGCCGCCGGTCTGCCCTCCGTGACCATAGAGCCACACGTGAGGCGTTCCGGCGCTGTCGCGGACCGTGAAAGCGATGTTGTCGTCACCGGCGTCGGCGCGGGGGCGGATCCAGGCGAGCTGCTTGGGGAGCGCCTGGGAAACGCCGGCCTTGGAGTCCCAGACCTGGACCAGGCTCGAGCTGGGGATGCGGTAGTAAAGCCGGCTGCCGGTGCTGCCCCAAGTCGCCATGGTCCCCTTGGGGAGCCTGAACGCGAGGCTGCCGTCGATCGTCCGGCGAACCTGGAGCTGGTCACCCGAGCCGGTGAAGGTCTGGACCAGGGCGAAGTAGGCACCGTCGGGTGAGAAGGCGAGGTACGAATCGTCCTGGTTGGGATCCAGGCCGCGGCCGGGAACTGCACCGAGGGTCGTCACGACGCGGTCTCCACCTCCGCTCAGAAGGTGCAGCTCGACGGCGCTCGAGTTGGAGGCGATATAAGCGAGGAACCCGCGGTCGGGGCTCCAGGCGTGCAGTCCGTCCATGGCGCTCCCGCCCGACCACGTCGCCGCCACCGTTGACGCGCCGTTGAAAAGGTCGAGCACCGCGATGACGCTGGTCCCGGCGCTGCTCGGGTTGCCCTGGGTCGCGTACCAGGAGATCATCGTCTGGGTCACGAGCTGCAGCTGGAACGAGCCGCCGCTGATCCCGCACAGAGTCCGCGGGCTCTTGGCGCTGGACACGTCGGCGAGCACGGGGTTGGCCGCGCCCTGCAGCTTGAGCACGGCTTCCTGCGGCGCCGGCGAGCCGGCGCAGCTCGCGTGCAGGGCCGCCCAGGACGGCACGGCGATGGGGCTTGGAGGCGCGATCGGGGAGGGCGACGGGCTGGGGCTTGGACTATCCACCGCGGTGGGCGTCGGGCTCGTTGAAGGCGTCGGCGAAACGGGCGGATGGCCTGCCGAAGGCGCCAGCGGGCCGTTCGCCGTGCAGGAAGCGATCGCAGCAAGCGACACGAGGAGAACTACCCCTTTCCTCATGGCAGCTTGCAACGAGGCGGGGTATCCGCGAGTTACGCCCATCCACTCCTGGCGCAAGTCGCACAGAATACCGGTTGGCCGTTTAGTGCTGGGTTAAGGATCGACGACGATGAACCGATCGATCGTGATGTTCGCCCTCCTCGCCTCTGGCTTTTGCGCCCCCTCATACCCCTTGACGGCGACGGTTCAAGCCGTGGCCACCCAGAACGCCTCAGTCGGCGGCGCGGCCGAGCTGCTGGTCAACGTGACGAACACCGGGCCCGCCATCTCCCACCTCGGACTCGTTTTTCGAACACCCGATCGCTGGTATGAGCGTCACGAGATGACCGACCTCGGCGGGTGCTCGATCGCGGCCGACGCATCCGCGTTCGACTGCGGAGCCCTTGCGCCAAGTGAAACGAAAAGCTACTCGCTTCACGGGATCGCGAAGAGCGCTGGGAGCTACCACTTCGAGCTTGCGCTTCGCGAGCTGGTCCATCCATTCAACTACGTGAACGATCACCCCGACGGCGCCGACTCGCAAGTATGGGACGAGACCGTCCGCTAGGCCTGCGCCGGCTCGCGGGCCACGCGAGAAATTATCGCGTCGGGCTCACCTGGGTTTTGAGGCCGCTTCCCGAGAGAAACGCCTCGATCGCCTTGGGGTAGTCGTCCAGCGCGAACTGGGCAGTGATCATCGCCTCGCAGTCGATCACACCTTTGACGAGGAGCGCCAGCGCGCGTTCGAAGCTGTGCAGGACGGCCATCGAGCCGATGATCTTGATCTCGTCGTTGTAGACCCGAAACGGAGAGAACGTGGCTGTCGCGTCGGCGCGCGCCACTCCGAACATCAGGAACGTGCCGCCTCGGGCGACCCGGCGCAGCCCGTCCTCGATGGCCGGCACCACCCCCGTGGCATCGATCACCACATCCCAACCCTGGGGCCGGTCGAGCTCATCCGCGGAGACCGCGATCCTGTCCGCGGCCAGTCGCTTGGCGAGCTCATGACGTTTCGGATTCGTCTCGACCATGTCGATGCCGCTTGCACCGCTGTGCCTGATGAGCTGGGCCAGCAGAAGGCCCATCGTGCCCGCCCCATAGATGAGGTATTGGGCCGCGACCTGGGCGTCGATCATGTCCAGGCCATGCACCGCACAGGACAGCGGCTCCACCAGCGCGCCCCAGGGCCGGGGGATATCGCGCGGCAGGCGGAACGCGTTGGCGGACGGGACCGCCACGAACTCGGCACAGGCTCCGTTCGCCGATCCCACGCCGATCGCGTTCCAGTTCTCGCAGAGGTTGAAGTGGCCGGCCCGGCACTGCCGGCACGTGCCGTCGAACAAGGACGGGTCGACCGCCACGAAGTCGCCGGCCTTCAGGTTGCCGACGCCGGCCCCGAGCGCGACGACCTCGCCGGAGAACTCGTGTCCCGGCACGATCGGGTACCGCGTGGGGGCGAACTCGCCGCGCAGGACGTGGATGTCCGTCCCGCATATCCCACACGCGTCGACCTTGACGACCACCTCTCCCGCCCTGGGCGAAGGGTCATCGATCTCTTTGACCTGGAGGTCGTTGGGTGCCTCGATGACGACAGCTTTCACTTGCCCTCTATTTGACAGCGCCCATGGTCAGACCGCGGATGAGCTGCTTCTGGGCGATCCAGCCGGCGAGCAATACGGGGAGACTGGCCAGCGTGGCGGCGGCTGCGAGCTTGGCGTAGAAGAGTCCCCGGCCGCTGATGAAGCTGACCAGGAACAAGGGCGCGGTGGCCGCGTCCGACGATGTGAAGTTGACGGCGTAGAAGAACTCATTCCAGCTGAAGATGAGGCAGATCAAGGACGTCGCCGCGATCCCGGGGGCGATCAAAGGCACCACGATGCGGAGGATCTCGTGGCGGAACTGCGCCCCGTCGACGCGGGCCGCCTCGAACAGGTCGGGCGGGATCTCGAGGAGGAAAGAGCGCAGCAGCCACACGCCGAGCGGCAGGTTGATCGTCGTGTAGATCAAAGAGAGGGCGAAGATGTTGTCGAGCAGGTGGAGGTCGCGCGCCAGGAGGTAGAGCGGCACGAGGCTCGCCGCGAAGGGCAGGAACCGGGTCGAGATGAAGAAGAAGAGCACGTCGCGCGTCCTCTTCACGGGGCGGATCGCCAGGGCGTAGGCCGCCGGCAGTCCGAACACAAGGACCAGGAACGTCGAGAGGATGCTGGCGATCGCGGAGTTGATGAAGTACGGCGGAAAGTCGCCGGACAGCACGGTCTGAAACTCCTCGAGCGTCGGGGCGAAGAAGATGGTCGGCGGGCTGCTGGCTGCCTGTGGCTCGGTCTTCAGGGCTTCCAGCCACATCCACACGACTGGGAAAAAGAACACCAAAACCACGACCCAGCCCAGCGCCGATTTGAGGACTTTGGAGCGGACGGCCGCCGTGTCCATCAGCGCCTGGCCTCGATCTGGAAGATGGAGAAGAGCGTCCTTAGCGCGAGCGTCGCGACAACGGTCGTGATGATCACGGCGACGACGCCGATGGCCGACGCCTCGCCGATGCTGAAGCCCTGGAAGGCCACGAGGTAGAGCAGGAAGGGGATGTTCGTGGTGTCCTCGCCGGGACCTCCGAAGGTGAGCATGAAGATCGAGTCAAACGTCTGCACCACGAAGAGCGATCCCAGGAGCGCGCCCAGCTCGATGAAGGGCCTGACCAGCGGCAGCGTGATCCGCCGGAATGACTGGAATGCGTTGGCACCGTCGACCCGCGCCGCCTCCAGCACCTCCGGGTTCTGCGATTGCAGCCCGGCCAGGATGATGAGCATCATGAAAGGCGTCCACCGCCAGACTTCCACGGTCACGACCGTCACCATCGGAAACTGGTTGACGAAGTCGACGCGGCTCAGCCCGAACGGGCTCAACAGATAAGGAAGCAGGCCGAACAGGGGATTGAGCAGCGTGTCCTTCCAGATCAAAGCGCCGGCCGTCGGCATGATGAGGAACGGCGCGATCATCAGCGTCCGCATGAGGCCTTTGCCGAAGACCTCCGAGTTGAGGATCATCGCGACCCCCAGCCCGAGAACGACCGAGATTCCGATCACGGAAAAAGTCAGGAGGACCGTGTTCCACACCGCGATCCTGATGCTCTCGTTGGTGAAGATCGACCCGTAGTTTTCGAGACCCGCGAAGTGAAAGCTGCCTGGCTTGAGCAGGTTCCAGGAAAAGAAGCTGTAGTAGATCGTGAGGACGAACGGGATCTGCGTCACCAGGAAGACGTAGATGAACGCCGGGAGCAAGGGCAGGCGCCGCGCCCATGCCTCCCGGCCGAGAGCGGAGGCGGCGGTTGCCCGCGCGCCTCCACCCCTCTTTGCAGGACGGACGAGCGTCGCTATGTCTGGTATTTCTTGCCGACGGCGGCTGCCAGCGTCTGCGCTTTGGCAATCGCCTGGTCGACGGTCTGGCCTCCGGCGATCACCTTGGCGAACTCCTGCGAGACCTGGTCACCCAGCTGCTGGAACTCGTCGATGTCGACGTACTGGATGCCGACGTACGGCACGGGCTGCACGGTGGCGTGCGTGACGTCGGCGTGGGCGATGGAGTCGACGGTGACCTGCGCGAATGCGCCTGCTGCCTGCTGGTACTCGGGGATCGAGTAGGTCGAGGTTCGGGTGCCGGGCGGCACGTGCGCCCACCCGAGCTTGGTGCCGACCAGCTTGATGTAGTCCTTGGACGTCGCCCAGTCCGCGAAGGTCCAGGCCGCGTCCTTCTTCTTGCTGCTGGAGGGCATGCCGAGGGACCACGCCCACAGCCAGCCCGACCAATCCTTGACCACGTGCGGCGCAAACGCGTAACCGGAGTTGCTCGCCGCGGCGCCGGTGAAGTTGCTGGCGGCCACAGTAGCGTCATACCACATGGCGACCTTGCCGTTGTTGTAGGCGTTCAGGCACTCGGTGAACCCAGCGTTGCCGGCCCCGGGCTCGCCCGCCGTCTTGATCAGGTTGATGTAGAAGTTGACCGCCGCCTTGAACTCAGGCTGGTTCAGCTGGGCATTCCATTTCTCGTCGAACCAGCGTCCGCCGTACGTGTTGACCACCGTGTCCAGAGGAGCAAGCTGCTCGCCCCATCCGGGCAGGCCGCGGAGGCAGATGCCCGAAACGCTGGAGGTGTTGACGGCCTTGGCGGCTGCCGCCACCTGGTCCCACGTCGGGTGGTCGGAAAGCGTGATGCCCTTGGCCGACAGCATGTCCTTGCGGTACATGAGCATCGAGGACTCCCCATAGAAGGGCACGGCGTAGAGGTTGTTCTGGTAGCTGAGGGCCGTCTTGATCCCGGGGATCAGGTCGTCGGGAGCGTACGTCGAATCCTTGGCGATGTACGGGCTCAGGTTTTCGATCCAGCCCTTCTTCGCCCAGAGCGGCACCTCGTAGGTGCCGATCGTGAACAGGTCGTAGCGTCCGCTGTTCGCGGCCACGTCCTGCGTGACCTGCTGCCGAAGCTGGTCTTCAGGCAAGGTCACGATCTTCACCGTGATGTCGGAGTGCGCCTTCTGGAACTCGCCGACCAGGCTCTTCAGGTCCGCCATCTGCGGGTTGTCGACGGCGGCCAGGGTGATCGTCTTCGAGCCGCCACCACCACCTCCACCACCCGCTCCTGAACAGGCGGCGCCTGTCAGGGCGACGATCAAGCCGAGGGCCGTGGTGGCGAAGAATCGCCATCGCATCGGCGGACCGAGAGAACGCAGCTTGCTGTCGCTCATGGAGAGTCACCCCTTTTTTGAACAGGCCGTGGGGCGCCTGGGCGCCACTTGACAACGTTGTCAGAAGACAACGTTGTCAGTAATACCACAGATCGGCTTAGACTTCAACAAGAGAATTACACGCGTCCCGCAGCGGCCCGTCAAGCCGATTCAAGGAGACGAACGTTGTCAGAGTCGCAGGTCGCCCGCTCCCGAGCCACGATGCGAGATGTCGCCGCGCTGGCCAAGGTCAGCCTCAAGACGGTGTCGCGGGTCGTCAACGGCGAACCGGGAGTCTCCCCCGTCTTGGCCAGGCGCGTGATGGCGGCGCGCGACCGCCTGGGGTACCGGCACGACCTCACCGCCAGCAGCCTGCGCCGGTCCGACGGGCGCAGCCGGACCATCGGCGTCGTGCTCGAGGACGTGGCCAACCCCTTCGCCTCGACGCTGCATCGGGCGATCGAGGACGTCGCCGTCAAGCGTCGCGTCCTCGTGCTGGCGGGAAGCTCGGACGAGGACGAAGAACGGGAGCAGCAGCTGGTTTCCGCCTTCGCCTCGCGCCGCGTGGACGGATTGATCATCCAACCGTCGAGCCACGACCACAGCTACCTGCTCGCGGAGCGCAACGCCGGTACGCCCGTGGTCTTCGTCGACCGGCCGCCTTCGTTCCTGGACGCGGACGCGGTGGTCACCGACAATGTCGCGGGCATCCGGCAGGCGGTACGCCATCTTCTCGACCACGGACATCGGCGGATCGCCTACCTCGGGGACCTGCACTCGATCGCGACCGCGGCCGAGCGCCACCAGGGTTACGTCGAGGAGCTGGCCGAGCACAACATCGCCGTCGACAAGCACCTGGTGCGGCTGGACCTGCGCGGAATCGAGAAGGCGCAGGCGGCGGCAGGCGAGATCCTGCAGGGGTCGCGGCCGCCGACGGCGGTGATCGCGGGCCAGAACCTGATCACCATCGGCGCATTTCGCGCCCTTCGAGAGTTGGGCCTGCACAAGCGGGTGGCTTTGGTCGGCTTCGACGACTTCCTGCTCGCCGACCTGCTCGAGCCGGCCATCACCGTCGTCGCTCAAGACCCGGCCGCGATCGGCCGCACCGCCGCGGGCGTCCTCTTTCGGCGCCTCGACGGTGATCGCTCTCCCTCCCAGGTGCACACCGTGAAGTCACGCATGATCGCGCGTGGCTCGGGCGAGATACCTCCGTGATCGTCGTCTGCGGCGAGGCGTTGATCGACATGATCTACAACGGCGACGGGACGCAGCGCGCCGCGCCGGGTGGTGGCCCCTTCAACACGGCACGAGCGCTGGCGCGCCTCGGGGTCCCGACAGCCTTCCTCGGCCACCTCTCGCAGGACAAGTTCGGCCGCGAGCTCGCGGATCTGCTTGTCTCCGACGGGGCGAGCCTGGAGATGGCGACCGTCGGACCCGAGCCGACGACCATCGCGCTCGCCGACGTGGGCGACGAAGGATTCGCCGAGTATCAGTTCCTCGTCCAGGGAACCTCGGCGCCGAACCTGACCCTCGACATGCTTCCGGATCACCTGCCGCGTGAGGTCACGGCGCTGCACATCGGGACGCTCGGCCTGGTGCTCGAACCGATGGCATCGACCATCGTCGAGCTGGTCCGCCGCGAGCGCGACGGCCGGCTGGTAATGCTCGATCCCAACATCCGGGTCGGCCTCGCGCGCGATGCCGAGTACCGCGATCGCCTGATGACACTGATCTCGCAGAGCAGCATCGTCAAAGCGAGCGACACCGACCTTGCCTGGCTGTACCCGGAGCGCGACTACAAAGCCGCGGTCGAGGAGATCCTCGAGGCGGGCGTCAGGCTCGCCGTCGTCACGCTGGGCGCAGACGGCGCGTTCGCGGGGCACGGTGATATGCGCGTCCACGTCGCGGCTCCGTCGGTGGACGTCATCGATACCATCGGCGCCGGGGACTCGTTCGGCGCGGCGCTTCTCGCGTGGCTGCACGACCACGACGCGGTCCGACCCGACCTGACGCTCGGCCACGATGATCTCCAGGCGGCGCTCGCATTTGCGTGCTTTGCCGCTTCGATTGTCGTCGCGCGGGCGGGGGCCGACCCCCCGACGAGATCCGAGATGCCTGCCCTCAGCGGGTAGGCGCTTCTCGCACCGCGAGCCCGGGCAGGCGTTCCGTGATGATCGTTTGCGCCTCGGTGACCATGTCGGCGATCACTTTTGCCGCCGGCACGATCTCGCTGATCAGCCCGG
>WNGI01013632.1_pt1 | contig 24962 bp, 27 predicted proteins | sample 5400621 | NCBI WGS metagenome assembly WNGI01 (sample SAMN13153374, study PRJNA577476) | soil metagenome | isolation source: 20 cm soil or saprolite under Garry oak tree replicate 1 | place: USA:California | collected 2016-06-15 | reverse complement strand
CGACGATCGGCGGCGCCACACTCTCCGGCTTCGACCTGCCGACCGCCCAGGAGCTATTCGACAAGCGCGGCCGACTGGACGAGATCGCGGTCGCTGCGAAGCCCGGCGTCGCGGACGAACAACTCGTCAGCGAGGTCCAGGGAGTGTTGCCGCCTACCGCCCAGGTCAAGACCGCGTCGCAACAGGCCAAGGACGACGCGTCCGAGACGAACGGCTTCATCTCGTTCCTGCGCGGCTTCCTGCTCGCCTTCGGCGGGATCGCCCTCTTCGTCGGCAGCTTCGTGATCGCCAACTCGCTCTCGATCACGATCGCGCAGCGGACCCGGGAGTTCGCGACCCTGAGAACCGTCGGCGCGTCGCGCCGGCAGATCTTGACCTCGATCATGATCGAGGCGCTGGTCATGGGGGTGCTGGCGTCACTGGTGGGGCTCGCGTTCGGCGTCGCGTTGGCGAAAGGCCTCTTCGCACTCTTCGACGCAGTGGGATTCACGTTGCCGAACAGCGGTCTCATCCTGACCAGGACCGCAGTAGCGATCGCGCTCGCTGCGGGCATCCTCGTCACGCTCGTCGCCAGCCTCCGGCCCGCCCTCCGCGCGACCCGCGTGCCACCGCTCGCCGCGGTTCGCGAGGGCGCGACGCTTCCGAAGTCCCGCTTCGCGTTCCTTCGCCTCCCGGGATCGATTCTCCTGACCGTCCTCGGCTTCGCTGCCCTGTCCTGGTCGCTCTTCGGCCCGGGCCTCAGCACGACCTCGTTGCTCGTCTGGATGGGCGTCGGCGCGCTGATGATCTTCCTCGGCGTCGCACTGCTGGCAGAACGCCTCGTACGCCCGCTCGCGACACTGCTCGGGTGGCCCGCGGCGAAGCTGGGCGGCGTCGCCGGGGTGCTCGCGCGCGAGAACACGCAGCGCAACCCACAGCGGACCGCGTCGACCGCTTCGGCGCTGATGATCGGACTCGCCCTGGTCACGCTCGTGACGCTGCTCGCCGCTGGAATCATCACCACGTTCAAGAGCGCCGTCGACGACCTCTGGAAGAACGCGGATTACGCGGTCACTGCCCAAAACAACTTCTCGCCGATTCCGATCAGCGTCGCGGCTGAGGCGGCCAGGGCGCCCGACGTGGACGCGGTCGGGAGCGTCAGGGCCGGCCAGGCGAAGGCCTTCGGCAGCGTGTTCAACGCCACCGCCGTCGACCCCCCGGCGGCCCGAGTGTTCTCGCTCGACTGGAAGAACGGCTCCGATGCCGTGCTCGCACGCCTCGGCAACGACGGCGCCTTCGTCGACAAGGGCTTCGCGGACGATCACGGCCTGAAGGTCGGCTCGTCGTTTCGACAGACCTTCCCCAACGGCGAGTCAGACACCTTCCGCGTGCTGGGCATCTTCAAGCCGCCGACCGGCGGGTCGCCGTTCGGGCCGGTCACGATCTCGGCCAACACGTGGGATCGCTTCAACCCACAGCCGCAGAACCTCTACTCGTTCGTGATCATGAAGGGCGGCGAGACCGACGCGAACAAAGCTGCGCTCGACCGGTCGCTGCAGGAGTTCCCCAACGCCAAGGTGCAGACGAGGCAGGAGTTCGTCGACAACCAGATCTCCGGGCTGAGCTCGGTGCTCAACATCCTCTACGTCCTGCTCGCGCTCTCGGTCCTCGTGAGCTTCTTCGGGATCGTGAACACGCTCGTCCTGACGGTTTTCGAGCGGACGCGTGAAATCGGGATGCTGCGCGCGGTCGGAATGACCCGCCGTCAGGTGCGGCGGATGATTCGCAACGAGAGCGTGATCACCTCGGCGATCGGCGGGGCGCTGGGAATCCTGCTCGGGATCGCTCTCGGCGGGCTGCTCGTGGCCCGCGTCGATTTCATCGACTTCACGCTGCCGGTCGCACAGTTGATCGTGTTCGCGGTCGCTGCGATCTTCGTCGGCGTGATCGCCGCGATCTTCCCGGCGCGCCGCGCAGCTCGGCTGAACGTGCTCGAGGCGCTCCAGTACGAGTAGCGACGGCTAGCGGTAGCGCTCGATGAACGCGAGCGTGCGGTTCCAGGCGTCTTCGGACGCGTCCGCGAACTCCGCCTGCTTGCGGTCGAAGAAGCTGTGCGGGGCGCCGGGGTACGCCACGACCTCGTGCTCGACGCCCGCCGCGGTCAGCGCCTCGTCGAACTCCGAGTTGTGCTCGGCGGTGATGTGCTGGTCGGCGCCGCCCTGGAGGGCGAGGATCGGCGCCTTCATCTCCCCCGCGCTGTCGATCGGGCTCGGCGAATCGCCGCCCGGCATTCCGTAGAAGCCGACCACGCCTTGCAGGCCGTGACCTCCCGCTGCAGCCAGCCAAGAGTGCCGGCCGCCGAAGCAGAAGCCGACCGTGAAGATCGCGCCGATCCCCTGGTCGCGCAACCACTCCACGCCGGCGCGCACGTCGGCCTGGACTCCTTCCGGGGTCGTCTGGGCGCGATGCGCCGGGTACTCGAACTCCTCCCCGCGCTTGGCGACACCTGCCGTGCGGCCGTAGAAGTCGATGGCAACAGCCGCAATGCCGCGCTCGGCGAAACGCAGCGCAAGCTCCTCGTAGAACCGGTAGAGGCCGCGCACGTCCGGCAGGATCACGACGCCGACGTCGCTCGGCTCCTCGGGCAGTGCGGCGAAGGCCGCAAACCGGTTGCCGTCCTCGCTCTCGAGCTCCAGGTCGCGGTGGTCGACCGCTCCGCCCTCGATCGGCGCGATCGGCGGAACCGAATCGAGCTCGAAGCACATGCAGCGAGCCTATCCGAGCGGAGCCCGCACTAGACTCAAACCGATGGCGAGGCCGTTCACTGCCGAGGATTTCGCCGCCCGGATAGAGCGAGCGGGCAGCGCGATCCAGGAGGCGGGCCTCTCGGGGTTCCTCGTCACGCCCGGCGCCGACCTCCTCTACTTCACCGGGTACGCCCCGACCGCGATCACCGAGCGGCTCACGATGCTCGTCGTCGCACCGGACCGCGAGCCGGCGATGATCGTGCCGACGCTCGAACGGCCCGATGCGGAGGCGGCACCCGGGAGCTCGAACGTCGAGCTCTCGGACTGGGCCGACGGAAGCGATCCCTACGAGGCGGCCGCGCCGCTCATCGACCCGAGAGGCCGATATGCGGTCTCGGACGCCACCTGGGCCATGCACCTGCTCGGGCTCCAGGCCTCCCTCCCGGAGACCGTCTACGTCTCGATGACCACGGCCCTCCCGACGCTGCGAGCCGTCAAGGATCCGGACGAGCTCGAGCGGCTGACGGCCGCCGGAGAGGCTGCGGACGCCGCGTTGTACGACCTCCTCGAGGTGCGCTACTCCGGCCGGACCGAGGCCGATATCGCGGCAGATCTCACCGACGCCCTGAAGGCACACGGGCACTCGGAGGTCGAGTTCACCCTCGTCGGTTCGGGGCCGAACGGCGCCAACCCGCACCACGAGTTCGGAGAGCGCGTGATCGAGGACGGCGACATGGTCGTCCTCGACTTCGGCGGGATCGTGGACGGCTACAGCTCGGACACGACGCGCACGGTGCACGTGGGCGAGCCGACCGACGAGGAGCGGAATGTGCACGAGATCGTCCAGCGGGCCCAGCAGGCCGGCTTCGAGGCTGTGCGGCCCGGGATCGCGTGCCAGGAGCTCGACCGCGCCTCCCGCTCGGTGATCGCCGAGGCGGGCTACGGCGAGCGGTTCATCCACCGGACAGGGCACGGCATCGGCCTGACGGCGCACGAGCCGCCCTACCTCGTCGAGGGCGAGGAGCTCCCGCTGGAGCCCGGGATGTGCTTCTCGATCGAGCCCGGGATCTACCTTCCCAAGGAGTTCGGAGTTCGAATCGAAGACATCGTCGCCGTCACCGAGGACGGCGGTCGGCGACTGAACACGACGCCGCGCGAGCTCACGATCGTCGCGTAGGCCACGCCTCAGGTCGGGGAGCTCGACTCCGGCGATCGCTCGTCGATCGCGCGCATCGCGAGCCATGCGGATAAGGCCGCGAGAACCGCGGCCGGGACACCGATCGCGGCTCCCAGCCCGACGAGCCGAAGATACGTCGTGCCGCCGAGATCCTGTCGCGCTTCGGCCACGCCGCGGCGAGTCTACGGCCCTTGCAACTCGCCAAGCCACTGCGCCAGCCGATCGAGCATGTCCGTGCCCGACTCGAAGCTGCCGTCGGCGGGGATGGCCGCGAGCGCGACCGCGAGCGGCCCTGCGATGCCCATCTGCCGGACGAGATGCCGGCCGTCGGGATCCGGGCCCCAACCGCCCTTGAGCTCCACATCGTTGCCGAGCACGCCGAGCCCCCAGCGCTGCTCGGGAACGACGCGGCGCAGGCGGGATCGAATCTCGTCAGCGTGCGGAAGGCCCGGCAACGCGGCCATCAGCCGCACCTGAGCCGCGAGCGACCACTGTGTCTGCCCGAAGGGCGTGAAGCCCGGGCGCAGCACACTGGCTTCGACCCTCGTCGACGAGTCTCCGGCCGCGGCGAGGACGTCCTGCACGGCCGCCGCGGCGACCTCGGGCGTCCCGAGTCGCTCCCACAGGGCCAGCGAGGCGTCGTTGTCGGACACCATGAGCGCGGCGTCGATCAACTCCTTGTCCCGCGGGGGCGGCTCACGCGCAACGACGGCGAGCGCGAGCGGGACCTTGATCGTCGACCACGCGACGCCGCCTCGAAGCGTCCCCAGCTCTTCGACGACCTCACCCTCACCGACCCGAGACACCGCGAGGCCAACCTCGCCGCGGCGATCCGACTCGAGCGCCTGGAAGCGCGCCCGATCAGTGGCCGCGATCAGCATCCGGGCTCGGAACCTACAGCGGACCGCTCTGGAGAGTCAGGAACCGGACGGGGCCCCACTCGGAGGCCCCGTCGCTGGTGTCGTTGTCGATCGCCTATGGAACGGGCACGCCGTCCACGGAGAGCTGGATCGTGCCGGGTGCCAACTGGCTCGAGTCCACGCTGTCTCGGCCCGCGCCCGTATTGACGTCGAGCCGATCGTTCGCGAATTCGGGGTCGAGGATCTCGACACCGGTGTGCAGGCCGCTGACCTTCACGCCGCCCGCGTCCCCGTTGACGGTGATCGCGTCTTCGCCGTCGGTGCCTGCGACCGCGACGCGGTCGATCGCCCCGTCGGCGCCGCCGAGATCGACCTGCAGGCTCGCGAGATCGGTGCCGGTCAGATCGCCGACGTCAACGAGGTCGGCTCCGCCGAGCGCCTGGAAGTCGATCTGCTCAACGCCCGCGAGATCCATCGTCACGTTCGCGATGTCGCGCACGAACAGCACGCGGTTGCCGTTGGCCGAGACGTGGATCTGCTCGGCGATGTTGGCGCCGATGAACTGCATCGAGTCCTCGCCGTCCCCGCCTTCGACGACGTCGCTTCCGTCGCCCGGATCCCAGGCGAAGGTGTCGTCGCCGGCGCCCATCAGGGCGACGTCGTTGCCTTTGCTTCCGTCCATCGTGTCGTTCCCGTCGCCGCCGAGCAGCCTGTCGTTGCCCAGGCCGCCGAAGAGCTCGTCGTCTCCGGCGCCCCCGTCGAGCGTGAGGGCGATCGCCTGAGCCGGGAGGCCGGCTGCGGCGATGTCGTCGTTGCCGTCGAGACTCTTGACGACGAGCGCGTCGCTCGGCTCCTGGTTGTGAAGCGTCACCTGTGCGTCGAGGCCGGTGACGGCGAGGCCGGTTGCGCCCTGGTTGACGCGGATCCGGTCAGGGCCGTTCGTACCGTTCACGACCACGCGGTCCGCCTGGCCATCGGCTCCGCCGAGGTCGGCGTTCACGCTCTTGACGTCGGTTCGCGTCAGGTCGTCGACCGTGACGAGATCCGCCCCGCCGAGAGCGTTGAAGTCGACGCGCTCGATGCCGGCCGTTTCCATGGTGATGTTGGCCTGGGTGCGGAAGAAGCGGAGCCGGTTTCCGTTCGCCGACAGCTCGACCTGCTCGGCGACGTTGGCGCCGTTGAAGCGCATCGTGTCGGCGCCCGCCTCGCCCTCGATGGTGTCGCTGCCGTCGCCGGGATCCCAGACGAACGTGTCGTCGCCTGCACCCATGAACGCCCGGTCGGCTCCTCCGTTGCCGTCGATCTTGTCGTTCCCGTCGCCGCCCAGCAGCAGGTCGGAGCCCTGGCTGCCCGCGATCGTGTCGTCGCCGGCCCCGCCGTCGAGCGTCAGGGAGAGCGCCTGGGCCGCGAGCATCGGTGCCGAGAGCACGTCGTTCCCGCCGAGCCCGCGGACGACGAGCTCGTCACTCGGCTCCTGATGCTGAACGGCGACCATCGTCCGTAGGCCGGAGACGACGACGCCCGAGGCGTTCCCGCTGATTCCGATCGCGTCGTTCGCATCGGTGCCGTTCACCTCGACGCGGTCGTGCTGACCGTCGCCGGCCGTCCCACCCGGGGTGCCGGAGAGATCGAGGTTCAGGCTCGCGAGCTCCGTGCTCTTCAGATCGTTGACGGTGACGACGTCGGGCCCGCCGAGAGCGTCGAAATCGATCCGCTCGAGGCCCGCGAGGTCCATCGCCACGTTTCCGACGTCACGGGCGAACCCCACGTGCGTCCCGTTCGCCGAGACCGTGACGTGCTCCGCGACCGCAGCGCCGTTGAAGCCCATGGTGTCGGTGCCGGCTTCGCCGTCGACGGTATCGCTCGCGTCGCCCGGATCCCAGACGAACGAGTCGTCGCCGGCGCCGAGCAGGACGTGATCGTTGCCGCCGTTTCCGTCCACCAGGTCGGTCCCGGCGCCGCCGAGCAGCGTCTCCGCTCCGGCTCCGCCGATGAGCGTGTCGTTTCCGGCTCCGCCGTCGAGCAACGTCTTGATCCGCGCGGTGAACACGCCGTTCCGTTCGTCGATGCGCACGAGATCGTTGCCCAATCCCGCGTGAACGCTGATCCGTGCGACCTGCTTCCGTTTGAAGCTGAAGTCGGCCTTGCCGTCGTCACCGACGTCGACCTGGAGGATCCGGGCATTGCCGGCCTTCAGGCGGAGCGCGATCTTGTCACTCGCCCGCGTGCCCCGCCCGCGTGCCGTCGATGGATAGCGAGCCACGCTTGAGCTTGGGTCGCTGGATCTTGTGGGTCGCCGCCTCCGCGTTCGAGGCCACCACTGCGCTCGCCACTGCGAGAAGGGCAACCACGAGCAGCCGGCCGAAGCGCAAACGATTGATCTTCTTCTTCGTCTTCATGACGTCCTTTCGTTGAGTCGACCTTCGTAGCCCTAGGGGACTCCGGCGGGCGGCGCTTATTCCCGCGGCCCGGGAATAGCTCCGGCGCAGCGGTGTCTTCCGACTCAGAAGCTCAAACGTTCGAAGGGAGGCACGACCATGAACGCACCAACACTCCGAGACGCAGATTCAGGTCCCAATGTCCTCGTCGTCGCGCTCGGCGTTGCTCCGATCGAGGCCCCGTACGGGAACGTCCTCGTCGTCGCGCCGGCGCTCAACTCGTGGCTTCGGCGCTGGGCCTCGGATGACGATCGCGCACGCCGCCTCGCCGCGGGGCGGGTGCGCGCGTATCTCGAGCAGTTCGAGCTGCGGGGCGTGCACGCAGACGGTCGGGTCGGCGACCCGGATCCGCTGCTCGCGATCGCCGACGCGCTGACGACGTTCTCCGCGGACGAGATCTTGGTCGTCGGCGACGCAAAGGCCGAAAAGCTCGCACTCCGGGCGCGAACGCGCTTCTCGTTGCCGACGTCTCTCGCCAAGGAGCCGCTGTCACTCGCGGCGTAGCGTCGTCTCGACGGACATCGCCGCCCGGCGCCGATCTATGCTCGCCCGGACGCACCGGCCGCTTCCGGCCGGCATTCCGATGGAGCGCACGCTCGACCCCGCCCGTCTCGGAGACCACCTCGACCGTCTCTACCGGGCGGCCTGGGCGCTCTGCGGCTCGCGCGAGGACGCCGAGGACCTCGTCCAGGAAACCTACGCGCGTGTGCTGGCCAAACCACGCCTGCTCCGCAACGAGGACGATCTCGGCTACCTCATGCGTGCATTGCGGAACACGTTCTACAGCCGGCTGAAGACCGAGAGCCGTCGTCTGAGGCCCGGCCCGCTGCCCGAGCAGCCCGACGTCATCGCCGACCCGCACGCACGCGACCCCGAGGCCGCGGTCGAGGCCGGCGAGCTCTATGCCGCGATTGCCGCGTTACCCGACGACTTCCGCGACGTCCTCGTCGCCGTCGACGTCACGGGCCTCTCGTACAAGGAGGCGGCGAGAGCCCTTCGGATCCGCGAAGGAACCGTGATGAGCCGCCTCTATCGCGCGCGGCAGCAAGTCGTGCGTCGAGTCGATGGCGGCGCGGGCTAGCCGCTGCCCGTGTAGACGGGCCCGACGAGCACCTTCTGGCCCGATGAGCCCTGATCGCCGTCAGCCCGCTCGCGCGTGACCGTCAGCGTCGAGAAATCCTTGGGCGACACGCCTGCCCAGAGGGTCACGTGGCGGCCGTCGTTGAACGTCCCGATCGGAACGAGCACGCCCGAGGAGTTGCGGAGCCAGGCCTCGTAGAAGCGTCCCTTGTCGAGTCGCGGAAGCCCCTGTGCGGCCAGCTGGATTCGCCACCCGGACGGCGTCTTCGTCAGGGTCGCCTTGCCGCTCGCGGCGGGCACCAGCTTCGTCGGCCCGAGCGCCGCCTGGAAGCGCTCGCTCGAACTGCCGGAACGCAGAACGGTGATCCCGATCGCGACGACCAGTACGGCGGTCACGGCTGCGCCGGCCAGGGCGAAACCGCGCGGCGCTCGCACTCTGCGGGAACGGCGCTGGGCCTCGATACGCGCCCGCAGAGCCGGCGGCGCCTCGACCTCGGTCGCCGCGCTTCGTGCCAACGAGACCGCGCGCTCCTGCTCCGCGAGACGGTCGGCGAGCTCCGACGAAGCGGCAACCTGCTCACGAAGAGCAGCACCGCGCTCCGGGTCGAGCGATCCGTCGGCGAGCGCCGCCAGCTCGGCGATCTGATCCTTGTCGTGTCGCCCGCGTCTCATCGCCACACGAAAGGTAACGCCGTCGGAATGGCCAGGAATCGTCTCATACCTGCATAGACCACTTTCCGGCGAAGCTATTCCCGAGCGACCGTCGGGGAATACGCGACGTTTTCTGGTGTCTCAAGTGGACGAAGAGCCAATTTCCTCCGAAAGGACACCATGCTCCCCACTCGAGACCTCATGGAAGCCATCCAGACACTCGTCGTCGAGCGACAGACGCTCCGCCTTCGAGGCGCAGACTGCAGCGAGCTCGAGACAAACCGGCTCGAGCTCGGGCTTCGGCAACGCGAGCTCTCCGACGCGCTGATCGATCGCCATCTCCACCACGCCTACTAGGCGCGCGCGAGGACGGCGTCGAGCCGCTCGAGGCTCTCGGCCGGCCACAGCTTTTTCGAGTCGTAGTAGACGTCGAATGCAGGAGCCGAGCCCGGAAGCGTGACCCACGGCACCTGCGACCTCGTGAAGATGTGAACGTCCGGGGTGATCGAGGACGGCTCGTCGAGCGTCCCCGCGCGGACGAAGCGCACCTCGGGACGGCCGTACTCGCTGAAGACAGCGACCTGGCACGTCGGGCAGCGGTAGATCCGCTGCGAGCTGCCGTCGTCGCGCGGGACGTCGACCGGCTGTGGCTCGCCGGCTACGAGCTCCACGCGGTCGGCCTCGATCAGGAGGTTGATCACGAACGCGCTGCCGGTCTGCCGCTGGCAGCTCAGGCAGTGGCAGCAGTGGACGAACATCGGTTCGGACGACAGCCGGTAGCGGACCGCTCCGCAGGAACAGCCACCTTCGCGTTCGGCGCTCACGAGCCGGACAGTACCGTCGGAACCTGGCAGCCCAAGAACCGGCGCGTCCTTTCGGAGCTACGCTGACCGCGTGGCCGAGCAGAGCGACACCCTCGTCTTCGTACCGGCCTGGAACGAGGAGGAGAACCTGCCCGCGGTGCTCGAGGAACTGCATCACGAGCTCCCGGGCGCGGACGTGCTCGTCGTCGACGACGGCTCGACGGACGGGACGGTGAGCGTCGCCGTGGAGCACGGGGCCGAGGTGCTCTCCTTCGGGGCCAACCGCGGGCTGCCCGCCGCGATCTCTGGCGGTTACGGCTACGCGGTCCAGCACGATTACGAGTACTGCGGACGGGTCGACGCGGACGGGCAGCATCCCGCCGACGAGCTGCGGCGCCTGCTCGAGCGCGTGCGCGCCGACACCTGCGACGTCGCCGTGGGCTCCAGGTACGCGAGCGGCGACGGGTTCGAGGCTCGGCGGTACGAGGCGACCGGGGCGAGGCGCCTCGGCACGGCGGTCCTGCGCCGCTCGATGAAAGTCGCTCTACGGCGCCCGTTCCTCGATGCGACCAGCGGCCTGTATGCGGCGAATGCAAAGGCGCTGCCCGTGCTCGCCCGGCCCTACGACAGCACTGCGCCCGAGGTGCAGGCGCTCCTGCGCCTTGCCGAGGCCGGGCTTCGGGTCGACGAGGTTCCGGTGCACATGCGAGAGCGGGCGAGCGGCGAGTCGAAGCTTCGCGGCAAGAAGGCGATCATGGTCGTGCTTACGGTCGCAGGAACGCTCATCACTTTCGAAGGGTTGAGGCGGGCGCGTGGCCGGCGCTGAGCAGAAGCGGCTCGTCGCGGTCTTCGGCTTCTCGGCGCGCGGTGTGGACGGCCTCCATCCGCTCTGCCTGCTCCGCCTCCGGCACGCCGAGGAGCTCGCGGCCGGCGCTGACGCGGTCGTCCTGTCGGGCTGGTCGAGACACGGCGCGGGGTTCGGAGAGGCCGAGCTGATGCGTGACGCGTGGCAGGGGCCCGAGGTGCGGCTGGTCTGCGACACGACCGCCCGGAACACGATGCAGAACGCCGCGGGCATCGCGGCGCTCGCGCGGGAGCTCGGCGTCGACGAGGTGATCGTCGTCACGTCGCAGTGGCATGCGCCCCGAGCCCGTGCGCTCGTGCGCGCCGCACTGGGAGATGCCGACGTCTCGGTCAGCGCCTCCTCCCCACGCGAGCCGGTGCACCCGCGCCTGCTCGCGCGTGAGCTCGCCTGCCTCGCCGCTCTGCCCTACCAGCGCCGCCGTGCTCGCGAGCCTCGCCTCGCTCACTCGCAACCGTCGGCCCAGGACGGCTGATCCGGGCCGGTACGCTCACGCGCATGCGTGGGCTGCTACTCGCCGGGGACACGGAGCGTTCCGCTGCGCTGCGGCACGAGATTCCGGTCGCGATCGGCGACCCGCTCCTGTTCGCGGACGTCGAGGGGCGCCGGTATGTCCTCACGACTCGCCTCGAGAGCGCACGTGTGCAGAGCGAGCTGCCCGACGCCAAGGTGCTCGACTACTTCGACCTCGGCTACAAGGAGCTCGTCGAGAGCGGACTGACGATGCACGAGGCCGGGCGCGAGATCGAGATCCGCGCCGTGCGCGAAATCGGCATCAATGAGGCGATCGTCCCGGGCGACTTTCCGCTCGCGCTCGGTGACCGCTTGCGCGAGGAGGGGGTCGCTTTGACTGTCGACGAGACCGCGGTCGCACTGCGGCGACGCTCGAAGTCGCCCGTCGAGATCGAGGGCATCCGAATCGCACAGCGGGCCGCCGAGGCGGGGATGGCCGCAGCGTCCGAGCTGATTGCCCGCGCCCAGCCCGGAGCCAAAGGCCGCCTCGAAGTGGACGGCACGTCACTCCTCGCCGAGGACGTTCGCTTCGTTCTGCGCGAGGCGTCCGCCGCACATGGAGCGCCCTGCCCGCCCGATGTGATCGTCGCGTCGGTCTGGCAGGGCAACGGGCACGAGCCGGGGAGCGGCCCGCTCCCGGCGGGACTGCCGATCCTCATCGACCTGTGGCCGCGCCACGAGGAGACCGGGTGCTGGGCGGACATGGCGCGAACCTTCGTGGCCGGCGAGCCCGTGTCCGAGCACGCCGAGCTGCTCGCGGAGCAGAACCGCCTGGTCCGCGAGGCGCTCGACCAGGCGAAGGCAGCCGTCCGTCCGGGCATCACCGGGCGGGAGCTGTTCGACGCGACCTGTGACCTCTTCGAGTCCGCCGGCTACGCCACGCAGCGCACCACCGACGGCGAGGAGAACGGCTTCCAGCACTCGCTCGGGCACGGCGTCGGCCTCGAGGTGCACGAAGCTCCGGGGCTCGGCCTCTCGGGGCGCGATCCGCTCGTCCCGGGCGACGTGATCGCAATCGAGCCGGGCCTCTGGGACGAGCGCGCCGGCGGCGTGTGCTTCGAGGATCTCGTGCTCGTCACCGAAACGGGTGGCGAGCTACTGACGCGGTTTCCGTACGATCTCGCGCCATCCTGAGTGAACGGAGGAGGGACGATGCAGAAGCGCACCCTAGGAGCCGACAGGTTGGAGGTGTCCGCGGTCGGGCTCGGCTGCATGGGGATGAGCCAGAGCTACCCGCCGTTCCCCGAGCGGGACGAGATGAGCACCATGATCCGCGCTGCGGTCGAACGCGGGGTGACGTTCTTCGACACCGCGCAGGTGTACGGACCGTTCACGAACGAGGACCTCGTGGGCGAGGCGCTCGAGCCCCTCCGCGACCGGGTCGTGATCGCGACGAAGTTCGGTTTCGACCTCGAAGACGGGAGCCACGGCATCGACAGCCGCCCGGAGACGATCAAGCGGAGCGTCGACGCCTCGCTGAAGCGGCTCCGGACGGACACGATCGACCTGCTCTACCAGCACCGGGTCGACCCGAACGTTCCGATCGAGGACGTCGCCGGCACGGTCAAGGAGCTGATCGCCTCGGGCAAGGCTCGGCACTTCGGTCTCTCGGAGGCGGGAGTGCAGACGATACGACGCGCGCACGCCGTCCAGCCCGTCACCGCCGTTCAGAGTGAGTACTCGCTCTGGTGGCGCGAGCCGGAGGAGGCGATCCTGCCGACGCTGGAGGAACTCGGGATCGGCTTCGTGCCCTTCAGTCCACTCGGGAAGGGCTTCCTGACGGGGACGATCGATGAGTCGACAACGTTCGAAAGTCGCCCAGAGGCAGTGGATCGTCCCTATTCCCGGCACCACGAAGCCACACCGCCTCGAGGAGAACGTCGCGGCAGTCGACCTCGAGCTCACCGGCGACGACCTGGAGGAGATCGAGACCGCTGCAGCGCAGCTCACCGCGGAAGGCCACCGTTACGCGGAAGCCCAGCAGCAGATGATCGACCGCTGACCTGCGATGAACGAGTCGCCTTCACGCCGCCTCGAGGTCACCGCAGCGGAATTCGCAGAGCTTTTTCGGAGCGTGAGCTCCTGGGGGCGATGGGGCGAACGTGATGAGCGGGGGGCACTGAATCACCTCGAGCCCGGGCGGGTAGTCGCGGCGTCGCGTCTCGTGCGGGACGGGACGACGGTGACGCTGAGCTTGCCGATGAACACGAAAGCCGCGGAAGACAACCCGGAGCCTGCGGTGCACTACATGACGACCATCCCGGGCACCGGCGAGTCAGGGAAGCTGCGGTTCGCGAAGGACTTCGTGGGCGCCGATTACCACCACGACGGCCACACGCACATCGACGCGCTCTGCCACGTCATCTACGAGGGCTCCCTGTACAACGGGACTCCGGCCGCGGCCGTGACGGTCCGAGGCGCCGAGTCCGATTCGATCGAGATCCTCGCGAACGGCTTGGTCGGTCGAGGCGTCTTGCTCGATATCCCCCGTCTCCGGGGAGTGCCTTGGCTCGAGCCGGGCCAGCACGTCTTTCGCGACGAGCTCGAGGCAGCCGAGCTCGAGCAGGGCGTCACCGTCGGCGAGGGTGACGTGCTCCTCGTTCGGACCGGTCACACCCGTCGGCTGAGCGAGCTCGGGCCGTGGCCGACGGCAAGTGCCAAAGCGGGCCTGCATCCCACCGCGATGCCGTTCGTCGCGGAGCGCGGCGTTGCGGCGCTTGGCGGCGACGGCAATAGCGACACCGCGCCCAGCAGCACCGAGGGCGTCGACTTCCCGATCCACGCCCTGGCGCTCAACGCCATGGGCGTCCACCTGCTCGACTACCTGCAGCTCGAGGACCTGCTGGCCGCCTGCGAACGGGTAGGACGCTGGGAGTTCCTCTTCATCGCTGCTCCCCTCCGGATCATCGGGGGAACGGGCTCGCCACTGAACCCGCTGGCCGTCCTTTAGGCGTCCTCGTATTCGTCGTGCCGGCGCCACCACTCGTAGGGCTTGGTCTGCCGGTAGCCGGCGGGCGAGTCCTCCCAGTTCTCCTGACGGCCGAGCGGCGTCAGGTCGAGGAACGTCCAGACGCTGCCGAGCGCTTCGACGCCCCGGGCCGTCGTGAAGTACGTCCGAAAGAGACTGTCGCCGTCGCGAAGGAAGACGCTGAGGCCGAACGTCTCGCCGTCCTGGTAGACGTCCGGTTGCGGAGTTTCCGGCCCGACGTCGAAGTCGACGTTGAAGTCGCTCTCGAACGACGAGTACCACGGAATCGTCCAGCCCATCCGCTTCCGGTACGCCTCGATCTTCGCGATCGGCGCGCGGGATACGAGTGCGAAGGACGTGTCCCGGGCGTGCAGGTGGGCCAGGTGGCCGATCTGGTCGACGAACATGGAGCAGCCGTCGCAGCCCACGTCCTGGTTCGGCCCGAACATGAAGTGATAGAGGAGCAGTTGGCTGCGCCCCTCGAACAGCTCGGGCAGCGTGGCCTTCCCGTCCGGCCCGTCGAAGACGTAGTCCTCCTCGATCCGGACCCTCGGTAGCCTCCGACGCTCGGCGGCGAGCGCGTCGCGTGCCCGGGTGGCTTCCTTTTCCCTGGCAAGGAGCTCCTCCCGCGCTGCTTGCCACTCCGTCTGGGACACGATCGGTGGAAGGTTCATTGCGCTCCTTTCAGTCGAGGCCTCCGACTCAGTCCGGGTACTCGTCCTTCCGCCAGGTGCGCGGCTCCGCGGGCTGCTCTTTCGGCGTTCGGTCGAGCAGGAAGCTGGCGTAGGGCGCGACGAACGGGTCGGGCGCCGACACCGTGTACGTGTGGTAGACGGTCCCGTTCTCGCGGGCGAAGGCGATCCAGCTCGGGTTCTCCCGCAGCCCATCCTCGAGCCCGGCCCCGATCTGACCTGCCCACTCCTGGAGCCAGTCGGGCGGGTTATCGACTAGCTGCTTGATCTCGGGCACTTCCTCTGCCTGCTCCTTCTTCAGTGCCAGGCCGAAGTCGAAGGCAAAGTCCGTGTCGTAGGTGGAGACGTAGGGGAACTGCCAGCCCATCCGCTCCTTGTACGCCGTCAGCCGCTCGATCGGCGCCCGCGAGAAGCAGAGCAGCGTCACGTCGCGGTGATTGAGATGGACGAGCCCGCCGTCGAGCTCGTCGGCCAGCCCGGTGCAGCCGGGACAGGCGCCGTTCGTGTAGTCGGGGCCGAACATGATGTTGTAGGCGAGCAGCTGAGAGCGCCCGTCGAAGAGCTCGGCGAGCGTCTTTTTGCCGTCCTCGGTGTCGAACTCGTACTCCTTCTCGACCGGGACCCACGGGAGATCGAGACGCTTTCTCTTGACCTCCTCGTCTTGCTTTGCCTGCTCGGCCTCGAGCCTGGCGAGCTCGTCCCGGGCCGCCTGCCATTCCTCGCGGGTGCCGATCTTGTGTTCGGGCATCTCTTCTCCCTCCGTCGACGGCTCGGACGCTACCGATCACGACATGAGACCTGCGGCAACCAGGAAATTCATCGCAGCGGCTCCACGAGTAACGTTTTTCACGATGCGCCTCATGGACAGGATCCGAGCGGCGGCAGATCGCGTCACCGCGCGCCTGGCGCTCGTCGGCGCGGATCCCCACGACGACGAGGACCTGCGTGCTCGAAAGGCGCTGCTGGTCCTGATCTCGGTGTTGATCCTGCCGATCGCCGCGCTGTGGGGGGCGCTCTATCTGGCATTCGGATCGCCGGTCGGTGTGGTGCCACTCGTGTACTTCGGCATCCTGCTCGGTGCGATCGCCGTGTTCTCGCGCACGCGCGACTTCCCGTGGCTCCTCCGGGTGGGCCAGGTCGACATCCTGCTCGCGCCGACGCTGTCGATGATTCCGCTTGGCGGATTCCTCGACTCCGGCGGCGTCGGCCTCTGGGGAATTCTCGCCCCGCTCGGGGCGCTCGTGTTCAGCAACGTCAGGTCGGCGGCCCGCTGGTACGTCGCGTACGTCGTCGTGTTTCTCGGATCGGGAATCGCGGGCGAGGTGATAGGCCCGATCTGGGCGCCGCTGCCGGTGTGGTTCACGAGCACGATGCTGGCGCTGAACATCGCGGTCGGCGGCACCATCGTGTTCACGCTGCTCGCCGTGTTCGCCAGCCAGCGCAGCGACGCGCTCGCGGCGCTCCGACAGGAGCAGGCGAAGGCCGAGAACCTGCTGCTCAACATCCTGCCGCGCTCGATCGCCGACAGGCTGAAGGCCCAGACCCAGCCGATCGCGGATCACTTCGGGTCGGCCTCGATCCTGTTCGCCGACGTGGTCGACTTCACGCCCTGGTCGGAGCGTCTCCCGCCCGCCGAGGTGGTCGGCTACCTGGATCACCTGTTCAGCCACTTCGACGACCTCACCGAGCGGTACGGGCTCGAGAAGATCAAGACCATCGGCGATTGCTACATGGTCGCCGCGGGCGTTCCGACACCACGCCCCGACCATGCCCGCGCGCTCGCGCTCATGGCGCTCGACATGCTCGAGGCGATGCGCTCGGACGATGGCGTCGGGCACCTCGGCCTCGATCTCCGGGTCGGCATCAATTCAGGCCCGGTGGTGGCGGGCGTGATCGGCCGGAAGCGCTTCCTCTACGACCTCTGGGGCGACGCCGTGAACACGGCCAGTCGCATGGAGTCCCACGGGATGCCGGGGCGGATCCAGATCACCGCGGCGACGTACGAGCTGCTCGCCGACGAGTTCGAGTGCGAGCCGCGGGGGACGATCGCGGTGAAGGGAAAGGGCGAGATCGAGGCGTGGTACCTCATCGGACCACGGGACGACCGCGCGTCAGCGGCGGCGCGCGAGCAGACGCTCGCCGACCGAGCACGCAAGTCCTAGTGAAAGAGGCGAGAAGGCTCGGCGCGCCCGCGCACGAGGTCGATCAGGCGCGGCTCGTCTCCATAGCCCCTGCGTGGGAGCACGACCTCGAATCGCGCTCCGTGAGGCACCGCCGGCCCGTAGACGATCTCGCCTCCGTGAGCTCGAGCGTACGCCTGGGCGATCGCGAGCCCGAGCCCGGAGCCGTCGCCTCGGTCGCGCGATTCGATGCTGCGCTCGAACCGGCCGAACAGGCGAGGGACGAACTCAGGCGGAACACCTCGGCCGCGATCCTCGACCACCAGACGGAGGTGCCGGTCCTGCCCGAACGCGGTGACCGTGACCGGCGGCTTTCCGTGCTGCAGCGAATTCGAGACCAGGTTCGTGAGCATCCGGTCGAGCGCTGCAAGATCCACAAGGGCCTCGAGGCCCGCTGGAACGGCGACCGTCACCGCCTTCGACCGTGGTTCCCCCAGCGAACGGACCAGCTCCTCGATCTTGGGACCGAGACGCACGCGCTCTGGGGAGATTCGGATCGCCGTCAGGTCGAGACGAGAAAGGTCGAGCAACTGTTCGGCGAGATTCCGCATCCGAGCCGTCTGCTCTCGAAGCGCGGTTCGGAGAGCCCGGCGCTCCGGCTCGCTCAGCTCGTCCCCTCTTGCGTTCATCGTGACGGAGATGCCGTAGATGCTCGACAACGGGTTCCGCAGCTCGTGTGTGGCGAGCGCGATGTACTCGCTCTTCAGGACGTCGAGCTCCTGCAGCTCTTCGCGCGCAAGAGCGTCCTCGAGCAAGGTTGCGGCCACGACGCCGACTGTCGCGAGCGCCTCCTCATCGGTCTCGGAGAGTGAGGCCGGCACAACGCGCGCGCCGCAGAGAAAGGCGAGACATCGGTCCCCGCTGATCAGCGGGAGAGCGAATGCCGATGTGAGCCCGTCAGCGGTGAGGAAGACGAGGTTCCGGGCCTCCCGGGCCTCCGCGAGCAAGGACACAATCGAGCCCGCAGTCTCTTTGACCTCCTCAGCTTGATCGTCGTAGAGGACCGCCTTGACCGAGTCGAACTCGAATGTCTCCGCTACCGCGGTGCAGACGTTCTCGAGCAGAACCGACGCCGTGGGCCCGCCGCGGCCGGCGATCGAGACTCGGCGTACGGCATCGAGCGTCTTCACACGATCCGGCGCGAGGCTGATCATCGGCTCACCGCGAGCGGAGTCGACGAAACCAGCGTGTAGGAACGATTTCCAATCGAAAGCGTTGCCGACCCGGCGCCGTCCTCGCTCAGCCAGGTCTGGACGGCCTCGATGACGCCGGAGACCGCACGAGACTCCCACTCGGACTCGACGCGCACCTCGTTCCCCGACCGGTCGAACGAGATCGCCGAGCGCTCGAAGAGGTTCGCGAGCCGGCGCACGAGCCGTGGGACGCGCGTGCCGTCCTCGACCGTAACACGAATCTCGACCATCGGTCCCTCCCAGGTTTGAAGCTTCAGCGCCGACCGGGTTGTTGCGGTCGGCTGGATCGTGCTCCAACCTGCTCTGCTGAGGGTGGACGGTTGGCGGCTCGGTTGCTCTGACCCGCCCGTGCTCGGCTGCGTCGAAGGGTTGTGACGCCGCCGGTCGGAACATACCAGGAGAGCCCGCGAAAATCGACGGTTTCGTGCTTCACGAGCTGGGTACAATCGAGTTGTTCCTCGTCGCTCACGGGGGAGTGGAGCTGCTGGTCTCACCGACAACGGCTGACATTCGAGGATCGGAGGTCCTCTAGATGCGCTTGCAAGCGCGTGGGTCGTCGTGACGAACATCGAGGGCGAGCCGCAGCATCTTCGCGTCCTCATTGCGAACGAGAAGCGCGACCGGCTCGAGCTGCTTGCGCAGGTCGTTATCGGCCTTGGCCATGACGTGATCGCTCGCGAGATCTACGTCAAGGAAGTTGGAGCCGCCACCGAGAGGGAGCGGCCGGATGTGGCCCTCGTCGGTCTCGGACTCAGCTCGGAGCACGCCCTCGACCTGATTACGGAGATCGTCCGTGAGTCCGCGTGTCCCGTGATCGCGTTGCTGCATGCGAAGGATCCCAACTACGTCCGGGAAGCGGCGAAGCGCGGCGTCTTCGCCTACATCGTGGACGGCGACGCTGCCGAGTTGCAGAGCGCGATCGACATCACCCTGCAGCGTTTCGCGGAATACCAGAGCCTCCAGGGCGCCTTCGGGCGGCGGGCGCTGATCGAGCAGGCGAAAGGCATCCTGATGGCGCGGCACGCGACCGATGCCGACGGCGCCTTCGAAATGCTCCGGGACCACTCACAGCACAACGGCCGCAAGCTGGTCGACGTCGCGCAGGCGATCGTCGACAGCCACTTGCTGTTGCTAGTGCCGACACCGCCGCCGACGGCGAGTCCCGAGCCGGCCGCGTAAGACGTCAGGCGGCCTCACTCGACGGCGGGCACGATCCGTGGCGTCTCGAGCCCGGCGAGCCGACAGGCCTCGGCGACTGCATCGTGGGAGGCGGCCTCGAAGACGTAGAAGCATGTTTCATCTCCGGGGACGAGCGTCGCCCGTACGTAGCGGACGGATACCCCCTGCCGTGAGAGCTGCCGTGCGGCCGCACGAGCGCGCCGCCCCGCCGCGCGCGCGTCCTGCGCCTGCGTGCCGGGAACGTAGATCTCGACGAGATAGCTCGGCACGGTCGTACCTCCAAGACGGGAGCGTCGGAGGAGCCGACTCGGGTCGGCTCCTCCATTCCATGTTCCAGTGAGGCTCTTGCCGCTCTCAGAAGTTGCAGAAGGGCCCGGGAGCGTCGAGCTCACCGCGGAACACGCCGCCGACGGGCGCGATGATCACGCTCACATCCTGCGCCAGCTGACCGCTCTCGTTCCGCACGATGTGTCCGCGGCCGTTGTCGACGAACCCGTGACCCGCCGACACCACATGCGGCGCGCAGGCCGGATCGTCGTACTCGTAGTAGGTGAGCTGTCCCAGCGTGACCGTGATGAACACGGGGCCTGGGTGGCTGTGCCAACCGGTGTACGAGCCGACGGCGTAGTCGTGCTTTCGGACCACGATGTCGACCGGCGACTTCGCCTTGGCCTTGAAGTCGACCGGTGAGTCCGGGGCCGACTTCACCTTGAAGCTGTCGTACGTTCCGCGCGCGAGGATGGTCGGCGTCACGCCCGATGGTGGTGAGGCCAGCGCTACCGCGGCAACCGCAGCCAGCACGACCAGCGCGATCGCTGCGGCGAGGGCCGGGAGATAGATGCGTCGTTTCACAGTTCCTCCTTGCTCGACAACACAGCAAGGATCCCGGCCACCCACCAGGCGCGAAAGTGGAGAAACCTCAGGTCTTTGCCAGATTGGCGTCCTGCGTTTGCGCAAGTCGCACGAGCTCCGTGCGCGAGCGGACGCCGAGCTTCCGGTAGACGCGGGTGAGGGTTGTGGCCACCGTGTGCTCGGTGAGAAAGAGCGCAGCGGCGACCTCGCGGTTCGTGCGGCCCTCGGCAACGAGCGCGGCGATGCGGCCCTCCGCCGGCGTCAAGCCCTCGATCCGTCTGCGCCCGCCGATCGTCCCGAGCTCGGAGCGGGCCCTCTCCGNNNNCCCTCGAGGGCTGCCGTGATCGCCTCCCGGGATGTGCGTTTCTGGCGCGCGCGCCGTCTGACCGTTCCGAGCGCGAGCAGCGCCCGCGCGCGTCCGAATGGGTCACCAACGGCCTCGTGCTGTGCGACCGCTCGAGCGAGGTTGGCCAGCCCGTCCTCGACGTCTCCTCGGGCGGCCGCGACGAGACCGCGACAACGGGTCAGTTCCGCTAGTACCGCTGCGCGGCCGAGCCGCTCCGCCTCCGCTTCCCAGGCATCGACCAATGCGGCGGCCTCATCCGGTTTCGCAATTTCAAGCAGTGCTTCGGCATAGTCGGCTCGCCACCAGAACATGGCCGGCTCGTTCACCCCGATGCCCCGCCTGTCGGCGTCTGCAGCCGCAAAGAGTGCGGCCGCCTCGCCCGGACGGCCGCTCCACAGCTCGATGAGCCCGAGCACTCCGTCGTCCCCGGAGCGCCCGATCGCGTGCGTGTCCGTCAACGGCCGATTCGACTCGGTGAGGGAGCGCGCGAGATCGAGCTCGCCCTGATGCGCAGCAATCAGCGCGACTAACCAGGTGTCCGGCTCGTCGCGGTCGCCGATCATGTACTGGCGCTGGATCTCCCGAGCGCGCTCCGCGTAGTCGGCAGCGATCGGGAACCGGCCGCATCGCAGTTCGATCATGCCCAGCCACCAGAGAACGTACGACTTCGCTATTTCGTCGCGCTCGCTCCACTCGTGGTCGATGCTCTGGAGCAGCGCGCGGGCGCGATCGCGCCGGTACGCCCAGACGAAGGGGTTCACGGCAGTGAAATTGATCTCCAGCCGCTGCCGCGGGTTGCCGGTGGATGTCGCGGGCTGAAGCGTCTGCTCGACGAGCGACAGCGCGCCTGAGACGCCGGCCCGGAAACGGCCGAAGGCGATCGCGGAGAGCGCCCCCGCGCGTAGTGAGTCGTCGCCGAGCGCTTCGGCCAGCTCGAGAGCGGTCGCAGCGTGTTGGTCGCCGACAGCTGCGTCCTCCGTGAACCGGGCAAACCCGCCGAGCCACTGGTGGATTTCCACTAGCAGCATCGGCTGCCCAACCGCCGCCTCGAGCGCCTCCCGCCGCAGTTCGATCGCGCGCTCCAGGAGGCCACTCTCGCCCTCAATATCGCTGAACAGGATGAGCGCCTCGGCACGCCGGCCCGCCGCTGGTAGGGCCAGAAGCTCGAGAGCGAGCGTCCGCGCACGGCGAGCATCGCCCCCGTCGAGGTGCGCGCGGGCAGCCGTGATCATGCGGCGACCCCGATCCTCGAACGCGTCCGAAGGAGTGAGGCGGAGGGCGTGCTCGGCAAGTTCGGCCGAGGCAATGATCGCCCCGCGGCCCCGCGGCAGTCTTGCGGCCTCCTCCAACACCGCAGCCACCCGTTCGTCCGGCGCCTCGGATGCGAGCGCGAGGTGCCGGGCGCGCTCGACGGGATCGTCTACGACCGCGGCGAGGCGTCCATGAGCTCCTCGCCGCTCCTCCTCGGACGACTCCTGGTAGAGGACCGACGCGAGCAGCGGATGAGTGAATCGAACCTCGTCGGTCGAGAGCTCGACCACTTGTGCTGCGAACGCCGGTTCGAGCGCGTTCGGGCTGATCCCGGCGGCGCCGAGGAGAGCACCTGATGGCCTGCCGTGCGCGGCGATGAGGAGCAACGCCTCGTGCGTCGGTCCCCCGAGTCCGGCAAGGCGGGCGCCCACCACCCGCTCCAGCGTCTCCGGAACCGGAAACGGCTCCAACGAATCGACGGTCGCGCCTGCCGAGCCAAGGCCACGAGCAAGCTCGAGCGCATAGAACGGGTTACCGCCCGAGATCTCTTGGAGACGACGCAGCGTCGGGCGTGCGAACGGCCGCCCGAGCCGCCGTTGCAGGAGCGTGTGCATCGCTCCGATGCTGAGCGGGCCAACGCGCAGTCGCTCGACCGCGTCCGGTTCGAGGGCTTCCTCCACCGCCGGACCCTCTCCGGATTCGTCGAGACGCCGCGCGAGGAGCAGCAGTATGCGCTCGGAGCGCAAACGTCGGAGCGCGAACACGAGCGCACTTGCGGACGAAGAGTCGACCCACTGGATGTCGTCGACCGCCAGGACGACCGGCCGCTCCTCGGCGAGGCCCTGGAAGCTCGTCCGAACCGCGACTGCGAGGGCACGCGGGTCGAGCTCGTACTCCGGCGCCCGATCCATGAGAAGCGCGCCTTCGAGCGCGCGGCGCCGAGGAGCTGAGAGCGTCGGCAGCACCTCCTCGACAACGCCCTCCAGGAGGTCGGCGAGCACGACGTGCGGAAGTCCACGCTCCGCCTCCGCCGGCCGTGACGAGAGCACCTGAAACCCGCGCTGCTCTGCGCTCGCAAGTCCTGCCGTCCAGAGCGTCGATTTCCCGACTCCCGCCTCGCCCTCCAGTACCAGGCCCCTCACCCCTCGATCGGTGGCATCGAGGAAGGCGTCGAGCAATCCGAGCTCCTCGTCTCTGCCCAGGATCTCGCTTGTCATCACAACCAATCGTGACAGAGCGGCCCCGGAACTCTGCCGGCGCGGAGGTCTCCGGACGATCAGTGCGACGTCAAGTGTCTCAACCGTCGGTCTTCGGTGCGACGCCGTCTGAGCGGGCGGTGGCATATGCGTGTACGGCCGTCGTCAGGTCGAGAATCTGCTTGGAGAGGTCGAGCAGCTGAACGTTCTGCCGGTCCTCCTCTTGCACCGTCTGCCACTGTTGGTCGGCGATGACCTGACGCTTCGCGTCGGCACGGTTCTGGCTGATCATCACGAAGGTCGAGAGGAAGATCGCCTCGAGCGAGACGATCATCGTCAGGAGGCCGTACGGGTACTTCTCGACGCGGAAGCCGATCCAGCAGCCGAACCAGATGATGTGGATGTACACGAACGCCATCGAGCCGGCGAAGGTGGTGATCCGGTCTGCGATCCGGTTCTGCACACTCTCGGCACGCTTGCGAGCGTGCTCGAGGAGCGCCGGGTTCGGCTCCATCTTCAGGCGCGAAAGCAGGTCGTTCTTGTGAGAGATCGCGGCCATTCCTAGTGCGCCACAGCCCGGGTATGAGCGAACGGGTTGGGGGTTGACGACATGGATCGATCCTGGCGCCGGCCGTCCTGCGGCGAATCGGCGGAAGCGCTGATCGTCTGCGCGAACATCGCTACACCACCGGGGGCGGGGCTTCTCCTCGCCTCCATGCGATCAGCTCGCTGGACACGACTTTGATCGCTCCGGCAAACGGGATTCCGAGCAGTGCGCCGACGACTCCGCCCAGCTGCGCGCCGACCGCGACGCTCAGCGCGATCGCCAGCGGCGAGAGCTTGACGGTCCGGTGATAGACGAGCTGCTGGAGCACGTTGTTCTCGATCTGCTGGTACACGATCATCGCCACGACGACGATCACCGCGGTGAGGACGCCCTGGGTCGACAAGGCGACGAGGCCGACGATGATCGTCCCGATCGTGGCTCCGACGAGCGGAACGAGGTCGAAGATCGCAACGACCAGGCCGAGGGCGATCGGGTACGGCACCGAGGTCGCCGTAAGCACGACCGTCGTCACGGCGCCCGCGATCACGCTGATCAGGAGGTTGCCGGAGACGTAGCCGCCGACGGCCGTCGAGACTCCTTCTCCGGCGCGTCGGACTCTGGTTCGTCCTCGCTCGGGGACGAGGCCGACGAGCGACTCGTACCACTGGCGCCCGCCGAGCTGCACGAAGAGGGTCAGGAAGAGAACGAAGACGAGGGCGCTTCCGGTGTGCCCCACAGAGCCGACGGCGGCCCGGGCCGGGCCTGCGGTCGCTCCAATGCCACCCGAGCCGAGCACATCGTGCGCCCGCTCGACGACCTGGAAGCGCCGTTCGAGAAAGCCGAGCCGGCCGTTTCCGCTGCTGAGCTGGTCGAGGATCTGGGGTGCGTTGTGGATGAAGCGGGTCGACTGGTCGACCAACGGCGTGAGCAGGAGGTACCCGAACGCGACGAGCACGGCGACCAGGAGTCCGAAGCTGATCCCGACGGCCTGGCCGCGGCTCAGTCCGCGGCGTTCGAACGCCTGGACGAGCGGCTCCGCGGCCATGGCGAGCACGATCGCCGCGACGAACTGCGTGAGGATCGACCGAGCCGCGTAGGCGAGCGCGAGCAATACGAGCGCGCCGAGGGCGATCGCGACGAAGAGGACGATCGTCCGGGTCGCGACCGCCACCGGCATCGGCGCCGACGCGGAAGCGCCGTTCCGAGGGGCGGTACGAACCCGGAGTTCGGGCTTCGTGCCCGTCGACATGTCAGACGGGTATCCCGACGGAGGGCTGGACGTTTGTCTGGAGCCGGCCACTGCTCGCGTACAGCCGAGCAACGAGGGCGCCGAACAGGAAGCCTCCGACGTGCGCGAAGAACGCCACGCCTCCTCCATTCGCCTCCGAGCTGAAGATGCCTACGTTCGCCTCGTACAGCTGGTACAGGAACCAGAAGCCGAGGAAGAA
>WNGI01007225.1_pt1 | contig 24966 bp, 23 predicted proteins | sample 5400621 | NCBI WGS metagenome assembly WNGI01 (sample SAMN13153374, study PRJNA577476) | soil metagenome | isolation source: 20 cm soil or saprolite under Garry oak tree replicate 1 | place: USA:California | collected 2016-06-15 | reverse complement strand
GGCCGTTGGCCGCCACCGAGTCGCGTCCCGCCGCGGAGTCGCGCACGACGGTGTAGTTGTTCGATCGATACGCCGCGAGATGATAGGGCGTGGCCCCGAAGTAGCTGCGCGTCAGCCCCAACGGCGTGAGGATGTTCTTCTGGACGTAGGTCTCCCACGGATCGCCCGACAGCGCTTCGATCACGCGCGCGAGATAGATGAACCCCGGGTTGGAGTAGCTGAAGCGCGCGCCCGGCGGAAACGCGACTTCCTCGTACGGCATCATCGCCACCAGCTGCTCCCAGCGCGTCGGCTCGAACGGCTCCCACGGCCGGCCGCCGCTCCACAGCCACGTGGGATTCTGGAATCCCGACGCGTGCGACAGCAACATACGAATGGTGACGCTGTCGACCGAGCCGTAGGGATCGTGGATCTGGCGCAGCTCGGGGATCCATTGGGTCACGCGATCGTCGAGCGACAGCCGGCCGCGGTCGCGCAGCTGCATCACGGCGATGGCGGTCAGCGTCTTGGTGATCGACGCCCAGTGATAGATCGTGTTGCTGTCGGTGCGCTGCCCCAGCGCGCGGTCGCCGGAGCCGTACTCGTGGCGCGCCAGCACGCGGCCGTCTTTCAAGACCAATACGCTCGCGCCGACGATGCTGTCGCCCTGGGTGTAGGCGTCGAACGCCCGCACGAACGCGTCCCACCCGGCCGGCGGCGCGACGCGGCGTTGCGCCGCGAGGGTGGGAGCAAGCACGAGCACGAGACACGCGAGCTTACGCATGCAGGTTTTCCGGATCGAGGTGGGTGAGGTCCACGAGGAACGTCGCGATTTTTTCCGCCACCGCGGCGACGTACGCGGCGCCCTTGGCGGCGCTCGCCGCTGTGGGGTCGCCTACGCCCGTGTCCGCGGTGAGTTGGGTCCAGCGGCGCGGCGCCCACGCCCAGCCTTCGTTGAACGCGGCCGTGCGCCACGGCCGCGCGGTACCCGGCCCCGCTTCCTTGAGGGGCCGGACCAGCTCCGGGGCGAGGTGCTGGAGCATGCTCGTCTCGGCTTCGCCCGCGTGCTCTCCCGGTTCGGTGAAGTACTTCTTCGCGTCGAGCACGGCGTACACGTTCACCGTACAAAGGAAGAGTGTGAGGTCAGGCTGCAGCTCGCGGATCATCCAGCGGAAATCATTGCCGCCGTGGCTGTTCAGAATCACGAGCTTGCGGACACCCTGCGCCTCGAGCGCATGCGAAAGATCGTGCAGCACGCCGAGCTGCGTGCTGGGGTTGAGGTTCAGGCAGAGCGGAATGTCGAGCTGGCCGGTCTGGACGCCGAACGGCACGGCGGGCAGGACCACGACTTTCGCGCCGCGCTCCCACGCGCGCCGCGCCGCCTCGACCCCGATGCTGCGGGCTTCGATCGTATCGGTGCCGTAGGGTAGGTGGCGGTTGTGCGCTTCGGTGGCACCCCACGGTAGAACGGCGACGTCATAGCGCGCAGCCGTCACGCTGGGCCAGGTGACTTCTTCGAGCACGTAGGGGCGGGCGGTCATCGGACCCAAAGATGCACCGCCCGCCCCCGCGGGGACACCCTAGCCCCACCCTCGGCGTCGCGTCACCACGCAGAGCTTCCCCCTAGCGCGACCGCTCCCAATTCACGAACAGGAATCCGCCGGGCGCGTCGAGCTTGGGTGCGCCGGGCGGCGGGAGAATTTGCAGCTGCAGCTCGTCGATCTTGTTCTTGGAACAGTCCCAGCACTCGAGCGCGAAGTCGCTGCCGCGCCGCGTGTGCGACAGCAGCATCACATGGACCATCGCGCCGTCGGTCACCAGGGAATCGTTCTTGTAGAGATGTCCGAACGCCCACAGCGCCACGGCGCTGTTGATCGTCGGCACGAGCGGCGTGTGGACGCCGGTGACGCCGTGATAGTACAGCCCCATGATCACGCCGCCGAACCGCGGGTGATGCGGCACGTCTCTGGTCTGCACGCGGTCCATCACCAGCTTCCATCTGGCGCCGTCCTGCGTGGTGAATTGTGCCGTGCCGTCCACCGAATCGCGCGTCGGGCCCAGATCCCACGCGCGGAACGCGAACGTGCCCGCGATCGGTGCGACATTGTTGGAATAGGGGCCGTTCTGCACCTGCGATTCCAGGCCTTCGCGCTCGTCACCGAACTGCTGCAGGATCGGAGCCGCGCTGTCGGGGAAGGGGAACGGGCCTGGCAAGATCTGGATCACGGCCCCGCCGCCCGTGACGCGAATGGCGTGCGTCGTCGCCGCCGCAGGATAAGCCATGGGACGGGCGGCCGGCGCGTCGCCTGCCGTCACCTGCAGCGACGTCGCCATGCCGAGCTTCTTGTGGGAGTCGTTGCCGACCGGGCAATAGACTTCGTAGCCGCCCGGCCGCAGCGTGAGCGTGAGCGTCGCGGTGGCGCCGGGCTGGATCAACGGTGTCTCCTTCTCCAGACCGTGGCCCTCGACTTCGAACGCATGGGGTACGCTGCCGCCGTTCGTGACCGAGAACGTGACAGTGCCGGCCGGCACCGTAGCCGGTGCGAGCTCGACTTTCCATTCACTGAGCCGCGCCACGACCGCGGGCGGCGCTTGATAGAGCATCATGTCTTCCTCCGGTATCGGGTTGGTGCGAGAATGTCCGAGGGGAGACTGAGCCGCCCGCGGCGTTATTCCCGCGGGAATATTTTCGCGGGGTCGCGGGTCTAGGAACAATGGGGACGTGGGTCCCCTGGAGGATGGGTGGAGCCGAGCGATCTGGCGCGATTCGAGGCCGCGATGCTGCCGCATCTGGACGCGGCCCACAACCTGGCGCGCTACCTGTTGCGTGACGACTCCGCCGCGGCGGACGCCGTGCAGGACGCGTATCTGCGCGCGCTGCGCCACTTCGGCGGCTGGCGCGGCGGCGACGCGCGCGCCTGGCTGCTGACGATTGTGCGCAACGTCGTCCGCAGCTCGCGCGCCGAGACCGGCGTCGAGTTCGACGAGACACTGCACTCGGGCGACGTCGCCGATCGCGACCCCGCCGCGGATCTCGCGCGCCGCACGGCGCGCGCGACGCTCGCGGCGGCGCTCGAGCAGTTGCCGCAGGAATTCCGCGAGGTGATCGTGCTGCGTGAGCTGGAGGGACTCTCCTACAAGGAGATCGCGGACGTCACCGGCGTGCCGGTCGGTACGGTGATGTCGCGCCTGTCGCGCGGACGCGAGCGGCTGCGTCGCGCCTTGAGCGACGCGGCAGGAGCTGGCGCGTGACCCACCGCGATGTGGAGCAGCGCCTCGACGCCTACGTGGACGGTGAGCTGCCCGAGTCCGGGGCGCGGGAATTGGCGGCGCATCTGGCGGAGCGCCGCGACTGCACCGCGCGCCACGACGCCCTCGTGGCACTCCGCGCCACGATTGCCGCTCAGGCGCCGTATCACCGGGCCGACGCGGCATTGCGTGGACGGGTGCGCGCGTCGCTGCGTGCGGCGGCGGGCGGCGGCCAGCGTCCCTGGCTGATCTCGTGGCGCCCGCTGGCGGCGGCCGCGATGCTCGCCGTGGTCGCCGTCGGCGGCTGGCAGCTGTCGGCCGCGCGCGCGGCGCGCGATTTGATCGCTGGCGACGTGCTGGCGAGTCACGTCCGCTCGCTCCTGGGAGAGCACCTCACCGACGTCGCATCGACCGACCAGCACACGGTCAAACCGTGGTTCAACGGCCGGCTCGACTTCTCGCCGCCGGTCTCCGACTTCGCGGGCGCCGGATATCCCTTACTCGGCGGGCGGATCGACTATGTGGGTGGACGGCCCGTCGCGGCCCTGGTGTACGGCCGGCGCCGTCACTTCATCAACGTCTACCTGTGGCCTGCGGATCGCGGGGCGACTGGGGGGCCGTCGGCACTGACACGCCAGGGTTATCACCTGCGGCATTGGACCACGCCCGGCTTCGTCTACTGGATCGCGTCCGACCTGGGCACGGCCGAGCTGGACCAGTTCGCGGTCCTCCTCAAGAGCGCGGACGTGGCGGCCCCGTAGCGGCGACGCAACGCTTCCCACGTTCAACGCATCCAAGGGGGGTGCACTCACACCCGAGGGACCTATGACCCGCTACGCCCGGAGTCCCCTCGCGCTTGCAGCCGTCCTGGCGCTCGCTGGTTCACCTCTCACTGCGCAGGTCGATACCGCGGCCGGTGCCGCGGCGTTGGCCGATTTCGCATCCGCCTGCGCCAAGGATGGCGGCGCCCTCTGGGGCCGCTCGCTCTGCGGCCCGCTGTTGCTGGTCGATCCCACGAGCCGCACCGTCATCGCCAACCAACCGGATTCGGCTCACCAGCTCACGGCTCAGGGCACCGTGTACGTCGGCACGCTGCCCGCCGGCGTGACGCCCGCCAACACGGCCGTCGTTTGGGGCGGCGTGCGCTGGGCCGTGGTCGTGCTGCCCCTGCCGGCCGACCGCTTCACCCGGCTCGCATTGCTCGCCCGCGAGTCGTTCCAGCGCATCCAGGGTGACCTGGGGCTCGCGGCCGCGGATGCGCCGAGTCCGCAGCTGGATGAGCGCGACGGCCGCGTGTGGCTGCGGCTCGAGCTCCGCGCCTTATCCCGTGCCTTATCGTCCAGCGGGCCGGCCGCGCGCGACGCCGCGCGCGACGCGATGCTGTTCCGGGCTTACCGGCTCTCGCAGGCCCGCGGCGCGGATTCGCTCGAGGCCTTGCTCGAGACGCAGGAAGGTCTGGCCGAGTATACGGGTGCGAAGGTCGCGCTCGCGGCGACGGGACTCGCCGACAAGCGGGTCGCCACCGTGCTGGCGGATTTCGAGACCCAGGCGAGCTACGTGCGCTCGTTCGCGGATGCGACGGGCCCGGCCATCGGTCTCCTGCTCGATCGCTACGCGTCCGATTGGCGGATGCGGGTGCGCACGCGGCACGATCCCGCGGGCCTGTTGGCGGCGGCGCTGGGGTTCCGCCCCGATGACGGACTCGAGCGCGAAGCTAAGGCGGCGGCGCGCGCCTATGACGTTGCCACAATCACCACGGCCGAGGACGCGCGGGCGGCGGAGCGAGTGACGCGCCTCGCCACGCCGCGGCCCTAGTGCGCGGGCTTCAAGAACCGGCCGTACCACGCCAGGTAGCGCTGTAGCCGGTCTTGCAGGTGTGATGGCGCTCGCAGACCATGGGGCTCGCCGGGATAGACGACGAGCTCCGTGGTGCGGCCGAGTCGTCGCAGCGCCTGGTACAGCTGCTCGCTGTTCTGGATCGGCACGTTCCAGTCGACGTCGCCGCCCATGATCAGCGTTGGTGTCACGATCTTCTCGACCTGATTGAAGGGCGACAGGTGCTCCCACAGGGCGCGCGCCCGCCACGGCAGGCCCAGCTCCTTCTCCCATTCGTACTGGTAGTGGTCGTGGCCGTAATTGGCGACGTACAGCACTTCGCTGGCGCCCGAGATCGCCGCCGCGAAACGGTTGGTCCGGACGATCACGTGATCGGTGAGAATACCGCCGTACGACCAGCCGCCCACGCCCAATCGTTTGGGGTCCGCGAGGCCCTGACGGATCGCGTAATCCACGCCGGCCATCACGTCGTCGTAATCCTTGTTGCCCCAATCGGCGAAGATCGCCTTGCAGAATGCCTCGCCGTATCCCGACGAGCCGCGGGGGTTCACGTTGATCACCGCGTAGCCGTTGGCGGCGAACAGCTGCGACTCGAAGTTGAAGTGCCAACTGTACTGCGACACCGGGCCGCCGTGAATGCGCAGCAAGGTCGGGAGCGCCGGCGCGCCGGCCTTGTAACCCGGCGGCGTGAAGATGAACGCCTCGATCTGCGCGCCGCCCGAGCTCGGGAACTTCACTTTCTGCACCCCGCCCAGGTCCAGCGCTCGCAGCAATGAATCGTTCGTGGTGGTGATGGGTCGCAGACTGTCGCGGTCGAGCTTGAAGATCTCGCCCGGCACGTCGGGCCGGGACACGAGCGCCACCGGCGCCCCGTCGGGGGCCAACACATACGCTCCCACATCGATGTGTCCCGCCACCGGCCGCACCAACCCGCTGCCATCGGCGCCGATGCGCGCCACGTCGCGCTCGCCCGCGTCTTCCAACAGGAACCAGATGCTCTTGCCGTCCGCCGCGTAGCGCGGGCTGCCGACGTTGCGATCGAGCGCCGTGGTGAGCACGCGCGGCGTTCCTCCGGCCGCCGGGACGACGGCGAGATGCGCCGTCGCGTACCACAGCAGGTCGGGCTCGGCGTTCATCACGTACGCGATCTGCTTGCCGTCGGGACTCCAGGCGGGTTCTTCGTCGGGACCGGGGTTGGTGGTCACCTGGCGCAAGTTGCGGCCGCGCGTCGTGTCGTCGGCGGCGACGACCCAGATGTCGTCGTTGCGGTTAGCATCGGGCTCGGCCGTGCGGTTGGAGACGAACGCGATCCATTTGCCGTCGGGGCTCCAGGTGGCGTCGCCCTCGTCGTGATTCCCGGACGTGACCTGCGTCAGCGCGCCGCTCGCCAGCGTCAACACGTAGAGGTGCGTGCGCAGGGTATCGAGATAGCCCGTGCCGTCCTGCTTGAATTGCAGTCGTGTGATGACCTTGGGCCGCGGGCTCTTGCCGGCCCATGGCGTGCCCAGGGTATCCTGGATCGCGAGCACCAGGCGCGTGCCGTCGGGCGACCACTCGTACGCGTCCACGCCCTGTGCCACGTGTGTGAGCGGGCGGGCTTCGCCGCCGCGGCGGTCGAGCGCCCACACCTGCGTCTTCGGTTCACCGCCCGAATCGGCTGCGGCGCCGGGTCCGCGCGGCCGCGTCGCCAGAAATGACAGGTACTTGCCGTCGGGACTGACCTGGGGCGTCCCGACCTGCTTGATGGCGAACAAGTCGTCGACTGTGAGCGCGCGCTTGGCCGGCGCTTGCGTGAGGACTGTGATGGCGCAGAATAGGAACATGAGTTTTGCCTCCCGCGTTAACTTCTCACCTTCTGGCTCGCTGCGCATCTCTACCCGGAGGCTGCTCGTGGCCAAGGATCGGCGTGTTCAGCTGTTGCTCACGGTGTTCGCCCAGGCGTTCGGTGGCGCGTCCTGGCACGGCACGCCCTTGGCCGGAGCGTTGCGGGGCGTATCGCCGCGGCAGGCATTGTGGCGGCCGGGGCGGGGCCGGCACAATATCTGGGAGCTGGTGTTACACACGGCCTACTGGAAGAACGCGGTGCGGCGGCGCCTGACCCGGGACGAGACGGTGACGTTCCCGCGCAGCGGCGCGAACTTTCCGGCGCTGCCGGCCCGGCCCACGGCGGCGCAATGGAAGCGCGACGTGGTGCTGCTCAAGCGTGAACATGCGTTGCTGCGCCGAGCCATCGCGCGGATCGCGCCCGCCCGCCTGGGCCGGCGCGTTTGGCAATCGCGCTGGAACGCCGCGGCGACGGTCGTGGGCATCGCGTCGCACGACCTGTACCACGCTGGGCAGATTCAACTCTTGAAACTCTTGCAGCGAGGCGACTGATGAAACAGCGCAAGCTTGGCACGCAGGGCCTGACCGTCTCCGCCCTCGGCCTCGGATGCATGGGGATGTCGGACTTCTATAGCGGCCGCGACGATGACGAATCGCTCGCGACCATCGATCGCGCCCTGGAGCTGGGCGTCACGTTCCTCGATACGGCCGACGTGTACGGTCCGTACACCAACGAGCTGCTGGTCGGCAAGGCGATCAAGGGCAAACGCGATCGCGTGGTGCTCGCCACCAAGTTCGGCAACGTGCGCGGCGCCGATGGCAGCTGGAAGGGCGTGAACGGCCGAGCCGACTACGTGCGCCAGGCGTGCGACGCCTCGCTCGAGCGGCTCGGCGTGGATCACATCGACCTGTACTACCAGCATCGCGTGGATCGCAGTGTGCCGATCGAGGAGACCGTTGGCGCGATGGCGGACCTGGTGCGCGCTGGGAAGGTCCGGTTTCTCGGACTCTCGGAGGCGTCGGCGGCCACCATCCGGCGGGCGCACGCCGAGCACCCGATCAGCGCGCTGCAGACCGAGTACTCGCTGTGGACGCGCGATCCGGAGGAGGAGATTCTGCCCACCTGCCGCGAGCTGGGCATCGGCTTCGTGCCGTACAGCCCGTTGGGCCGGGGATTCTTGACGGGCCGATTCGCGCGCTTCGAGGATCTGCCGGCGGACGATTACCGCCGCAACAATCCGCGCTTCCAGGGCGACAACTTCGACAAGAACCTCGATCTGGTCGCCAAGGTGAAGCTGCTGGCGCGCGAGAAGGGCTGCACGCCGTCGCAGCTGGCGTTGGCGTGGCTCTTGGCCCAGGGCCAGGACATCGTGCCAATCCCTGGCACCAAGCGCCGTAAGTATCTCGAGGAAAACATCCGCGCGGCGGACGTGGTGCTAGCACCCGACAACCTGCGACAGCTCGCCGCGGTGGCGCCGCTGGGCGTGGCGGCGGGAACGCGCTACCCTGAAGGGGGCATGCGCACCATCAACGGGTGAGCGTTCTCGTCGAAGCCTGCGTGGACTCGGTCGCGTCCGCGCTCGCGGCCCAGCGCGGCGGCGCGAGCCGCATCGAGCTGTGCGACAATCTGGTCGAGGGCGGCACCACGCCCAGCGCCGGCACGATCGCCCTGTGCCGCGATCGTCTCCGCATCCCGATCTATGTCATGATCCGCCCGCGCGGCGGGGACTTCTGCTATTCCCCAGTCGAGCTCGACGTCATGCGCCGCGACATCGCCGCGGCGCAGGCACTGGGGGCCGACGGCGTGGTGCTCGGCCTGCTGCGCCCCGACGGCACCGTGGACCGGCGCCGCACCCGCGCGCTGATCGCGCTGGCGCGCCCGCTCGATGTCACGTTTCACCGCGCCATCGACGTCGCTCTGGGCGTGGACCGCGTGCTGACGTCGGGGCAATCCCGCACGGCGCTCGCGGGCGCGCGCGTGATCGCGGCCCTGGTCGAGCGCGCGGCCGGCCGCCTCGAGGTACTCGCGGGCGGCGGCGTGGACGAGACGAACGCCCGGGAGGTCGTGGCGCGCACCGGCGTGCGCGAGATCCATGTGCGCGGCACGTCGCCCGCCAAGAGCGCGATGCGCTACAAGAGCCGTCGCGTGCGCATGGGCGGCGCGGCGCCGCCTGACGAGTTCACCTTGCCGGTGACCGACGCCCACCGCATCCGGCGGATCGTGCAGCGCGTCACGTGAAGCACCTCGTCGTGAGGGAGCGCGATGCGGGCTACGACGCGAGCGTGGTCACCGCGCCCGATCCCGAGCCCGGTCCGGGCGAGGTGCTGGTGCGCGTCGCGGCATCCGGCTTGAACCGCGCCGACCTGTCGCAGATCGCCGGCCGCTATCCGCCGCCGCCCGGCGAGTCGCTCGTTCTGGGGATGGAGGTCTCGGGCCATCGCGCCGACACGGGCGAGGCCGTATGCGCGCTGCTCGCTGGTGGCGGCCACGCCGATCTGGTGTCCGTCCCGGTCGGCCAGATCATGGCGGTGCCCAAGGGCGTGGATCTCACGGCGGCAGCGGGAATCCCCGAAGCATTTCTCACGGCGTTCGTGAACCTGGTGATCGCAGGTGGATTGGCGGCGGGCCAGACGGCGCTGGTTCACGCGGGCGCATCGGGCGTAGGACTCGCCGCGATCCAGGTCGTGAAGCTACTCGGCGCGCGCGTAGCGGCGACCACGCGCACGGCCGCCAAGCTGCAAGCGCTGCGCGACGCCGGCGCCGACCTCGCCATCGATTCGAGCACGAGCCGCTTCGGCGAGGCCGTGACCGAGGCATGGGGGCGCGACCCGGTGCACGTCATTCTCGATCCAGTGGGCGCCGCGACGTTGGCGGCCGATCTGCGTGTGTTGGCGCCCGGCGGCCGCGTGATTTTCCTCTCGACGATGTCGGGGCGCGAGGCGCCGTTGGACATCGCGTTGCTGATGTCGAAACGGGCGTCGCTCGTCGGCTCGACGCTGCGGGGCCGCAGCAGGGCGGAGAAAGCGGACCTGGTGGCGCAGTTCCGGGAGCGGATGCTGCCGAGTTTCGCGGAGGGCCGGCTGCGCGTGGTGGTCGACGTGGTCTATCCGCCCACCCAAGCCGCGGCCGCGTTTCAGCGCATGCGCGACAACGCCAACATCGGGAAGATCCTGATCAATTGGCGGTAGGCACCGAGCCGGGGCTTCAGCCCCGCCTCACCCCGCCCAGGCGATCAGTGCTATCCCCCCGCACGTCACCAACGCTCCCGCCACGCGGCGCGCTCCGAATGATTCGCGCAGCCATAACCAGCCGGCGAGCGCGCCCAACACGATGCTCGACTCGCGGATCGCCCCGGCGTACGCCACCGGCGCCCGGGCGTAGACGTACAAGACGAGCAGGTAGGCGGCTGCCTGCAATAATCCCACGACGACGATGAGACCGGTGCGCGTGCGCAGCGCGCCGCGCAGTGCGGGCCAGCCATACCAGCGCATCGTGATGGGCGTGAACACGACGGCCGCGAGCAAGAACATTGCGCCAGTGTAGGTCGTCGTATCGACGCGCCGCACGGCCGCGCCGTCGATGGTCGAGTACGTCGCGATGCACAGCGCTACGAGTAATGCGAGCGCCAGGCCCCGCGCGGGGTATGGTCCCGCCGCGCGCCCGGTGCCGGCGACCAGCCACAACCCGGCCACGATGGCGCCCAAGCCCGCGATGCCGTACGCGCTGAGCCGCTCGTGCAGCAGCAGCACCGCCGCCACTGCCAGCAGCGCGGGCGCGGCGCCCCGCGCGACCGGATAGACCAGCGAGAAATCGGCCACACGGTACGCCGTGGTGAGCGCCACGAAATACGCGGTCTCGACCACGGCACTGGCGAGCGCGAAGCGCCACCCGATCGCCGGCAGCGCCGGCCGCAGCACCAACACCGGCACGAAGCACAGCGCGCTCACGACCACCGCCCACCACACGATCAACTGGCGGTCGGGCGCGCGCTTCAACAGCACATTCCAGCCGGCGTGCAGGGCGGCGGCCGTGAGCAGCAGCCCGAGGAGGGGCAGGGTCACTAGAACAGATCGAGCTGCGCGCCGACCATGCCGCGCAGGCGCTCGAGCAGCTTCACCATGGCGACGGTATCCCGTTCGCAGTAGCGCAGCAGGTCGTCGCGCAGCTTGGTGCGGTCGGCGGGCGGGATGCGCTCCTGCTGCTGCATCAGGCGCATCAGCTCGAGACTCGCCAGCATGCCGTCCTGGAAATACAAATCGCGGTAGGACAGGGCCGGCACCAGCGCCGGCAGCACCTGCTTGATGCTGAACCCGCCGCCGAAGTCGGGGTGATAGACGTGGTTCCGCACCACCGGCAGCAGGTCCACCAGCCGCGCCGCGATGTCGATCAGCTCGGACGACAGCTGCGGCACCACCTCCGCCAGCTGCAACAGGCAATCGCGCTCGAAGCTCGCGTAGTACGCCACGACGCACGTCGCGCCGGCACAGGCTTTCACCACGGCTCGCGCCAGCTCGGGCCGCGGGTCTTGGGGTCCGGTGGCGATCCATTGATGATGGGCCAGGCGGTTGCGGCCCTGCTCGATGTGCACGCTGAACTGCACCGGCACGTTCTGCCAGGGACGGCAGCCGTTCCACCGCGGCACCGCGTAGCCCACGGTCTCGAAGTCGAGGTAGGCGATCGGGGAGACGAACTGCTCGAGCGCGCGCGCCAGCGTCGGCTCCACCACCATGCGCCCGCTCGTCACGGCGCGAACCTGGCGCTGGTGGATCACGTTCATCTCGAAGTCGCTCGGCAGGTCGCCGATGCGCGAGACGCCGTCGGCTTCGTAGGCGAGCGCCTTCACTCGACCCACGCGGTACAAGCTCGACACGTGATCCGCCGGCACGTCGGGCCAGCAACGCTCCAGGAACGGGCAGTCGTACGGTTTGGTGCAGTGCTCGCCGATGGCGACGTCGGGCAGGCGCCCGCGCAGCATGGCCAGCTGCGCCGCCAGCTCGCCCGGCACGCCCAGCAGTACCGCCTCGACTTCCTTGGTCACCTCCACGCGCGTGAACAGATTGCCGAGGTCGGGGAAGCGGCACGCCGAGTTGAGGTGCATCACTTCCGCCCGCACCACGGGCAGACCCGCACGACGCAGCACGTGCACCTGGATGGCGAGGTCGGGCAGGTACTCGGGCTTCACTTTGGTGGCGGACTTCACCTCGATCACGGCCCAGCCGCCCGGCACGCGCTCGAGCACGTCGATGGCCGCCACGGTGTCGTCGGCCTGGAACGTCGCCTCGAAGATCGCGGGCGCGTTGCCCGTGAGCGCCTCGCGCGTGGCGGCGATCCTGTTGTCGTATTGGAACGGCGGCAGGTCGATCAGGTGGCCGCCGGGGAAGCGACCGCGGGCCACGCGCGTCACTTCGTCGCCCTGCTCGAAGCGGTTGCGGGCGACGGGATCGGGAATCAGCTCCTTGGCGTTCGCCTCGTGGACTCTCCACCACAGCAGTTTGTGGCACTGCAGGCCCGCGACGTAGCGGGATTTGGAGAGGCGGAGCGCGGGCGGCACGCACACAAGATGGCCGATTGCCGCCGGGACTCAAGTGCGCGTATCGTTGCTGTCATGCGACTGCTCGCGGGGACTTCGGGCTACAACTTCGACGAATGGAAAGGGACGTTCTATCCCGAGAAATTCTCGTCCGCCAAGATGCTCGCGTATTACGCCGAGCGGCTGCCGACGGTCGAGGTGAACTACACGTTTTACCGGATGCCCAACGCCAAGACCATCGCGGGCTGGGTGGAGCAGACGCCGGCGGGATTCACCTTCGTGCTCAAAGCCTCGCAGAAAATCACGCACTTCAAGCGGCTCAAAGAAGTCGAGAGCGAGCTGCGTTATTTCTGCGACACCGCGCTGCAGCTCGGCCCCAAGCTGGGCGCGATACTCTTTCAGCTGCCGCCCAACTTCAAGAAGGAGACGGAGAGGTTGGGTGAGGTGCTGCGGCTCGTGCCCGAAGAGATCCGCTGCGCCTGGGAATTCCGCAACGCATCATGGTTTTCCGACGACGTCTATCACCTCTTGAAGAGCCGCAATGCCGCACTGTGCATCGCCGACACCGGTGAGAGCACCACACCCGATGTGATCACCGCCGACTGGGGTTATCTGCGGCTGCGGGACGAGGGCTACAAGGAAGGTGACCTGCAGCGCTGGGCCGATCGTGTGAAACAGCTCGGCGCCGGCTGGAAGGATGCGTTCGTGTTCTTCAAGCACGAAGAGGAGGGGGTCGGCCCGGTGCTGGCGAAGCAATTCGCGGAGTTGTTCGCTAGTCCGTGAGCCGCTGGTAGATTCCCAGATGCCGTAGCGCCGCCGCCTTCTTCCCCGCCTTCTCATACAACCGCGCCAGATTGAAGTGCGCGTCGGCCATGCGGCGATCGGCGTGGATCGCGCGGCGGTAGGCGTCCACAGCGTCGCTCGCGCGTCGCAAGTCCTCGAGCGCCGTCCCCAGATCGAACCAGGCCGTGGCGTGCGCAGGTGACGCGGCGAGCGCGGCGCGGTAGTGCGTCTCCGCCTCTTCGGTCAGGTTCTTTTCCTGCAAGAGCCTGCCGAGGTTGACGTGCGCGTCGGCGTGATGGGGATCGAGCTCCAGCGCGCGGCGATAGGCGTCGCGCGCTTCCTGCGGGGCCACCGCCTCGAGCTCCAGCCCCAGCTCGTACCAGCCGTCGGCGTCGTAGTCGGCGGCGGCGGCCTGGGCGGCGCGCGCCGTGCGCCGCGCGATCGGCGCCGCGCGCGTCGCGAGATCGCGCACGTGGAAGTCGATCACCACTTGTCCTGAGTCGGGGTTCCACGCCGTCTCGCCGTCGCGCACCACGATGCGCTCGCCCTCGGCGGTGATGCGCAGCTCGGCGAGCGAGCGGCCGCGCGGCAGGTCCTGCCGCAGGCGCTTGAGCGTGCGGCGGATGCGGCGGGCGGGAATGCGCGCCGCGGCGAGGTCTTTCGCTGCGCGCAGCACCACCAGATCCTGGAACGAGAACCGGAAGTCGCCGCGGGGACCGCGGCCGGGAGAGAGAAAACCGTCACGCGCGAACGCCCGCACCTGCGCGGGCGCGAGCTTCAACAGCTGCGCGACGTCGGCAACCGTGTAGCCCTTCACGTACCGCCGTGTTACCCGGCTTTGCGCTGCTTGACGGCCGGCTTCGCGACCTTAGGAGCCTTGCCCTTGGAGCCCACGCGCTGCGCGGGCTTCTTGTCGCCCCCCGCGCGGCCGCCCTTGGCGATGCTCGCCTTCAGCGCTTCCATCAGATCGATGATCTGCGTCTTGGGCGCCTCGGTCGGTTCCTCGGTGATCTCTTTGCCCTCGACCTTCTGCTGAATCTGGTCGAGGATGCGGCGCCGCACGTTGTCCTTGTAATTCTCCGGCTTGAATTCGTCCGACGCGCTCTGGTCGATCACCTTGATCGCCATATCCAGCTCGCCCTTCTTGATCTCGGTCTTCGGAACCGGGACCTCGGCGAAGGACCGCAGCTCCTCGGGGTACCGCAGCTGTTCCATCGCGAGCCCACCCTCCATGGGGCGAACCAGGATGAGATACTGCTTGCCGCGCGCCGCCCACTGGCCCAGCGCCACGCGGTCGGTCTTCTTCAGAGCTTCCGAGAGCAGCTTGTAGGCCCGCTCGCCACCTTTGTCGGGGCCCAGGAAGTACGTCTTGTCCACGTAGATGCGGTCGACCTGCTGGGCGGGGAGGAACTCCATGATGTCGATGGCCCCGGTACCGCGCGGCTCTTCCAGCGCCTTCAATTCGTCGGTCGTGAACAGGACGTACTGGCCCTTCGAGAATTCGTAGCCCTTGACCCGATCGTCGTTCTCCACTTTCTCGCCGTCCTTGGAGCAGATGTACTGCTGCTTCAGACGTGCCCCATCTTTCTTATGGAGCCAGTTGAACGAGATGGCTGAGGACGACTCCCCGGCCGAGAACATCTTCACCGGGACCGAGACGAGCCCGAAGGACACCGTGGCGGATCCAATGGAATGAGCGCTCATATGGGGCTATCATAAGGACCCGCGCCCATGCCCGCAAACCGTAAACGCCCTGCTGCGGACGATCCGCTAAGCGCCTACCGCGCAAAGCGTTCCGTCGAGAAAACTCCCGAGCCGGCGGGCGTCGTCACGCCGCGCCCCGGCCCGGGCGGGCTGTTCGTCGTCCATCAACACGCCGCCACGCGCCTGCATTTCGATTTGCGACTGGAAATGGGCGGCGTGCTGCAGTCGTGGGCGGTCCCTAAAGGGCCGTCGCCCAACCCCGCCGACAAACGCCTCGCGGTGCACGTCGAAGACCACCCCATCGAGTACGGCGACTTCGAGGGCATCATCCCTGACGGCAATTACGGCGCGGGCGAGGTGATCGTGTGGGACCGCGGTCGCTGGACGCCGCTCGAGGATCCCGTCGAGGGCATGAAGAAGGGCAAGCTGCTGTTCGATCTCAACGGCTACAAGCTCAAGGGCAAGTGGACGTTGGTGAAGATCAAAAAGGATCCGAAGGCATGGCTCCTGATCAAGGAGAAGGACGCCCATGTCCGCACCGACGGGACGGAGTACCCACCCGAGTCGGTTCTCTCAGGGCTCACCGTCGAACAACTCAAAGACGGCGCCGGCCGCGCCGCGAAGGTCGTCAAGCAGCTCGAAAAACTTAAACTTCCCAAGCGCGCGCTGCATGCGAAAGACATCTCCCCGATGCTCGCCGAGACGCGCGACACGCCGTTCAGCAAGCCGGGGTGGCTGTTCGAGCTGAAGCTCGACGGCTACCGCGTGATCGCGGGGCGCGAGCACGGCGAGGCGATCCTGTTGTCGCGCAACGGCCATGACATCACCGCGACGTTCCCCGAGATCGCGAAGCCCGTGCGCGCGCTGCCGTTCGAGGGCCTGGTGATGGACGGCGAGCTGGTGGTGTTGGATCCCCGCGGCCACCCCAGCTTCCAGCGGCTGCAGAACCGCGCTCAGCTGCGCGGCGCGCGCGACATCCGGCGCGCTGCGGTCGACAATCCCGCGAGCTACTACGTGTTCGATCTGATGGCCCTCGAGGGCTACGACCTGCGCGGCCTGCCGCTGGAGCGGCGCAAAGCGTTGTTGGCCGAGCTGCTGCCCCGTGTGGGCGCGCTGCGCTATTCGGAGCACTGGGAGAAGGACGGCGAGACGCTCTACGCCCAGGTCGAGCGCATGGGGCTCGAGGGCATCATGGCGAAGCAGGCGGACAGCCCCTACCGCAGCCGCCGCTCGGCCGAGTGGCTCAAGATCCGCGCCGATCACGTCGCCGATCTCGTGGTGGTGGGCTACTCGCAGCCCAAAGGCTCGCGCGGCGGCTTCGGCGCGCTGCACGTCGCCGGGTATCGGGACGGCAAGCTGATCTATGCCGGGCGCGTGGGCACCGGCTTTTCGGACAAGCAGCTGAAGGAAGTCGCCGCGCAGCTGGAGCGCAGCGCGCGTCCGTTGCCGCCGGCCGAGGGCCCGGTGCCCACCGGCGCGCAACATCACTGGGTGGAGCCCGAGCTCGTCGTCGAGGTGCGCTACAAGGAGTGGACGGCGGATCATCTGCTGCGGCAGCCGGTGTTCCTGAGATTCCGGGACGACAAGGATCCGAAAGACTGTGAACTACCGGAAACGGGGAATGGGGAAGGGGGACAGGGGAATGGGGATGAGCCGCCAGAAGAGACCATTCCCCAGTCCCCTGTCCCCGTTCCCCATGACGTGGTCTTCTCGAACGTCGGCAAGGTCTTTTGGCCCGCCGAGAAGTACACCAAGGGCGATCTGATCGAGTATTACCGCCAGATCTCGCCGTGGCTGCTGCCGTATTTGCGCAACCGGCCGGTAGTGCTGACGCGTTTTCCCGACGGCATCGACGGCAAGTCGTTCTTCCAGAAGGACGCGCCGGCGTTCACGCCGGAATGGCTCCGCACCGAGCGGATGTGGAGCGAGGACGCCAAGCGCGACATCGACTACTTCGTGTGCGACGACGAAGCGTCGCTGCTCTACCTCGCGAACCTCGCCAGCATCCCGCTGCACGTGTGGGCGAGCCGCGTCGGGACGTTGGAGCAGCCGGACTGGTGCGTGCTCGATCTCGATCCCAAGGGCGCGCCGTTCGCGGACGTGGTGGCGGTCGCCAAGGCGACGCGCAAACTGTGCGACGCCATCGGCCTGCCGAGCTACATCAAGACGTCCGGGTCCACGGGCCTGCATGTAATGCTGCCGCTGGGCGGCCAACTGACCTACGAGCAGTGTCGCACGATGGCGGGGCTGCTGGCGCGGGTGATCGCCGCGGAGCTGCCCGACATCGCCACCGTCACCCGGCAGGTCGCGAAGCGCGGCGGCCGTGTGTATCTCGATTACGTCCAGAACGGCCACGGCCGGTTGATCGTGGCGCCGTTCAGCGTGCGGCCCCTGCCCGGCGCGCCCGTGTCGATGCCGCTCAAGTGGAGCGAGGTGAACGACAAGCTCGACCTGCGCGCGTTCACCATCAAGACGGCGCCCGCGCGCATGAAGAAACTCAAGGAAGATCCCCTGCTGCCGGTGTTGTCGGAGCAGCCGGACCTGCCGGCGGCACTCGATAAGCTGCAACAGCGCCTATGAGCGAGCTGCTGCGCATTGCGGTAGGCGACGCGACCGTCTCCGGCCTGCTCGATCTGCCGGCGGACGCGCGTTGGCTCTATGTCTGCGCGCACGGCGCCGGCGCCGGCATGCGCCATGCATTCCTCGAGCATCTGGCTGCGACCATGGGCACCCACGGCATCGCGACGCTGCGCTACAACTTCCTCTATATGGAAGCGGGGAAGGGGCGGGTGGACCCGCCCGCGCTGGCCCACGCGGCCGTGCGAGCGGCCGTGGCGGCAGCCGGCGCCCACGGCTTGCCGCTGCTCGCGGGGGGCAAGTCGTTCGGCGGGCGGATGACGTCGCAGACCCAGGCGGCGGAACCGTTGCCGGGCGTGCGCGGCCTGGTGTTCTTCGGCTTCCCCCTGCACCCGCCGGGCAAGCCCGACACGGCGCGGGCCGACCACCTCGATCAGGTGCGGATCCCGTCGCTCTTTCTCCAGGGGTCGCGCGACGAGTTCGCCCAGCTCGACCTGTTGCAGCAAGTGGTGGCTCGTCTGGACAAGCGGGCGACGCTCCACCTCATCGAGGGCGGGGATCACTCGTTCAAAGTGAAGAAGAGCTCGGGGAAGACGGAGCAGGATGTGCTGCAGGATCTGGCGGGAGTGATGCGAGCCTGGGCTGATGCCCTCTAAGCGAAGATCTTCTCGCCGTCGAACCGCCCATTCTCGATGAAGATCTCCGAAATGGCGCGCCCCGCCGAGATGCTGCCCACCATGTAGATGCCCGGCACGTTGGTCTCGCGCGTAACCGGATCGAGCGTCGCGCGCAGCGTCTTGGGGTCGAGCGCGATGCCCATCCCCTTGAAGAGATCGAAGTCCGGATGATAGCCCGTGAGCGCGTAGACGCGCTGCGCCGGGAGCGTTTCTTCCTTGCGGCTCTGCCGGATCACGACGGTGTCGTTGGTGATCCGCTGGACTAGGGCGCCCAGTCGCGCGGCGATCTCGCCCGCCTTGATGCGGTTCTCGATGTCGGGCCGCACCCAATACTTGATGCTGGACGGCAGCTCGTTGCCGCGATACACCAGCGTCACGCGGGCGCCGGCGCGGAACAGCTCCAGCGCCGCTTCCACGGCCGAGTTGCGGCCGCCGATCACCACCACGTCGAGATTGAAGCCGCGGTGCGGCTCGTCGAAATAATGGCTCACGTGCGGCAGATCTTCGCCCGGCACGCCCAACAGGTTGGGGTGGTCGAAATAGCCGGTGGCGAGTACCAGCCGGCGCGTGGTGACGCGCTCCTCGCCGGTGCGCGTGGCGAGCACGCAGTGGATCGCGTCGTCCTGACGCTGGGCGGATGCGAGCCGGACGTAAGGCCGGACCCGCAGGCCTTCGTTACGCGCCACGCCGCGGTAGTACTTGAGCGCTTCCTCGCGCGTCGCCTTCTGGCCGGCGCTCGTGAGCGGGTGCCCGCCGATCTCCATCTTGTCGGGGGTCGTGAAGAACGTCATGCCGACGGGCCGGCGTCGATCACCAGCGGGTCCACGCCGTGCCGCTTGGCGGAGACGGCGCAGGCGAGCCCGATCGGGCCGGCGCCGGCGATGAGTGCGTCTTCCATGTTCGGGAATCCTAATAGACGAAACCCCGCGCCGCCCGGAGGCGACGCGGGGCTTCGTGTGCTACCGCTGCGAGGTTCAGCCTTCGACGATGATCAGGAACTTGGTGCCCGCCCAGAACCGCCCCGCATCCGCGATGGGGAGCGTCGTGGGCCCGCTGATCGAGCCGTCCTCGGCGGGCTGTACGCCCAGGGCCGAGAGGTCGTTGCGCGACACGATGCGATACGTCGCACCGGGATCGGTGAGCGGAATGCTCGTCACCTGGCGCTTGTCGATCGCCGTGAACTCGTGGGGATCGAGGTTGCGCGCCGGCACCAGCGTCTTGCCCGACTTCCACAGGACGAAGAGGAAGCGGCTGCCGCCCTCCTCCGAGATGATGCCCTTCTTGATCAGATCGTCCTTGGTCCCCACGATGTAGTAGACAGTGTTGGTGTAGGTCGTGAGGTTGCCCAGCGTGTCGCGCAGCGCGCCGTTCTCACCGCGCAGCGTGTCGACCTGCGCCGCGAGCTGCGTGATCTGCGCCTTCTGATTGTCCATCATCTGCTGGAAGTTGGTCAGCGTGGACTCGAGCGTGGCGCGCAGACTGTCGGAGATCTGGGTCAACCCGCGCACGTGCTCCTCGCTGGTGCGCAACTTGGCGTCGGTTTGCTGCATCCGCGTGGCGATGTAGCGGATCTTCGCCGCCACCGTGTCGCGCGTGGCGTCCGAGGGCGACTCCGAGCGCCCGAGCTTCAGGTCCTTGGTTCTGATCTGGACCTTCGACAGGTCGGCGCCGATCTCGCTCAGAAAGCGGGTGTTCTGCGCCATCTCATTCATCAGTTGGTCGCGCTCGGCGGCCGCCGTGGTGAGCGAGTCGATACGAGCCTGCGCTTCGGGCGGCACGCCCTGGCGGCAGGCCGGGGACGCCGCGAGGACCACCAGCAGCGCGCCCTGAAGCGTTCGGTTGACGAACATGGCAGATTCCTCCTTGGTGACTTCCGTCACGTGGCGGCGGGTCGCGTGTCGACCCTCCCCGGCCGCGTGCGGCGAACTTGGTACACTCGCACTCGAGAAGTGTTCGCCAAATGAACGAGGCAGTTCCGCCACGCTTGCTGCTCGCCGACGCCGACGCGTTCTATGTGGCGGTGGCGCGGCTGGTCGACCCCGCCGGGGCCGGCCGCGCGGCGCTGCTCATCGTCGGCGGATCGGCCGAGCGGCGCGGCGTGGTCACATCGGCGTCGTACGAGGCGCGGGCGTTCGGCGTTCATTCGGCGATGCCGATGGCGCGTGCCATCCGGCTCTGTCCTGATGCAACGGTCGTGCCCGTGCCGTGGGAGGCCTGCGTCGAAAAGAGCCGCGACATCAAGCGCGCGCTCACCGATTTCACGCCCGTGGTGGAGCAGGCCTCGAGCGACGAGTTCTACCTCGACATGTCGGGCACCGAGCGCCTCTACAAGAACGAACCGCTCGCGGAGACGGCCCGTCGCATCCGCGCCACAGTTCAGCAGTCTACGGGCCTCACCGTGTCGATCGGTGGCGGGACGTCGAGGGTCGTGGCGAAACTCGCGGCGGGCGCCGCGAAGCCCGCGCCCGCGGGCACGGGCGACGGCGTGTGGGTGGTCGAGCCGGGCGCGGAGATCGCTTTCATGCAGCGCTTCTCACTCGCCGAGATCCCGTCCGTTGGCCCGCGCTTTCAGGAGCGGCTCGCGAAGTTCGGGCTGCGCCGCGTGGAGGACGTGCTGCGCCACGAGTGCCGCACGCTGGAGGCGTGGCTGGGTGAGCGGGAAGGGGAGTGGTTGTACGATCGCGTGCGCGGCATCGGCGCCGCGACGGTGGACGCGCATGGCGAGGCCCAGTCGATCAGTCGCGACGATACGTTCCCGGCCGATGTGTCGGATGACGCCGGGCTCGAGCGGCTCTTGCTCGAGCGGGTGGATACCGCGTCGTCCGACCTGCGGGAGTCGGGCTTGCTCACGCGTACGATCACGGTCAAACTCCGCGACGCCGATTTCACCACGCGCCAGGCGAGCCGCACGCTGGCCGAGGCGGTGTGCAGCACGCGGGCCGTGTTTCAGGTGGCGCGCGAGCTGCTCGCCAAGCTGCGCACGGCGCGGCGCGTGCCCGCCCGGCTGATCGGTGTGGCATTGTCGGGGCTCGTGCGTGTGGATGTCGGGACCCAACTCTCGTTGCTCGATGCCGAGTCCGACGGCATCGAATCGGAGCGCGACCGGGCGTTGTCGCGGGCGCTGGATGAGGTGCGGGAGAAGTTCGGACGGGATAAGCTGGGGTTCGGGGGTACGGGGGAGTAATCGCTCGGCAGAGCCCGTCGTCCGCTGATCCGTGCCCCTAAAGGACAGGCAGCTCGGCGCCACGGCGGGAAACGTTCCCTGGCCGTCATCCATTTCCTTCACTAGAATCTCCCCGCCCTTTCTACTTGGAGCACCCATGCCCGCTGAGCACGACCGTCAGATCGACTACATCGAATTCGGCGCGACCGACGTCGCCCGCACCAAACAGTTCTATCAGGCGGCGTTCGGCTGGGAGTTCGAGGACTACGGACCGGATTACACCAGCTTCAAGGACGGCCGCATCGCGGGCGGCTTCGAGAAGCGCGCCAAGGTGGTGGCCGGCGGTCCCCTCGTGGTGCTGTACGCCGACCGCCTCGAAGACGTCCTCGCCAAGGTCACGAAGGCCGGCGGCAAGATCGTCAGACCCACGTTCGACTTCCCCGGCGGCCGGCGCTTTCACTTCGCCGATCCGTCAGGCAACGAACTGGCCGTCTGGACCGATCAACACTAGAATCTCCCCGCCCTAAACTCAGAGACTGCATGTCCTCCGCTCGCTTCGTCATCGCCCTGGCTCTCCTCGCGGCGCCGCTCGCCGCGCAACAGCCCACCGCCAAGCCTGCCGCTCGGCCGCCGCGCCGCGCTGCCGCTCCGCCGGCCGCCCGGCCCGACACCACCAAGCGCGACACCACCACGGTGAAAGACTCGCTGCAGCGCTTCGTGGAGAGCTTCAATTACCGCAACCTCGGCCCCGCGGCCTACTCCGGCCGCGTGACGGCAATCGCGGTGCCGCCGGGGCAGGGCCCGCGGCCCAAAACCATCTACATCGGCGCGGCAGGCGGCGGCATCTGGAAGACCAGCAACGGCGGCATCACCTGGCGCTCGGTGGGCGACGGACTCGGCATGCAGGCCATCGGTGACATCACCGTGGCGCCGAGTGATTCGAATGTCGTGTGGGCGGGCACCGGCGAGCGCAACAGCCTGCGCTCGGAGTGGTGGGGCGACGGCGTCTACAAATCCACCAACAAGGGTGGATCGTGGACCAACATGGGGCTCAAGCAGACGCGCGAAATCGGCCGCATCGCCATCGATCCCAAGAATCCCGATGTGGTCTACGTCGCGGCGCTGGGTCACCTCTGGGGCGCCGGGCCCGACCGCGGCATCTATAAGACGACCGACGGCGGCAAGACGTGGGCGAAAGTGCTGTTCGTGAACGACACCACCGGCTTCGTCGATCTCAAGATCGATCCCGCGGATCCCAACGTGCTGTACGCCGCCGCCTGGCACCGGCTGCGCTGGGGCGGCAGTCACATGGAAGGCGTGGGAAAAGGCTCAGGCATCTACAAGAGCAGCGACGCGGGCGCCACGTGGAAACGGCTCACCGATCCGGCTCTGAAAAACGGCCTGCCCACCGACGCCTTAGGCCGCATCTCGCTCGCCGTGTCGCCGCAGAACCACAACCTGGTCTACGCGATGATCCAGGTCGATCGCGGCGTCACTGAAGCGTCCCAAGGACGTTGGGGCGGCGTGTTCCGCTCGACCAACGCCGGTGCCACCTGGACGCAGGTCAACGACCTGCAGGCCGTGCCGCATTACTACTACGACGAGATCATCCTCGATCCGTCCGACACGAATCACGTCTTCCTGCTGTTCTCGCCGGTGCTCGAGAGCAAGGACGGCGGCAAGACGTTCGCGCCCGATTCGCTGGCGCGCGTGCACGTCGACAACCACGCCATGTGGATCGATCCCCAGGATCCCGAGCACTGGCTGCTCGGCAACGACGGCGGCGTCTATCTCACCCGCGACCGCGGCCGCTCGTGGGAGCACCAGCAGATTCCCATCGGCCAGTTCTACACGGTGATCGTGGACAGCTCGCACACGCCGTACTTCCTGTGCGGCGGCCTGCAGGACAACGGCGTATGGTGCGGGCCCAGCGCCACGCGCGATCGCACGGGCATCACCGACGCCGACTGGTTCCCGGTGAAGGGCGGCGACGGCATGTGGGTGCAGATGCCGCCGCACGATCCCTGGACGGTTTATTCGGGCTGGCAGTTCGGCAATTTCTCGCGGCTCGACCTGCGCACCTGGAAGCAGGATCCGATCCAGCCGCTGTCGCTCGACGCGGGCCACGACTCGGGCTACGAGTACAACTGGGGCTGGACCACGCCGCTGCTCATCTCGCAATTCGATTCGACCACGATCTACGCCGGCGGCAACAAGCTGTTCAAGCTCACGCACCGCGGCGACGACTGGCAGGAGCTGGGCCCCGATATGACCCGCGCCAACCGCCAGAATCCGGCGCCCGAAGTCGGCAACACCAGCTATCACGCGATCTTCTCGATTTCCGAGAGCCCGCGCTCCGCCAACATCCTGTGGACCGGCACCGACGACGGCTACGTCTGGGTGACGCAGGACGGCGGCAAGACGTGGGCGAACGTCGCCAACAACTTCCCGCGCGGCGCGCCGACCCAATGTTGGGTCGGGGCCGTGGTCGCGTCGCGCTTCGCCGACGGCAGCGCCTACGTCGTCTACGACTGCCACATGCGCGACGACTACCAGCCGCACGTGTGGCGCACCGCAGACTTCGGCAAGACGTGGACGGAGATCGGCCAGGGCCTGCCGGCCGACGCCGGCAGCCTCACGATCTATGAGAGCGTGCGCAACGCCAAAGTGCTGTTCGTCGGCAACGTGATCGGCGCGTACGTCACCGTGGACGGCGGGCGCCGTTGGTTGCGGCTGGGCAAGGGCCTGCCCAACGTGCCGGTGGAGCAGATCGCGATGTCGTATGCCCAACGCGATCTGATCGTGGCGACGCACGGACGCGGGTTGTGGGTTCTGCCGGCCGGGCCGCTCGAGGAGCTGGGCGACTCGACGCTGGGTGAGGCGGCGCACTTGTTCGGTGTGTCGCCCGCGTATCAGTACCGCGAAGCCGACACGTATCCGAGCTTCGGCAGCCGGCCGTTCACGGCGTCCAATCCGCCGCGCGGCGCCGTGATCACCTATACACTCAGGGACGTGCAACCCGACGGCGTGAAGTTCGTGATCACATCGGCCGCGGGCGACACGGTCCGTACGTTGACCGGCGCGGGGTACACGGGCGTGCAGCGCGTGACGTGGGATTTGAACCGCGACAAGCCGCGCCCGCGTGAGATGGGCGGGCCGACGTCACCGCAGGAGCTGCGGCGCGTGGCCCCCGGGGACTACGTCGTGCACATGACCGTGGGCAAGGTCAAAGCCGAGCAGAAGTTCACGGTCAGCGACTGGCCGATGGACCCGCAGGGCCGGCTGCGCTGAGCGACTCGCGCCGCGCGGCGCGCAGCAGGGCGGTGGCGGTGTAGAGCACGACGACCACCACGAGCCACAGCACGGCGGTGAGCGGCAGTGATTTCACGATGAACGCGGCGATCAACACCGCGGGCACGCCGCCGATCAGCAGTCCGAGGCACGCGCTCGGTGAGAACGCGCCGCTCTTGATGAACCGCGCGCTCGACACCGGCATGAGGAACGCGCACGAGCCCATCATGATCGGGAACGCGGTCACCGCGTTCATGCCGAGCAGCGAGACGAGGATCATACACGGCGCGTACAGCCCGATGCCGAGCGTCATCAGTGCGCCGAGCGCGAAGTTGCCGACGAGCCCGACGAC
>WNGI01004859.1_pt1 | contig 24975 bp, 20 predicted proteins | sample 5400621 | NCBI WGS metagenome assembly WNGI01 (sample SAMN13153374, study PRJNA577476) | soil metagenome | isolation source: 20 cm soil or saprolite under Garry oak tree replicate 1 | place: USA:California | collected 2016-06-15 | reverse complement strand
AGCAGTCCCGTATTGAGGGTCCGGTTATCCATCGGCAGACCATCGACGATGATCAGCGGTTGGTTGCTGCTACTGATCTCGCTCACGCCTCTGATGGTGATCGAGGAGGACGCGCCCGGCACGCCCGAGCTGCTCGTCACATCCACGCCTGCGATGCGTCCCTGCAGCGCGTTGACGAAGTTCTCCCGCTGCGTTTGCGCGATCTCGACGCCCCGGATGGTCTGCTGTGCCGTGCCCAAGGCCCGTTGGGCAGTGGTCTGCCCCAACGCCGTCACGACCACGGCATCGAGATCCATCGCGACTTTGCGCAGCTCGACGTTGATGACATCGTCGGCGTCGACGGTGCGCTCGACCAGAGCGGTCCCGATGAACCGGAACTGCAGCACCTGGCCCACCGCGGCGCGAATAGAGTAGTTGCCCTCGTTGTTGCTCGCAGTACGCGTGTTGGTCCCCTTGATGGCGACCGCCACACCGGACAAGGGAGCGCCCTGCTCACTGGTCACCTTACCGGTCACGGTCTTTTGTTGTGAAACAGCTTGGGGAGCGACGCAGAGTATTCCGAGCAACGTTATGACGACGCCTCTTTTCATAATGAGCCCTGCCGGGGTTGGGTCCATGGGGCCCGACGTTACCGCGCGCTCGTGCCGACCGCAAGAAGCCAGGGCTGGCGCGCCTTCCCGGCGTGGCCTACTCTACCGCATGGGTTTGCTCGACTCGAAACAGCAGAGCGCTGCCGGCGTCGTCCTGCTGCTCGGCGTCGCCATCGTGATCGCCCTGAGCCCCTACGTCACGGGGCTCGTCGGCATCCCGGTGCTGTACGCCGTGTTCGCCCCGGTGCAGCAATGGCTGGCGCGCCGCATGCGGGAGCAGCTCGCGGCCATTCTCGTCGTCGCGCTCGCCCTCTTCCTTATAGTGGTGCCGGGGGTCTCGTTCGCCGGGCTGGTGGTCGCGCAGGCGCAGCAGATCGCCGGCAGCGTGGTCCGCAACCCGATCCTGGGGCGGTTGGCCCAGCTCCAGATCGCCGGCGTGGACCTGGGCCCGCGCATCGCCGATCTGGGCGCGCAGGTTGTGTCGTGGATCGGCTCCTCGGCGTTCGGGTTGATCGGCACCGCCACGCGGCTCGCCCTGAACCTGACGATCTCCCTGTTCGGCCTGTTCTACCTGCTGCTCCGGCCCGAGCAGACCTGGGAAGCCGTGCGACCCTACATCCCCTTCTCCGCCAAGAATGCCGAGAAGCTGCGCCAGCGGTTTCGCGACGTGACGACCTCGACCATCATCGGCACCGGCCTGACCGCCGCGGTCCAGGGACTGCTCGTCGGCGTGGGATTCTGGATCGTCCACCTCCCCAACGCGGTCTTCTGGGGCGTGGTCACCATGGTCTTCGCCATCCTCCCCGTCGTGGGCAGCGGCCTGGTGTGGGGACCGGGCGCGATCGCGCTGCTGCTCGACCACCGCCCCGGTGCCGCGCTGCTGCTCGCCCTGATCGGCATCGTCGTCGTGGGGAACGTCGACTACCTCATTCGACCCATGGTGTTCCGGCGCTGGGCGCACATTCACCCGCTGGTGACGCTGGTGGGAGCACTGGCGGGAGTGCCGTACTTCGGGCTGCTAGGACTGCTGATAGGACCGCTCGCGCTCTCCTACCTCTTTGAGCTCATCAAGATGTACCGGGAGGAGTACCTCAGTTAACAGGACAACTCACGCCTAGCCCAGGAGCAGCCGGTCGATTCTGCGGCTGACGTCGCGCAGATACGCCTCGTCCCCCTGCTCCAACTCGGCGATGGCGCTTCCGGTATAGCCGACGTCAGCGAAGGCCTGGCGCACGGCAGGCCAGTCAACGTCGCCGTCGCCCAAGTTTACCCAGGAGTAGCCGTCCTCTTTACGCTTGAAATCTTTGAGGTGGACTTTGACGATGCGCTTGCCTAGCGTGCGAATCCAATCCTGGGGATACCCGTAGAGCACGACGTTGCCAACATCAAACCAGGCTTGCACCCAGGGACTGTGAAACTCACCGATGTATTGGACCATTTCGAGCGGGCTCAGCAGGAATCTGTTCCAGACTTCCTCGATGGCGATGACGACTTTGAGCTGCTCGGCCAGCGGCATGAGCTTGCGAATTTGCGCTTGCGAGCGCGTCCACGCATCGCGATAGGAAGTTTGCGGATTCACGACGGCAGGGACGAGCAGTACCGCATCGGAGCCCCACAGCTTGGCGTTCTGAAGCGATGTGCGCATGCCGCTCAAGCTCTTCTCGACGACCGCGGGATCGCTGGCGGAGAGCGGATATCTCCAATGATCCACATTCATGACCGAATCAATGCGGATGTTCACCGCGTCCGCAGCCTGTTTCATCGCTTCGGCTTTGCCCTCGTCGGGCTCGGTAAGCGCTTGCACAACCTGAAAGCCGGCGTCCCGAACGAGCTTGAACCGGTCGGCATAGCTCAGGTTGCTGGGCACCATGTCGAAGACCAGCCCTTTCTTGATCGAAGGCGGGCGGGCTTGTGCCAGGGGGCCGGCGGCGAATCCCGAAACACACGCCGCCAACGAGGTCTTCACAAAGTCACGACGCGTTGTGCGCATACGCATACCTCAGCGCAGCCTGTCGAGATTGAGACGTGCATCCCAGACTTCCTCTGACTTCATCAGTTCGTCCCAGGTAACCTCGCGGCCGGTATACGCCGCGGTGCGAGCCATCATGCCGGAGAAGGCGGACTCGGCGCCTTTGTCGGCCTGGTTGTGAAATTTGCCGCTGTTAATGCTCTCGATGAACGCCTTTTTCTTTTCGGGGTCAGCGGACTCCAAGTTCGATGTGAAGTTGCCCGTCACGGAAAACGCTGCGGGTTGACCCTGCGGCTGGAGCGAGAGGGGCGCTTGCCACGGCTCATCCCCCCAGATGCCGAGTGCACCAGTGTACGGCGATAGCGCAGTGCCTTTCGTGCCGAAGAAGCGCTCGCTGACGTCCCACCAGCCTTTGGCGAATTGCGTGGAGCTGAACGTGACGTCCACGCCGCCGGGATAACGGAACAGGACGTTGTAATTGCCATAGCAATCGCCGTCATCGGCGGGGCGGCCCTGGCGTCCTCCCGTGGCGGTGGCTTGCACGGGATGCGCCTTGAGGATCCAATTGCAGATGTCGATTACATGAATATTCTGCTCGACGATGATGTCACCGGAGAGCACACGGTCGTGCACCCAATTCCGCAGCCGGCGCTCGGCGGGTGAGGCGTCAGGCCAAGCTGGGCGATCGATGTAACCGGTCAGATAGTAGGCTTCACCGCAGATGATATCGCCCAGCGCACCCCCGTGGATGCGGCGGACGAGCTCGACAAAGGGAGGGCAGTCGCGGATCTGAAATCCCACGTCCAGGCTGAGCCTGCCCTGGGCGCGCTTCCCGATCTCCATGACGCGTTTCGCGCCGGCGACATCGACGGCCACGGGTTTTTCCAGGTACACGTGCTTGCCCGCGGCCACGGCGGTTTCGAGGTGCTGCGGATGGAAGTAGGGTGGCGTCGCGATGACAAGCGCGTCCACCTCCTTCGAGGCGGCGATCTGCTCGTAGGCGCGCGGACCGACAAAGAGCTGCTTCGAATCCACGCCCGAGTACCCTTTCGCCTGCTGAATCTGATCGAAGTGTGCGTGGGCAGCGTCGAGCTGGTCTTGGAATAAGTCGGCCAGCGCGACGACCCGGGCGCCGCCGGTGTCCAGCAGATTCCCCGCGTCTTCCGTGCCCCGCCCACCACAGCCGAGCAGGCCGATGCGGATGGCGGAATTCGCGTGCGTGCCGTGCACCAGTGCGGGCTTGATGAACATGGCCGCCGCGGCGGCGGCCGTGACGCCCAAGAACCTGCGCCGGTCGACCTCGGAATCGCGTGACATACGTCCTCCGAATTATCCGATGAGCCCTTCCAGGTAGACTTTCGCGGCTCGAACGTCCTCGATCTGCTCGGGGCCGGAAACCTCGCGCTCAATGGTGACCGCACCCTGGTAGTGCAGCTGCTTCAAGCGCGCGATGATTCTCGGAAAATCCACCTTGCCCTGGCCGATGGGGACCTCCCGGCCCAACTCTCTGGGGTTCGTCGGCCAGAGACCGTCTTTGGCATGAATTCCCTGGACATGGGGCGCGAGGATCTCGATGGCGTCGACCGGATTGGCCTTGCCGTAGAGGATGAGGTTGGCAAGATCAAAGTTGACGCCCTGATTGTCGAGACCGACGTCCTGCATCGCGCGCACCAGCGTAATGGGCGTTTCCTGCCCGGTTTCATAGCGGAAGGTCTGACCGTTGCGCCGGCAATACGCCACGACGTCGCGCATCGCCGCGACCGTCTCCTTGTATACCGGATCGTTGGGGTTTTCCGGGATGAACCCGGCGTGACTCTGCACCGCGGGAATCCCGCATTGTTTGGCAAAGTCCGAGCCCTGCTTGATCCGGGCAATACGCGCGGCGCGCGTGTCGCGCGGCACCACGCCGATCGTCAGCGGCCCATCGTAAAAGTCCCAAACCTCGCGACCGGGTCCACCGACCACCACCGAGGTCGCTTCAATGTGGTGCTGCTCCAGAGCGTGTAGGAGTCGCGTGCTCACTCCTCGTTGGAAATCGTCCACGTACACCTGACACGTCGGCAGGCCGAGATCATGCACCTTGGCAATGGCCGCCTCAGGATCTTGCCCAATCCCGATGATCAGACCAAGCCGCAGCGGCTGCTGCGACGGGGTGAACAAGGTCGGCCTGATGTGCGCCGCCATGACTCCCGCAGATGTCTGAAGGAATTCGCGGCGATTGAAGGTCGTGGTCATAACTAGCGCGGCGCCTCCCTCAGTGAGCGGCACGCGCCGCGAGCACATATGCCAGGTTCGCGGTGCCGTCCATGATCGGCTCGTTGGTGGAATAGTCCCCCACGTCGTCGTGGTACACGATGAAGCCCGTGTTGAACGGGGCGTACCGGTCCGCTGCCAGCAGCCGAATCCCCCGCAGATGCTCGAAGATCGAGCGGTATACCGGCCCGTCCACCAGCCCGCCGGTGAGCTGCAGGTGCAGCTGTTGGGCGACGACCGAGTGGGGCGTCCGGGGGTAGGTGGCCCCCAGACCGATCACCATGGAGACGCCCCAGGGGTTGGTGCCGAACAGCCAGTCGAGCGCCGCGGTCTCGTACTCGAGGTAGCTCGAGTCGCCCGTCATGCGCCGATAGAAATAGGCCTGGGTGGCGAACGACGCAAGCAGGTTGTTGGAGCACCAGATGAAGGGGATCCCGATGCGGAACCCGTTACCGGCGTGGCGCGCCACGGCCTCGAGCCCGCGGGCGTAGTACTCGGCCACACGTCGCTGCGTGCTGTCCCGCCCCCCCGGCCCCCCCGGCCCCCCCGTCGCGCGCCAGATCTCGTAGTGGCCGTTGTTGTGCCAGGGATACCACTGATAGTGTCGTGCCGTGTCTTGTCCCATCCACGCGCTCACGGGCTCGAGCGCGGCGTACTGTAGCGCGGCGCCGAGGTAGGTCGGTTCGCGCGTCAGGGCGTACAGCTCGGCCGCCCCGAGCTCCATGTCGTCCGCCCAGTCGTCCTCCTCGTAGAAGTACGGCGCCCGGGCAGGCGCGGTCTGACACACGCCGGGGTGCGCCGCGCCGAGTGCGTACACCGCTCGCGCGCGCTCGGCGAGCCGGCGGGCGAACACACTGTCGCGCTCGCGGAACGCCGCGGCGCCCAGCGCGAACGCGGCCGCGTACTTCCCCGCCGTCGACGCCAGGCCGGTGGAGCGGTTCTTGAATTCGAACAGCCCCTGCGGTTTTCCGGTGCAGGGATACACGGGGCGCCGTCCTCCCCGCCCCCACCCGTAGTCTGCCGAATCGTTGACCGGCAGGTCCCAGAACGTGTGATCGCGATCGTCCCCCAGCTGGTTCAGGAGCAGGTCGTCCTCCGGATACATCTTGAGCAGCCAGGAGAGCCCCCAGCGGGCCTCGTCCAGCACGTCGGGGATCCCGTTCGCGCCGGACAGACCGTTCGCCTGAAACTGGTCGGCAAACGCCTGCGAGTGGTCCCGGTACGCGAGCAACAGCATGGTGGTCGCGTGCGCCGTGGTAGCACCGTACTGCAGGTAGTCCGATGCGTCGGCCCACCCGCCGCTCACCGCAATGAACTCGCCGCTGCGCGTGGGATGATCGACCAGTACGCCGTCGCTCCGCTGGTGTACGGAGTCGCGGAACACCGGGTTGTAGCCGGAGCGCTGCTCCCGCAGGTAAGCGAGCAGCGAGTCTGCCGTACCCCGGTAGACGTCATCCCCAATTCGCACCGGGAGTGAGGTCACGCCCGCCGCCTCGATCCGATAAACGCCCGTCTGTCGCAGGGTCGAGAAATCGAGCCGGTACGTGGCCGCGCAGGGCCCGAACGGCCCGGCCGCGTCCGGAGCGCGCGGCCCGAAAACCCTCCGGTTGTGCTCGTCGACGACGGAGAAGCTCGTGATGACGCGCGGCTCTAGCGCGCATACGACGGCCACCTTGGGCGCGTCGGGCAAGTACCCGACCTGATTGACGCGGATCGCCAGACCGGCGGATGGGGCCGAGGCCGGACCAGGCGGCCCCTGACGGGCGACGCAGCACATGAGTAACGAGACGCTGAGGAAGACGCCGAGCCGCCGAGACGCTGAGTGGATCTGAGGTGCCAGTGTTGAGGGTTTGCCTGGCGACTCCTCCCTCATATCCACTCGGCGCCTCGGCATCTCGGCGTCTCCCTCAGCGTCTGTCATCCAATTCGAGACCTACCAGCCCCAGCGGATCGAATGTGATGTGGCCGTACGCCGCGAGCCAATGGAGGTGCGGGCCGGTCACCCGCCCCGATGCGCCGACCTCGCCGATCAACTGGCCGCGCCCCACCGTGTCCCCGACCGCGACCAGGGCGCGGCTCAAGTGCAGGTACCCGGTGACGAGCCCCGCGCCGTGATCGATCAGCACGGTGGTGCCGCTCAAGTACAAATCGGCCACCAGGGCGACGACGCCGCGGTTGGCCGCTTGCACCGGCGCGCCGCGCCGGCCGGCGAAGTCGACGCCCAGGTGGCGGCTGCGCAACACGCCATTGAACACGCGCGCCACGCCGAAGCGACCGGTCACCGCGCTCGATCGCGGGCGGACGAACGGCTCGTGCCACAGTCGCGGTACCTCGTGGGCCAGCCGGTACACGCCTTCAACGAGATCGCGCTCCTGCTGAATCCGTCCCGTGAGCGAGTCCGGCGGCTGTACCAGCGCGGGCGCCGCCTGCAACCGCTCGCGCGGCGCCCGCCGCCGCCCGGGCGTGAGCCGTGCGACCACGGTGTCGGTCGCTCCCCCCACCCGCTCGATCGTTGCGCGAGCCGCCACGCTGTCCACCGCGCCGAGCGGCACGGCACCGAGCGCGCGAAAGCCGTCCGCGCCGCGCTCAAAGTGCAGCGGCTCGCCCGCCAGCTCGCCCCGTACCGTTGTCACGCTGTCGCTGGCGCGGGAGCGGAGCTCGAGCAAGACCACCGAGCCCTCGAGCGGCACCCGCGGTCGCGAGACGAGGCGTGGCGAACCTGCGACACTCTGCGCGGACACACTCGGCACACCGAAGCACGCGACCCACGTGATGATCGACCGCCACACCGCTGGCATGCGCGGGATACCCGAACGCGACACACTCCGTTCCGCGCGCGGGCGAAACCCGCACACCGCCCCGGGGGTAGCTACGAATGTCTTGTATTCGAGTAGGAGGCACGCCATGACCGTGACACAGGCCCTGGGTTGGGCGCTGCTGCATTCGCTGTGGCAATGCGCCCTCGCCGCGGCCGCGCTCGCCGCGCTGCTCGCCGTCTTGCCGGCACGAGCGGCGCGGATCCGCTACGCGCTCGCCGCCGCAACCCTCGCCCTGACGCTCGCGCTCCCGATGGCGACGCTGCTGCGCCTGCAGCGCGCGTCGCCCGAGACGACCGGCGACGGCGCCGTGGTGGCGGGCTTCGCCCCCACCCCCACCTCGCCGACGCCGGCGGCGGCGCCCGAGCTCAACCCGCTCTCGCCGCAGGCGGCGCGCCGCTACGGCCCGGCGGCGCCCGCGATCATGCTGCTGCGGCTGGCGCCGCGCATCCGTGCGCGACTCGAGCCCCTGCTCCCCTGGATCGTGGTGCTGTGGCTCACCGGTGTGGTGACGTTGTCACTGCGGCTCGCATCAGGGTGGCTGGCGGCGCGGCGCCTGCGCGCGCTGGGCACGCGCCCCGCGCCCGAGGCTTGCATCGCGGCGCTCCACCGCCTCGCCGCGCGCCTGCGCGTCAGCCGGCCGGTGCGCCTGCTCCAGTCGACGCTGGTGCAGGTGCCCGCCGTGCTCGGGTGGGTGCGCCCCGTGATCCTGCTCCCCGCCAGCGCCCTGACGGGGCTCACCCCGCTCCAGCTCGAGGTACTGCTCGCGCACGAGCTGGCTCACGTGCGCCGCTACGACTACCTCGTCAACCTGATCCAGTCGGTGATCGAAACGCTGCTGTTCTACCACCCGGCGGTGTGGTGGATCTCCGCGCGGGTGCGTGACGAGCGCGAGCATTGCTGTGACGACCTGGCGGTCGCGGTGTGCGGCGATGCGCACTTCTACGCGTCGGCGCTGCTCGGGATGGAACGGCTGCGGGTCACGACCCCGACGCTGGTGCTCACCGCGGCCGGCGGCTCCCTCATGGCGCGCGTCCGCCGGCTGGTCGCTCCCCCGCCGGTGGAAATCTTTCCGCGCTGGACCGCGGGTGTGCTGGCCGCGTCGCTCGTCCTGGCCGCCGGCGGCTCCCGCCTGCTACGCACCGGCGCAACGCCGCTCGGTCTCCCGTCGGACGGCGCGAGCACCGCGCCCGCCAGCGTGCTGCGGTATCCCGATCCGGCCCAGCCGCTCGCGCACCGCTGGGACTGGGCGCTCGAGCGAGGAGCACGGATGGGCGGCGGATTCTGGATCGGGTACCGGGTGCAGCAGGCCGCTACGAAGGAGCACCATCGGGAGCGGCACGACGAGCGGAGCGACGAGCCGGGCGCCGGGGGCTTCCGCGGCGTCCCCCTGGCGCCGGTGATCGCGGACAACGGTGACGAAGACGATCTCGCCCTGCTGTTTCGCTTTCGCGCGCGCAGCCCGGGCCAAGCGACCTTGGAAAGCGTGCGCGTAACCAGTCTCGGGCTGCCGGTGGACCTGGGGCGCACGCCGCTGGTCTGGCTCGGACCGGCGGATGACGCCGCCAGCCTGGCCCAGCTGCAGGCCCTCTTCGCCGGGGCGCACAGCGCGGACTTGCGGGAAGATCTCGTCACCGACGTCGGCCTCCACGGCAGCTCCCGGGCGGTGGTGCCGCTGCTCGACGGCTGGCTCCGCGGCGATGTGTCCTCAGGGGTGCGGGCCCAGGCCGCCGAATGGCTGGGACATCATCCTGACGCGGCGGCCGTCCGTGGGCTCGCCCACGCTGCACGGCACGACCCCGCCTCGCGCGTACGCGAGCAGGCGGTCAAGGCGCTGCGGATCAATCCATTTCCAGCGGCGACCGACTCGCTGCTCGCGCTCGCCCGGACGCACCACGATCCCAACGTGCGGCGCGAGGCGGTCGAGGGCCTGGACCACAAGAGCGACCCGCGCGTGCTGCCGGTGACCATCGCGATCGCGCGCTCCGACCGCGACGAGGACGTCCAGCGCGAGGCGATCGAAGGCCTGGGCGAGATGAAGGAGCCGGGGCTGCGCGCCGTCATCGACATCGCCCGCACCCACGCGGACCCGGACGCGCGCAGCCACGCGGTCGAGACCGTCGCCGAGGCGGCGCCTCACGACGTCGCGCTCGCGGTGCTGGAGGGCGTCGCCCGCCGTGACCCCGACCGTCACGTCCAGCGCAGGGCGGTGCAGGAGCTGGGGAAGGTGGGTGGCCCGCGCGCGGTCGCGCTCGTCATCGCCTTCGCCCGCCATCATCCCGTCGCCGAGGTGCGGCGCGAGGCCGTAAAACAGCTCGGCGAGTTCAACGCGTCGGACGGCACGACGACGGCGTTGCTGGAGCAGACCGCCTTGGAGGGCTCCGACGTCGATTTCCAGCGCGAAGCGGTGGAGGCGCTCGCCAGTCAGGGCAGCCCGCAGGCATTGGAAGCGGTCGCCCGCCTCGCCCACGTCCATTCCAGCGCCGACGTGCGGCGGGAGGCGATCGAGCGGTACGCCAAGGTCGCGGCCCCCGAAAGCGCCAGGCTACTGCTCACCGACCGGCTCGCAAACGACCGCTCGCCCGCGGTGCAGTCGGAGGCGTTGCGCCGGCTGATGGCGCTGCCCGGTGGAATCGGGATCCCTGCCGTGACCGAAGCGGCGCGCGCCCACCCGAACCCCGAGCTGCGCGCCGAGGCCCGGGAGCGCCTCGAGGAGAATCGCTAGCCGCACCGTCGCTCGCTGGCTGGCGCGCGACCGCCGTCAGAACTGCAACAGATAGCTGAGCTTCAGGAACACCTGCCGCCCGACGGAGGTCGTCGGGTCGTCCGTGCGATACAGCGCGGGCGGGGTTCCCGGCAGGATGGCGAGGTTCTCGTAGCCGTCGCGATAGCCCACATACAGCGCCGTCCCCGGGTTGACGAGGTAGGTGAGCAGCACGTCGACGCCCCAGCGGTGCTCGGGGTCCACGCGCGACTGGGTCGAATCGCGCCGCACGATCGCGTAGTCCACGATGGCGCGCAGCGAGAGCGCGCGCGTGAACTGATAGTTCACCTTCTCCCGCAGGATGCGATCGGTGAACACCGGCGCGCCCAGTCGCGTCGCCAAGCGCTCGTACAGGAACGTATGGTCGATCCGGAATTGCGGGGCCGGCCGGAAGGTGAACCCGAGCTCTCCCTGCACGGCGTCGCCGAGCGAGGGATCGGTCCCCTTGGGTGGCTTGTGATTCACCGCGGTCCCCAGCTTGAGCTGCGCGGACCCGGCGAGCCACTTTAGCCACTCGCTCTCGAGCGTCAGCTTGGTCTGGTAGGTGTCGAATGACAGGTCGTCGAACAGCTCGAACGCCTGCTCCCGCGCGACGACGAGCTTCGTCTCGCCGCGCAGCTTCACTTCGAGCGAGGCTTCGAGCGATCGGTCCAGCAGGCGTCCGTCCCGGTCCCAGTCGAACTGCATCGTGAGGGTGGGCCCGACCTTCACCACGGGGCCGTGCGGCCGCCGCACCAGCTCGATCTGCTGCTCGAACTCGCGGATGCCCACCCGCTTCACGAAGCCGAGCTGCGTCTCGAACGCCGGGCTCAGGTCGAGATAGGTGGCGCTGTAGTCGAGGTTGCGCCCGTCGCGCAGCAGGTTCGCGTACCAGCCGGTGCCCGACGCGCCCACGCCGGTCGAATCCCGCGTGGTGGTCGCGATCGCCTGGCCAGTGAACACCCAGGTCTTGCTCAACGCGAGCCGGGTATCGGCGGAGACGACGCGGTTCCAGGCGCCGCCCAGCGTCCGGTTGCTCCCGAGCACACCGACCGCCGACTGGCGGCCCAGCTCGCGCTCGATGCGCACCGCCGCGATGCCCGCCTCGTCGATTCCGAACGTCCGCGCGGGCGCGCGGTCGTCGATCCCGATCGCGCCGATCCCCCAGCGGCCCGCCTTGCCCGTGAGCCGCACCCCCTCCCCGGGGTCCGCGATCCGCCGCGAGAAGAGCAGGTTCACCGGGGTCTGGAAGTAGCCCGCGTTTTCGATGAAGAAGGGCCGCTTCTCCGGGAAGAACGTCTCGAAGCGCTCGTTGATCGTCACCTGCGGCTCGTCCGATTCCACCTGGCTGAAGTCCGGGTTGAGGGTGGCGTCGAGCGTGAGCGCGTCGCGGATCACCCCCTTCATATCGAGGCCGAAGCGGCGGTCGCTCGCCGTACGGAACGCAGGGATCTCGGTGTCGAGAAAGCGGGCGCCCGTGAACGCCCCGTAGGGAATCGCCTGGAGGTTGCGGCCGGGGGAAATGTCGGCCAGTCCGTCGAGCGTCCCGAATTGGGGCACGAGCCCCGAAATGTCGGCCAGTCCGTCGAGCGTCCCGAATTGGGGCACGAGCCCCGCGAGGCGCTTGGTGATGTAGGGCCAGTAGGACTCCTCGTTGTTGCGGCGGATGTAGCGCGCCAGCGCGATCCCCCAGCGCTGCGCGGCCGTCCGCGGGAAGCGCAGGCTCCGGAACGGGATCGCGAACCGCAGCACATATCCGTCCGCGGTCACGCGACCGTCGGCCTGCCACACGGCGTCGAAGCTGTAGTCGTCGTCCTGCCCTTCGGTCACCAGGGCATCGGCCTGCACGCCGAGTGGGTTCGCGGCGAACAGATACGCGTGCTTGCGGTCGCCGAACGTGTCGAGGTAGAGGGCGACGCCGTCGTCCGACGCGATCTCCTCCCGCTTGGCGAGGCCGGCGCGCACCAGCGCCGGCCGGTCGCGGCACACGAACACGACGTACAGGTTGGCGTCGTCGTAGCTCAGGTAGGCCATCGTCGGGGCGCCCGCCGGGTTGCCGTCGCCGGGGTCGCGCTGGCGAAAGTCGCTCACTACCGCCTCACCTGGTCGGGCGCTGTCGCCGCGAACGAAGTCCTCGAGCTCGGGCGGCCGGGCGGCGCGGGCGATCTGCAGCGTACGCTCGGGCTCCTGGCCGGCGACCTCGCCGGCGGCAGGCGCGAGCAGCAGGCTCACAACGAGCGATTCACGAATCGGGCGCATGGCATCGACTCCGGTCCGTCACAGGGTCCTCACGCCATCTTGCCGGCCCCGAATACCACGGCGCGTCGCAGTTGAGCTGCCCTCGGATCAGACCGCCAGCGCGGTGGGATGGGCGTTGGGTCGGGGCCCGACTTCCACCGGCATGACCTCCCAGGCTTCGGCCCGGGCAAGAATGTAGTTCGCGATGACGCCGGCGGCGCCGGCGACGGCGGTGAAGTTGGGGAACTCGTTGACCTCGAGTACCGCCACTCCGTCCGCCGTTTCGACCGTATCGACCCCGTAGATGTCCAGACCGAACACCCGTCCGCAGCGCAACGCCAGGTCCACCTGCGCCGCCCCGGGCTTGAGCGGGTGCGCCACAGCGGACGGCTCGCCGTTGAACGGCGACGGCTTGCGCGTGGCAAAGACGCGGTCGCCGCACACGTAGAACTTCAAATCGAAGCCGTCATTCGGCAGGTAACGCTGCGCCAGCACGAGCTGCTCCGGCCAGTGGACGTCCCACAGGTCGTCCCGGCGGCGGATCAGCCGCAACCCCTGGCTGTTGTCACCGTACGTCGGCTTGAGCAGGAGGGGGAACCAGTCCTCCGAGAGTCCGGCCACCACCGCGACGTCGCTCGCCAAGACCGTGGGGGCGCAGGGCACGCCGGCGCGCTCCAGCGCGACCGCCATCTCGGCCTTGCTGCGCACCCGCTCCGTCGCCGACCGCGTGTTGATGGTGAGCATGTGAGCGGTCTCGGCGTACGCCAGCATCGCGAGCCCCAGCGCGTCGCGGCAGCGCGCCACGACGACGTCGGACCGGTTCAGGTCGAGCGGCGGGCTCGAGTCGGGGGAGAAGATCCCGGACTGCGGGTCGAACCGCGCGCCCTGAGGACACAGCACGTCGGGCTCGAGGCCCCGCGCCTCCAGCTCGCGAATCACCGCGCGCGGCATCTCCTGGCGCAGGTACCGCCCTTCGACTATGAAGGCGATCTTCGGGGCCATGATGGGACCGTGGGGCGGCAAGTTCTGTACCTCCCGCGGCAGTTTCGAGCGCAACGATGCGACCGTGTGAGCGCAGTCACACGCCGCGTCGCGCAACGTCTTTTCTGTTGCGTGAGGTCGGCGTCGCCCCGATCCAGCAGTGCCGGCGCACCACGCCCTGTCGGAGCTAGACCACGCCGCGGCCGGAGGACCTTGCAGAGAGGAGGTACACCGGCACACCGAGCGCCAGCAGACCGGCGCCGATCAGCGCATTGCGCGGGTTGGCAAGGATCGCGCTCGCTACCACGTACAACGCCGCCAGCACGAACAGCCCCGGGGTCCAGGGATACCCCGGCACACGGAACGCCCTCTCGACCGGCAGCGGCGGTACCGGACCGGCACGGGTGATCCGGTCTCGCGCCCTATAGATGAAGAGCCCCGCCACGGTCAGACCGAAGAAGATCCAGTCCCCGAAGGCCACATAGTCCACCAGCTGAGCGAACGTACCCGAGAGCGTGAGCACGGTCGCCCAACCGGCCTGCACCAGGATCGCCAGCGCGGGCGTCCGGTAGCGGGGGTGCAGCACGGCGAGTCGCGGCAGGAAGACACCGTCCGCCGCCATCGCCTGCAGCACGCGCGGCGTCACCAGGATCACCAGGTTCAGAAACCCGAAGGTGGAGGCGGTGATGCCGGCCGCGATGAGCGTGCCGCCGGCGGGACCGAGCAGCGCGCGCATCACGTCGGCCGCCGGCGCCGTGCTGCGGGCGAGCCCGGCGAGCCCGAGCACGCGCAGGTACGCGACGTTCGCGAGCAGATAAACGACCACGACGCCCGCGACGCCGAGCACCAGCGCGCGCGGCAGGTTCCGCTCCGGCTCGAGGATCTCTTCGGCGATGAAGTTGGTCTGCTGCCACCCCCCGTAGGTGAAGAGAATCGGCACTAGTGCGGCACCGAGCGCCACTGCCACGTCCACCACGCCGGCCGGGGCGGGGGAGGACGGTGGAGGTTGCTGGAGGGCGGTGGAGGGAACGGCGAAGGCGAGACCGGCCACGATCAGCACCGCGAGCGCGGCGAGCTTGAGCAGCGTGAAGACGTTCTGCGTGACGGCCGCCGGTTTGACGCCTACGTAGTTGATCCCCGACAACAGCGCGATCGCGCCGATCGCCACCGGCACCGTGAGTCGGGCGGAGAGCCCCGCCAGCGCCACCGCATAGTTGGCGAACGTGACCGCCACTGCGGCGATCGCGCCCGTGGCGATCACCAGCAACAGGGCCCACCCGTACAGGAAGGCCGGGAGCGGTCCCCACGTTTCACGCAGGTACACGTAGCCGCCACCGGCGCGCGGGCAGCGCCGGCCCAGCTCGCCGAAGCAGAAGGCGCCGATCAGGGCGATCGCCCCACCCACGATCCAGGCCGCGAGCGCCAGCTCGGGCGACCCCACCCGCTCCGCGACGGCCGCGGGCGTGCGGAAGATCCCGCCGCCGATGATGCCGCCGATCACGGCCATCGTGCCGGAGAAGAGACCGAGGCGCCGCGCGTAGGTGGTCAGGACGGGGGACCGGGAAAGGGGAAGGGGGAAGGGTACGGCATGGCGCAGAAATTAACACCCTTCCCCCTTCCCCCTTCCCCGCTGCCCCTACAGTTTTCGGGACGCACTTCTCGAGGAGCCCTCCGATGCCGCCGATCACTTTCACCGTCAACGGCAAGTCCCGCTCGGTCTCGGACAGCGCCGACACCCCGCTGCTCTGGGTGCTGCGCGACACGCTCGGCCTCACCGGCACGAAGTTCGGCTGTGGCATCGCGCAGTGTGGCGCGTGTACCGTGCACCTGGACGGCGTGGCCACACGCTCGTGCGTGACGCCGATCGCCGCGGTGGCCGGCAAGCGCGTCACGACGATCGAAGGACTGTCTCCCAACCGCTCCCACGCGGTCCAGAAGGCCTGGATCGCGGAGGATGTGCCCCAGTGCGGCTACTGCCAGTCGGGCCAGATCATGGCGGCCGCCGCGCTGCTCGCGAAGAACGCCAATCCGAGCGATGCCGAGATCGACGCCGCGATGACGAACATCTGCCGCTGCGGCACGTACCAGCGGATCCGCGCCGCCATCCACCGCGCCGCGCAGCGGGCCTGACCATGAGCGCGCACACTGAGCTTACCCGACGGGAGTTCCTCGAGACGGCGGGCGCCGCGGGCGCCGGGCTCGTCATCGCCTTCCATCTCCCCTCCGGATCCCGCTTCCGCACCGCCGCCGCCGCGCCGCTCGCCCCGAACGCGTGGCTGCGCATCGGCGCCGACGAGAGCGTGCTCGTGATCGTGGACCGCTCCGAGATGGGCCAGGGCGTGGCGACCGCGTTGCCGATGCTGCTCGCCGAAGAGCTCGATGCCGATTGGTCCAACATCAAGATCGAGTTCGCACCCGCCGACAAGGCGTATACCAACCCGATGTTCGGCATGCAGGGGACCGGCGGCAGCACCAGCGTACGCGCCGCCTACACTCCACTGCGCAAGGCGGGGGCGGCGGCCCGCGAGATGCTCGTCGCTGCGGCGGCCGAGACGTGGGGGGTCGACAAGGCCACGTGCCACGCCGACAAAGGCGCGGTGATCCACGCGCCGAGCAAGCGGCGCCTCACCTACGGCAAACTGGTGGCGAAAGCCGCGACCGTCTCGATGCCGCACGACGTGCCGCTCAAGGATCCGAAGGATTGGAAGATCCTCGGCACGCGCGTGCGGCGGCTCGACACACCGCCCAAAGTGGACGGCAGCGCTCAGTTCGGGATCGACGTGAAGGCCCCCGGGATGCTCGTCGCCGTGATCGCGCGCTCGCCGGTGTTCGGCGGCAAGGTCAAGAGCTTCGAGGCGACCAAGGCGAAGGCCGTGCCAGGCGTGCGGCACGTGGTGCAGATCTCGAGCGGTGTGGCGGTGGTGGCGGACGGCTACTGGCCGGCCAAGAAGGGCCGGGACGCGCTCGACGTGAGCTGGGACGAGGGCTCGAACGCGCAGGTCTCGAGCGCGAGCATCGCCCAGCTGTTTGCTCAGCGGGCGGAGCAGGCCGGCGCGGTCGCCCGACACGACGGCGATCCGGCCGGCACGCTGGCGTCGAGCGCGGCGAAAATCGACGCCGCGTACGACCTCCCCTTCCTTGCGCACGCCACCATGGAGCCGATGAACTGCACCGCCCACGTTCGCGCCGACGGCGTGGACATCTGGGCCCCGACCCAGTTTCAGACCGGAGCACAGGGACTCGGCGCCAAGATCGGCGGCGTCGCCCCGGACAAGGTTCAGGTCCACACGACCTATCTGGGCGGCGGATTCGGCCGGCGCTTCGAGCTGGACTTCATCCAGGAGGCGCTCGAGACCTCCAAGGCCGCCGGGACCGCGGTCAAGGTGATCTGGTCCCGCGAGGACGACATCCGGAACGCCCAGTATCGCCCGGTGAATCATCATCGCCTGCAGGCGGGACTCGACGCGAGCGGCAAGCCGGTCGTCTGGACGCACCGCATCGTGGCGCCGTCCATCATGGCGCGGGTGTTCCCCGATACGATCAAGAACGGGCTGGACGAGGAGGCGGTCGAGGGCGGCGTCGGCATGCCGTACACCATCCCCAACGTCCACGTGGATTACCAGCTCACCGACACGGGGATCCCGGTCGGGTTCTGGCGCTCCGTGAACAACTCGTACAACGCTTTCGCCGTGGAGAGCTTCATCGACGAGCTGGCGCACGCCGCGAAGCAAGATCCGTACGAATACCGGCGGGACCTGCTCGGCAAGGCGCCGCGGCATCTGGGGGCGCTCAATCTCGCCGCGAGCAAGGCGGGCTGGGGTACCGCACCGCCGGCGGGCCGCGCCCGCGGCATCGCCGTGTACAAGGCGTTCGAGAGCTACGTCGCGGAAGTCGCAGAAGTGTCCGTGGCCTCGGACGGGGCGGTGAAGGTGCATCGGGTGGTGTGTGCCGTGGACTGCGGGCCCGTCGTGAATCCGTCCATCGTCGAGGCCCAGATGGAGAGCGCCATCGTCTTCGGGCTCACGGCGGCGCTGTACGGCGAGATCGGCATCGAGGGCGGCCGCGTGAAGCAGAGCAACTTCCACGACTACCAGATGGTGCGCCTCGCCGAGATGCCGCAGATCGAGGTGCACATCGTCCCGTCGACCGACGCGCAGGGCGGCGTCGGCGAGCCGGGCACACCGCCGATCGCGCCCGCGGTGTGCAACGCGATCTTCGCGGCGACGGGGAAGCGGGTTCGCAAGCTGCCGATCGGGAAAGTGGTTTAGGGCCCAGGAGCGATCGTACAGGTATCCGGAGTCTTCGGTTTATGAGGGACTGAAGTCCCTCCTCGGCGGCGCTGCGTCCTTAAGGACGCGCCCCGGCCGAGCACGGACTTCAGTCCGTCATATCCCCACGGAGGACACCATGGGCACGAACGTCACCCGCCGCGAATTCGTCGAGACGAGCGCCGGCCTCGTCATCTCCTTCTATCTGCCCGCGCGCCGCGGTGCGGCGCCGAACGCCATAGACACCGACTTCGCCCCCAACGCCTGGCTGCGCATCGGCGCGGACGACGTCGTCACCCTGACCGTGGACAAGTCTGAAATGGGCCAGGGATCGCAGACCGGGCTCGCGATGATCCTCGCCGAAGAGCTCGAGGCGGACTGGGCGAAGGTGCGGCTCGGGCCGGTGCCCGAGAACCCGGCGGGCTGGTCGCGTCGCATGTCCACCGGCGGCAGCACGGCGATCCGCACCTCGTGGGACCCGCTGCGCAAGGCGGGCGCCACGGCGCGCGAGATGCTGATCAGCGCCGCCGCGGCGACGTGGAACGTGGACCGCTCGACGTGTCACGCCGAGCAGGGCGTGGTGATCCACACGCCCACCAAGCGCCAGCTCCCCTACGGCAAACTCGCGGCCCGCGCCGCCCAGGTCCCTGTGCCCAGCGACGCGCCGCTCAAGGACCCCAAGGACTTCCGCCTGCTCGGCACGCGGGCGCCGCGGCTCGACACGCCCGCCAAGGTGGACGGGAGCGCCGTGTTCGGAATCGACGTCACCGTACCCGAGATGCTGATCGCGTCGATCGAGCGGTGTCCCGTGTTCGGCGGCATGCTGAAGCGGTACGACGGAGCCAAGGCGGAGGCGCTCCCGGGGGTGCGCGCCGTGGTGGCGCTCGAGCCGAGCCCCTGGACCGGGCGGGGCGGCGCCTGGGCGGCAGGTTGCGCCGCCGGCGTCGCCGTGGTCGCCGATACCTACTGGCACGCCGTGCAGGGACGGCGCGCGCTCGAGATCGAGTGGGACGAGGGCGAGGCCGCCACGCTCGGCTCCGACGGCATTGGCTCGCCGAGCAGGCGGGGGTGGAGGCACGCAAGACCGGCGACGCGGAGGCTGCGCTCGCCAGCGCGACGCAGCGAGTGGAGGCGGTGTACGAGGTGCCGTTCCTGCACCACGCCACCATGGAGCCGATGAACTGCACGGCGCACGTGCGCCCGAACGGCTGCGACGTGTGGGCCCCCACGCAGAACCAGACGCGGGCGCAGGAGGTGGCGGCCGAGCTCACCGGACTCTCCAAAGATCGGGTGCGCGTCCATACGACGTTCCTGGGCGGCGGATTCGGGCGCCGGCTCGAGCCCGATTTCGTCGCCGAGGCGGTGCGCGTCTCGCAGGCCGTGGGGGCGCCGGTGAAGGTCATCTGGTCACGGGAAGACGACGTGCAGCACGGCTTTTATCGCCCGGCAACGTACAACAAGTTCACAGCGGGTCTGGACGCCGCGGGCGCGCCAGTGGCCTGGTCGCATCGGATCGTGGCACCGCCGATCCTGCTCAAGTTCGGGCCGCTCGACAAAGGGATCGACCGCACCTTGATCGACGGCGCGGCGAACCTGCCGTACGGGATTCCCAACGTCCTGGTAGACCAGGTGGCGGTGGACTTGCTGCCCGTGCCGCGGGGCTTCTGGCGCTCCGTGGGGATATCGCAGAACGCGTTCGTCACCGAGTGTTTCTTCGACGAGGTGGCCGCGGCGGCGAAGCAGGATCCCTTCGAGCTGCGCCGCCAGCTGCTGCACGACAAGCCGCGGCACCTGCGGACGCTCGAGCTCGCGGCCGAAAAGGCTGGCTGGGGCTCGCCCCTGCCCAGCGGGCACGGTCGCGGCATCGCCATCGCCGAATGGGCGCGGCATCGCCATCGCCGAATGGGCGCCCACCGTGTGCGCCCAGGTGGCGGAGGTCTCGGTGGCGGCTGACGGCTCGGTCCGCGTGCACCGGGTGGTCTGCGCCGTGGACTGCGGGCCGACCGTGAACGTGGGTCAGATCGAAGCGCAGCTGCAGGGCGGGATCGTGTACGGGCTGACCGCGGCGCTGTACGGCGAGATCACCATCGAGCGCGGCCGCGTGAAGCAGAGCAACTTCACCGACTACCCGATGATGCACATCAATGAAATGCCGGTGGTCGAGGTGCACGTCGTGCCGAGCGACGACAAGCAGGGCGGGATCGGCGAGCCCTCCGTGGGGCCGGTCGCGCCTGCCGTGTGCAACGCCATCTTCGCGGCGACGGGGAAGCGGGTGCGGAGACTGCCGGTCGGGAAGCTGGTCTAGCTAGGAACTACGCGGGGAGCGGGGAGCGGTACGTTGCGGTGCGGAAACGCGTGCGCGGTTCGCACCGTCGGGTACCGCTCCCCGCTCCCGTTTTTTTAGTGCACCACCGTCACCGTGCCGCTCATGTTCCCGTGGACCACGCAGTGGTAGGTGAAGGTCCCGGGGTTGGCAAAGGTTTGCGGAAACGTTCCCGCTGTCTTCGTACCCGAGTCTGCCCCCCCGTTGAACGTGACGCTATGAGGTTCGGTGCCGATCCAGGTCCACGTCACGGTCCCACCAACCTGAACCACAAGACTGGACGGTCGGAAGAACTGATCTCCCACATCCACCGCCCCCGACGTCGGTGGCCCCTGGGCATTCTCGGTGAAGCTGACCGGGCCCGGCAACCCGTTGAACGTCGCACTGACGGTCTGGATCGTCGAGGTGCCCACCGAATCGGTCGTGGTCGCGACGCCGCTCGCGTTGGTGGTGCTCTGCGTCGGACTCACCGCACCACTCCCGGACGCGGACGTCACGGCCCACGTTACCACCACGCCGGGGACCGCGCGTCCGCTTGCGTCCTGCGCCGTCACGCTGAGGAGCGTCGGGAGCGGATTATTGAAGTACCAGCTCTGCGCGTCTCCGCCGCTCTTCGTGAGGTCGGTGGGCGGCCCGGGGGGTGACGTGCCGCCGCCGCCCCCACCACCGCAGGAGAGCGCCCCCAGCACCGCGCCGAACCCCGCCAGACGATTCACACACGCTAACCGCATTGCCAGCCTCCCTGAAATTCGAGTGAGTAAGAAACGACGCGCGGGGAGTGAGGAAGCGTACTTTCCCGTGCGAACAACAGTCCCGGTTCGCACCGGCAGGTACCGCTTCCTGCTCCCCGCGCTGTATCTCAGCTACTGCGCCTTGATCGTACCCCGGATCTCGCCTCCCGGATGCGCCGACGTGTGAACGTTGACATAGGCGCTGTCGGTACGGAGCAGCGTCAGCAGCCGATCGAACGTCATGCCCGCGCCCGGCGTCAGCGACGAGACGCCCGACACCAGAACTCCCGTGACCGCGCCGGACGCGCAAGGAGGCGTAGTCGGGGTGCCCGCCTGCGTCGTGCCGCAGAAGTTCACGATGACACCCGCGCTGCCGCCGGGGGCTGCCGGCCCGTGAATATGGGCGACGGTCACGCCGGTGATACCTGAGACGTCGATCCTGTACACGATGGTGCCACCCACGACGGAGAGTGTCGCCGAGCCAGTGGCGGTGGTCGAGTTGGTATCCGGGGTCCCGATCGGAGCCTTCGCAAGGGTCGCGGTGAAGTTCGTAATCTCAGGCCCCGCGTCGTTGTCACTGCAGTTCCCAAAGGCCATCACCGCGGCGATGGTCAATCCACCCAACACGACGTGTCTGCGCATGAGCGCCTCCCGAACCCCTAGAGGTGAAAGAAGGACTGCACGAGCGTCGCTCTTACGCATACCCGCGGAACGGCGGTTGTCAAGCCACCATTAGTAATAGAAAGGCTGGTCCTCAGCGCCGCGCGAGCTGCTCGGCCCTCGCCTTCAGCGCCGTGTCGATGTCCGCGAGCGCGACCGGCGCGGGCACCGTCCAACTGCCCCGCTGCATCGTGGGCACCCGCACAGACGCCACTTCGCCTTGCGGACCGAGCTCGACCACCGCCGTGGCCGCATCATCCGGCCCCTGATTCGCCTTGATGACGAGCGTCCACACCCCGTCGGTGGGCCACATCCGCTTGAGCGCGTACACCCCGTCGCGCGACGTCTCGCTGAACTCGAGCTTGATCGAGCGACGCTCGCCGCCCACGATTCCCTCGGCCGTGCCCGTGACGAGGTAGCCGATCGGCTCGCCGTGATGGAACGCGTGGACGAGCAGGAAGGCGCCACGCGTCGCCTGGTCATACGGGTTGGCCGGGAGCTCGATCGAGATCCACGGGGGGCCGGCGAGGGCAGGCGTCGCAACAAGGGCGGAGACGACGGCTGCGAGGCCGAGTGAACGCATGCGGGAGAACATGGTGACTCCTCGAAATTGGTTGATGATGAGATGCCGGTGGGGGCGAGGAGGTTTGGTGGGAGCGCAAGGCATGCACAATCGCTCTTCCTTCTTTTCTTCTTCGCGGAGTGAGCGAGCCTGTCATCCTGAGCGCCGAAGGCGCGAAGGATCTGCTTCGGATCACCGGGCCGTTCCCGTGCGCGGATCGATGTCGCGAATCCCCTGGAGGATCGCCTTGCGCCACGCGATCCGCCGAATCGTGTTCCAGTAGGTCTCGAGCATCGTGCGGTCGAGCCGCAACGCGCCCTCGGCAGTGACGCCGGCGGGCGGGGGCACGAGCGACGCCAGGCGGTCGTACACTGCCCGGCGCAACGGCGGATCCACTCGCTCGAGCAGATGCCACAGCGACACCGCGTCCTCCGACCGCGCGGCGGCGAGCGCCCGGCGCACGGCGGCGGGACCGCCGTCCGAAAAGTCGAACACGGCGAGCGCCTGGCGCAGGGCCGGGGGTGCGTCCTCCGCGTACGGCGTGCCGGGCCCGAAGCTGCGCCGCGTGTCGGCCCGGAATCCCAGCGGCACGATCGAGCGGCGGCCTCCCCAATCGAACTCCACGTAGCCGCCGGTCACGTGGATCGTGCCGTTGCCGCTCGAATCCACCGCGAGCGTGTAGGCGCACCCCAGGTCCACCGCCGTGCCGGCGGGAGTGTCGACGAAGAACAGCCGCGGTGGCGCGTCCACCTTGGCGTAGATCTCGCCGCGCTCGAGCGCCAGACGGTGATCACTACGCTGCGCGCGCACCAGGCGAATGCGCGTGTCGGGCTTCACCTCCACGTGCCCGATGTCGCCCACCAGAATCAGGGCGCGCGACGAGTCGTCGGTCTCGAGCCACTCGCCGACCTGGAGCGTCCCGGTCGCGCCGAGGGGCGAGCGCCCGACCACGGGCAGTCCGGCGAGGCGCATGACCTCCCAGGCGCCGCGCTCGATCCCGTCCCGCCGGCCGAGCAGCACCGCCGCGACGATCGCCGCCGCGGCGAGGGGGATGAGTAACCAGGGGGCCCAGCGCTTTCCCCTTCCCTCTTCCCCCTTCCCCGGCAGTTTCCCGGCAATTCTGGTTTCTATCTCCGGCCATAGATCCCGCCGCGGCTCGATGCTCTTGGGGAGCCGGGCGGCTTGCTCGAGCAGCTCGCGGAACTCCGGTGGGTCGTCGCGCTCCCTCATGACTCCAGCATCTCCCGTAACAGGCGGCGCGCCCGGAACAGCTGGGCCTTCGAGGTCCCCACGGCGATCCCCGTCAGCTCCGCGATTTCGGCGTGCCCATATCCTTCGACATCGTACAGCACGAACACTTCACGCGCCCCCGGCGGCAGCGCCGCGACCGCCCGCTCGAGATCGAGGGCGAGCCCGGGGTTCGCGTCTCGCCCCCGCCCCGGCTGCTCCAGCGCGCCCGGGTCCTCGGTCGCGAACACCCGCCGTGTCCGGCGGCGCGTGGTGCGGCGGCTCATGAACACGACGTTCACCGTCAGGCGGTACAGCCATGACCCGAACGCGCTCTCGCCGCGAAAGCTCCCGAGCCGCTCCCACGCGCGCACGAAGGCATCCTGCGTGAGCTCTTCGGCCTCGCGCGCGTCCGCGGTGAGCCGCAGGCACAGCGCGTACACGCGCCCCACGTGCTCGCGGTAGAGCGACTGGAACGCGGCGTGGTCGCCCTGCTGCGCCTGCCGGACGAGGTCGGTCACACGTGGATACGATGCCGCCGGGGGAGGATTGGTTGAGAGCTGCGTCGCCGCTGCGGGCCTACGCGACCTCCGGCCGCCGCGTGTGCCAGTCGGTGCGCGCCTGGTAGGCGCGCGCGATGCGCACCAGCCTTGCCTCGTCGAACGCCCGCGCGACCAGGCTCAGCCCCGTGGGCAGCCCGGCGAGGCCGAAGCCGTTCGGCACCGAGATCGCCGGGACACCCACCACGTTGCTCGAGCCGATCAGCGACACGCCGCCCCGCACGTCGGGGTAGGCGTCGCGGAACGGCCTGTCGATCGGGCTCGCGACGGTGGTCCGCGTGGGCGTAGCGATGGCGTCGAACGGCTTGAGCAGCTCGTCGTAGGCCCGCCCCATGAGGCGCCGGACGCGCAGCGCCCGGAGGTAGTCCCGCGCGGAAATGGCGAGCGCCCCATAGCCGCCGGTGCGGTCCTCGGGCGCGGTGAGATCCTTGAGGCGGTTGCCGTCGAGCAGGTCGTCGAATGCGCTCAGGCCTTCGGCCGCGATGATCGTGCCCCCCACCACACCGAACGGCAGGTCCGGCAGCTCGACGTCTGGCACGATCTCGGCAATCCCTCGCAGCACGTCGAGCGTGACGGTGAAATTCTCCGCCACTTCCCCCTGCACCGCATCGATCACGCCCCTCGGCACGCCGATCCGGAAGCGGCGGTGACCCCGCGGCTCGGGTGGCGGCGCCCGAAACCCTCGCGCGACTGACGAGGCATCGAGCGGGTCCCTGCCGGCCATCGCCGCCAGCACCAGCGCGCAGTCCCTGGCGCTCCGCGCCATGGGTCCGAGCTTGTCCATCGTCCACGACAGCGCCATCGCGCCGTGCCGGCTCACGAGACCGTAGGTCGGCCGCAAGCCGGTGATCCCGCAGTAAGCCGCGGGTGTGAGGATCGATCCCGAGGTCTCCGACCCGATGGCGAACGGCACGAGCCCGGCGGCCACGGCCGCGCCCGGACCAGACGACGACCCGCCGCTCCAGTAGTCCACATTCCAGGGCGTTCTGCCGGGTCCGGTGAACGACGCGTTGGCCTGGCTGTACCCCATCCCGCCCGCCAGCTCCACCATGGC
>WNGI01000785.1_pt1 | contig 24998 bp, 26 predicted proteins | sample 5400621 | NCBI WGS metagenome assembly WNGI01 (sample SAMN13153374, study PRJNA577476) | soil metagenome | isolation source: 20 cm soil or saprolite under Garry oak tree replicate 1 | place: USA:California | collected 2016-06-15 | reverse complement strand
AAACGATTCGTATACGTCCGGCGTCGACCTGACCGCCGAGGAGTTCTACAAGAAGATCGCCGCTCCCGGCGTGAAACCGGGTACGTCCCAACCCTCGATGGGCGAATGCCGAGAGGTCTACGACACGCTGATCGCGGAAGGCACCAAGAAGATGATCGTGCTGACGATCGCGAACGAGCTGTCGGGAACGTACTCGGTGGCGTCGGCGACCGCGCAGCAGGTCGGTGACGCCCGCATCGAGGTCGTCGACACGCGAACGCTCGCCGGAGCGATCGCGCTCATCGCGACGGCCTGCGCGCGGGCGCGCCGCGATGGGCGTCCGTTCGAGGACGCCGTGCGGCTCGCGCGGCGTCTTTCCGGCAAGGTGCATCTGCTCGCGGCCGCCGACGTCCTCGAATACCTCAAGCGCTCCGGCCGGATCTCGGGAGGCGCGGCGCTTTTCGGCTCGCTTCTCGCGGTGAAGCCGATCCTCGAGGTCAAGGACGGCGTCGTCGCGCCGATCGACCGCGTGCGCACCCGGGAGAAGGCCACCGCGCGCCTCAAGGAGCTGATCGAAGAGCGTCTGCCGCCGGGCACGCGGGTGAACGCCTGCACGCTGCACACGAACGACCCCGAGCGAGCATTGGCCCTGGCCGACTGGGCACAGGCCCGATTTCACTGCGTCGAGCACTGGATGGTCGAGGCGGGCCCCGTCATCGGGGCGCGCGCAGGGCCCGGGGTCATTGGACTCTGCTGGTACCGTTCCGAGGACGCGTTATGAGACTCCGCAATCCCTTCGGCCGCAAGCCGAAAGAATTTCCCTCGCACCTCTGGACGCAGTGTCCGACGTGCGGCGAGATGCTGTTCAACAAGCAGCTCGACCGCAACCACAGCGTGTGCCAGAAGTGCGGCCATCATTTCAAGCTCGATGCCGCCGGTCGCATCGAGCTCCTCGCCGATCCACGCTCGTTCAGCGAGACCGATGCGGACATGGTCTCGTCCGACCCGCTCGGCTTCGTGGATAGCAAGCCCTACCCCGAGCGCATCGCGGCCGCGCAGGCGAAGAGCGGACACAAGGACGCGGTCCTCACCGGCGACGCCACGATCTCAGGGATCCCGATCGTGCTCGCGGTCATGGACTTCGACTTCATGGGTGGCTCGATGGGGAGCGTGGTGGGCGAGAAGCTCACCCGCGCGGCGGAGCGCTCCTTCGTCGAACGCAAACCCCTCGTCATCGTCTCCGCCTCGGGAGGCGCACGGATGCAGGAAGGGACCATCGCGCTGATGCAGCTCGCCAAGACCGTCGCCGCGCTCGCCCGGCTCGACGAGGCCCGGATCCCATTCATCAGCGTGCTCACCGATCCGACGACCGGCGGGGTCCTCGCGTCGTTCGCGTCGCTGGGCGACATCGTGCTCGCGGAGCCCGGCGCTTTGATCGGATTCTCAGGCGCGCGCGTCACCAGCGAGACGATCGGGGAGAAGCTGCCCAAGGGTTTCCAGCGCGCTGAATTCCTCGTCGACCACGGCTTCGTCGATCAGGTCGTTCCGCGCACGCAGCTCAAAGAGCGGATCGCGTTCTTTCTCAATGCGTTCCGGATCGCAGGCCAGGACCTGCGCTGGAGCCTTTAGTGGCGCGCCACTAGCGTGTCCATGCTCGACCGCATCGTCGGTACACGTCGCGCCACCGAGGGCAACGGCCATCTCGCGGTCGAAGCGGGACTCGTCACCGACGCGACGCAGCTCGCCGCGGGCCGGCCCACCGCATGGCAGGCGGTGCAGGCCGCGCGGAACATCGCGCGTCCGCACGCGCTCGAGATCATCGGCCGTGTCTTCGACCGCTTTCAAGAGCTGCACGGTGACCGTGCCTTCCGCGACGATCCCGCGATCGTGGGCGGCATCGCCGAGCTCGCGGGCCGGCCGGTCGTCATCGTGGCGCAGCAGAAAGGCTCCTCGACCGAGGAGAACATCCAGCGCAACTTCGGGATGCCCTACCCCGAGGGCTACCGGAAAGCGATTCGCCTCTACCGTCTCGCGGAGAAGTTCCATCTCCCGCTCGTGACGCTGGTGGACACGCCTGGCGCGTATCCCGGTCCCGAGGCCGAGGAGCGTGGGCAGGCGGAAGCGATCGCGTCGAGCATCCAGCTCATGACGCGGCTCGCCACACCGATTGTCGTTGTCGTGCTCGGCGAAGGAGGCTCGGGCGGCGCGCTGGCGCTCGGCGTCGGTGATGTGGTCCTCGCGCTCGAGAACGCGACCTACTCGGTCATCTCCCCGGAAGGCTGCGCCGCGATCCTGTGGCGAAGCGCGAGCGAAGCCGAGCGTGCCGCGACGGCGATGAAGCTCGCAGGCCCCGACCTGCTCGAGACCGGAGTCGTCGACGCGCTCATCCGCGAGCCCGGCGGCGGCGCGCACACCGACCACGATGCGACCGCCGCTGCGATCAAGACCGCACTCGTCGCCCAGGTCGAACGTCTCGCGCGCGTTCCGATCGCGGACCTGCTGTCCCTCCGCTACGACCGGTTCCGGGCATTCGGCACGATCGTCGAGCCGACCGGCGGTCAGGCTCCGGCGCCGCCGCAGCCGTGGTGGCGGCGGATGCTCCGCGGTCCGACGGGCGGTGAGGGTTGAGCGAGACCGACCCGCTGCTCGGGCTCGTCGACGACCTCCTGAAGCTCGAGCTGCCGGACGGCCTGGCCGGCGCGACCATCGAGGTCGAGGCCGACGGTTTCGCGGTCTCGGTCACGCGAAGTCATGGGACCGCGGCGCCTGGGAGCAGGGCCCCCGCGACCGTCGACCCGGGACCGGCCATCGAGAAGACCCAGCGCGTCCACGCGACGACTGTGGGCATCTTCAATTCGGCGCGCGAGTGGAGCGCCGGCGACGCCGTGGCACGTGGGGACGTCCTCGGCGGTATCCAGTCGCTCGGCCACGTCGCCGAGATCAGCTCGCCCGCGGACGGTGAGATCAGCGAGGTCCTCGTCGCCGGCGGCGCCCCGGTCGAGTACGGCCAGGGGCTCTTCGTCATTGCCCTCCGCTGACCGCATTGCGGTAAGCGTGCGCGAGTCGGGCGATGGCTGGCTGGCCGAGGTGACCGTGCGCGACCCTGCGACGACCACGCATCGGGTCCGGGTGTCGAAGACGGAGCACGAACGGTACGGCACGGGCGATGTCGCCGAGCTCGTGCGGCGCTCGTTCGAGTTCCTGCTCGCGCGCGAGGCAAACACGTCGATCCTGCGCGAGTTCGATCTCTCGGCGATCGAGCGGTATTTCCCCGAGTACGCGCGCGAGATCGCGCCTCGTTAGACCGCGGCCACCAGGGCGGCGCTCTCGATCCGCCGCAGCGCGCGGCCCGCGCGCCAGCCGTTGAACAGTCCGTACAGGGCGAACGCGTGCACTGCGAGGCCGAGGAAGTCCGGCCCCACCAGGAACAACAGGGCGTCGAGGAGATAGAAAGCCATGCCCGCCGCGTACCACCCGAGCCGGCCGTGGCGCGCGGCCCGGCCGATGAGCATGACGCTGCCCGCCAGCATCAGGTCGATCGCGACGGCGTAGATCGGAGTCCGCACGGTGCCGCTCAGCTCGGAGGCGAACCCGTCGATGAAATACGTAAAGCCGAGGCCCACGACCAGGCCCCACTGGCTGCCCGCGGCATAGATGAGCGAGTTGAGGATGGACGCCCCGCCGATCAAGTAGAACCACGCGCCGCCGGAGTTGCGCCGCTGCACGAGCTGGTAGCGAGCCAGGTCCTCTCCGCTGAGGGCCGCCGGAGTCCCTGCTGCCGATCCGGCCTCGGGCGGCGTCAGCGTCGCCTCAGTGCCCATCAAGGTTCTGCCATCGACCGCCAGCGTCGCCTGGTCGCTGGACGTGCGTGGCACGGTCACCGTGAGCACGTGACCGGCGACGCTGGCGACATAACGATCGGCGTCCGTCGTCTGATCGAATCGCTGCAGGTTCCGCCGATCCAATGTCACGCGCAGCCCGAACAGGTTTCGACCAACGCCGACCGCGTGCCGCTTCCCCGACGGCTCGATGACGGTCCACTCGGCAAGGCGCGCCACTCGGGCCGGATCATGCCTCGCCACAGGGGTGTGACCCGGTAACGCGCGGGTGTCACCTAGACTTCGCCGCTTCATGGGCGTCGCATGGGTCTTTCCCGGCCAGGGATCGCAAGCAGTTGGAATGGGAAAGGATCTCGCCGGCCGTTACACCAGTGCGGCGCGTATCTACGAGGAAGCGAACGACGCACTCGGTGTCGACCTGCGCGCGCTCTGCTTCGAGGGGCCGGCGCAGGATCTCGACCGCACCGCGAACACGCAGCCGGCCTTGCTCGCCACGTCGATCGCGTGTCTTCGCGCGGCCGAGGAGGCCGCGGACGGTCTCGGGGAGCCCCGCTTCGTCCTCGGTCATTCGCTGGGCGAGTTCACCGCGCTCGTGGCGGCGGGGGTGCTCGCCCTCGCGGACGCGCTGCGTCTGGTCCGTACGCGAGGCGATTTGATGCAGGCCTCCGATTCCTCCGGCGCGATGGCCGCGGTCCTCGGACTCGACGCATACGTCGTCGCCCGCGCACTCGTTGGCACGGCGGTCGTGGTCGCGAACGACAACGCGCCCGGGCAGGTCGTGATCTCAGGACTGAGTTCCGATCTCGCGCGCGCGAGCGATGTCCTGAAGGAGGCCGGCGCGAAGCGCGTCGTGCCGCTGCGCGTCTCGGCAGCGTTTCATTCTCCCGCGATGCGCGCGGTCGCGCCGCGGCTGCGGCAAGCGATTGCTGTGACGACCTTCAACGCGCTGCGGTATCCGATCGTGGCCAATGTCGACGCGAGCGTGCACCAGCACGCGCGGGAGATGCCGCCGCTCCTGGAGAAGCAGGTGTGGTCTCCGGTACAGTGGGTCGCCTCGGTCCGTCGCGCCGCTGGGGAGGGCGCGTCGGCCTTCGTTGAGTTCGGTCCCGGAAACGTTCTGACCGGGCTCGTCAAACGGATTCTCCCCGACGCGGCGACCGGTAACGTCGCTGACGAGACGACGCTGCGGCAGGCGCTGCCGCTGATCGCGGGAGGCGAGCGGTGAAGGTCACGAAGACGTACTTCATGCTCATGGCCGCCGACGTCGCGCGCGGCGCGTCCTTCTATAAGAAGGTGTTCGGCCTCAAGCCCGGGTACGAGTCGCCGGAATGGACCGAGCTCATGCAGAACGGGACGACAGTCGCCCTGCATGGTGGCGCCAACACAACGGAGCGTGACACCGGGCTCGGGTTCTACGTCGACGACATCGAGGCGGCGTGCGCAGCGATCGTGGCCGCTGGCGGCAAGGTCAGCAAACGACCCGAAGCCCGACCGGGTGAGGGCATCACGCTCGCGACCGCCGTCGACACCGAAGGCAACCGGTTCTCGATCGCGCAGCCGGAGGCGCATTGACCACGCTCGAAAAGATCCTCATCGCGAACCGGGGCGAGATCGCCGTGCGGATCATCCGCGCGTGCCGCGAGCTTGGGATCCAGTCGGTCGCCGTCTACAGCGAGGCCGACGCGCACAGCCTTCCCGTCCACCTCGCGGACGAGGCGATCTGCATCGGGCCCGCGAACGCGCGCGAGTCCTATCTCAACATCCCGGCGATCATGTCGGCCGCGTTGCTCTCGGGAGCGCAGGCGATCCACCCGGGGTACGGGTTTGTCTCCGAGAGCGCCGACTTCGCCGAGGTCTGCAAGGAGCACGGCCTCGTGTTCATCGGTCCGCCGGCGGACGTGCTCGCGCGCTTCCACGACAAGGCCGCGACGCGACTCGCCCTGAAGCGTATCGGTATGCCCGTCATTTCCGGATCCGACGGCCCGGTGCGCAACGTAGCCGAGGCCCTGCGCATCGCCGAAGCGATCGGCTATCCGGTGATGTTGAAGGCCAAAGCGGGCGGCGGGGGCCGGGGCATGCGCAAGGCGATCTCGCCGAGCGAGCTCCAGCGCCTCTGGCCACAGGCGGCGAGCGAAGCGAAGGCGTCCTTCGGCGACGATGGCATCTACATCGAACGCTGCCTCGAGGGCGTGCGCCACGTCGAGGCGCAGATCGCGGTCGACGACGCCGGCCGCGGCATCTGTCTCGGCGAGCGCGAGTGCTCGATACAGCGGCGGAACCAGAAGATGATCGAGGAGGCGCCGTCCGCGTCGATCAGCGAGAGCCTGCGTCAGGACATCGCCAAGCTCGCGGTCGATGCCGCCGTGCGCTTCGGATACCGCAACGTGGGCACGTTCGAATTCCTCGTCGATGCGCAGAACAAGCCGTACTTCATCGAGGTGAACTCGCGGATCCAGGTCGAGCACACCGTGACGGAGATGACCACCGGCATGGACCTCGTGAAAGAGCAGATCGCGCTCGCGTCGGGTCAGCTCCTCTCATTCAGCGAGGAGCAGATCTGGGTCCAGGGCCACGCGATCGAGTGCCGCATCAACGCCGAGGACGCCGAGGCGAACTTCGCTCCGTCAACTGGTGTCCTCACGTCGTGGATGCCGCCCGGGGGGCCCGGGATCCGCGTCGATTCGCACTGCTTCCAGGGCTACGAGGTGCCGCCGTACTACGACTCGCTGCTCGCGAAGGTGATCGCCTGGGGCCGCGACCGCGCCGAGGCCGTCGCGCGCATGCAGCGCGCGCTTGACGAGTTCACGGTCGTGGGGGTCAGCACGAATATCCCCGCGCACAAGAAGATCCTGGCGAGCGATCTCTTCCGGGCCGGGCAGGTCACCACGCACCTCATCGACACGGTGGGGGTGGACGCGCTGGCCTAGAGCCCGCCGTTCTAGGGGAGCGTCGGCCCCCAGGGTGCAGAGTTAATCGGCGGATCGATCGGCATGTCCAGGGTGTTACCTGGGAACGGCTCGACCTGGCCGGGAGCGGCCGACGGGGGCGATCCAGGCGCAAGCGTGCGGGACGGCGCGGTCGGGGCTTCGGTCGCCGTCGGCTGCCGGGGAGCCTCGAGCGGGGGCACCGTTGACGCCGGAAGGACCGTTGCGGGCGCCGTTTGGGGTACCAGCGGCGCCGCTGTTGAAGATTCGGGCAACGGAGCGGTGCGGGGCGCGGCGGGCGCGGTCGCGGGCGCCAGGCTCATCGCGGAAAGTGCCAGCCAGAGCGCCACCCCCGTGGCGACCGCCACCAGGGCGAGGAGGCGCAGGTCGGGAAGGAGGTTCTCGGTGCGTCCGGACATTCATCCGACTAACGCTATGAGGCCGCTTCCCGTTCCGCCGGTATTCTCCGCGCGAATGGGAACGCTCGACAAAGCAGGGATCGAAGCCCTGATCCCGCACCGCGACCCATTCCTACTGATCGACCGGGTGACTGAGCTCGAGCCAGGCGTGCGGGCGGTCGCCGAGCACACCTTCACCGGCAAGGAGTGGTACCAGCCGGGCCACTTTCCGGGAAACCCGATCGTTCCGGGCGTCATCCTCGTCGAGTCGATGGCGCAGGCCGCTTCGGTCATGGCGATGGCCAACCCCGAGTACCGCGACGGGCTTGGACTCTTCGCGGGGATCGAGGAGATGCGCTTCAAGCGGATGGTCAAGCCCGGCGACACGGCGCGCTTCGTCGCCGAGATCGAAAAGATGCGGCGTGGGTTCGCGCGCGTGAAGGTGCGGACGCTCGTCGGCGACGAGCTCGCGGCGGAGGGCGTGATCCTCGCGATCTTCCAGCCGCGCGCCAAGGAGCCGGCGTGAGCCGGCCGGTCGAGATCGTCGGCGTCCCGATGGATCTGGGCGGGAATCGCCGCGGCGTCGACATGGGTCCGTCCGCGATCCGCTACGCGGGCCTTCGCGATCGCATCGCCGGACTCGGCTACGCGGTACGCGATCGCGGCAACGTGCGCGTCGCCGACCGCGACGAGGGCGCGACCAAGGACTATCGCGCTCTAGACAAGCGCGATCTCGCGCGATGGGGCGCGCAACCCGCGCATCACGTCGAGGAGATCGTCCGTGTGGCCGAGGAGCTTGCGGCGGTCGTCGCGGACATCGAGCGCGCCGGATCGATCGCCGTCATCCTCGGCGGCGACCATTCGATGTCGATGGGGACGCTCGCGGGCATCGCGCGCGCCGGCCGGCGTCCGGGGGTGATCTGGGTGGACGCGCACGGCGACAGCAACACGCCGCGAACGAGCCCGTCAGGCAATGTCCACGGCATGCCGTTCGCGGTCGCGCTCGGTCTCGCCGAGGAGCCGTTCCCCAAGGCGATGCGCGCGTCGGTCGACGGCCGGAGCTCGGTCCTCCTCGCCCTCCGCAGTGTCGACTCCGGTGAGAAGGAGAACATCAAGGCCGCGGGGGTCACCGCGATCACGATGGCGGACATCGACCGCCTCGGCATGAGCGCGGCGATGGAGAAGGCGATCGCGGTGGCGTCGAAGGGCGATGGGATCCATCTCTCGTTGGATATGGATGCGATCGATCCAGACGAAGCGCCTGGGGTCGGCACGCCGGTCCGCGGCGGGCTCACGTATCGCGAGGCGCAGCTCGCGATGGAGATGCTCGCCGCGTCCGGCAAGCTGCGCTCGCTCGAGATCGCGGAGGTCAACCCGATCCTGGATCAGGGCAACAGGACCGCGATGCTCGCCGTGGAGCTCGTCGCTTCAGCGCTGGGCCAAACGATCCTCTAACAACCGCGCCATCTCCGGATGGCCGCGCTCGCGCGCGATATCCGCGGGCGTCTTCCCCTGTTCGTTCTTGATCGAGGCGTCTCCACCGTGCGCGATAAGCAGCTCCAAGACCGCGCGGTCACCGGTGAACGCGGCTGTGTGCAGCGGCGTCCCCCCGGACGCGCTCCGCGCGTTCGGGTCCGCGCCGGCATCGAGGAGCCTCCGCACAAGCTCCAGGTCGGCCGCTGCCGCATCGGTGGCCACCGCCGAGTGCAGCGGCGTGAAGCCGCCCTGACGCGAAGCCGGCCGCGGGTCGGCGCCCCGATCGAGAAGATACGCCGCGACGTCCGATCGTCTGAAGAACGCTGCGAGGCCGAGTGGCGAGTACCCGTCGGGTGACACGGCATTCGCCTGCGCGCGGTCGCGCTCGACAAGCTCGCGCACCCGCGGCAGAGCGCCGGCCGCTGCCGCCTCGAACACCGTGAGCTTCGGTCCACGCCGCAGGATCGCTGTCGCGATGTCACCCTTTCCGTGGTAGAGCGCCGCAAGGATCGGGGAGAGCCCGCCCGCATCGCGCGCGTCGACCAGCCCGTGGTCCTTTTCCAAGAGCCGTTCCACCGCTTTCGCGTCGCCGCCCTTGATCGCCGCGAAGAGCTCGGCCGCCATCTCGGCCTCCCCTTTTTTGCAATTAGTTAGCGTTGCTAACTAATATCACGCCATGCCCAAGGGTGCAACCGGCCGGGTGAGCGATGTCGCCGATCGACTGCATTCCGCCGCGATCCACCTGCTGCACCGGGCCCGGCGCACCGATCCGCTGACTGGCGTGTCGCCGGCGCAGCTGTCGGCGCTGTCGGTCCTCATGGGCGGACCAAAGACGCTCGGCGAGCTGGCCGCCGCGGAGCAGGTGCGGCCGCCGACGATGAGTCGCCTCGTCGGCGAGATGCAGCGGGCCGGGGTCGCGCGCAAGGTGGCGGACCCGAGCGACGGACGGGTGGTGCGGGTCCACGCGACGCCGAAAGGACTTCGCGCCCTCGAGCAGGGCCGCGCGATGCGCATCGAGGCGATCGAAGCTCTTGTCGAGCGCGTCGGTGAAGCCGATCTCGCCGCGGTGGAGCGAGCCGTCGCGGTCATCGAAAAGATGCTCGGTGCCCGCGCGGCGCCGTGGACACGGCCGAAGAGGAAATAGGGCGGTACGCTTGAATCCAGGGGAGGCCGTGCTACTTCGCATCTACGACACCCTTCAACATCGCGTCGTCCCGCTGACCACCGAGCGCCCCGGCGAAGTGCGCATGTACACCTGCGGGCCCACGGTGTACCGGCCGGTCCACCTCGGGAACCTGCGCTCGTACCTGCTCGCGGACTGGCTCCGCCGCACGCTGGTCTTCTTCGGGAACACGGTGACGGCGGTGAAGAACGTGACCGACGTCGGCCACATGCGGCAGGACGTGGTCGACCGGGGTGAGGACAAGGTCATCGCCGCCGCTCTCGCCGAGGGCAAGACGCCGAAGCAGATCGCCCAGTTCTACGAGGCGGCGTTCCACGAGGATGAGCGGCGCCTCGGGATCCTTCCCGCCGCGCACTTCCCTCGCGCCACCGACCACGTGCCCGAGATGGTCGGCATCATCGAAAAGCTTGTGGCCAAGGAGCTTGCCTATGCGGTCGACGGGACCGTGTACTTCGCGGTGAAGCGCTTCCCCGGCTATGGGAAGCTCTCTGGGAACGTTGGCGAAGCGCTCCGCCAGGGCGTGCGCGCCGAGATGGATCCCGCCAAGCGCGACCCGGTCGACTTCGCGCTCTGGAAGAAGGCTGAGCCCGGCAGGACGCTCGCGTGGCCGTCGCCGTGGGGCCCGGGATTCCCCGGATGGCACATCGAGTGTTCGGCGATGAGCACGCACTACCTCGGCGAGCGCTTCGATCTTCACACCGGCGGCGTCGACAACATCTTCCCGCACCACGAAGACGAGATCGCGCAGTCCGAGGGCGCGTTCGGGCACGCGTCGGTGCGGCATTGGGTACACGGACAGCACCTGCTCGCCGACGGCGTCAAGATGGCGAAGTCCGCGCGCAACACGATGACGGTCGACGAACTGATCGAGCTCGAGATCGATCCGCTCGCATTTCGCTACCAGGCCCTTCTCACGCACTACCGCACGCGCATGCATTTCTCGCTTGGGGCACTGCGTCAGGCCGCCGAAGCCCTCGACCACCTGCGCCAGCGGGTGCGCCGCTGGTCGCAGCTGCCGGAGGGCGATCCGACGAACGACGCGCTTCGCGAGCGGTGGCTCGAGCAGTTCCGCCGCGAGCTCGCGAACGACTTGAATCTTCCGGCCGCACTTGCCTGGTTGCACCGCTGCGCGGTCGATCCCGACATCTCAGATCGAGCTCGACTCAATGTCTATCTCGAGGCGGACAAGGTCCTCGGTCTCGACCTCGCCGCGGTCGCGAGCGAGCACGCCATGGCGCCGCGCGAGGTGCTGGCATCCTTCGAGGAGCATCTCGCGGCCCGCGCGAAGCATGACTATCAGCGCGCCGACGGGCTCCGCGGCGCGTTCGACGGGTACCGGGTCGAGGATCAGACCGCGGATCGTGCCCTCGTGTCGCGCGCCGACCGGCGAGTTGCCGCCCGAGGTCGCCGGACCATCTCCTCTGGCAAAGATCTCCCCGACAATCGCCATGCACCGGAGGCGCGGTCGTGGTCGGTCGCCATCGTCACTCGCGACTACCCCGCCGACCTTGCACGCTGTCTCGCCGCTGTGCTGCGGTGGTTGCCGCGCGACGGCGAGGTGCTCGTCCTGGACTCGGGTTCCGGCCCCCAGTCGCAGGACCGCTTGGCAGAGCTCGCCGCGCCGGATGATCGGGTTCAGGCTTTCTTCGCGGACCGCGACCTCGGCGAGGGCGCGTCGCGGAACGGGCTCCTCCGGGTGGCGCGCGGACGGCTCATCCTCGAGCTGGACTGCTCGGTCGAGCTGACCGGCGATCTCTTCGCCCCACTCGACCGCGCGCTCGCCGATCCTGGCGTTGGCCTGGCCGGTCCGTGGGGCCTTCGCACGAGCGACCTCAAGCACTTCGACGAGGTGACCGACGGCGAGGCCGACGCCATGCAGGGCTACTGCGCGGCCGCACGGCGCGAGGTCCTTCTCCAGATCGGCGGCTTCGACGAGCGCTACCGCTTCTACCGGAATTTGGACATCGCGGTCTCGCTGGCGATCCGCGAGAAGAACTACCGCGTCGTCGCTCTCGGCGTCGAATGCGCGCGCCGGCACGAGCATCGGATCTGGGAATCGCTCTCAGACGATGAGCGCCTCAAGCGCAGCCGCCGCAACTTCGACCGCATGTACAAGCGCTTCCACGGTCGCGCCGTTCTTGTCGGAGACGCGCGGGGGCAACGCGACTCGTGAGCCGCGGTCGCCTCGTCCTTCTCGGCTCGGGTGAGTTCACGCCGGTGATGGCCGAGCTGGACCGCGAGATCCTCGCGGGCATTTCCAAGCGACGGCCGCGCGTCGCGATCGTTCCCACGGCGTCCGGTCTCGAGGACACGCCGCAGAGCTGGTCGGAGATGGGCAGCGCGCACTTCTCCGCTCTGGGCGCCGACGTGCGTCCGGTGATGGTGCTCCAGCGAGCGGACGCGCACGACAAGCGTTGGAGCGATGCCCTCGCCGACGTTGACTGGATGTACTTCTCCGGAGGCCGGCCGCAGCACGCGATCAGCGTTCTCGAGCGGACGCCGTTTTGGGAGGAGGTCGTCCGCCGGCATCGGCAAGGGGCGGTCCTCGCGGGCTCGAGTGCTGGGGCGATGATGCTCGGAGAGAAGAGCTACGCGCCGGACGACTTTGACGAGAATGGGATGCCGCGTCGGATCGGGCTCCGCGACGGCCTGAAGGTGCTGCCCGGCCACTTCGTCATCCCGCATTTCGATCTGTTGACGCGGTTTCCACCTGCGCGGGTCAACGACTGGATCGCGCTGTGGCCCTCGGGGTGCCGCGGAATCGGGATCGATGAGGACACGGCGGTGGTGGAGAACGCCGGAGGCTGGACCGTCCACGGGAAGGGCCGCGCGGTGCTGATGACTTCGTTCGCCGACCAGCACGTCCACACCGCCGGCGCCCATTTCGACGGGATTCGGGTCGAGGTTTAGCGCCCAGACACAGGCGCTCGCCTGTGTGCCACTCCGACCGGACTATGGTCGCACCGTCAATACCTCGGTAGCGTTGCTATGGCTTGGTGTCCTGGTCGGTCATTTCCCTTGCGCTGACACATCGCAGCGCGCTTGTCCGTTTGGTGACGGCGGCCGCGGTGGGGATCGGGGCGTTCGTCATCGCCTGGAGCCTGAGCTACGCGTTCCTGCCGGAGGGCGCGACGCGCTTCACGCTGGGCCTTGTCCCGGAGCTCGATGCGCGCGCGCAGGCGGCCGGGGTCGCGACCACCCTCTTCATGTGGAACGCCGCATTCGGGTTCGGCGTGATCGCCATCGCGAGCCTCTTCAGCATCGGACCGATCTCTCTCGCGTACCTCGCTCCATGGACGTGGCTCGTACGTTTCGGCATCGCGCTCGGGACGAACTCGTGGGCGCTGTTCGTTCCCGGCGCGCGGGTCCCACCACTCGACCTTCGCGTGCTCGTCTCGCATGCGGGCGTCCCGGAGCTTCTCGCGTACATCACTCTCGCGACTGTGCTGGCCAACGCGTCGCTCTGGCGGCAGCGGCGTCTGACCGATCGCAATCTCGTGCGTATTCGCCAGCTGCGTGACATTCGGCTCACGCGGCTCGAGCTCGCGCTCGTCGCTGTCGCGTTCTGTCTACTCGCGGGTGCCGCTCTGCTCGAAACGTCGCAGATCGCCGCGCTGCAGTCGCTCCAGCACCGCTAATACACTCGACCACGTGCGGGACGGCGAGCGCCGCCGGGTCGTCGTGACCGGCATCGGCATGATCAGCCCCCTCGGATCCTCGGTGCAGAAAACGTGGGACGGCCTCCTCGCGGGCAGAAGCGGCATTGGTCCGATCACGCGGTTCGATCCGGAGGGGCTCGAGACGACGATCGCCGGCGAGGTCAAGGACTTTGACCCCCTCGAGTACATGGATCGCAAAGAGGTGCGGCGCGCTGACCGTTTCGCGCAGTTCGCGGTCGCCGTCGCCGGTCAGGCTCTGGCCGACGCACAGCTCAAGGTGACGCCCGAGCTCGCGCCACGGATCGGCGTGGCTTTCGGTTCGGGAATCGGTGGCGTCGAGACGCTCGTCGACAACATCCTCTCGCACGACAAGGATCCGAAGAAGGTCTCTCCCTTCCTGATCCCGATGATGATCATCGACATGGCCGCTGGCGAGATCGCCATGAAGTACGGCGCGAAAGGCCCGAATATGGGCCACGTATCGGCGTGCGCGTCGAGCGCCAACGCGATCGGCGAAGCGGCCGAGATCATCCGTCGCGGACAGGCCGACGTCATGCTGGCCGGCGGGGCGGAGGCTGGTCTGATCAAGGTCGCGATCGGCGCCTTCAACCAGGCCCGCGCGCTATCCACGCGCAACGATGCTCCCGCGAAGGCCTCCCGACCATTCGACAGGGAGCGCGATGGATTCGTGTTCAGCGAAGGCGCCGGCTGCCTCGTACTCGAGGGCCTCGACTTCGCGCGGGCCCGCGGCGCCAGGATCATCGCTGAGCTGCTCGGCTACGGCCTCTCCGCCGACGCCTATCACGTGACCGCGCCGCCACCGGGCGGCGAAGGCGCAGTGCGCGCGATGCAGATGGCGATCACCGATGCCGGACTTCCTGCCGAGCGCATCGGGTACGTCAACGCGCATGGCACGTCGACGCAGGCGAACGACGGCGCCGAGACCGCGGCGCTCAAGACGGTGTTCGCCGAGCATGCCCGGAAGCTCGCGATCTCGTCGACGAAGTCCATGACCGGGCACACGCTCGGTGCGGCCGGGGCCATCGAGGCCGGGATCTGCATCCTGGCGATGCGCGACGGGGTCCTTCCGCCGACGATCAATCAGGAAGTTCCCGACCCGGAGTGCGATCTCGACTACGTGCCAAACCACTCGCGCAAGGCACAGGTCGATGTGACACTCACCAATTCGATGGGCTTCGGTGGACATAACGTCGCGCTGGTGATCGGGCGGGACGTGGCCTAGTGGCAGACCCGAAGCGGATCCGCGCCGAGGCGAACGCGCTCGTGGGCGAGCTGCTCGAGCGCCTGGTGCATGACGACGTGCACGAGCTGGAAGTGAAGCGAGGCGGCGTCCGCGTCCGCGTGTCCAAGGATGGCGCTCGCGCCGCGGCGGCCGTCGGCGCGCAGCCCGCGGGAACGTCCGGATCCGCGACGGCTCAGCCCGCGTCGGCGGCGCCAGCCGCGGATCTTCCGACGGTGAACGCCCCGCTCACGGGCGTCTTCTACCGCTCGCCATCGCCGCAGACCCAGCCCTACGTTCAGGTGGGATCGAGGGTTGCGACGGGCGAGGTCATCGGGTTGATCGAGGCGATGAAGCTCTTCAACGAGATCCGTTCCACGGCTGCGGGCAAGGTGCGGCGGATCTTCATCGAGAACGGGCAGCTCGTCCGCGCGCATCAGCCGCTGATCGAGCTCGAGCCATGACGGACGTGCCGCGCTGCGTCATCTGTGGGAAGCCGCTGGAGGCCGGAGCGCTCCGCGTGCGCTATGAGGCTCTCGTCTACGTCTTCGACAGCGAGCGCTGCAAACGGATCTTCCAGGAGAATCCCGACCGCTATCTCGATGCTGGTGGCGGAGTGCTGCCCGAACCCCGCTAGCTCAAGCGGCTGCGGAGGCGTTAGCGGTGCGCGACAGCGCGGTCATGATCACGTCGCGAATGAGCCCCGCCGGCATCCGGTCGCTGACATAAGCCAGGGCGCGCATGAGGGGTGCGGGATCGCTCGCGCGGACCTGCACCGCGTACACGACGGTCGGCACGCGCCCGGCGAGCTCGTCGACTGCGCCCGCGTCGGCTTTGCCGTACGAGCTCAGGATCGCGAAGGGCGCGTCGGCCTCGACGTCGGAAGGATCCTCGACCCGGAACAGTGAGAACGGGAGCTCCACCGAGCGGAGCAGCCGAAACACGCTGCCGTAGGGATCGACCACCGGAACCGCGACGTCGAGGGCCATTGCCATAGCGAGACATTCAGGCGCGCCGCCGTTTCCGGGAACACCTAAATGGGGGAGAAGCGCGTTAGGCTCCGATGGTCTTGCGATACAGGCCTGCCACCGTTGCCGTGGGCATCGGTCTGGCGATCGTGGTCGTCCTCGCAGTCGTCGGCTTCTATGCCGTTCGATCCCAGGTTCCGGCGAGCCCGTCACCCTCCCCCGCGCCGGCCGCCTCCCCGACCGTTGCGGTCTCATCCCCGAGCCCCTCGCCGACGCCGACGCCCACTCCGACCCGGAACGTGCCCGGCGATGCGACCGTAAAGGTGAACAAGGTCACCGTCCCACCCGAGTTCCGCTACGTCGTGGTCGGTTCGGGCGAGAACTTCCGCGTCCTGATGCTCGACCTCGACGCCGCGCGCGCTACGGAGGTGGCGACCGTCCAGGTGGCCGGAGTACAAACCGCTCCCGCCCAGACGAGCGGAGCGATCTCGGCGTCGAGCGACGGCCGTGTCGTGCTGCTGACACTCTCGGTCCCCGAGGCGCAGAGCAGCCTGTACCTGCTGCGCCCGGAGGCCGGCGACGCGAAACTGCTGCTCAAGGGCGCGCCGAGGCAGGCGATCGTCTCGCCGGACGGGACACGGTTTGCGCTCGCCCGAGGCGACAGCAACGCCGCGATGACCGGCCTGTGGGTCGGCTCCACGGACGACGGGAACATGAAGCGCCTCATCGCGGACGATCCGCAGTTCGTCGGATCGCCACCGATCCCGTATGCGTTCTCGCCGGGCGGCACAGTGGTCCTGTTCGGGCTCGGTATGGGCGAGAGCGGTTACCAGGCGATGCTCGTCCCGGTGGGCTCGGCCGAGGCCAAGGTCGACCGCACCGCCGCGGGCACGAAGATCGTCGGCGGCGAGGTCACCGCGATCGGACCCGCGTCGGGCGCCGGGTTCCTGAGCGAGCAGGAAGCGTTCATCTGGAGCTCGCGCAGCGCGTTCGGCGGGCAGACCGTCGCCTACACCTTCGATCTCGCCTCGAAGAGGACGACCGAGATCTATCGCCCGAGCAGTCCCGATTCGACCATCGGGTTCGCGATCTGGCGCCCGCGGGCCGATCAGTTCGCGACGACCGAGCGGCCGATGACCGCCGGCGCCAATCCTCCGATTGCGGTATGGCTGCGCGATCGCGGCGGATCAGCGCGAAAGCTCGGCGATTACTCCTTCCTCGTCGAGGTGTGGTGGTCGCGGGACGGCGCGAGGCTCCTCGGACGAATGGGCGGCGACGACGCGACCAGCGGCATCGCCGATCTGCTCACGGCAAAACAGGTCATGCAGTTCTGCCTCCGCGGCGGAACGCCGGGATCCTGTACCTAGCGCCGGACCTTCGCGACGCTCGCGGCGGCCGTTGTCGCTACATGCCGAGCACTGTCACCGCAACGAGACCGAGCGAGAGCGCCGACGCCAGGAGGGCCGCGCCGATGCCGACGATCTGCGAGAGGCGGCCATTCGCCTGATCGCCCATCAGCTTGCGATCGCCCGCGAGCCGAAGGATGAACACCAGCGTGATCGGCAGGAGCAGCCCGTTCATGTTCTGCGACACGAGGATCAGCGGAAAGAGCGGCACGCTCGGCGACAGCACGACCAGGGCGCCGACCACCAGTAGCAGCGTGAACAAGCCCATGAACACGGGCGCCTCGCGGAAGTCCTTGCTGATGCCCGACTCCCACCCGAACGCCTCGCAGATCGCGTAGCTCGTCGAAAGCGGCATGACCGTGGCGGCGAGGAGCGACGCCCCGAAGAGGCCGATGCCGAAGAGCAGCTTCGCTTGATCGCCGGCCAGGGGTCCCAGCGCCTGCGCCGCGTCGGCCGCGGAATTGACGACGACGTGCGCGGGAAAGAGCACCGCACCGGCGACGACCACGATGAAGAAGCCGTTGAGCCCGGTGAGGAGCGCGCCGAGATACACATCGACGCGCGCGAAGCGGTAGAGCTCGCGGTCGATGCCCTTATCCACGACCGAGGCCTGTATGTAGAACTGCATGTACGGAGTGATCGTCGTGCCGACGAGGGCGAGCGCCGCGATGAGCGCGGCCTGACCTGGCGCGAGGGTCGGCACCGCGAGGCCGCGCAGGACCGAATCCCAGTCCGGCCGGACGATGAGTGCGCTCACCGGGTAGGCCACGAATGCCAGGACGAGGACGAAGAGCGCGCGTTCGACGACCCGGTAGCTGAAGAAAACGACCAGCGCCCAGATGGCGATCGCCGCGGCGGGCACAGAGACGATGCGCTGGACGCCGAGCAGCTCGAGGCTCGCGGCGACTCCCGCAAACTCCGCCACCACATTCGATCCGTTCGCCACGAGGAGCGCGACCATCGCCACGATGGTCCAGCGCACGCCGAAACGCTCGCGGATGAGGTCCGAGAGACCTTTCCCGGTGACGGCGCCCATGCGCGCGCACATCTCCTGGATCACGACCAGGCCGGCCGTCGAGAGGAGCAGCAGCCAGAGCAGCGCGTAGCCGTAGTGCGCGCCGACCGAGGTGTACGTCGTGACGCCGCCCGCGTCATTGCCCGCGAAGCCGGTGATGATGCCCGGCCCCATCACTGCGAGGAAACCGAGGATGGCGGTGCGGCGGAAGCGCGCGCGGCGGCGGACCGCGGAGGCGGTCCTAATCACCGAGCGATCGACCTAAGGGACCTCTTTTTCCAGCCACGGGGGAGCATGAGCTCGACGACGTCGTCGATGGTGACGGTGCCCAGGAGTTTGCCCCGGGCGTTCACGACCGGGAGCGCGAGCAGATCGTACTTCGCGATGAGCGCGGCGACTTCCTCTTTCGGCGTCTCCGCGTCGATCTTCAGCACGTGGGGATCCATGATCTCGGTGACCTTCGTCTCGGGCGCCGCGACGACGAGGTCGCGCAGCGAGAGCACGCCTTCGAGTTTCCCGTCACCGTCCACGACGTAGAGGTAGTAGGTGAGCTCGGGGTCGGGCTTCTTCTCTCGAAGCTCGTCGATCGCCTGAGCCGCGGTGAGGCCGCCCGGCAGCGCGATGAGGTCCTTGGTCATGATCCCGCCCGCGGAGTCCTCGTGGTACGTGAGCAGCTCCTCGACGTCCTCGGCCTCTTCTTTTTCCATGAGCTCGACGAGCTCTTCGCGCCGCTCTTCGGGGAGGTCCTGCAGGAGGTCGGCGGCTTCGTCGGGATCCATCTCTTCGAGGATGTCGGCGGCTCGCTCTTCTGGGAGGTCGCTCACGATGGCGGCCTGCATCTCAGGCTCGACCTCCGCCATCGCCTCCGCCGCGGTCTCGATGTCGAGCTGCTGGAAGACGGCGACGCGTTCGTCCGCGGTCATCTCCTCGACGACATCAGCGATGTCGGCGGGGTGCAGGAGCGCGAGCTTCGCGTGGGGGATCGTGAGGCGCACCTTCGCGTCGCTGGTCTCGAGCGGCTCGACGAGGTGCCAGGGGATGATCCCGCGTGGCAGCCGGCGGCCGGCGAGCCCAAACATCCGCTCAGCCATGCCCTCCGCGCCGACCCGCCGCAGGAGGCCGCGCAACCCCACGTCGGCCCCGACGAGTCGCAGCTGACCCTCGTGCTCGGCAAGCTGCAGGTCGTTCACCCGCACGACCTTCGCGCCGTGGGTATCGACGATCTGCTTGTCGAGGAGGTCACGCGCCAGCCGGAGCGCCTCGGGCGGCAGGGGCGCGTCAGGGGTGTTTTCGAGGCGCGCGCGGAGACGGAAGTGTCCGATCTCCTGCGCCAGGTCAGCCCAGCGCACGACTTTCTCACCGTTCGGCGTAGCGAGGATCGCCCACTGCGCGGCCGGGAATTGCCCCTGTGGCACGACCGCGACGTCCGCGAGCTTACCCACCTCGTTGCCGCTCGGCTCGATGACCCTGCGGTGCTGTATCTCCGACAGGTACGGCATCGGGCGAAAGGGTACTCGGGGGCGTTCTTCGACCGCTACAATTCGGACATCCCAGAACGCCCTGCCGGGCGTACCCTCGTGCGCTGGAGGAAGATCCGTGTCACCGACAAGCGAAAGTGGCCTTCGCGCGCGCGCCCTTGCCGAGCAGGCCATCCTCGCCGCCCTCGAGGCGGACTGGCCGCGCGCCGCGGAGCTCAACCAGAAGATCGTCGAGGCCTCGCCAGACGACGTCGAAGGCCGCAACCGGCTGGGTCGCGCCTACATCGAGCTGAATAGGCTCGAGGAGGCCAAAGCCGCCTTTACCGAGGTTCTCCGGATCGAGCCGTACAACTCGATCGCGCTGCGGAATCAGGGCCGTGTGGCCGCCCTGCTCGAGCACAAGGGCAAGCCGAATACGACCACCACCCGGACCCAGCCCCGGCTGTTCATCGAGGACATGGGGAAGACCGGGATCCTCCGGATCATCAATCCCGCGCCGACCCACGTCCTCGCCAAGTACAGCCCGGGTGCCGAGTGCGAGCTTCGCGAGCAGGAAGGCCTTCTTGCGGTACACGCTCGCGACGGTGAGCTCGTCGGCTTCCTCGAGCCGAAGGTCGGCCGGCGTTTGATCGATCTCATCCGGACCGGGAACCAGTACGTCGCGGCCCTCGTCAGCACCGACCCGCAGAACCCGCGGATCGCGATCCGCGAGATCTTCTCGAGCGCGGAGAACGCGAGCCGCATCTCGTTCCCCGGCCACCACCGCCCCGCGGAGACGAAAGAGCGCGCCTACGTGCGCGGCACCTTCTTCCGGTACGGCGGCGACGAGGAAGGCGAGGTCGAGGAAGTGGAAGAGGCCGAGGCCGAGGAGCCGACCGGCGAGGAGGTCCTCGAAGAGGCCGAGTCCACCGACGAGCCGCTCGCCGTCGAGGCCGATGACGACGACGATACGGAGGACGAAGCCGAGGAGTGAGCGGCGCCCCGCTGCGCCGCGCTCTCGTGTCCGTCCTGGCTCTCGCGTTCGCCGCGTCCTGCGTCCAGTCGGTCCAGCCCAAGCCATCGCCTTCGCATGACGTCGAGGTCGCATCCAAGCTCGCGCGCGACGCGAGCGCGATCCTCCTGCAGTTCTCCGCGTACGACTACGGACTCGCCGGTGCGCTCGCGGGCGAGAAGACGCGCACGGTCACTCCGACTCGCTACGGCACGATCGCCCGTGACTCGGCGAAGTCGATATCAGCGTTCTCCGGCAACGTTCTCGCCGCGACCCTGGACCGGTCGGGGCCGATCCGGGACAAGCTCATTCCGCTCGCTGACGGCCTCACCGATCTCGCGAAGGATGGCGAGGCTTACGCCGGCGGCGGCGATCCCGCGACGTTCGCTCGCGTCATCAACGGGGTGACCGCCGGGTGGGACCGTCTGCGCGACCTATCGACCGTGCTCGCAGACGACGTACTCCTGAGCACGATCGCGCGCGGCACGTCGTTGGTGGTGACGGCGAATTCGGCGACGCAGTCGACGGTGACCGCCGGACCGTACGCAAGCCTCACCGACGCGTCGCAAGCGCTCCGCTCGATCGGCTCGCCCCTGAACGCGACGGTGACGCGGGCTTCTCCCTTCGTGGTTCGGCTGGGGCCGTATCCGAGGCGCGCCACTGCCGACGCGGTCTCGGCTGAGCTCGACAAGCAGGGCATCACCTCGGTCGTCACCGACGAACAGTCCTACAGCTTCACGAGGACCGGTCCGGTACCGGACGCCGAGCTCTGGCGCGAGCCGTCGCGCGTGCAGGACACGCGCGGTTCAACGCGCAAGCTCGCGGTGAGCGGCGACGGTTCGTGGCTGGTCACCGGTGGCGACGACGGCTATGCCGCACTCTTCGACCCGTCGGGCGCGCTCCGCGCGCTCCCGCAGTCGTACGCCGGGATGAGCGTTCTGGCGTTCGCCGACGACGGGCGCTTCTTCGCTGCCGGCGGACAGGTCGTCAACTTCCTCGCGGTACCTTCGGGGCAGCCCGTTGGCTCCGGGATGCGATTCACGGGTGCGGCAACGCAGATCATGTTCGTGCCTACGAGCCGTTTGTTCGTTGCCGCATCGAAGGGCCCGACCGGTGATTCGTCCGGCGGACCCGGGCTGATCGGCGGCCGCGCCCCCGATGGGGCGCCCCTCGGCGACCCATTCCCGATCGTGACGCCCGCCGCAGGCGCGCAGATCGCTTCAAGCGACGCGGGGGACGTGTACATCGGGACGACCAGCGGTGGTGCGTACGACGTCGAGGTCTTCCGCCCGGGCAGGGACGTGTCCCCCCGCGCCGTCGCGCGCATCAACGGGGTAGGACGCGCGCTGGCGATCGATCGCGCGGCGAAGTTCGCGGCCGTCCTGACTGATCAGGGCACCTTCCGCTTCGCGCTCGCCGATCCGAAGACGCTTATGCGTGTCGGCGGCATGGTGCGCGACATCGCGTTCGGGCCGGACGGCACGCTCTACGTCATGGATCAGACCTCGCTCGCCGCGATCGGCGCCGACGGCGCCCCAAAGTGGACGACCCCGCTGGTGGATGGCCGGCGCCTTCTCGCGGCGCGGCGCGCGGTCGTGCTCGACGGCACGGACCGACTGCTCGCCTTCGCGCCGGCGGACGGCACCGCCGAAGAGCTCGGATCGGGCGGCGCGATCAGCGACGTGACCATGTCGCGCGATGGTCGCGTGGTCGGGGCCATCGTGGACACCAGGAGGGCCGTACTCTTCACGTTGCCTTGAGCCAACCAGAGCGCATCCGCTCCATGGTCCCGCTCGAGACGCTTCCCCTTCCACGTCCGCTCGATCGGCTCGGCACCGCGTTCCCGGCCACTCTGGCCGAGGTCTACGCGAACGCGTACTCGCCGCGACGCGGCGTGATCCTCGATCCGCTGGCGCACCCCTGGTCGGCGGCCGATGCTGCCGAGCGCGCCGACCGTCGCGGGGTCGCACGCTCGCGTGAGCCACTCGGCGAGTGGGCGCGAAGCGTGATTGCGCAGGCGCCGGCCGCCGACGAGACCTTGACGGCGCTCGACCGAGTCGGCGAGAGCGTGCTCGTTGGTACGCCCCATCGCGTCGCGATGCGCGAGCTCTACGGATCGACGTGTGCGACGTGTCGCGGGCCCGTCATCGTCGAGGCGTTCCTCTGGGAACGCGATGCCACAGTTCCGACGAAGAAAGCGTTCCGCTGCGGAATCTGCGCGCGCGAAGGGCGCGCGCTGCTGATCGAGGCGACGAGCGACGATGACGCTACCGCCAGCCATCGGCTTGAACCGCGCGGAATGGCGTACTGGCAGCTGGTCGAGCGTTTCGGTCCCGATCCGGCCGCGCAGGCGCTCGGCGAGAGCGTCGCCACCCTCTACACGCCGCGCAATCTCACGGCGTTCGTGGCCACCCTCCGCGCGGTCGAGACCGCCCTTGGCGCCTCACCGGCACGAGACGTGTTGCTGCTTTGCGCGCTCGAGGTGCTCGTCTCGGGTAGTCGCCTCAACGCCCTCGCCGGGCACGGCGCGCCACTGCGCATCGAGAAGGGTCGCGCGCGCAGGCCGCACGCCACGCAGTCACGCGAGGTCAACGTTTGGCTCGAGTTCGATCGCACCGTGCGCGAGCTCGTGGCCTGGCTTCAGTCCCAGGGAGCGTTGCCCCCCGCTGCCCCGCGACGGATGTTGGACCTCGATCCCGGAGACGCCGACCTCGTCCTCTGCCAGGCACCTGTTGAGGACCGCCTCGGTGGCTGGAACGCTGTGGCGGGCGTCGTGCTGCTCGGCGTGCGTGGTCTGAAGCCGGCCGACTCTGGTGATGGCCGGGTGGTCGCGCGCGAACGGCTCCTGCGAACGGTGCGCGCCGCGCTCGTTGACGGCTACCGCGGTTCGCGTCCCGAAGCTCCGGCGGTGGTCTACGTGCCGCACGCCGACCTCGAGAGCCTCGCGGCGGTGACGCTCGGCGCGGCGGGCGCGGGGTACCGACTGCGCGGGATCACGTATCAGCGCGACGCGCTCGCGACGGCCGTCGCCGGCGGGTCCGGTGCGGCAGCGATATGCGACTTCGATCGGGACGTTCCGCTTCTCCGGGACCATGGGATCGCGGACCCCGCCGAGATCGAAGACGCAATGCGCGCCGGCGTACGTGACGCGATCAGCGCGCGCGGCGAACCCGTGGCGACCGACCGCGCGGGTGTCGCCGCTCTGGAGTCCCTTGCGGCGCGGAAGCTCCTCGCTTCCCTGACGCTCTCGCGCGCCGGCGGCGTGTCGGAGCTTGAGGTGTTCCTCGATCACTTCCGTTCCGCGCTCGCGGACGCGCGTCGCTCCGGGATCGTGACACTCGCGCTCGACGGTCCATCGGCGGAGCACGCGCCGGACACCACGCTGTACACGCTCGCCCAGGCCTCGGAAACGACGCCGCTCGACGACCGGCTTGAGTGGGGCGTCTGGGGCCTCCTCTCGTCCTCGCGCGAGATCGAGACGCGCGCGCTCGTGCGCCGTGCGTACGGTCTCTTCCGCGACATCGAGACCCCGGACCGCGAGATGGTGGAGCGCTGCATCGCCGCGTATGGCCGGCAGGGCGATGACGGACGCTGGCGTCTGCGCGAGGAGGATGGGCTCGTGCGCCGGCAGGCCGATCAGACCCTCCTCGCGGCGCAGCTCGTCGAGGCCGGGCACCGGCTTGGCTTCAAGGTGCATGTTGGTCGCGATCTCGAGCGCCGCTCGCTGCCGGCGACATATGCGGATCACGGTGCCGTGCTCGCCGATCTCATGACCGACGCGGAGCGCGCGATCCCGGTCTCACGGGTCTCGCGCGTCTCGACCGACGCGCTGGAGTACGTCGACTGCGTCTGGTACGACCGAGGGCAGATGGTCTTCGTCTGGCAGCTCGAGTGGACGGCGCGGATGCATCGAAGCCTCGTCGCGCTTGGCGAGGCCATCCCCGACGAGGACCATGTCTTCCGTTTCCTCGCGATTGCCGACGAGCGGCGGCCGCTCGCCGAATTCAAGCTCCGCCGGTCGCCGGCCCTGGCCGACCTCGTTCGACGGCGGGGCTGGCGCTTCGTAAAGTGGGGCCCATTACGGGGGTGGGCCACAAAATCGGACGTGGCGCTGGACTTGCTCGAACCGGTCCTGGGCCTTTCTCCCGAGGTGGAACAAATGGGCCATCAGCTGGCGTTCAAGTTTTAGAGGTGTAGGAAATGGCCAAACCGCAAGTCGTCAGCGATCAGAACTTCGAGACCGAAGTGATCAAATCGGATACCCCGGTGTTGGTTGACTTCTGGGCGGTCTGGTGTGGCCCGTGCCGCATGGTCGCTCCGGTGCTTGAGGAGATCGCAAGCGAGCAGGGCGACAAGGTCAAGATCGCCAAGCTCGACGTCGACGCCAACCCGATCACCGCCGGCCGCTTCGGCGTCCGGGCGATCCCCACGATGATCCTCTT
>WNGI01002859.1_pt1 | contig 25003 bp, 24 predicted proteins | sample 5400621 | NCBI WGS metagenome assembly WNGI01 (sample SAMN13153374, study PRJNA577476) | soil metagenome | isolation source: 20 cm soil or saprolite under Garry oak tree replicate 1 | place: USA:California | collected 2016-06-15 | reverse complement strand
AACTGTACCGGGTGTGACCACAGTGACATCCGATCTTTATTCCGCTCCGCCGGAAGGTTTTTTACAACCCTGAGCGACGGAGAATCAATCGCGCGTTTTTTCTTTGCGTGGCTGGCTTGAGCGATGAAATGCTTCGTTCAGTCAGGAGGAGGACACGGTGACCCGCGACGAGCTAGGGATTCTCCGTTACCTGGGAATAGTTCTTGAAGCGCGACAATAGACCTCACGTACTGCTCCGTGCGCCTTACTCGTGAGCTCAATTGATAGGTGTTACTGACTTCAAAAAATTAGTAGATGACTATGTGACAAAGACAGGCATGAATGTCCCTGAGGAGAAGCATTCCGACGAAGAGGTGGCGGAACCCGATAAAATTTCGCAGCCAATATTGGAGCTGGACCTAATGGCTGCTGGAATCACGTCGGTTGTCTGGGCCACTGGCTTCCGCTACGACCTTGATTGGGTGAAAGTACCGATTTTTGACGACACCGGCGAGCCCATTCACCGACGCGGTGTCACGAGTTTTCCTGGGATCTATTTCCTTGGGTTGAGATGGCTCTATAAGCGCAAGTCGTTCTTTCTAATCCTGGCGGGTCCCGCTGAGGACGCGGCCTACCTTGCAGAACATATCAAGACAAGGGGAAAACAGGATTGAGCATCCGCGCCGGGAATTCCACGGTGAAGGAGAGCAAGATGTCCATTGCGTCCCATAAATCAACTGTGCGTCGCTATTTCGAGGAAGTGGTGGAATATGACAACTCTCCCACGTGAAAAATGGGGACTCACTGAGATCGCTGATAGGTGGAGCGCTGGGCAAGGGTTGCGTCAGCAGATCTTTGGAGCTGCAACCGAGACGATGCTTGACGTGGCCAATGTCCAACCCGGTAGTCGAGTACTGGACGTTGCGGCCGGCACAGGTGAGTCAACGCTCATGGCAGCTCGCCGTGTCGGCCCGACGGGTTACGTGCTTGCCGCAGATATTTCCGCCAGCATGCTCAAGCTGGCGGCCGATGCGGCGCGAGACACGGGTCTCACGAATGTCGAGACGCGCGTCATGGACGCCAAGAACATTGACCTCGACGCAGACTCCTTCGACGCGGTCCTATGCCAATTAGGCCTGATGCTGTTCTCCAATCCAACGAATGTGCTACGAGCAATCCGTCGAGTACTTCGGCCAGGAGGAAAAGTTGCGGCTCTGGTGTTCTCGACGGCAGAAAATAACCCATATCAAGGTATCCCTTTGGGCGTCGCTCGCCGCTTTGGAAGCACACCGCTGCCGCTTTTCTCCCTTGGCGAAACCGATGTACTTGAGAACACGCTCAGACAGAGTGGCTTGCGCAATATCAGTGTCCGAGCGGCAAACTTTCGCCGCAATTTCTCATCCACTGCGGAGGTAATCCGAAGGTTGAAGGAAAGCGCCTTTCTTCGTGAAGCGGTCGAAACGTTAGGCGAAGCCGAGCGTGAACCGGCATGGGCCGAAATTGAGCGCCAGTTGAGCCAGTTCGAAGGACCGAACGGGGTCGAGATCCCTGGCGAGTTTCTCATTGGGGTCGGGACGAAGTAAATCGAAGTACAATCCGATCTAGAAAGAAGGGAACGACAATATGAAAGTCATTCACCACAAAGACCGACCGCTTTTGGAGTTTCCTGATGAGCCGTGGCGCCAGTCTTTGCGGTTGGCGGTGAACCGATCCGCCGGGTCGAATTCTTTGTCTGTCTGGTTAGCTGAAATGGGAGATCATCACCGAACACCGTTGCATTGGCACGATACTGAAGAAGTATTGGTCTTCCTCGAAGTCGATGGCGACGGCTTCGCGCGTGTCGGCGACGAGGAACATAAGATCGAAACCCAGACCAGCGTAGTTGTTCCGGCTGGCACCATTCATGCCTTTGGGCTGCGTAATGGAAGAGTGCTGAAGTCGGTTTCTATTCTCCCCGACGCTGACGCCGTGCCTGGGCACAGACTCTTGGAGAAGGGTGAAGAGAGCTTTGAGATGCCTGAGGCGAAAAAGAAGTGATCAAAGAGCTGCCATGATTCAGAGGAGATCGGCTTAGCAGCTTTTGATTGGAGTAATATCATGGCCCGCAATCCCGACTGGTTTCTCTTCAATAAGATTCTTGAGAGTTATGATAAGCTCAAGTTTCCAAAAGAGCCTTGCGATCGGCTCGTTGTCCACGCTGGCATCCGTGAGGGTGAGAGGGTGCTCGATGTGGCTTTACGGAACCGTTTGGGTGGCACAGAGAAAGGAGTAGACAATGGCACGAATTCGGCACATCGCGATCGCCACGCAGGACCCGGAGGCGACGGCGCGGTTCTATATCGAAGGCCTCGGCTTGAAGGAGGTAGGTAAGGTCAACTCCCCGACCGCCGAGGGCTATTACCTGAGCGACGGCCACGTAAACCTCGCGATCCTGAGGTTCAAATACGACGATCCCGCCACTACAGAGGGTGCGCTCAGGTACACCGGCATCCACCACTTCGGTGTAGAAATCGAGGACATGGAAGAGGCAAGGGCGCGGATCGAGAAGGCAGGTGCGGTGCACCGTCCTTACCCGGGGACGGAAGAGATGGCTAAGCGAGGCAACGTCGAGGTCAAGTTTACGGGGCCGGACGGCGTGACGATCGACCTCTCCGAGCACGGCTGGCTCGGCACCAAGTAAATAGCCACTGCGCGGTGGGCTCCCATGTTGCCGGCTGCGGTGAGAGCACAGATCATTGCGAGACCTCTATTGGGCGAAGTAATCGTCGGCACAACGGGCGCGAGTTCCTGGCCGCCGCCGACCACTTACGATGTGCGTGAGCTGGCTAACGTCATCGAACGAGCCGTCGTCTTGGGTCAAGGCCCAAGGCCCAAGGCTTGATCCCCACGATCTTTCACCCAGGATCGTTGCGGCGCGATCGGAGTCCCGATCCGAACGCATTTCGTATCGCGACGCCATGGATGCTTATCGGAGACAGTTGGTCATGAGCGCGCTGGCCGAGACTCAGGGAAATCGCGCCGCCGCGGCAAGAGCGCTTGGATTGCACGAAAAATATCTTTACGGCTTCTAAAATCGCTTAGAATTACTGAGTAGAGAGGTTCAGAGAAAACCCCAACATCTGAAACGTGTCGGTGTGATAACGATCATCGGCCGCTTATCGATCGCCATACGACGATACTGGGAATATTTGGCCCGCAACAGTGTGACTGTTCTTTCATGTTTCTTGCCGCGAAATAGGACTTTAGCTATTCCCGTGATAAGAACGTAGGCGAGCTTACTCCAGTCTTCGTTGTAACGATCAATGACCAGGGATACGTTCGGATTTTCTGCGATGTTTCGAAGGCGTTTCAGCTTCATGGGCGCGGTTCGTTTCGGCTTCTCGTCAATGGACGAGAAAAACTCTTTGCCGTCGAAGACGAAGCAGATAGGAATCACATGAGGCTGACCTTTGGCGTCGGCCGTGGCGAGGTGAGCGAGGCGGGCGGCGCGGATGAAAGCGACGGTTTTTCTCGATAGGGGCATGTGAAAACCGAGGATGGAGGATGAACGAAACGGCGACGCGATCCTCTATCTTCGATCTTATATCTTCGATCCTCGGCTAGATTTTAAACTCTCCGACCATATTTGGCGCGAAGATTTCATCGACCGTCAGTTGCCGTGCGAGCAGGCCTTGCTCGCCCATGTAACGGATCAAGTGCTCCAGTACATGGCGATTCTCTTCGATGCCGTAAGGCCACCAGTCGGGGCCGAAGATTTCGCGTAGCTGCTCTCTTTCCCATGGGAGCCAGGGTAGCGTGGAAGCCAGTGTGTTTGAGATATACATATTCTTAATCGCATAATCTTTGGCGTCGCAAAACGCCTTGTAGAGACTTCGAGCGACCCAGGGATTCTTGTCGTAGACCTGTTTATGAATTACCAGGACATGCATAATGGGAAATATCTTGGTTCGTTTGTAGTATTCAATCTCCACGTCTTTGTAATTCGGAATAAGCCGGCGAACTTTAGATGACCCTTTAACGAAAGAAGAAGGGCTGCGCGCGGAAATCAGAGCGTCGATCTCGCCGCTTTCGAGCATGCCGTTGAGCGTCTTGTCGTCGGGAATGGAGTCCACTTTGATTTCCGGCGGCAGATCGAGTTTGACCCGCTCTTTCCGGCCGGGATCTTCCTGCCCGCCGACAAGCCACTCCATATCACCGGCGCGCACACCGTAATCATCATTCAAAAAGCCGCGAATCCAAACCGCTGCCGTGATCGAATATTCAGGCGCGCCGACTCGTTTGCCTTTGAAATCGGCCGGGCTTTTGATGCCTGATTCCGTGTTGATGAAGATGCAAGAGTGGCGAAAAAAGCGCGATGGAAAAACCGGAATCGCGACGAAGGGAGAGTGGCCGCGGCTGCTCATCGTGAGGTGATTCGACAGCGACATCTCGGAGGCGTCGAATTCCTGATGATGTCCCATGCGCCAGAAAATTTCTTCCGCTTGCAGGGGAATGTAAGTCAGGCGAATTCCCTCCGCCTGAACCGCGCCGGTTTGCAGGGCGTGGGTGCGGTCGTACTCGCCGCACGCGACAGTCAGAGACAGTTTTTCCATTGCAAACTCTCCCGTTTTTTCTATCGCGCTAAGGCGCCAAGAGCGCAAAGATGTCTTTATTTTACTTCTTCCTTAGCGTTCTTTGCGACTTTGCGCGAGAATACCTTTTCGCTTACTCGGATTCCCAGCGCGAATAGTGTTGAGCGATGGCAATCAAGATGACCGAAATAACCGAGATGACCAAGCCGATGGCCGCCACCCGGCCGCGCATGCCATCGAGATAAAGGAAGTAAAGCAAGGGTCCCAGAGGTTCCGAGCCAGGGCTGTAAAGAAAAAGAGTCGCGCTGAATTCCCGCATGAAAATCGTCATGAGAATGATCCAACCGGCCATGACGCCTGGACGCATCATGGGAATCAAGACTCGCCGAAAGGTCGCGAGAAAACCGGCGCCACAGGCCACCGAGGCTTCTTCCAGCTCTTTGTGAATTTGGATAATCGTGCTGCTGACGGCCCTCATTCCGTACGGCAGGAAACGAGTGACGTAGGCTATCAAAATGATCCAAATCGTCGCGTAAACCGGGATCGGAAAATCAATGTAGGCCCACAGCAGTCCGAGAGCGAGAGCGGTCCCCGGAAAAGCCCACGGAATGAAAATGAGCCCTTCGATAATGCCCCTGCCGGCCAGCTTGGTCCGCACCGTGATGTAAGAAGCCACCGACGCCAGGAGCATGCAGATAGTTGCTCCCAATAATGCCAGCAAGAGACTGTTCATGAATGCTTTGTGAACCCTGGGTGTCGCCCAAATATAGCGAAAGTGATCGAGGGTCAAATGACTCCAGGTCTGCCACGTCGGCACGTGGTAGTAGGGAAGGATGGCAACTAAAAGAAGTACCAAAATTGGCAACACGACGAGCAGCAGAAGCAGCAGGAACGCCACGGCTGAAGCCAAATACCTCCAGCCGCCGAGATCGATCTGGTGCGGCCGAAATCCCTTGCCGGTGACCGTCGAGAAACTCTCCACTTGCGACGTAAAGCGGCGATAGAGATATACGAACAGCAAAGCGATCATGAGTATGCCAACACCGTAAGCCGCCGCCAGATTGTGATTCGTCGGAAACGATCCAAGAGCTTCGCGCCAGATTTTCGTTGTGAAAACCTCGATCCGGGCAGGCAAGGCAATAATCGCCGGCGTATCGAAACTTTCCACCGCGCGCACGAAGTTCAACGTGGCCGCCGCTAAAATCGCCGGTCGCATCAGGGGAAAGGTGATCCGAGTCATCACGCCGAATTCACCGGAACCAAGGGTCTTGGCGGATTCCTCCAGCGAAGGATCCATGCTTTTCATAGCCGCCGCAATGATCAAGAAAGCCAACGGCGTCAATATCAATGCCTCGACGAAGATTAGCCCCGGAATGGAGTAGATGTTGAAAGGTCCTTTCGCCAGACCGAAGAGTTTTACGAGCCCGCCGTTGATCAGCCCGTTGCTCGGATTCAATAACATCACCCACGAAATGGAAACCAGAATGGGTGGAAGAATGTTGGGAATAATCGCCGTCAACTCAAAGAGTCGCCGGAATGGAGCATTGGTCCGAATCGTGATCCACGCCAGCGTCAACGCAAAGACGACCGAAAGACCGGACGCGCCGAGACCGAAAATAAAAGAATTGAGAAGCAGCGGGTAGGCTTCCGGATCGGTATAAGCCCTGACATAATTCTGCAAAGTAAAGTGACCGGGGACGCCCAGCGGGGCGTCCATCAGGCTACCGTAGAACAGGAAGAACGTTGGATACAGACTCAGAAAACCGATGATGCCGCCGACCACGAGAAAAACCCAACTGATTGGCTGGCTAAAGAACGCCCCAATGCGAGTTCGGCTCTCCGCGGACGGGACGTGCTGTTCGACCGCGAGGATTCTTTCGTTGGCGGACACGAAACGATCTGGCTACCGCAGGAAGATCTGCTGGTACTCCTTTTTCTTTTCAGCAAACTGCTTCGAGTCTAAATCGTACATCTCGACAAACTGAATCTTGTCGGCATCCGGCAGCGGCGGATAGATGCCCTTGCGGTTCACAAATTCACCCATCTTGGCCATGGTCGACATGCTTTCCGGTCCGAGAAAGAAGTCGATCAGAGCTTTACCTGCGTTGGGGTGTGGGGCTTTCTTATCAAGCGTCAAATAATGACCATCGCCCATCATCTTCCCCAGCCTGACGACGAGCTTACCGCGATACTGAGGTTTGACGAGGTCCTCGAGAGACTTGGGGGCTTCAGCAGGATTGATAATGCTCTTATTATAGACGACTCCGATAATGACGTTGCGATATCGGGGACCGAGATTCGGGTCGAGCGAATCTTTGGTAAAATCTTTGGCCGACGGCGAATCATACTTGGCAAAAATCCCCTCCTTGAACATGATCTGCATGGGATTATCGTTGGTCAAAATGACGTCGAAGAGAGGCTTGCCTGCGCGATACTCGCTCAATGCTCGGTCCATAACCTTGGTTGCCGACGCCCGCCAGTAATCCACCTCGATACCGGTTTTTTTCTTGAACAGTCTAAAAACGGCATCGCCCGTATCGGATTCCAGAGAACCGTACATCGCAACTTTGCCTTCCTTCTTTGCAGCTTCGATCAGCTGGGCACTCTGACCGTAAGCAGGCGCGACGAAGAAAAACATTAGCCCCAAAGATGCCATGAAAGAATGACTCTTCTTTCGCATGATCTGCTCCCTCCTAATGCTTTCGTTCTGATATTTAGACGCAAGTGAAAAAATAGTTTCAAATTTCGACCACTGAGTCAAGCAGGATCGGGGGACTCCATTGACTCATCCTCACAAGCTGTGTTGACAGGGTAATTGCCTATCATATAAGAGCTTTTTTAGAACAAGCGAGAGGAGATTGTGGCGCGAATGGATAAACTAGATTTGCTCGTCAAGGGAGGCGAAGTTTGGACTCTGGGGGGATTTGTCGAGTCCGACATCGCGGTGAGTCAAGGTAAAATCATCGCATTGGGTAAACCGCCGGCTCTGCCGGAATCAGCCGACAGCATCATCGACGCCAAGGGTAAGAAAGTCATTCCCGGCTTGATTGACACGCACACCCATCACAGAGACCCAGGCTTCACACACAAAGAGGATCTGACCACCGCTACCATGGCGGCCGCGGCCGGCGGCGTGACCCTTTCGGTCGGCATGCCGAACGTGAATCCGCCGACCACGACCGTGGAACGCTATCGAGGTCTTATCGAAGGCCATAAGAAGAAAGCGATCGTCGACTTTAATCACAATCCTTCTGGGACCGTTCCGGAAGAAATTCCCGGGCTCGCAAAGGAGGGTCCTCTCGCTTTCAAGATTTTCATGGTCAAAGACACCGGGCGCGATTATCCCCATATGCCGGGAATCGGAGTTCGCAACCACGGTGAACTTTTTCGCTCCTTCGAGGCGGTGGGGAAAACAGGGTTGCCATTAATGGTTCATCCGCATGACCAAGACTTGATGGATGAGATCGAAGGGCGATACTGGAAACGCGGCGACCACAGTCCGCAAGCGTATGCGAAAGCCTATCGTGACTTTGACGGCATTATCTGGGACACAGCCATTGCGACACTGTTTCGGTTCCAGAAGGCCGTGGGAAATAAGCTGCATATCATGCATATGACCACGCCAGAAGGTTTGGACATGCTGCGCCGCGCCAAGGACGGAGGGCGACCGTGCAGCTGTGAGGTCAATCCGTGGGCGCTTTTCCTCGGTTCGTGGGAGAACGTCGAAAAGCTGGGACCCTATTGTTTGGGTTTCTGGGTGCCACCGGCGCATGTGGAGGCGTTGTGGAAGGGTATCAACGACGGCACCGTGGATCTCGTCGGCACCGATCATGCGCCGCATACGAAAGAGGAAAAGGATATCGGCTGGAAGGATATGTGGAAGTCTCCCGGAGGCGAACCGCAGATTCAAGACTATCTCAGCCTTTTCCTGACTGCTGTAAACGAGGGCAAGCTGTCGCTGGATACGCTAGTGCGCATCACCTCCTACAACCCCGCCCGAATCTTTGGTGTTTACCCGCGCAAAGGCACTATCCAGCCGGGCTCTGACGCCGATCTCGTCATCGTTGATATGAACAAGGAAGCAGTGATCAGCAACGAGACGACGTATACCAAAGTCGGCTGGACTCCCTATCATGGCCGCAAGGTCAAAGGCGTGCCGATCCGAACGATTTTACGGGGAAAGACGGTGATGGAGAATGGGAAGATCGTCGGCAAGCCTGGCGACGGCCAATTTGTCAAGCCGGTGGGGTAGAAGAGGGACTGTCATTCCCGCATGCTTTTAGCGGGAATCCAGGCGAAAATCCGACTGGACCTCTGATAGAAACATTTCGGGGTGACACTTTGGGGAAATTTATCATGAAGTTTTTCACTACATCGCATCATGCGGCGTATTTCATCGTTCTGTGAACTCCGATCCATCCGAGATCTCTTCATGCGCATCGACTTTGTTCACGATCAGGCCGGAAACCAGTTTGGGATAAAAATAGGTCGATTTCTGCGGCATGGTCTCACCGCCATTGGCGATGGTTAAGATCTCCTCTGCTTTGGGGGGATTGAGAATGAATGCCGCTTGATAGTCTTCTCTTTCGACAGTCTGCAACACGGTTTCTTCGTCCTGAGAATAGCGGATCGTCTCACCGTTCGTTTGCCGTTCGGGGGTGAGTCCCAAGATGTGGTCGAGAATCAAGTGATGCAGGGTCGAAACATCGAGCTCCCGCAGCGGCGCGCTGAGGTCTTTCGCCAACCGCTGCATGATCCGCTTATTCTTCAGACGTAAGATGAGGTAGCGCGGGTCGCGTTTGAAGCTGGCGCCGATGAGTCGTTGTTTCTTGCCACCGGCTTTCAACGCCTTCAAGAACCAACCTTTGCCTTCCGAGGTTTTTGGATATTGCTCCAAATAAAAATATTTCTGCAAAGCTTCCTCCAGCTCCAAGAAAGGTTTCGGCGCATAACCGCGAACCAGACGATGCGTCGGCAGGATGACGACGTTTTCGTCGTTCATGTTGGCGAAGTAGGTCATGATGTAGTTGAACGCCTCGCGGCCGCTCCACTGCGTGCGCTCGCTGCGCATTTGGTTACGGTAATTCAAAGTCGCTTCGTAGCGATGATGGCCGTCGGCGATCAGCAAGGATTGATCTTTCATTTCCTGCTGCAGCCGATGGATCAGGGCGGGATCCGTAATGCGCCAGAGGCGGCATTCGCCGCCGCCGTCTTGCTTGACTTCGATGAATGGAGCGGAGCCTTCGACGTTTTGCGCCAGCGCGCGATTGATCGTCTGCTTCGGCTGAGCGTAAAGCGCAAAAATGGGACTCAGCTGGGCGTGACAGGCGAGCATGAGCCGCAGCCGGTCTTCCTTCGGCGCGTCGAGCGTTTTCTCGTGCGGCCGGATCGCCCCGCTGGAGAACTCCTCGAGTTGCGTGAGCGCAAAAAAGCCTTGACGCTCTTTTTCTTCCCCCCCTTTCAAGGAGAAGCGCTGGCTCAAAAAATAAATCGCCGGAGTTTCATCTCTCTCGAAGATCCCGTCGGCCTGCCAATCGGCAAACAGTTGCGCCACGGCGTCGTAGGAATCGGGCTCTTGGCTGAGATCCAGACGGACAAAATTGTGGGGAGACCTGCGGTAGAGCTTTTCTTGCTCTTCCTTCGAGATCACGTCGTAAGGCGGCGCGATGACTTTGGACAGGTCCCTTATTTTTTTTGGGTCGTAGAAAACCCCACGAAAAGGAGCGATGCGTACCATGGATCATTGTTTCCTTTGTGTAACAGACGGTGGCATCTGGCAGATAGCATATCGTAGATGACGGATGGCGTATAGCAGAGGCGTATAGCATATAGAGGAGGTGGGTCCGAACCGAGGTCAGAAGTCAGAGGAGAGTAAATCCGCAATTCGCAATCCGAAAGAAATCGCTCTCTGCTTGATGCTTATCGACCGGAATGCCATACGCCATCCGCTATCAGCCGACGCGTTCTTTGGCCACGCCGAGACTCATCGCGCCGATTCCCTCGATCTCGGCTTTCAAGGTATCACCGGGCTCGAGTTTTTTCTGAAACTCCGGCGAGTCGGGATTTCCGGTCGTGATGAGATCTCCCGGATAGAGCGTCGTCACCTGGGATAAGTAACTGACCAAAGTAGCGATGTCGTTTACCATGGCGTCGGTCTTCGCGGACTGTCGGAGCTCGCCATTGACCCAGAGTTTCATCCAAAGATTGTGCGGGTCGGCGATCTCGTCCTTGGTTGTGATCCATGGCCCGATGGGCGCAAACGTTTCGAAGCCCTTGCGCACGCAGCGCGTTCCCGGCAATCCTTTGCCCGAGCCGTAGCCTCGTGCGGTGACGTCGAGCATGATCGTGTAGCCGAAGATCGCATCGAGAGCTTGCTCCTTGGGCAGGTGGCGCGCCTGTCTGCCGATGACCACGCAGAGTTCCAGCTCGGGGAAAATCGTCTCTGCATCCTTCGGTATGATGATATTTTCTTCGGGGCCCGTAACCGCTGACGGCGGTTTTAAAAAAATCCTTTCGAGCAGTTCTTCCGGCGTAGCCGTGGCCGCGGTTCCCCTTCCTCGGGCGTCGCCGAGTCCTTCGCTGCCTCTCTTGTAATTGGTGGCGGCGGCCCAGATTTTGGACGGTTTTTCCACCGGCGGCTTCAGTAGCTTGGCATCGAGCTTTTTGCGGTTCTCGTTACGAGCCGCATGGTCCACTTGTCCTTTGATCTCATCGTACTGGGCGATTAAGTCCAACATTGAAAAATTCTTCGGCAAAATGCCTTGCCGAGCCAAAATTTCACCGACGGGAACGAGCGATTCGTCCTTGACGACGGCGAGCTCGTTCGGTTTGAGGGACGCTAATTTCATGGGCTAGCTCCTTTCACTATGGTCCATATATGCCTAGAGCGGCTTTGACAAGCAGCTATCGTGGCACCATCTTTAAGTGCTCTCCGGGCGGCACTTTTCCGCGATGGAATTGATACCCTGGTTTCTCTGTGGCATAGAAAAGTTGTGCCTTCTTCATGGCTGCAGCTCTCTCTGCGCATCGATCCGGCGGCGTTCGATGCGGTGTCTAATTTTCTGATCGAACGGGGATCGCCCGGCGTGGTTATCAAAAAGAACGAGGTCCAGGCTTATTTTGTCCATTCGCCCGAAGACGTTTCGATCCGGAGAGATGTTCAACGTTTTCTCCGGGGGATCAATAAACTTTATCCTCACCTCCACGAGAGCCGTTTGCTGTGGAAGATCCTGAAGGATCGGAATTGGAACAATTCCTGGCACAGATTCTTTACTCCGCGAAAAGTCGGCAGAGCGTTTTGGGTGACACCGCCGTGGAAGAAATCGCCCCGGTTCCAACGCCGACAGGTGATCACCATTGAACCCGGCATGGCATTCGGAACCGGGACTCATGCGACTACACGCGGCTGCATGGAGTTCATCGAAACGGTTGCCCGTTCATTGAACCGTACGACATTCACCGCGCTCGACATCGGTACGGGCTCCGGGATTTTGGCGATCGCATTGGCGAAGTTGGGGGCGAGAAAAGTGTGGGCGGTGGACAACGATCCTGTAGCGTTGAAAGTCGCCCGAGAAAACCTTCGTTGCAATGGGGTTGAAGAAAAAGTTCAGCTGTCTGGAACGGCGCTCCGCCGGATCCGAAAATCGTTCCCCGTCGTCGTCGCAAATTTGACGGCAGAAGCCATCGTGGATCTGGCTGACGCGTTACAAAAAAAGGTGGCGCCCGCGGGGTTCCTCATTCTGTCGGGGATCTTGAATCCAAAGGCAAAAGAGGTCATCGGTTCCTTTTCTCCGGATGATTTCAGGGTGCTCAGACGCAGGCAGGAAAAAGAGTGGGCGACGCTCTTGCTGCAGCGGAAATAAGCTGGCATGGCGCGATTCTTCGTCTCGAGAAAGAACGTCCAAGACAAGCGCGCGACTATCGTCGGTGAAGAGCTCGATCATCTGCGGAGAGTGCTGCGGCTTGGCCCGGGCGATCACGTGACCCTCTTCGATGATGCGGGATGGGAGCATGAAACCGTCATCCGGTTTACTGGCCCTGATCACGGCGATCTGGAAATACTGCGCAGCTACCAAACGGAGCGGGAATCCCCACTCTATCTGACCCTGGCGCTCGGATTGACCAAAGGGGGGAAAATGGACTTCGTCGTCGAAAAGGCGACCGAACTGGGAGTGCAAGCCATCGCGCCGTTTTTCTCCACGTACACGGTGCCCAAACTCGACCAAGAAAAAATCGCCAAGCGCACCACACGGTGGCGAAAGATCGCCCTCAGCGCAACTAAACAGTGCGGCCGTACTCGCGTCCCCGAGGTCAGCGCGGTCTGCGATTTCCGGGAACTGCTGAGCGGGCCTTGGACCGGCGCGCTGAAGCTTTTATGCTGGGAAGGAGAAGCGCTACAGACGCTCAATCAGGCGCGCGCGGCGGCTGGCGACGTGCGATCGGTTCTTCTCGCCATCGGACCCGAAGGCGGATTTAGTGGCGAAGAAGCGAAGCTAGCTCAACAGCACGGATTTTGGTCGGTGCAGTTGGGTCGCCGGATTCTCCGGGCCGAAACCGCGGCAGTAACGGCGATTTCACTCGTGCAATTCTTATGGGGAGACCTGGGCTAGGTCTGCTTGCCTCGGTCACCGGCTTTCTTTAGCATAGGTTGAAGGGAATTCTCTCTTGGACGAACTCATACGCTGCCCAAACTGTGATACCTCGATTCTCTCTACCGAGGCGTGGTGTCCACACTGCGGTGCGAAACAACTCCATCGAAGAGTGATGTTCGGCAGCAAACGTGAGGAATTCGCGCTGACCCCGGACGAGGAGCCGTTCGAGCCTGGAGATTCCGCAGAGGCGGAGGACTGGCAGTTCCCGCGCGAACGTCGGGCCGAACCTGCCCAGCGGCCCGCAGAAGCTGCGAGCAGCTCGATCACGGAAATACGATGGGGTGGATTCTTTCGACGTGCCTTGGCGTTTTTGGTGGACGTAGCGATGATCGTTTTGCTGGTATCTATTATGGGCTCGCTTTCCTATATCGGTTACAAAGTCGGATTGTCCGCTTATGGACGCTCCATCAACTTGCAAAACTCGACACCGCTTTTCGTCTTTCTCACGTTCGCTTGGGTCGGTTTGGCGACCGTCTATTTTGTCGTGTTTCATGGCATGGAAGGGAAGACGATTGGTAAGTGGCTGCTCGGGTTGCGCGTTGTTGGAGCGGAGCGACGAGGGATCACCTATAGGCAAGCCTTTTTGCGCTCGCTCGGGACTGTCGTGTCGGTCGCGCCTTTGGGATTGGGTTTCCTGTGGATTATTTGGAGCCGAGAAAAAAGAGGTTGGCACGATTTCTTGGCCCGGACATGGGTCATTCGTGATTGAAGACTGAGACACGAGGCTTTCTCTATGCAAGTTCTGAAAATCGGGGTGGTCATGGATCCAGTCGATAAGATCAATATCGACAAGGACACGACCTTCGTGCTGATGCTAGAAGCACAGCAGCGCGGCCATGAAGTCTACTACATGGAACTGGATGACTTGTTCATTCGTGGCGGCGCGCCTTATGGCGATTTCCGCCGCCTCCACGTCGCCCGCGCCATGCCCCACTACAAGTTGGGCGAGTTAAGCACGGGCGCGCTAGAGGACTTCGACGCCATCCTCATGCGCAAAGATCCACCCTTCGATATGAAGTTTTTTTTCGCCACCCATCTGCTCAGCTTGGTGAACGAGCAAAAGTGCTTCGTCATGAATCATCCCAAAGGCCTGCGCGAGGCGAACGAGAAACTCTACGCATTGCGTTTTCCCGAGCAGATTCCGCAGACGCTCGTCAGCAGCGACATGGAACGGTTGAAGGAATTCATGCGGGAGCTAGGGGGAGAGATGATCATCAAGCCGCTGGACGGTTCCGGCGGCAGCGGCGTTTTTTACATCAATCAGCAAGACCGGAACACCAACGCCATCTTGGAGGCGGCGACCGAAAACGGGCGGAAGTTTGTCATGGGACAGCGCTATCTACCGGAGATCCGCGATGGCGATAAACGGATCATCGTTCTCAACGGCGACCTTCTCGGTGCGGTGCTCCGGGTTCCGCTGGAGACCGAGAACCGCGGAAACATTCATGTCGGCGCAAAGTGCGTGCAGACGGATTTAACGGCGAGAGATTTAGAGATTTGCCAGGCTCTCGCACCGCTGCTCATCGGCGACGGCCTTTATTTTGTCGGCTTGGATGTGATTGGGGGATTTCTAACCGAGGTAAACGTCACCAGTCCGACGGGAATTCAAGAGATCAACGCTCTGAACGGCGTTCATCTCGAAAGTCGGGTGATCGACTTCATCGAACGGGAGGCCGAAAAAAGACGGGAAAGCTAGGAGAATCTTGACTCGCCTCTGCTTTTAAGCAATATTTCAAATTCCATTTCATTTTAATCTTCCGGCCAGGTAGCTCAGTCGGTAGAGCAGAGGACTGAAAATCCTCGTGTCGGCAGTTCGATTCTGTCCCTGGCCACACCCACTCCCTTTGGGATTCAACCAGTTAGATCCTCTGCGGTCTCGGTTGAGTTCCATTTTTAGCTTCTACTTTGCTAAGACTCTGCCAGTTTTCGATTCCTGATCGAGTGATGTGTGAGTTGCTCCTTGTCCGTAATCAACCCGGCGAGGATGCCCTCTCGAATGGACTGTTCGTCGGGAGTCAATGCGCCGTTAGCTCGCCTCTGGGTGATGCCGGCCAAACCATGCTTGAAAGCATTCTGGTTTGCTGGTGGACCTGATTTCCCGCGTATCCCGAGCATAGAATAGCGAATGGAGCGGATCTTTCCTGTGAATTGAGCCAGCTATTCGTTCTTTCAGTCGTGGATGGATTCGATTTGTTGCGGTTTATCTACTGGCAAAGTAGTGGCAAAAGCTAAAAAATTCTATTGTATTTCGCCGTTAGAGATGCTACGAGAATCTTGAATTTTCGTGTCGTCCGGGTTCATTTCGCGCTACCCTCTCGCTTGTATGGTTAAATACGGCCGTTTCGCCCGCACGATCAATCACGATATCAAGGAGGAGAAAATGTCCGCAGGCAGATTCATCACGGGGTTGGCATTCACGCTGTTCGCTCTGGGCGCCGCGGCGCAGGACCGCCCGCCATACGGCCAGGAGATCGGCCTCGACCTCGCCAAGAAGATCGCGGCCGGTGCGGCCGCGGAGTCGAACAAGAACGGCTGGCGCATGGCGATCGCGGTCGTGGACAACCACGGCTTCCTCGTCTACTACGAGCGCATGGACGACACGCAGACCGCGAGCGTCCACGTCGCGCTCGACAAGGCCAAGGCGGCCGCGATGTACCGCCGCCGACCAAGGCGTTCGAGGACGGCATCGCCAAGGGGCGCGTCGCGCTCCTCGGCCTGAGCGGAGCGACGCCGATCGAGGGCGGGCTGCCGATCATGTCCGGCGGCAAGGTCATCGGCGCAATCGGCGTGAGCGGCGCGAACTCGGATCAGGACGCGCAGGCCGCGGCGGCGGGCCTGAAGGCCGCCGGCCTGTAACGACGAGGCTGCGGCCGAATCAAAACGGCGCCTCTAGGGCGCCGTTTTGATTCGGCCCTGCGTCACTCGACGCGCAAATGCCGCTCGCGGATCACCTTGCCCACTTGTCCAGCTCCTGCTTCAGGTGCGCTGCGAACTCCCGGGCGAGGTCGCAGCCGCAGGCGCCGCCGAAGCGACACAGCAACGAAAGCCGCAAGCGCGGCGCGTATCAAAATCCCCGTCGTTCCCACTTCAATTGCTCGCGAGATACGCGCGCGCCTTCGCGACCTCCGGACGCGGCTCGCCCTTGTCAGCCATAGATGGATTCGAATTTTTGCCGGTTATTCTCTGGCAAAGTAATGGCAAAGCTAAAAAATTCGCTTGTGTTCTCTGGGAGTTATAGATGCTACGAGAATGTTGAATCCTTGTGTCGCTGCATTCGATTTCGGTTACCCGCGGCCCCCAATGCAGGTGCGAAGAAGGAGGTTTATATGGTGAAGGTACAAATGTCTCGTTCTGACGCAGTAACGCGAGGAACATGCAAAGCTTAGCTAGCTAACGCGGGTCTAATCGTCGCCGAGGGAGAGCGGGTAGTGACTCGCAGTAATGACAGGTTTGAGTAGCAAAGGAGAAAGCAGTAAGCACACGCAAACTACGAACTCCTATAGCGAGCGCAGCAGAAATTAGAGGTGCGACGGTTTGGCGAAACACAGCCGGGTCTTGAAGCAGGCTTCGGGGGAGACTTCTAATAAAAAATTTGGTATGGAGACAGAGTGGCTCGCGCGCATTCTAACGGGGAACGATATCTGCTTGACTGCAGGTCGTTAATTGACCACACCCTAGATCATTACCTTAAAAACAACCATCAAGTCACGTCGCTCCTTCATCAAGCCATGTGCTATAGCGTCTTGGATGGAGGCAAAAGGTTTCGTCCCATTTTGACCCTGGCTGTCGGCAAATTGTTCGGGGCCAAACGGCGGGTCTTGTTGCCGTTTGCGTGCGCCATTGAGTTGATTCATTGCTATTCGCTGATCCACGACGATCTCCCGGCCCTAGATAATGACGACTTGCGCCGGGGAAAACTTTCGTGTCACAAGCGATTCGGCGAAGCGATAGCGCTTTTGGCGGGAGATGCGTTGCTCACCGAGGCGTTCTTTATCATGTCGGACCCCAGGGTGGCGCGGCTTTTGGGCGTTCCGCTGATTTCAAAGCTGATTCGGGAGGTATCGGACGCGGCCGGTATTAGAGGAATGATCGGCGGACAAAGCACTGAAATCGAATTAGTCAAGCACAAGGTGACACCGGCTGTTCTGGAAAGTCTCGACCGCTTGAAAGCCGGCGCGTTGATCATGACCGCCGCCCGTGTCGGCGCGATCATCGGCGGGGCGGCGCGCAAAGATTTCGACAGGATTACGCGATATGCACAAGCTTTGGGTTTAGCGTTCCAGATCACGGACGACATTTTGGATGGGCATGAAGTTTCGAGCGACAAACGCAATCCGAAAGGCTTAACAAACTACCTGTCCGTAGCCGGGCCGGCGAGGGCTGGTGAAAGGGTTAAAGATCTGTTGCACGACTGTTTGAGAGAAATGCAGCCTTACGGCCGCAAGGCCGAACCCTTGCGGGAGATGGCACGGTACGTCGCTCTAAGAACAGCGGCCGATACCGACGAGCATGGGAAAGGTTTCAGACCGGTCAGTAGCCCTGATAACTCGCAGCGGCTGAAAGCGGTTTCGCATACACGTAATCCGTGAAGGGATACATCATGCGTTCTTTTAGCGACGGCCGTGCCAGGTCCGAACCCGTCACGCCTCCGGACTCGGATGCTGTCGATCTCGCGCCGCGAAAATTACTGCTCAGCGACGATGATTTTCAATCTGCGATGTTGGAAGGAGTTTCCCGGACATTTGCTTTGACGATTCCGCAGCTTCCGTCAGGACTCTCTCGCGTCGTGTCCAATGCCTATCTCCTTTGCCGCATCGTCGACACGATCGAGGACGAGCCGAGCCTCAGCGGCGCGCGTAAGGACTATTTTTGCCGGCAGTTTTTACGGACCTTGGACAGCGCGCGCCACGCCGAGCATTTTTCCTACCAACTTTGCGCATCGCTCTCGAGTGGAACCCCGCCCGCCGAACACGAGTTGATCCGGAACGTTCCCCGTGTAATTCGAATCACCCGGAGCTTCTCGGAGCCGCAGCGTGAAGCGCTGCAGCGGTGTGTCGACACTATGGCCAAAGGCATGGCGGAATTCCAGCTGCGCGGCGAGAAACATGGCCTACAAAGCTTGGAGGACCTGGACCAATACTGTTATTTTGTCGCGGGGGTCGTGGGGCAAATGCTGACGCGCGTGTTTTGTCTCCACTCCCCGGAAATCGCTAAAAATCACGACCCCTTGATGGCCCTGGCAGTTTCCTTTGGCCAGGGCCTGCAAATGACGAACATTCTTAAGGACGTGTGGGAAGATTATCAGCTGGGCGCCTGCTGGTTGCCGCGGAAAATCTTTGCCGACGAAGGTTTTGACCTAACCGACTTGCCGGCGACGCGGAACCGTCAGGGGTTCGAACGCGGCATTCGCCGCCTGATCGGAATTTCGCAGGTACATTTGAGAGACGCCGTATCTTATTCTTTACTCATCCCTAAACACGAGACCGGGATCCGTAATTTCTGCCTCTGGGCAATCGGGCTGGCCGTGTTAACGCTGCGCAAGATCAACAACCATCTCGACTACACCGACGGCAGTCAGGTTAAAATATCAAGGTTCAGCGTTAAAGGGACTATCCTGGCTACTCGATTGACGCTGCAAAACAACGCCCTCCTCAAGCTTCTTTTTTCTATCGCTGCATGGCGATTGCCTCCATCACCTGCCCCAACCCGATGGTCTCCGGCAGGAACAAGCGACGGCAGAGCCAACAGAGCACTTTGAGATCCCTGGTGGAGAGCGGCGCCATTCTCAACCCCGATCACGGGAAAATCAGAGAAACAACGATCGCGAATCTAACCGGTCCGCACCGGTTCGAACTGGAGAGGGCAATCCAGAATGCCGCGGACTCGCTGCTCGGCTTGCAGCGACCGGACGGGGATTGGTGTTTTGAGCTGGAGGCCGATTGTACCATCCCCGCCGAGTATATCTTGATGATGCACTATATGGGCGAGTCCGACGAAAAGCTCGAGAGGAAACTGGTCTCCTACCTCCGCGCCCGCCAGGGACGGGACGGTGGTTGGCCCCTTTTCTACGGCGGCCGCTCCGAGGTCAGTTGTTCCGTAAAAGCCTACTATGCGCTGAAGCTTGCTGGCGACGATCCCGAGCTGCCCCATATGGCCAGAGCCCGAGAGACCATCCTGCGCCTTGGCGGAGCATCTCGGGCCAATGTGTTCACTCGAATCACGCTGGCGGTTTTCGCGCAGATTCCCTGGCGTGCGGTACCGTTTCTGCCGGTGGAAGCTATGTTGCTGCCACGCTGGTTTCCTTTTCACCCCTTCAAGGTTTCTTATTGGTCACGAACCGTGATGGTCCCCCTATTCGTCCTCTACACCTTCAAGGCGCGCGCTCGAAATCCCAAACAGGTCTCGATCCGGGAACTCTTTATCACCGACCCATGGCATGAGACGCACTATTTTCCAACGCGTTCGGTTTTAAATCGTGCGCTTCTCATGTTGGATCGTCTGGGACTAAAGCTCTGCCCCTGGATTCCGCAACGATTGCGCTGGCGCGCGATAAAAAAGGCGGAAGCCTGGATTTTGCAACGGCTTAACGGCGAGGGTGGCTTGGGCGCCATCTTTCCAGCCATGGTCAATGCCTATGAGGCGTTGGATCTTCTCGGCTATCCGGCCAACCATCCGCTGCGTGTGCAGGAGCGTCGGGCGATCGAAAATCTCCTGGTGGTCGATGAACAAAGCGCGTACTGCCAGCCGTGCGTATCGCCCGTCTGGGATACTGCGTGGGCTTGTATCGCGCTCCAGCAGGTCGGCGGCGAGCGGAGCCAAGCCGTTGTTCGAAAAGCGTTCCATTGGCTGGCTGAGAGACAATTACTGGACGATCCCCAAGACTGGCGCTTCAACCGGCCTCGGGTCAGGGGTGGCGGTTGGCCCTTTCAGTTCAAAAATTCTCATTATCCCGATCTGGACGACACGGCGGCGGTCGCCTATGCGATGCACAAAAGCGGGGAGGGGACTTTTACCCACGCGGTTGAACGCGCAGCCGAATGGATCTGCGGCATGCAGTCCAGGAACGGGGGCTTCGCCTCGTTTGATGCCGACAACGATCACACCTACCTCAACGAAATTCCCTTCGCGGATCACGGCGCCCTGCTCGATCCCCCCACCGAGGACGTCAGCGGACGCTGTGTGATGTTCCTTGCGCAGCTCGCGCCGAAATATAAATCCGTTGAAAAAAATTGTCTCGACTATCTCTTCCGTTCTCAGGAGCCGGACGGCTCATGGTTTGGGAGATGGGGCACGAACTACATTTACGGCACCTGGTCTGTCCTTATGGGATTGGAAGAAGCGGGCATAGGTAGAGAACACGAACCGGTGCGGCGCGCGGCCGCTTGGCTTAAAAACGTCCAGCGCGCCGACGGTGGATGGGGCGAAGGATGCGACACTTATTTTGACCCGTCGAAACGGGGCCAAGGCGAGCGCAGCACCTCTTTCCACACCGCATGGGCTGTGCTGGGCTTGATGAGCGCCGGCGAGGTTCACTCCCACTCTGTCCGTCGCGGGGTCGAGTTTCTCCTCAGGACACAAAAACTGGACGGTTTTTGGAGCGATCCCGATTTTAATGCGCCGGGTTTTCCGCGCGTCTTTTATTTGAAATATCACGGTTACGACAAATATTTCCCTTTGCTGGCTCTAGCGCGCTATCGCAACTTGGCGGCGGAAAGATAATGCTCGGCATTGTTGTCTCGCTTCCCTGGGAACTAAAAAGCCTAACCCGTCAAGCGATCCCGGCGGGAACGTGGAAAGCAATCACGGAAGACACATTGGTCGCCCTGTCCGGGATCGGAGCAGAGCGCGCCTACGCCGCCGGCTCGGTTTTGATTTCGCAGGGAGCAACGGCCCTGCTTAGCTGGGGTTATGCGGCGGCGCTTGACGATCGTTTAAAAGCGGGATGCCTGCTACTTCCCGAGCGCATTGTGAGTGCGAACGGCGCAATTCATCCAGTAAGCGCTGAATGGCATCGACGTCTATATCAAGCGTTGGAAACCAAACATCCCGTTCGGACAGATGCTCTGGTTGAAAGCGACGCTATCGTCAAAACTCCAGCCGAAAAGCGGGCCCTGGCGGAAAGGACCCAAGCGGCAGCGACCGACATGGAGAGCGCGGCTCATGCCAGGGTTGCCCAAGAACACCGGCTCCCTTTTCTAGCACTCCGGGCCATTATCGACACCGCATCGACCGATATTCCTGCAAACGTTCTAAAGGCACTCGATTCGCAAGGCCGTATCAACATCTGGAAACTCTTCATCAGCGTCTATCTCACGCCGGCGGATTGGATCAAAATTGTCCTTCTCGGTATCCAGTAAAGTGCCCACGCCCATGATCGGTTGTAGAACCGAAGGATCGGAACGTAGGTGAGGAACATGATCGTTAGCGAGCCCAGGGAAAGATCGCGCATGACGATATTTGAAGAAGCGACCATCACGGCGGGAATCCCGTAGACGAGCAACATGGCCAGAGTGCATAGAACCAACAGCCCCACCGAGTAACGGAGCTGGGTAAAAGCCGCGCGCGCGACCATGTCCCAGATTTCTTTCAGGCGGCGATAGCCCCGGACGCTCTTCACCGAGTGTGTCAACCCCAACCAGATTTTAAACCCCTGTGACTTGACTCGCTCGGCTAAGGCACAATCGTCGATGACTGCGGTTTTGATCGCCGCGAAGCCGCCGATTCGCTCCAGCAGCCGGCTCTCCGTGAGAATGCATCCGCCTGCAGCCGCCGCCATCTTCGCGCGCGGCGAGTTCACCGCCTGAAATGGATAAAGGATCTTGAAGAAGTAAACGAAGGCGGGCATCAGTAATTTCTCCCAGATCGATGACATGGCAGGCACAGCGGTTAGAGAGCTGAACGGGATACCTTCGTGACGCATCTTGTTTTTCAGGGCTGTGACAATGCCTGGTGTCAACTTAATGTCCGCATCCAAAAACAGCGTGTAGCGCGTCGTGACCTGCTGACGGCCCTGTTCGAGGGCCCAGAGCTTGCCGCTCCAGCCGGCAGGAAGCGGTGCGCCGTCGACGATGCGAAGATTCGCATACGCGAGCGCACGAGCCTTTGCCACGGTCGCATCATCCGACCTATCATCGATTAAAATAATCTTGAGGCCCGTTCCCTGCGCGATAACCGATTGCAAGGCGTGCTGAATAACTTCGGCTTCATTGCGAGCTGGGATCACCACCGTGATTTCGTCATGGGATTCCTCGCGATCGGGTTCATCAATAACATCTAGTACTTCGCGATTGCGCCAGGGGCCCCACGGCGATAAGGCAAAGCCGACCCACGACAGGGCTGCGACTGTTACGAGGAACATCAAGAGCGCTTCCATCACATCGCCTCCCAGGGAACTATCCAAATCACGGTCCTCGATCCTATGCAATCTAAACTTTCACGTTGACGGACGGGTTTGTAATAAGTAACGTTGTTCGAAAGGCCTCGCTTCGTATGTGTTATCGTCATGTACGATGGCCAAATTGACAACCGGGGTTTGTCGTGTGCGTCGCGGAACACAGGAGCGTTTTTACGAACTTTCATACCAAGCCACTTACCGCAGGTGCGGACGTAGCGGCGAGCGAGAGCAGCGAGGCAGATCCGTTTGTCGTCGATAGCGCGCGGCTGCTGTTTACCTTCTTTTCCGTCGTCGTCATCGATGTAATGGTCATCTCTTTGATGACCCATCGGCTCCGCTTCTGGTTCCCGCAATGGCTCGACCCGCAGTGGGCGACTCGCCGCGACCCGTGGGTCGTCTATTCGCAGTCCTATTTCGCCGGCATCTTCATGATTCCGATCCTCTGCCGCCTCGTTGATCACCACTTCCTCGCGACCGCGGGAGCTGCGTGGCGCGCGGCCTTCTGGTCGCTGTGCCTTATCGTGTTCGCTTTCGTGCTCTGGTGGAAGGGCTCGCTCATGCTGGAGTACCAGAAGCACTATGAAGCATTGGGCTGGGCCACCCTAACGGGGGTGATATGGACGATTACCCGTCAGACTGGAATCCTGCCCGAATGCGTTCGCGGCCTGACACGCCGCCAAATGCTCAGAGGCCTACTCTTTGGGGTCTCGCTCTTCTTTCTCGTCATGAGCATCATGGATCCGGTGGTTCAGCTCGGTGTTCAGCATTTGCTGTGGTCCGCGGGTCTTAGCATCGGGGCTTTCGTGTCGGGCTGGGCGCCGGTTCGCTGTCAGCACGTGCCAGACCCCGCGCTACGTGGAGACGATTGGGTACTCGTAGAGCCGCGCCTCGCGGGTGTCTGCGGCAGCGACGTCATGCAGGTCTTCATCAAAGCTGACTTCGATAACCCCTTATCCGCAGTCGTGTCGGCGCCCCACGTCATGGGCCACGAGGTGGTCGGCACGGTGATCGAAACCGGCGTTGCGGTTAGGCGTGTGAGGAAGGGCGACCGGGTCGCCGTTTCACCACTGCTCTGCTGCGCGCCGCGAGGACTTCCGGCCTGTGAAGCCTGCCAGCATGGGGACTATCCGCTTTGCCGCCGCTTCTTCGATGGCAGGTTTGCCAAGGGAACGCACCTGGGTACCTGCAGCGACGTCGGTGGCGGTTTTGCCGAGGCGATGTCACTTCATGAATCGATGCTCTTTCCGATTCCGCAGTCCGTGGCGTTCGATGCGGCCGTCCTCGCGGATCCCTTCGCGGTCTCTCTCCACGCCGTTCTCCGAGCTCCACCGGAGCCAGGTGAGACGGCTGTGGTTTATGGATCCGGCTCGCTTGGCCTGATGGCCATTCTCCTGCTTCGGTCGTTGTTCCCGAAGACTCGCCTTCTGGTCATTGCCCGCCATCCCAGAGTGAAATCCCTTGTCCACAGGCTCGGCGCGGACGCACTGTTTACGTCTCAGGGTCGGGAGCTCGTCCGCGAGATAGGCGAGTTCCTGAAGGTGCCGTTGCGGACACCCCTGTTCGGATCGCCCTGGTTACAGTCAGGAGTCCACCGCATCTACGACACCGTCGGCTCAAGCGAGACCTTGGAGGTCGGCGTGCGCATCGCGAACCCGCGGGCCACTATCGTCATTGTCGGCGTGGCGCCGCCGCGGCGATTCGAATGGACTCCTCTTTACTTCAAGGAGCTCGCGCTGCTCGGTTCGAATGCGTATGGCCTAGAGACGGTCGAGGGAAAGCGCGCCAACTGCATCGAGATTTATCTGGATCTTCTCGCTCGCAATCGGCTCGATGTGGAAGGCCTGATCACGCATCGCTACCCGCTCGAGTGCTACGCGGACGCGTTCGTCGCAGCCCTTAACAAACGGCAGTCCCAGGCGATCAAGGTGATCTTCGATCCCAGGCTAAAGACGCCCGAGATCTCAGCGGCAACGCATGGCTTGAACCGGAAATTGTGAAGCGGCCGGGGGAGAGTCATTTGTTCGCGATGCCGACTTCACGGGACTTGGGACACTGCGCCGCCAGGGTTTTCCAGCCAGCGGATCACGGTGATCACCAAAGCCACCGTGGTGATATCGAGGTGCCGGTCCATTAAGAAATGGTCGCTGCCGAGCTCGGCCAGAGTTACGCCGCCGGGAAAGATCGTATCGGCCAACAGTACCATTCCATCATTGGGTCCGTACTTCCGCATGGGAAAAAAGCCCCTGCCGGCTCGAAAGGAAACGCTGCCGCTGAGAGGAATGCCGAGGAAGTTCACCACGAATACATGTTCAGGGACGTGAAAGGATTCGAATCGTTGCCGGCTGGGCGCGGTGGCCATGCTTGCGGCGCCGGCCGGGTCGACCTTGCCCACGATAAATTCCAGCTCC
>WNGI01004827.1_pt1 | contig 25013 bp, 22 predicted proteins | sample 5400621 | NCBI WGS metagenome assembly WNGI01 (sample SAMN13153374, study PRJNA577476) | soil metagenome | isolation source: 20 cm soil or saprolite under Garry oak tree replicate 1 | place: USA:California | collected 2016-06-15 | reverse complement strand
GGCACGGGGAGTTGGACCGACGGCCCGCGACGCAACTTCACCGGCGGGCGTGGCTACGGGTCCGCGGTCATGTATGCGCCCGGGAAGATCCTGTACGTGGGCGGCGGCGATCCTCCGACGAACACGGCGGAGATCATCGACCTCAATCAACCGAATCCGGTGTGGACGTACACGGGGTCGATGGCATTCGCCCGGCGCCAGATGAACGCCACCCTGCTTCCGACTGGCGACGTCCTGGTCACCGGCGGCACCAGCGGCGGCGGCTTCAACAACCCCGTCGGCGCCGTGCACGCGTCGGAGCTATGGAGCCCCGTGACCGGCAGATGGACCACGCTCGCGAGCAACGCGGTCACGCGCATCTACCATTCGACGACGTTGTTGCTGCCGGACGGACGCGTGCTGCACACCGGCAGCGGCGATGGTGGCCAGGGCGCGGACGAGCGGAACTACGAGCTCTACTCGCCCCCGTATCTGTTCCAGGGTCCGCGCCCCGCGATCACGGGCGTGACACCCAGCAGCGTCGGCTATGGGCAGATCGTGTTCGTGGGCACGCCCGATGGCGGCAGCATCGCGAGAGTGACGTTCATCCGGCTGGGTTCGGTGACGCATGCCTTCGACATCGGTCAGCGTATGGTGCCACTGAGCTTCCAGCAGGTGAGCGGCGGCCTCTCGGTTGCCATTCCCGGGAGCCGGACCTCCGCCCCCCCGGGTCCCTACATGCTCTTCCTGGTGAGCGGAAACAGCGTGCCTTCCGAAGCGCGGATCATGCTCCTGCAGTGACGGGTTGGGACTTGGGGCTCGGAGGGACGAGGCCCTAGCCCCTAATGCCTATTCCCCATCTTCCGTTTCACCGAGAGGATGTCGGCGCAGCTCCTCCCCGATCTTCGGATGCTCCCGCCAAAGGAAATAGCCCATCGCCAGCGCCGCGAGCGCGTTGCCGATAGCCACGTTCCACCAGGCGAGATACCCCAGGATCGGCTTGGCGAGCAGCGCGACGAGGATGTAAAACCCCACCTCGAAGAAGCAGAAGCCGACAATCACCAGGAACAGAGTGGAGGGCGCATATTCAACTTCGGCGGCCAGCGCAGCGGCGATGCAGCCAACGATGACGAACGCGCTCACGTGAATCATCGTGTAGCCGAAGATCCGCCCCGGCTCGATCACAATCAGCGGCGCCAATGCATCCGGCGATGAAGCCCTCGCGCAGAATGCGGTTGAGATCCATTGCGGTCAATATATCGTCGGGGCAAGGTCGTGCTAGATTAGGGCCCCATGACACGGCGTCCGGTGTTCTACGGCCTCTGCCTGCTCGTCGGCGTGTTGTTGTTCGGTGGCGCCGGTATCTTGCACCCGCTTCTCACCGGTGATGGCGCCGCGCAGCTCGCGACGGTGGCGCACACGCTTCATTGGCGCGCGATTCACTGGGCCCTGCTGTTCGGGCTCGCGTTCATGTACGCCGGAGTGATCGGCGTGTCGCTGCGGCACAACGACACCCCGGGAGCGACGCCCGCGCGCGCGGCGGCCCGCATGGGAGCTTTCGCCTTCGCCGTCTGGTCGCTCAACATCCTCTTCATGGTCGGGGCGGGGTATCAGCTCGCGCGCGCGTACACGGCGTCCGATACCGGGTTGACCGGCACGCACGCGGTGTTCGTCTTCGACATGCTGCATCCGATGGGGCTCGCGGCGGAACGGCTCGCCACGTTCATGCTGGGACTCGTGGCGTACATGTTCGGTTGGGCGATTCGCAACGGCCGGGTGTGGCCTTTATGGCTAGCCTGGATGGCGTGGGTGGTCGCCGTGGTGAACGGGGCCGTAGGCCTGGTCTTCAGCGAGTTCCTGCCCTACATGTATTACGCCCAGGCGTTGTTCGTCATCTGGCTGACGGCGACCGCCGTGGTGATGCTGACGGAGCGTCGCCAGCCCACGTAGCGGCGCCGCATGCTGCGCCCCTCCTACTGTCGCCGTAACCGCACGACCCGCGGTTGCCAGCCCTCCCCTGTCCGTGACAGCACCGTGAGCATCAGGATCTCACCGGTCCTGGTGGATGCCACCGCTCGGTGAAGCTCCGCCCGTGTGCGGGTGGCCTGGCCGTTGACGCGGAGGATGATATCGGGGCCTCCGGTACTGGCATCGGCGAGTCGTTCGTAAGCGGGACCATCCGGAGAGACCTGCGTGACCACGAGGCCGCCGCCGCTGCGGATCACCGAGCTGAGTTGGGCATCACGCGCGTCCTCTTGCGAGAGCGGTTCCACCGAGATGCCAAGCGCCTGCTCGGACGGGGCCGAATCCCGGCTCGGACGCTCGTCAGCGGCGTCGGCCGTTTCGGATGCGCCGCCAGGTGCCGCAGTCAGCGTGACCGGAATCGTCTTCCGAGCGCCGCCCTTCCTCGCCACTGTAACCTGAACGGTCTCGCCGGGCTTCTTGAATCCAACACGCTGTTGCAGCTGCGCGACCGATTCGACCGGCTGACCGTCGATCGCGATGATGACGTCGCCTTCCTGAAGGCCGGCGAGCTTGGCAGGAGCATTGTCGGTTGTGAATCCCTGCACGACCGCCCCTTTGATGTCAGACAGCTTGACATCCTCCGCGTCCTCTTGCCGCACCGGCAGTACTGAAACGCCTATGACGGATCGCTCGACATGGCCGGTCGCGATCAGCTGCGTCATCACGGTCTTGGCGATGTTGATCGGGATCGCAAACCCGTAGCCGGAATAGTACCCGGTCTCGCTGGCGATGGCCGCATTGATGCCGATGACCTCGCCGCGCACGTTGACCAACGGTCCTCCCGAATTGCCGGGATTGATGGCGGCGTCTGTCTGAATGAAGTCTTGAATCGCAAGCCCGCCTGCATTCAGCCCCTGCAACCCGCGGCCCTTGGCACTCACGATTCCCGCCGTCACCGTGAACGTGAAGGCTTCACCGAGCGGATTACCGATCGCCAATACCCAGTTGCCGATCTTGGTGGAGTCGGCGTCGCCGAGCCGCACCGTAGGCAGCCCGCTTGTCTGGATCCTGATGACTGCGATGTCCGTGTTCGGATCCGTGCCGATTGTCGTGGCGATGAACTCACGATTGTCGTACAGCCGAACCGTCACCCGGTCGGCCCCCTGCACGACGTGGTTGTTGGTGAGGATGTAGCCGTCCTGCGAGACGATGAAACCCGATCCGGAGCCCTGCTCGACCTGCGGGCGCTGCGGGAAGAAGTTCTCAAAGCCAGGCGGCACCCGCCGATTCGACATCCGTTCACGGCGCTCCGACTTGATAAACACGACCGCCGGCTTCACATGATCGGCGACGTTGGCGAATGCATCGCCCAGGTCTACGGCGGCCTTCGCCATCGGAATCGGCCGGCTCGTATCCTGCAACACCGAGCGCACGGCCGCTTCCCCGCGCGACGGCAGCCGGAAGGCCGAGGCGAATGCCAGGCCCAGCGCAAACGCCAGGCTCACCAGCGTGCCGAATTTCAACCAGTCCCGCGTCTTCACCGACATCAGCGCCCCCTTTAAGACTTCTTCTTGTCTTCGTCCATGATCTCGTAATCAGCATCGACAACCTTGTCCTTGCCACCATCCCCTGCGCCGCCGGGCTGACCCGCACCACTCTCTGACGTGCTCCCCCCGGCGCCTTCCGCGCCGGTGGCGCCGCGCGTCGCGGCGTACAGCGAAGCCCCCGCCGCGGAATATGCCTGCTGCAGCTCCTCGAGCGCTTTGCTGATCTCATCAGCGTTTCCGCTCCGGAGCGCCTGCTGCGCCTGCTGGATCGCGGCATCGAGCCGGGCCTTGAGGCCGGCCTCCAGCTTATCGACCCACTCTTTGGACTCTTTCGTCACCTGGTAGACCATGTTATCGAGCCGGTTACGCTGCTCGATCACATCGCGCCGCTTCTTATCCTCCTGCGCGTGCGCTTCGGCGTCCTTCACCATCTTGTCGATGTCCTTGTCGGCCAGCCCGGACGACGCCTCGATCCGAATCTTCTGCTCCTTGCCCGTCGCCTTGTCCTTCGCGGAGACGTGCAGGATGCCGTTGGCATCGATGTCGAACGTCACCTCGACCTGCGGGATGCCCCGCGGAGCGGGTGGAATGCCCGTCAGCTGGAACTTGCCGATGGTGCGGTTGTCCTGCGCCATCTGCCGTTCGCCCTGGAGCACGTGAATCTCGACGGTGGTCTGATTGTCCTCGGCGGTCGAAAACGTCTCCGACTTCTTGGTCGGAATCGTGGTGTTCCGCGGAATGAGGACCGTCGTGACGCCGCCCAGCGTTTCGATACCGAGCGACAGCGGCGTGACGTCGAGGAGCAGCACGTCCTTCACTTCGCCGGCGAGCACACCACCCTGAATCGCCGCGCCGATGGCGACCACTTCGTCGGGGTTGACGCCCTTATGCGGCTCTTTCCCGAAAAAGCTCTTCACGATTTCCTGGACCTTTGGCATGCGCGTCTGGCCGCCGACCAGGATGACCTCGTCGATGTCCCCCGGCTTGAGCCCGGCATCGGTGAGCGCCTGTTGCATCGGCGGAATCGTCCGCTTGACGAGGTCGTCCACCAGCTGCTCGAGCTTGGCGCGCGTCAGCGTCAGGTTCAGGTGTTTTGGGCCGGACTGATCCGCCGTGATGAACGGCAGGTTGATCTCGGTCTGCATCACCGTCGACAGCTCCATCTTGGCCTTCTCGGCGGCTTCCTTCAGCCGCTGCAGAGCCATGGGGTCCTTGGAGAGGTCGATCCCCTGATCGCGCTTGAACTCCCCCACCAACCATTCGATGATCCGGCCGTCGAAATCGTCGCCGCCCAGGTGCGTGTCACCGTTGGTGCTCTTTACCTCGAACACGCCTTCGGCGAGCTCGAGGACCGAGATGTCGTAGGTACCGCCGCCCAGGTCGTAGACCGCGATCTTCTCTTCCTTCTTCTTATCGAGTCCGTAGGCGAGGGCGGAAGCCGTCGGCTCGTTGATGATCCGGACGACGTCGAGGCCGGCGATCTTGCCGGCGTCCTTGGTGGCCTGGCGCTGCGAGTCGTTGAAGTACGCCGGGACAGTGATGACCGCCTTCTCGACCTTGTGGCCGAGGTAGTCTTCGGCGGTCTGCCGCATCTTCTGGAGGATCATCGCCGAGATCTCGGGCGGCGTGTACTGCTTGCCGGTCACCTCGACGGACGCGAGTCCGTTCTGGCCGCGGCCGACCTTGTAGGGGACGCGCTTCATCTCCTCGCCGACTTCCTCGATGCGCCGTCCCATGAACCGCTTGATTGAGAAGATCGTGTTCTGCGGGTTGGTCACCGCCTGCCGCTTGGCTACCTGCCCAACGAGCCGCTCACCATCCTTGGTGAAGGCGACGACCGACGGGGTGGTGCGCCCGCCCTCGGCGTTGGGGATGACGACGGGATCGCCACCTTCCATGACGGCGACGACAGAGTTGGTCGTCCCGAGGTCAATACCGATGATCTTCTCGGCCATACTTTCAGCTCCTGGTAGGGAATTTGATGCTGGTCCGCTGCTCGGCGTCGCAGAGGGCAAGCATCATGCCCAATTAAAATGCCAAAAAGGCAGGCGGTTGAGCGGTTCGGCGGTTTGGCGACCCGCGTGGACGAATTGTAACCGCCTAACCGACCAACCGCTTAACCGCCTAGATTTGCCCGCATGTTCCCGTACAAGGACGAGAATCCCACCGAGCGGCCAGCCGTCATCACTGTTTCAATCATCATCGCGAACGTGCTCGCGTTCATTCTTGTCCAGGGGGCTGGGGCGACGGGCCCGCTCGCCCATTCCGTGTGCGACTTCGGGCTGATCCCCGGCGAGATCCTGCGCAGTGTCAAGCCCGGCAGCGGCGTCGAGCTCGCACCGGGGATGATCTGCATGGTGCACGCAGTGCCGAAGTACTGGACCGTGCTCACGTCCATGTTCATGCATGGCGGCTGGTTTCACCTGATCGGCAACATGCTGTTTCTGTGGGTCTTCGGAAACAACATCGAAGACGCGACGGGGCATGGGAGGTTCCTGGTCTTTTATCTGTTGTGCGGAGTTGCGGCGGCCGCGGCGCAGACCTTCATCAGCCCGCATTCGGTCGTGCCGATGGTGGGCGCGTCGGGCGCGATCAGCGGAGTCCTCGGCGCCTACTTGTTGCTGTACCCCAAGGTGCGCGTGCACACGCTCATCATCCTGCCGATCTACATCACGACGGTCGCACTCCCCGCCTGGGTGATGCTTGGCTACTGGATTCTGCTTCAGGTGTTGAGCGGGCTCGGCAGTCTCAGCGAGGTCGAGGGGGGCGGGGTCGCGTTCTTTGCCCACGTCGGCGGGTTCGTCACGGGGCTCGCGCTCGTGAAGCTGTTCGCATCGGAGGACGTGCTCCGGCGGCGCCCGACGCAGCCGCCGCCGTATTATCGGTACCGAACTTACTAGGAGTCGGGAGTCAGGAGTCAGGATTTAGGATTTCTGAATCCTAGATCCCGAATCCTGGCTCCCCAATCCTGGCTCCCCAATCCTGGCTCCTATCCTTCAGCGTGATGCTTGATCGACTTCCCCTCCACCAGGAATACCACGTCCTCCGCAATGTTCGTGGCGAGATCCGCCACCCGCTCGAGGTTTCGGCTCACCAGGAATAGCTCCATCGCGGTGCCGATGATGTGCGGGTCTTCCATCATGTGCGTCAGCAGAATCCGGAACATCGACGCGTGCAGTGCGTCGACGCTGTCGTCCCGGCGGCAGATCGCGCGGCCCGCCTGGGCGTCGCCGCGGACGAACGCGTCCAACGCGTCCGCGAGCATCGTGCGCGCCTGGCGCGCCATCTCGAGCAGCTCCGGCTCCGGAACGATCGGCCGGCTGGCGAGCAGGCGCTCGGCCGACTGCGCGATGTTCACCGCGTGATCGCCGACGCGCTCGAGATCGTTGGCGATCTTCATGGCGGCCGTGAGGAAGCGGAGGTCTCGGGCCATCGGCTGCTGCGTCGCCAGCAAGCGGATGACCGCCTCCTCGACTTCCAGCTCCAGGTGATCGATCTCGGTGTCGCCGGCGATTACCTGACTCGCCTTTTCACCGTCGCGCTGCAGCACGGCCTCGACCGCCGCTGCGAGCGCGGCTTGCGCTTCGCCCGACATGTTGAGGAGCGCGACCTTGAGCTCCGAGAGCTCGTCGTGGAAGTGGCGGTGACTCGTCGCTTGTGCGTTCATCCGAACCGTCCTGTGATGTAAGCCTCTGTTCGTTCATCCGCGGGCCGCGTGAAGACCTGGTTGGTCTCACCGAACTCGACCAGGTGGCCCAGATAGAAGAAGCCGGTGAAATCGGACACCCGCGCTGCCTGCTGCATGTTATGCGTCACGATAACGATCGTATAGTTCTGCTTCAATTCCACCAACAGCTCTTCGATGCGCTGCGTCGCGATCGGGTCGAGCGCCGAGCAAGGCTCATCCATCAGCAGGACTTCCGGCTCGTTCGCGAGCGCCCGGGCGATGCAGAGACGCTGCTGTTGGCCTCCGGAGAGCGCCGTGCCGGGCTCACGCAGCCGATTCGACACCTCGTCCCACAGCGCCGCCCGGCGCAGGGCGCGCTCCACGCGGTCGGGAAACTCCCGGGCGGGTGCCAGCGCGTTCAGGCGGGGTCCGTAGGCGACGTTGTCATAGACCGACTTGGGGAGCGGATTGGGCCGCTGAAACACCATGCCGATGCGGCGGCGCAGTGCCACGACGTCCATCCCCGGCGCAAAGATCGACCCGCCGTCGAGCAGGATGTCGCCCGTATGCCGGGCGCCCGGCGTCAGGTCGTGCAGCCGATTGATCGAGCGGAGAAAAGTGGTCTTGCCGCAGCCCGAGGGGCCAATCAGCGCCGTGATGGCGTTGCGCGGGATCGCGACGGTGATGTCGTGGAGCACGTGGTTGGGGCCGTACCAGAAGTTGTAGGCGCGCGCCTCGACTACGGGCGGTTGGGCGGTTGAGCGGTTGGGCGGCTCGATAGCCGTCTTTCCATCCGCCGAACCGCCAAACCGCCAATCCGCCGTCTTGGTGCTCATCCGAACCGTCCCGTGATATACGCCTCCGTCTGCTCGACCTTGGGCTTCGTGAAGAGCTCGTCGGTCCGGCCCACCTCGATCATGCTGCCGAGATACATGAACGCGGTGTAATCGGAGACGCGCGCCGCCTGCTGCATGTTGTGCGTCACGATTACGATGGTGTACAGGCGTTTCAGCGCGTGGCAGAGCTCCTCGATGCGCTGCGTGCCGGCGGGGTCGAGCGAGGCGGTCGGCTCGTCGAGCAGCAAGATCTCCGGCTGCGGCGCCACAGCCCTCGCGATGCAGAGCCGCTGTTGCTGACCGCCCGACAGGGCGAGTGCGCTGGTGTGGAGGCGGTCTTTGACCTCCTCCCACAGCGCCGCTTGCTGCAGCGCCTGGCGGACCGCCGCATCGACTTCGGCGCGCTGGCGCCCGCCGTTCACGCGCAAACCGGCCGCGACGTTGTCGTAGATCGACATCGTAGGGAATGGCGTCGGGCGTTGAAATACCATGCCGATGCGGCGGCGCAGCTCGACCGGATTCACGCCCTGTTCATAGATGTTGACGTTGTCGAGCAAGACCTCGCCCGTGGTGCTCGCGCCCGGGATCAACTCGTGCATCCGATTCAGGCAGCGGAGCATGGTGCTCTTACCGCATCCCGACGGCCCGATGATCGCGGTCACCGTGTTCGCCGGGAACAGCAGCGAGACGTCGCGGACGGCGCGGTGCTGTCCGAACAGCGCCGTGAGCTTCACGGTCTCGAGCCGCAGCCGGGTGTTAGCGGACGCTGCCATAGCGTTGCCGCGTGACCCAGCGGGCGGTGAGCGAGATGATCAGCACGAGTCCCATCAGCACGAGCGCGGACGCCCACGCGATCCGATGCCAGTTATCGTACGGGCCGGTCGCATACACGTAGATCTGCAGCGACAGCGTCTGCATCGGTTGATTGGCGTTGACGGTGAAATTGAGGTTTCCGAGCGCGGTGAACAGCAGCGGGGCCGTCTCACCGGCCACGCGCGCGATCCCGACCAGACATCCGGTGACGATTCCGGCCAGGGCGGTGCGCGCCACGATCTTGAGCGAGGTGCGCCACCGTGCGTAGCCGAGTGCGAGCGCCGCTTCGCGCAGGGAGTTCGGCACCAGGCGCACCATCTCTTCCGTCGTGCGCGCGAGCATCGGGATCATGAGAATCGCGAGCGCCACGCTGCCGGCGAGCGCGGAGAAGTGGCCGGTCGGCCTGACGATGAACGTCCACCCCACGATCCCGATGACGATCGACGGCGTGCCGTTCAAAACGTCGGCGATGAACCGGACCAGGAATCCCATCCGGCCCGATCCGTACTCCGCCAGGTACAGCCCGGCGCCGACGCCGATGGGGACGCCGATGAGCGCCGCGAGCCCCACGATGATCCCGGTCCCGACGATGGCGTTCGCGACGCCACCGCCCGTTTGCCCTGCGGCCACCGGACTCTTGGTAAAGAATGCCCAGTCGATCGACGATGCGCCCTGCACGACCAGATTGCCCAGAATCAGGACGAGTGCCAGGACGGCGAGCAACGAGAACAGGATGACGAGGCTGGTCATCAGCCGGCTCGTGACGTGGCGGCGCAAGGCGCGGGCGCGGTCGCGGTCGCGGTCGCTCATAGCGCGTGGCTCCCAGTTGGTGCGCCGCGTCCCACGCGCCAGATCAGGATCCGCGCAATCGCGTTGACCGCCACGGTCAGGACGAACAGGATCAGCCCGACCTCGAATAGGGCGGACAGGTACAGGTTGGTGGTCGCTTCACTGAACTCGTTCGCGATCGCCGCGGCCATCGTGTACGCCGGCTGCAGGAGTGAGATGCTGATGTCGTGCCGATTCCCGATGAGCATCGTGACGGCCATCGTTTCGCCCAGCGCGCGGCCGAGGCCCAGGATGACAGCGCCGATCAAGCCGGCGCGGCCGTACGGCAGGACCGCCGACCGCACCGCTTCCCACCGTGTCGCCCCCATGGCGAGCGCCGCTTCGCGCTGGCTCGACGGCACGGCGAGCAGCACTTCGCGAGACACTGCCGCGATGTACGGCACGATCATGATCGCGAGGATGATGCCGCCGGCGAGCAGCGAATTACCGTAGAACACACCCTGGAGGAACGGCGTCCAGCCGAAGATGGCCTTGAGGGGCGGCACGACGTGCCCGCGCAGGAAGGGAATGAGGACGAAGATTCCCCACGTCCCGTACACCACGCTCGGAATCGCGGCGAGCAGCTCCACGAGGAACGCGACCGGCTGGCGCAGCCAGCGCGGCGAGAACTCGGTCAGAAAGATCGCGACGCTCAGCGCCAGCGGCACCGCGATGACCAGCGCGAGGAGGGAAGATGCGATGGTGCCGAAGATCATCGGGGCCGCCCCATAGACCTCGGCGATCGGATCCCAGGCCGACGTCCACAGGAACGAGGGACCGAAGCGCTTGAGCGCGGGGAGCGCACCGACGAACAGAACGCCGAGGATGATGAGGATGAGGATCGGCAGCCCGAGTGCGATCGCGGTGAGGATGCCGCGGTACACACGGTCGCTACGATTGGTACTGAGCAGCGATGGCCAACGAGTCTCGGAACTGGGGCGCGGCGGGACAGGTTCGATCGGCAGGCTGGTCATCGCGCCGGAAACCTACCGGCGGCCTACCGACTGTCCGTCACAACGGTGTAACGGAATTGTCACTGCAAAAGGGGTCGCCTCCCGATGCCGGCTGCACATCGGGAGGCGGCCGCTTACTCAGCCTTGAACACCGCCCGACCACCGGCGGTAACCGTCTTCAAACGGGCCTGAATCCAGGGGCGCAGGTCCTTGGGCAACGGCGCGTAGCCAAGCTCCGGTGCTTTGGTCTGACCCTCGGTCTCCACCCACCAAATGAACTGGACGAGCGCGCCGGCCTTGGCCGCGTCGCTGTGGGTCTTGTGGACCAGCAGCCACGTGAAGCTGGCGATCGGGTAGGCCTGGGCTCCCGAGGAGTTGGTAATCGAGACGCGGAAGTCCGTGTTCGGCCCCATCTCCTTCATCGCGCCCGCGGCCGCCGCGGTCACGCCTTCGAGGCTCGGTACGATCCAGTTGCCGCTGCTGTTGCGCAGCGTGCCGAACGGAATCTTGTTGATCGTCGCGTAGGCCAGCTCGACGTAGCCGACCGCGCCGGGCGTCTGGCTCACCGTCGCCGAAACGCCGTCGTTGCCACGGCCGCCGAGCCCGACCGGCCAGTTGGGCGACGTGCCCTTGCCGACCTTCTGCTGCCAGTCGGCACTGACCTTCGAGAGATAGTCGGTGAAGACGAACGACGTGCCCGACCCGTCGGAGCGGTGGACGACGATGATGTCCTGCGAGGGGAGCGTCAGACCGGCATTGATGCTCGCCAGCCGGGCATCATTCCAGTTCGTGATCTTGCCGAGGAAAATATCGGCCACCACGTCGGGCGTGAACTTCACCGGCTGCGACAGACCCGGCAGGTTGTAGGCGATGACGACCGCGCCCATGACGGTGGGAATGTGCAGCACATTCCCCTGGATCGCCGCGATGGCGGAGTCGGTCATGGGCGCGTCGGTGCCGCCAAAATCGACGGTGCCGTCGGAGAACTGCCGGATTCCGCCGCCCGAGCCGATGGCCTGATAGTTCAGCTTCACATCCGGATGCGCCTGATTGTAGGCCAGCATCCAGGTCTGATAGATGATGTTGGGGAACGTCGCCCCCGCGCCGTTCAGCTGCACCTGCGCGGTCGCGGGGACCGCGACGGCCAGGAGCGCGGCGAGAGCGAAAAGAGGCTGCTTGGTCATGGCGTGATACCTCGTGGTCGTCAGAAGTTGATTTGGGTCTGGAAGAAGAATTGTGACCGCACGGCCTCTTGAGCCGGTGTGGGCGTGCCCGCGATGCTCAGGTTGTCGACATCGGCCAGCAGCCGCCAGTTGGGCGTCAGTTGATATGAGAGGCCGGCAATGAAGCGCGTCTGCTTGTCATCGACTCCCGCCTGCGGGTCATACAGATCGACTCGGGCAAGCGCGGCGGCTTTGCTGCGGGTGAACTTGTACACGCCGTACGCGCTGTAGACGCGGCCGTTCACGGCAGCAGCTCCGGCGGGCCAGTCCTGGGTCGCGGCCGCTTCGCCAGCGAGCGTGACCTGGCGGGTCCGGTAAGACACCATACCGACGAACCGGTTGCGCTGGCCGCCGCCGGTCGCCTTGCCGTACTGCGCGTAGCCCGTCAGTCGGAGCCCGCCGACCCGGCTCGAGTCGTTGGTGTTCTTCAGGCGGTAGGACAGCCGGGCCTGCGCGTCCTTCCCCTTGTCACCGGGGCTCGTGTTGTAGTTCTCGCCGTTCACTACGACGATCTGCATGTTTGCCTTATCAGGTCCCCATTTGCCGTCGACGCCAACGCCGAAATCGGAGGAGGACATATAGGGGTTCTGCACGCCCGCTGCGGTCATGAACCCACGCTCGAGGGGCATCGAGCCCTGCACGCGGTAATCCCAGAGAGCCTCTTCCCAGTCGAGCCAGGCGGTGTGGATCTGACCGACCTTGTAGGTGAGGGCGCTGCCGGCGGGTGTGTATGCGGCGTACGCGTACTTGAGGCGGTAGCTCAATGATCCGTTGGACGGCGCGGCCGTGTTCCGGTAGATGTCGGCCGTGACACGCGTGTACAGTCCACCCGAGAACCTGCCGATCACGTTCACGTATGCGCGCGTGATGTCGAAGTTGTTTACGTGATTCAACGAGTCCTTCAACTGGTAGAAGAACGACGTGTACACCAACCCACCGACGGAGACTTGGGGCGACGGGGCCTGCGCTTGTGCCGCGGCCGTGGAAGCTCCCAGGGTGCAGAGGGCTGAAACAGCGAGCCAGCGGGACAGTCTTGCGTGCACGGTTGCTCCTCAAGACTTGGGGGAAGGATTGGACATCTCCAACGCGGGGAAAGGTGGTCGGGGGGCATCACCAGGTTGAGTCGGCAATGTCACGAGCAGAATGAGCAGCGCGGCTCCGGCTGCGCCCGCGAGCCCGAGCAGCACACCTGCGACGACGTCGCTGGCGTGGTGGACACGCAGGGTCACGCGAGACGTGGCAATCAGTGCCGCCAGCGGCAACACGATGGGGGCGAGCAGCGGATGCGCGAGCGCAATCGTTCCACCGACGGCGCTGGCGGCCGCAGCGTGACCGGACGGGAACGAGTACGGATCTGGAAGATCGACCAGCGCGAGGAGGCGCCCGTTCGCGTCACACGGCCTGGGCCGTGCGACCGCGCGCTTGAGCACCTGCACCGCGAGATGCGAGGTCGTGAGCGCGAACAACGTCGCCAACCCAAGCAATTGCTCGCCGATCGCGACGAGCAAAAGACCGACGCCGATCATCACGCGGGCGCCGCCAAGGTGTGTGAGCCAGCGCATCAGACGGTGGCCTCGAGCGGGTGCGCGGTGCGCGTAAACGCCTGCGTCAATACCCGGCCTTCGTAGCTGACCGGGATGTCCAGACCAAACCACCAGAGCAGCGTCGGCGGGATATCGAGCAGCGAGATCTGCCGCGTCAGTTGATGGCGCCGGGTGACGTCGGGACCGGCCAGGATGAGGGGAATGTGATCGTTGACGGGATGCGGCTCGGCATGGTCGTGCGTACTCACGCCGCCGCCGCCGTGATCTGCCATCACGATCAGCAACGAATGCTCGGTGAGATCGGCCAGCACACCGATGGCTGCATCGACCTCGACAGCGGCGGCGCGGTACTGCGTCGACATCCAGCCGTGCGCATGACCCGCCTGATCACAGTCGTTCAGGTAGACAAAGACCAGCCCATTCGATTGTGACAGTGCCACACCCTGTGCGGCACGCGCGACTTCACGCGCGCGCAGGCCTGCGGAACGGTACTTGCCCAGCCCGGCCGCTTTTGTCAGCACCCAGAGGACGGCGCGGTCGGCGGGGAGGAGTTCGCTCGCGACGACCTGACTCGAGACGCCACCGCGCGTCAGCTCGCGCGCGAACGGTCGGAGCGAGGGCAGGCGGGCGAGAAAGCTGAGGCCCGGCTCAATCAGGCCATGCGTCTTGGGCGCGACACCCGTTGCAAGGGACGCGAGCGCCGCTACGGTGCGGCTCGGCCGCACGGTGCTGGCGCGCAACGCCGTGGTGAAGCGGCGCGCGAGCGCGTCGAGGGACGGCATGTCGGTCGGCGTGATGGCATCGGGTCGCAGGCCATCCGCGAGGACCAAGACTACGCGGCGCATGAAGTAGCTCCATCGGTGAGGCGAGCGGCGGCCGCGTATTGCCGCAACAGCTCGAGGTTCTCCGGCGCGACATCTCGCGCGACGGCGGCGGCTCGTGCCGCCGTCCCGAGCTCCGCGCGTCGCTGCGGAGAGATCACGAGCGACAGAATCTCGGCCGCAAAGCCGGTGCCATCATCGGGTGCGACCAAACGACCCGTCTGTCCATGCCGGATGCTTTCCCGAAATCCGCCGGCGTCCGCGGCGATGACCGCCAAGCCGGAGGCCATCGCCTCCAGCGCGACCAGACCGCACGTCTCCGTCCGCGATGGCAACACGCAGATGTCGGCGCTCGCATACACATCGGCCAGCTTCTGGCGGTCGAGGAATCCCAGCTGCCGGACCCACGGGAGGAGCGTGATGAGTCGCCGCGTCTCGGGGCCTTCGCCCGCGAGGACAAACGTCGCGCGCTGGCGCAGGTGCTCGCGCGCGGCCGTCCAGGACTCGACAAGGACGTCGACGTTCTTCTCGAGCGCGAGCCGGCCGACATGCAACACGATCGCGGTGTCATCGCCACCCGCGAGCCAGCGGCGCCACCCGGTGCTGCGCCGGCCGGGATGGAAGTGGGTTGTGTCCACTCCGCGACCCCAGACGACCGGCCGGCCGATACCGCGCCGCGTGAGCTCGTCGGCGACCGCCTCACCGGGCGTCTGCGTCAGAACGGCGGGGCGGTGGAACCAGCGCAGCCATTTCCAGACGAGCGGCTCGGCGATGCCCGCGCCGTAGTGCCGGGCATACTGTGGGAAGTTCGTGTGATACGAGGTGACGAGCGGAACGCGGCGCCGCACGGCGTAGCGACGTCCCGTCAAACCGAGCGGCCCCTCGGTCGCGACATGCACGACGTCCGGCTCGAACGGATCGAGAAACCGCTCGACCGCCCCGAATTGCGGCAGTGACAAACGGATCGCGGGGTAGGGCGGGAACGACGCCGAGGGGATGCGGAGCTCGCCGGAGTCGAGCGGCTCGTGTCCCGGATAGCGCGGCGCGATCACCACGACCTGATGCCCGAATTCGCGCAACACATTGGCGATTCTGACGACCACGGTCGTAACGCCGTTGACCTGTGGCGTGTAAGTGTCGGAAACAAGCGCAATTCGCACGGGTCAACGATGGCCGTACCCGGTCAACGGCTGATGACGACTGCGTTACGGCTGTGTAACGATGAAAAAAGGCGCTAAGAGGCTGAGGACTAAGAGGCTACGTCGGGAAGTACAGAAGGATTGTCGTGCCACGCCCGAGCTCGCTGTCCGCCTCCACCCGGCCGCCGTGGGCTTCTACCAGGTGCTTCACGATGGACAATCCGAGCCCGGTCCCGCCTTCCTGGCGGGAGCGGCCGGGGTCGACGCGGTAGAACCGCTCGAAAATGCGCGGCAGGTGTTCGGCAGGAATTCCGGAGCCGGTGTCGGTGACACGGATCAGCGTTTCGTCGCCGCGGCGCTCAGACGTGACGCGGATGCGGCCGCCGCGCGGCGTGTGGCGCAGCGCGTTGTCGAACAGGTTGGTAAAGATCTGTCGCAGCGCCTCGGGGTCGCTGTGCACCGACGCGGAGTCCGTGACGGTCTCGAGGTCGATTGTGCGGCTCGACGCACGCTCTGCGAAGGGGCGCCACGCCTCACGCGCGGCGGCATCGATGCCGATGTCGTGTGGCTCGGGCTGCCAGCCGCCCGATTCGATGCGCGACAGGTCGAGCAGATCGTCGACGAGACGCTGCATGCGGTGCGCGTTGTCGACGATGGTCTGCGCGAAGCCGGTCGCCTGGGAGTCGAGCGACTCGGCGGCGAGCGTCTCCGCGTACCCGGCGATGGCGGTCAGCGGCGTTTTCAGCTCGTGGGACACGTTGGCAACGAAGTCGCGCCTGATCGTCTCGAGCCGTCGCACGTCCGTGACGTCGCTCAACACCAGCAGTGTCCCGCCGTCTTCGAGTGGCCGTGCCGACACCACCACCGTCCGGTCGCCGAGATCCAGCTCCCGTCCCTCGACCACCGCGCCCGTGAGCACTTCGCGCATCAGCGCACGATGTGCTCGATCGTGAAACAACTCACCGAGGGGCGGCATGGGGTCGGTGTCGGCGTAGCCGAGGAGGCGCCGCGCCGCTGCATTCGTCGAGATGATCGCGCCCCGCTTGTCGGCGGCGAGCACGCCGTCGGACAGCGCCTCGAGGAGCGTCCGCGACTCTTCCCGCTCGCGTCGCAGGTCTTCGAAGCGGCGCTCGAGCTCGTGATGCATCGCCCGCAGCGCGTCGACCTGGTGAGCCAGCTCGGGCACGTGCACGTCGGGGAACTCGGCCGCGCGGCCGGTCGCGATGTCGCGCGCAGCATCCGAGATGCGCAGCAGCGGTCGAGCGAGCGCGCGGGCCAACAGCCAGGCGAGGAGCCAGGCGGCGAGGAGGAGGAGCATTCCCGCGAGAGCCAGTGCGCGCTGCACGGCGTGCACCTGCGCATCCACGACGGCGAGCGTGGTCGACACGCGCACCACGGCGAGGCCCGGCGGCCCGTCTTTGATGGCGATGTACATCTGTTGCTCGTTGGTCGAGGCGCTCAAGCGCTCGCTCATGCCGACGGGGCGCGCCGAATCGAGGACCGCCATCACTTCGGGGCGGGTGCGGTGATTCTGCAGCTGCCCGAGCGAGGAGCGATCGAACTCGGTGTCGCCGCGCACATGACCCTCGGGATCGATGAGCGTGACACGCCGTCCGAGGCGCGCACCCGTCATTTGCGCAAACTCCGGCCACCGGGTCGAGTCGGGTGGCGTGAACGCGGCCAGAAGCCGTGCCTCCCGCTCGAGGTCCAATGCAATTTCCCGCTCGAGATGGCGGCGCAGCAGGACGTCGGCCGCGATGATGGATCCTGCAACCGCGGCCGCGACGAGCAACCCGATGCTCGCGAAGAGCCGCGTGGCGAGTTTCACGTGCGCCGGCGGCGCGTCGCCGCGGTGGTGCGTGGTGCCCGGAGGGGCGGCGGCTCGCGGAATCGATAGCCGACGGCGCGGACCGTTTCGATCCAGTCGCCCGCGTCGCCCAGCTTGGTGCGCAGCCGCTGGACGTGCATGTCCACGGTGCGTGTTTGAATGTCCGGCTGGGCCTGCCACACGGTCTCGAGCAGCTGTGAGCGCGACTGCACGCGCTCGCGGCGCTCGATCAGGCGCTCGAGCAGCTTGAACTCGGTCGCGGTGAGCTCGACCTCTTTGCCGTCGGCAGTGACGCGATGTGCCGTGCGGTCGACGACGATTGGACCACCGACCAACCGGCCGCCACTCGCGACGGGAGGGGCCGCGAGGCGCCGCAGGATCGCCCCGACGCGCAGCACGAGCTCTTTCGGAGAAAACGGCTTGGCGAGATAATCGTCGGCGCCGAGCGACAGGCCCTTGATCCGGTCCGGCTCCTCCTTGCGGGCGGTCAGCAGCAGCACACCGACATCGCGCGTTTCGTCGCGCCGGCGCAGCTCGGCGAGCACGTCGAAGCCCGAGTGTCCCGGGAGCATGAGATCGAGGACGACCATATCGGGCCGCTCTTCGCGCGCGGACCGGAGGGCATCAGCGCCCGTGCCGGCCGTCGTAACTCGATAGCCTTCTTTCGCGAGGTGATACGCGACGAGCGCCGTGATGTCGGGCTCGTCGTCTACGACGAGTATGCGGTGCGGCTCGGCGTTCTCAGGACGCCCGGACACGAGTCTCGAAGCGTGACCGCGAACGGCTGAGCGCCGCGGCACGGTCGGTTTGCGCGCCCGGATCCTGACGCACCGCATCGAGCGTCGAACGCAGCAGCCGGTCACGCGTGCCCGGCAGGGGAGCCAGCGCGTACAGGAGGTAGGGCACGACCGGATAGGTGCGGACCAGGCCGAGCGACTCGAGCGCATCCATGTGCTCTTCTACGGTCGCGTGAGGGAGCTCGAGGATGGCGGCGAGATCCGAGACGAACAGCGGCGCTGCGGACAGACAGTTCACAATGCGCAACCGCGTGGGCTCGGCGAGCGTCAGGAGCAGTTCAGCGACCGGGCGCAACATCACGGATATCTCCTTTGCACAGCGACGAACTATTGCCACGCGCGCAAGGGCGACGCGTCGGTGGCGTGAAGCTACCGCCACACGCGTCGCTCGCAATCCGTTACGCCAGCACGACACCACGCGGTTACATGAATGTAGCCAGTTCGTGACAAACGGTCGGAAATCAAGGTCGCCGGTTTTGCGGTAACTTTGCTGGTGCATGCCTCCCGCCTCCCGCACGACCTCGCCGACGCGCCTGGGCGCCATCGATATCGGGACGAATTCGATCCGGCTCGTCGTGGCGGAAGTCGAATCCGACGGCCGCTACCGCGTGCTGGAAGAAGAGCGCGAGATGACGCGCCTGGGCCACGGCCTGTTTGCGCGCGGCCGGCTCCTGAACGAGCCGATGGAGCGTTCGATCGAGGCGCTGGCCAAGATGAACACGATCGCCAAGGGGTTCGAGGTCCGAGAGCTGCGGGCGGTCGCCACCAGCGCAGTGCGCGAAGCCTCGAACGGTCGCGCCTTCTGCCAGGAGATTCGTCGCCGCTGCGGCCTGCGCGTGGAAATCATTTCCGGCGAAGAAGAGGCGCAGCTGGCGGTGCGCAGCGCGCTCCACCACTTCGACCTGGCCGGCCGTTCGGTGGCGATCGTCGATATCGGCGGCGGCAGCATGGAGGTCACGCTCACCGCCGGCGCGGTCGTCGACGAAGTCGTCACGCTGCCGCTCGGCGCCGTGCGCCTGACCGAGCGCTTCCGCACCGACGGCACGTTGTCGCCCAAGCGGTGGCGCAAGCTGCGCCGTGCGATCGACCGCGCGCTCGATGAAAAGCTGCGTAAGCCGCCATTTCACCCCGAGATCATGGTCGGCAGCGGCGGGACGTTTACGAACCTCGCGGCCGTGGCGCAGCTGGAGCGAGAGGGGTCGGAGCGCAGCGTGCAGGGCTACGTCATGTCGCGCGCCGACGTGGTGCATTTGCTGCATCGTCTGCGCTCGACGCCGCTTGCGGAACGGCGGGAGACGCCGGGACTGAACCCGAGCCGCGCGGACATCATTGTGGCCGGCGCCGCGGCGGTGTCGCGTCTCGCCAAGCGGCTGGGCACGCAACAAATCCTGGTCAACAGCGGTGGGCTGCGCGACGGCCTCCTGCTCGCGATGATCGAAGACCGTTTCCCCTCCGCGGCGCGCAAGGCCGCCCCGCCGCTCAGCCGGTTGGATTCAGCCCGTGCGTTCGCGCGGCAATGCCGGTCCAGCGAGCGGCATTGCGAGCAGGTCTCCCGTCTGGCGACGCAGCTCTTCGACGGGATGGCGGAGCGGTTCGGGCTGCCGGCCGATGCGCGCGAGCTGCTGGAAGCGGCGGCGCTGCTGCACGACATCGGCTACGTGATCAATCACGCGAAGCACCACAAGCACGCCTATCACCTGATTCTCAATGGCGACCTGCAGGGTTTCACGCAGCGCGAGCTCGAAATTGTCGCGTGTGTGGCGCGCTACCATCGCAAGGCATTTCCCAGGAAGCGGCACTCGGCGTTCGCCCGGCTCGAGCGGGCCGACCGCCGCCTGGTGCGCGCCCTCGCGGGGATGCTGCGGGTTGCGGACGGGCTCGACCGGACGCACACGCAGCGTATCACCGGCGTCACCTGCGCCGCGCATCGCGGTTTTGTCGAATTGACGCTGCAGGCGCGGACCGATCCGCGGGTCGAGATCTGGGATGCGGAGCGCAAGTCGGGGCTGTTTCTGCGCGCCTTTGATCTGGAGCCGCGCTTTGTGTGGGTGCGGGGCGCGGAACGGCGCGGTCCGCGCCTACACCTCGCCGCGGCAAGCTGAGCCATGGCGACGCCCTACCAGCCGGCGTTTCCGCCGGACCACTATCTCAATCGCGAGCTGAGCTGGCTCGAGTTCAACGCACGCGTGCTCGAGGAGGCGGCGGACAAGACTGCCCCGCTGCTCGAGCGTCTCAAGTTCGCGGCGATCTTCAGCTCGAATCTCGACGAATTCTTCGAGGTGCGGGTCGCGGGCCTGCAGCAGCAGCTGTACGCCGGCATCGAGCCGCAGGACTACGGCGCCGACGGGTTCGGTCCCTCCGAGCAGCTGTCACGTATCGAGGCACGGGTGCACGCGCTCGTCGCCGAGCAACACCGCTTGCTCGATAGTGAGATCATGCCTGGGCTCGCGGCCGCGGGGATCCAGCGGGTGGCGCTCGAGGCGCTCGATGCCGCCGAGCGCGAGTACCTCGATAAGCTGTTCGCGCAGGAGATCTATCCGGTGCTCACGCCGCTGGCCATCGATCCGGGCCATCCCTTCCCGCACGTACACAACAAGAGCCTGAACATCGTCCTGCTGGTGGAGAATACCGATTCGGGCCAGCAGCTGTTCGCGGTGGTGCAGGTGCCCGCGCTGCTCGATCGCGTCGTCGCATTGCCGGGCGGCGGTCCGCCCGAACGGCTGCGGTTCGTGCTGCTCGAGGAGATCATCGCGGCGCACTTGGGCGATCTGTTCGGCGGCTTCAAGGTGCTGGCGCACACGGTGTTCCGCGTGACCCGCAATACGGACCTGGCCATCAATGAGGACGAGGCCGAGGATCTGCTCCAGACGATCGAGGAGACGTTGCGGCAGCGCATCCTCGGCGACGCGGTGCGGCTCGAGATTCTGGCGTCGGGCGACGACCGGTTCGCGCAGATGCTGATGGGCGCGCTCGATCTGCGCGAGCGCGACGTGTATCGCGTGAACGGTCCGGTGGATGTCACGGCGTTGATGGCGCTGCATCGGGGCGAGGGATTCAAGAGTCTGCGGGACGAACCGCTCGTGCCGCGTCCGGCCGCCGCGTTCGCGAGCGCCGAGAATCCCTTCGATGTAATCCGGGCCGAGGACGTGCTGGTGCACCATCCGTATGAGTCCTTCGGAGCCGTCGTCGATTTCATCGATCGGGCGGCAGACGATCCCCAGGTGCTCGCAATCAAACAGACACTCTACCGCACCAGCGGCGGCAGCCCGATTCTCTCCGCGCTCGCCCGCGCCGCGCAGAACGGCAAGCAGGTCACCGCGCTGGTCGAGCTCAAAGCGCGGTACGATGAGCAGAACAACATCGTGTGGGCGCGTGAGCTCGAGCAGGCGGGCGTGCACGTGGTGTACGGCATCGTGGGCCTGAAGACGCATTGTAAGGCGGCGCTCGTCGTGCGACGTGAGCGCGGCGGTCTGCGCCGCTACGTGCACCTCTCGACGGGGAATTACAATTCGACGACGGCGCGCATCTACACCGACGTCGGTCTCTTCACCGCCGATCCTGCCTTCGGCGAGGACGTCAGCGAGATGTTCAACCTCTTGACCGGCTATTCACGGACGCGACGCTGGCGCAAGCTGGTCGTCGCGCCGGTCGAGCTGCGCGAGCGCGTGATCGAGCTGATCGACCGCGAGCGCAAGCACGCGGAGGCCGGCCAGCGGGCGCGGATCATCGTCAAGATGAATGCGCTCGTGGAAGACTCAGTCATCGACGCGCTGTATCGCGCGTCTCAGGCCGGCGTCGACATCGACCTGGTCATTCGGGGCACCTGCTGCCTGCGCGCGGGCCTGCCGGGCGTCTCCGAGCGGATCCGTGTGGTCAGCATCGTCGACCGCTTCCTCGAGCACAGCCGCGTGTTCTACTTCAGCAACGCGGGGAGCCCCGAGGTCTTCCTGGCGAGCGCGGATTGGATGCCACGCAACTTCTTCCGGCGCATCGAGGTCATGTTCCCGATCGAGGCCACGCCGCTCAAAGAGCGCATGGTGGAGCGCATCCTGCCCACGATTCTGGGGGACAACGTGAAAGCGCGTCTCCAGAACCCGGATGGCACCTACCGGCGGCTCGTCCCCGCCGATGGCGAGGCGACGGTCCGCTCGCAAACGGCGCTGCATAATCTGGCGCGCGGCTCGGCGAAGGTCGCCGAGCACGCCGGCCACCGGCTGTTTGTGCCGGTCTTGCGACGCAATGGAATCAAAGGGAAGGGAGAAGGGCGGCGCGGCCAGGCCACACCACGCGTGCGCCGTGGTGCGAAGAGCTCATCAGGGCGCAAAGCCCCCGACGACACCTCGACGTAAGCGGCGGCGCCTCGGCGGCGCGGGCGGTGTCTTGCGTGCCGGCCGGAGCTGCCGGGCCGCGCGCTCGACCTCGCGCTCGAGCTCCCGGCCCGCCTCGGACCACTCATCCCGCAGCTGCGTGGACAATGCCGCGACTTCGTTACGAAGCAGGTTCGCTGCGGGAGCGGCGCCGGCGCCGGCCTCTTTCAAGAGCGGCTCCAGCGCGTGGGCGTCCGTCAGCTCGCCGAACAGGTCTTGCAGCTCTTTCAGCCGCTGCACGAGCGGGCGTCCATTGGCGAGACTCGATGCGACCGGCTCCAGGAGATAGCGCAGGCGCTTGGCCGCGATCCGCGCGGCGTGCAGCTCGGCCGGCTCGGACGCCGGCAAGACCGCGCTGAACCGTCTCTTGAGATCGTTCGCGTGGTGCACCAGGGTTGCGGCGGCGACTGCGCGGAACGGCACGTCATGCGAGCCAGCGTCCGATTGCAGCGCGACGAGACGGCGCCTCAGTTTGCGCTCCAACTTTTCGAACCGCTCTTGCAGTTTGTGCTGCGTTGCCGCCACCGCTCGGCGCCGGCGAGCGCGCAGCCGCCCACGCAGCGGGCCCAGTGCAGCCCGTTCGGATAACGTGAATCCGGGCGAGCGGTCGCGGAACCAGGCAATCTGCACCTCCGCCTCGCGCGCGGAATTCGTCGTCCTCGCAAGATTCCGCAGGCGGCGACGCAGCTTTCCGGGCACACGCTCACGCAGGCCGGGATAGCCGCGCAGCGTGGCGCGGAGGCGCCGAACGGCGACGCGAAAGTCGTGCAGTGCCTCGGGGTCTGTGCGATCGCTCAGACGGGCCGCCGCGGCAGTCGCCTGATCGAGCTGGGCGAGCGCCACCGTACTCGCAGCCAGGACGGCAGGACGATTGAGCAGATCGGCGGTGAAATCGGGCATCAGCCTAACGTCCGGAGCTGACTGGGGCGGAGCACCCACAGGAGCATCGCTTCGCCCGCATCGATGCGGCCGCCGAAGTCGAGCAGGCAGGCGCCCCCTTTGCCGAGCTCGATAAAGGATCGCTCAATGCCGGCCGCAAACCAGCTGACGATCGCGCCAAGGCTGGGTTCATGGCCGATCACCGCCACCGTTTTTCGCGTCCCCTGTTCCCGGAGCCAGGTCGCCAACGCGACGGGCGGCTGCCCCGGCGCCAACGCGTCGGTCGTAATAGGTTCGGGGCGTTCGTAGACTTTGGCGAGAATGACGGCGGTTTGCTTCGCGCGGGTGAGCGGGCTAGTGGCCACGACGTCGACCCGCGGCACCAGCGCGTGCAGGCCATTCGCCGCCTCTTTCATCTTCTTCTTCCCATCATCCGTGAGCGGGCGGAGCGCATCGTCCCGTGGCGCCCACGTTTCAGGTTCCTCCGCTATCGCATGACGGACGACGAGGAGCTGCATATGAGAAAGCTGGCACGTGCATAGCGGACTTGGCAAACGAAGCGGCGAGTCGGGAGATCGACCTCCCGACTCGTTTTTCTACTGAGGTTCAGCGATCGTGCTCCGATTCGAAGGCATTGGCCATGTTCTCGGCGGCGGCGTCACGATCGGTTAGCGGTGCGAGACGCCAACGGCTCTCGATCAGCGCGAGGATCGATGTCGTGTCATAGCGGTGGTGGTCGACGAAATCGCGTTTGGCAAACGGGGAGATCACGAGCGTGGGCACGCGGATCCCCGGGCCCCAACGGTCCACGACGGGCGGCGGTACATGGTCCCAGAAACCGCCGTGCTCGTCGTAGGTGATGATGATCGCGGTCGTCGGCCAGTCCGAGCCATTCCGGACGGCATTGATCAGGTCGACGACATGGCTCTCCCCAGTGAGGAGATCGGCGTACCCGGGGTGCTCGTTCTGCGGGCCAAGCGGCTTGACGAACGACACCGCCGGCAGTTTGCCGTCCTGCGCGGCGGCGATGAACTCGCTCTCGTCCCGCAGGTGTTCGGCCTTCGCCGCGGTGCCGTCTGCGTAGTTCGCGAAGTAGGCAAACGGCTGATGGTGGAACTGAAACAGCGGGTCGGCGTGACCGGCCAGTGCATCGTCCCAGCCGCCCGAATACCAGGCCCAACTGACGTGGCGCTCCGAGAGCCGGTCGCCGATCGTCGCGAATGTCTGGTTCGGAACGAGATTGGCCGCGGGGACGGAAGCAGGATGCGGCTGATTGACGGTGAACGACGTGTTCACGGCATACCCATCGGGCGTAACAGCGCCGTCCTGTATGAGCGAGCCGTCCGACCCGAGTTGGGCGACGAGCGCGCTCGGCGCGTTGGGGAAGACCGGCGTGCGCGCGGCGATCAGCCAGATGTGATTCAGGAATGAGCCGCCGAACGCTGCATGAAAGAAGTTGTCGCACAGCGTGTAGTTCGCGGCCTCCGCGGCGAGTGGTAGCGGACCGGTGTGATAGAAACCCATGACCTCGCCCTTGGCGTCGCTGACGACGGCGAACTTGTCCATCCTGCCGCCGTCGATCTGCTGCTGCTCCTGATAGAAGCGATGCACGAGGTCGCGGATCCGCAGGTTGGCGGCGACGTAGTCCTCGATGGGGAACGGCGCATTCGGCAACGTCGCAGGGAAGGGTGATCCGGAGACCTGGGGAAGCGTGGCGAACGCTGTTCCGGTGGCGTCCACCTGCGTGCTCGTCGCCGCGGCGTTGCTCAACCCGTCGGCACCGGCGAATTCGCCGTACAGATTGTCGAAGCTGCGGTTCTCGAGATA
>WNGI01000782.1_pt1 | contig 25015 bp, 31 predicted proteins | sample 5400621 | NCBI WGS metagenome assembly WNGI01 (sample SAMN13153374, study PRJNA577476) | soil metagenome | isolation source: 20 cm soil or saprolite under Garry oak tree replicate 1 | place: USA:California | collected 2016-06-15 | reverse complement strand
GCCGCATCCAGCGCTTTGTCGACGACCTGTCGAACTGGTACATCCGCCGCTCCCGGCGGCGCTTCTGGAAGTCGCAGTCCGACAGCGACAAGCTATCCGCATACCAGACGCTGTACGAAGCGCTCCGCACCGTGTCTGCCCTCATGGCGCCTTTCACCCCCTTCGTGGCGGACGGGATCTACCGCAATCTCTCGGACGACAAGTCCGTCCATCTCGCGGATTACCCGCAGCCGGCCTCGCCCCCGGATGCCCAGGTCGAGGCCGATATGTTGCGAGCGAGGCAAGCCGTCGAGGCCGGCCTGGCCGCACGCGACGCGGCGCGCCTGAAGGTCAGGCAACCGCTGGCCGGCATCGCGCTGCCGGGCGATCCGCTGCCGGAGGACATCGCGGCCATCGTGCGCGACGAGCTGAACGTCAAGACCCTGACCTTCGGCGCGCCGGAGGTCAGGCTGGACACCGTGATCACCGAGGATCTGAAGCTGGAGGGCCTGGCGCGGGAGGTCGTGCGTGTGATCCAGGACCGCCGCAAGAAGCTCGGCCTCAACGTCGAGGATCGGATCGAGACACGCTATGACGCGGATGGAATGCTCGCTCGGGCGTTGCAGCGCCATGGCGACTACATCAAGTCGGAGACCCTGTCGGTCACACTCTCTGCGGGGCGTGACGACGGATTCGACGGCGAGCAGATGATGATCGAAGGAGAGCAGATCTGGATCGCACTCAAACGAAGCTGAATACGGCACGAATCGTCTTCGTGCTCGTGGCGGCGGCGGTCTTCATCGTGGATCGGGTCACCAAGAACCTGGTCACATCTCAGATCGAGTACGGCACCGAGGTTGCGGTCATCGACCATGTAGTCGGCATCACCAACCTCCGCAACTCAGGTGCCGCGTTCGGTTTCGCGCCTGCGGGCGCGGGCCTGTTCCTCATCGCCTCGGTCCTCGTCGCGATCGGCCTGGCGGTCTATGTCGCCCGCAATCCAGGAGACCAGTGGAGCTTCGCCGCGCTGGGGCTGATCATGGGCGGAACGGTCGGCAACGGCTACGACCGGCTCGTGCACGGCACGGTCACCGACTTCATCAACTTCCACTTCTGGCCCGTCTTCAACGTCGCGGACTCGGCGATCTCGGTCGGCGTCGTCCTCCTGATCGCCAGCTACCTCATACGAAAACCCACAAGCTGATCGCGGACGCCGCGGCGCCCAGGCTGGATCGCTTCCTTGCCGAGCACGCTCCCGAGCTGAGCCGTTCGGCCGCGGCGCGGCTGATCAAGGGCCACCTGGTGACGGTGAACGGTCACCCCGCGGACCCCGCCGACCGCGTGGCAGCCGGAGACGTCGTCGATTTCGAGATTCCGGAGGCGTACGTCGTCGAGGCCGGAGCCGAGGCGATTCCCCTCGACATCGTCTACGAGGACGAAGACATCGCCGTCATCGACAAGCCCGCGGGGATGGTCGTCCACCCTGCGCCGGGCCACTACACAGGGACGCTGGTGCATGCGCTGCTCGGGCGGGGCGGCGCCTGGTCCGCTGTTGGCGGAGCCGCTCGGCCCGGGGTCGTGCATCGACTCGACAAGGGGACGTCCGGGCTCATCGTGGTCGCGCGCAACGACGTGAGTCACCGAGCGCTTTCGGCGCAGCTCAAGGACCGTACGCTCAGGCGGACCTACCTCGCGGTCGTCCGCGGCCGCGTCAAGGACGAGGCGGGCGAGCTGGAAGGGCCGATCGGCCGCGATCCACGCGAGCGCAAGCGAATGGCCGTCGTGGCCGGCGGCAGGTTCGCCCGCACGCGCTACCAGGTCGTCGAGAGGAAGCGAACCCATACCCTGTTGCGTTGTGACCTCGACACCGGCCGCACCCATCAGATCCGCGTCCATCTCGCTGCGCTCGGCCACCCGGTGGCGGGCGACGCCGAGTACGGCGGGGGAGGGGCAGGCGCTGGGCGCCCGATGCTCCACGCCTGGCGTCTCCGTCTTCGCCATCCCCGCTCCGGCGTCGAGATGAGCTTCGAGGCCGCCCCGCCTGCCGATTTCGACTCGTTCTGGGCGTCACTCTCGTGAAGCGCGGCCAGCTCATCGTGATCTCCGGGCCTTCGGGCGTGGGAAAGGACACCCTGATCCGCCGGCTCCTCGAGCTCGATGGCAACCTTCTCTACTCGGTCTCCGGCACGACCCGCCAACCGCGGCCCGGAGAGAAACCCGACGAGAACTACACGTTCCTCACCCGCGAGGAGTTCGAGGACCTGGTCGCCAGAGGCGCCTTTCTCGAGCACGCGACCTACAACGACCAGCTTTACGGCACCTTTCGCGACCGCGTCGAGAGCGCGCGAGCGAGCGGCCGCGACGTAGTCCTGAAGATCGACGTGCAGGGCGCCGAGCAGGTGCGCCGGCTGGTGCCCGACGCGATCTTCATCTTCGTCGTCGCGCCTTCCGAGCAGGAGCTCGAACGCCGGCAGGTCGAGCGGGGGAGTGAATCGGACAACGAGCTCGCGTCTCGCCGGCAGATCGCACAACGGGAGATGACCTACGCGGCCGAGTACGACCACGTCGTCACGAACGACGACATCGAGACCGCGGTGGAGCAGATCCTCGAGATCATTGGGCACGCCCGAGAGCGGCAAACTTAGCCCCATGCCTCTAGACCAAACCCCAGTACCAGACGAGATGCGTGGACTGCGCATCGCGCTTCTGATCAGCGGCGGGGTCGCCGCCTACAAGGTGGTCGACCTCGCGTCGGCGCTCGTCCAGTCAGGCTGCGAGGTACGCGTGGCGATGACGCCGTCGGCGACGCGGTTCGTCGGGGCGCCGACGTTCGAGGGCGTCACAGGCATTCCGGTCCAGACGGGAATGTGGGGCGGCGGGAACACTCCGGAGCCCCACGTCTTCCTCGGCGATTGGGCGCAGCTGATCCTCGTCGCACCGGCCACGGCGAACGTCATCGGTCGGATCGCGGGCGGCCGCTCGGATGACATCGTGACGGCGACGGTGCTCGCGGCCCGCAGCCCCATCGTCGTCGCGCCCGCCATGAACGATGCGATGTGGGCGAAGGATGCCGTGCAGGACAACGTGTCGACCCTGCGCCGCCGCGGGATGACGATCGTCGAGCCGGAGGCAGGGCATCTTGCGAGCGGTCACGTGGGAACCGGACGGCTGGCGAGCCCGCAAACGATCTTCAACGCGATGGTGCACGCCGCGCGCTCGCGGTACGACTACGCGGGACGGCGCGTGGTGGTGACTGCAGGAGGCACACGCGAGCCGATCGATCCGGTCCGCTTCATCAGCAATTACTCGAGCGGCAAGATGGGATTCGCGCTGGCGGCGGCCGCGGCCGACCGCGGCGCCAGGGTCATGCTGGTCAGCGCCGCGCCGCACGCGGCGTACCACGGCGTCGAGATCCAGCACGTCGACACGGCGGAGGAGATGCTCGCCGAGCTGCGTTCGCAGCTGCGTGGCGCGGACCTGCTGTTCATGGCCGCGGCGGTCGGCGATTTTCGTCCCTCGCGAGCAGCCAAACGCAAGATCCGGCGCGAGGAGACGCCGAGCTTGAACCTGGAGCTGGAGCCGATACCCGACCTCGTCGCGTCGCTGGCGGGCGACGAGGCGCTGGCGGGGGTGTTTCGGGTTGGCTTCGCCGCGGAAGACTCGGACCTCGACGTGAAAGGCGTCGACAAGATGAAGCGAAAAGGTTTGCATGCGATCGTCGCGAATGACATCTCACGTCGAGACATCGGTTTCGGCAGCGAATACAACGCCGGCGTGCTGCACTTTTCCGACGGTTCGCGATATGAGCTGGAGAAGGCGACCAAGCGCGAGATGGCGGACCGGATCCTCGATTTGGTGCTCCCCAAGCTGACGAGGTAGGTTGGCCCTCTACGCGGAAGTGGCGGTGGAAGCCGCCCGCGGGATCTCTCGCGAGACCTACACGTACCAGGTGCCTGAAGGAATCGACCTGGTTCCCGGGCACCGTGTGACGGTGCCGTTTGGGCGTCGCAGCACCTACGGATTCGTCGTGTCGCTGGGCACCGAGGAGCCTGGCGTCGAGACCAAGGCGATCGAAACGGCCGGGACCGATCCGCTGCTGCTGCCGCACCAGGTGGCGCTCGCGCGTCTGGTCGCCGACCACTACTGGGTGCCGCTGATCGAGTGCATCCGAGCCATGCTCCCGCCGCGAGTTCGGGGCACCGGGTCTGCCGGATCGGAAGCTTCGAGCAGGCAGCGGCGGCATACCCGCCTCCTCGAGCTGGCGACCGGCCCGGCCCCGGCCCCTCAGCACGTCGAGCTGAACGAAGAGCAGCGCGCCGCCCTGGAGGTGATCGGGTCCAACCCGGTGACCCTCCTGCACGGCGTGATCGCAAGCGGCAAGACGGAGGTCTATCTGACCGCGGCGGAGCGAGCGCTGGCCGATGGCCTGCGCGTCCTGCTGCTCGTGCCGGAGATCTCGCTGACACCCCAGCTGGTTCAGCGGGTGCGGGCTCGCCTGAACGCCCCGGTCGCCGTCCTGCACACGCAGTTGACCGAGCTCGAGCGGGCGCAGCAGTGGTGGCGGGCGCGACGAGGCGAGGCGCAGGTGGTGCTGGGCAGCCGGTCGGCGGTATTCGCGCCGATCCCGCGCCTGGGTCTCATCTGCCTGGACGAGGAAGGTTCCGCCGCCTACAAGCAAGATCGGACGCCGCGCTACGAGGCGGGTTGGGTGGCCCGGCGCCTTGCCTCGGTCACAGGGGCGCGATTGGTGGCAGGGTCGGCGACTCCGAGCGTCGCCACCTATTTCCAGGCCGCAAGCGGCACCATCGCGACCGCCACGCTGACCAAACGGGTGCGCGGCCGCAACGCCGATGTCGAGCTTGTGGACATGCGGGACGAGGCGGCGGAAGGCAACCGTCAACCGCTGTCGCGGCGGTTGGTCGAGGTCGTGACGCAAACCCTCGACAACGAGGAGCAGACCATCCTCTACCTGAATCGGCGCGGGATGGCGACCTTCGTCATGTGCCGAGACTGCGGCAAATCGGTGCAGTGCCTCGGCTGCTCGGTTGCGCTCGTGCAGCATGCCGAAATCGATGGACTCGTCTGCCACTACTGCGGCTACGCGCGGCAGATGCCATCGGTGTGCGACTTCTGCGGTTCGCGCAACATCCGAGGTCTCGGCATGGGGACGCAGCGCCTCGAAGGGATGGTCAAGAAGCTGTGGCCGATGGCGCGCGTGCTGCGCCTGGACAGCGACGTCGCGCGCGGGCCTGACTCGTACTTCAACGTATGGGAGACGTTCAGCGAGCGGCGCGCGGACATCCTGGTGGGCACTCAGCTGGTGACGCGCGGCCTCGACCTGCCCGCGGTCACATGCGTCGGTGTCGTCGACGCGGATCTTCCGCTGCACTTTCCGGACTACCGTTCCGCCGAGTCCACCTTCTCCCTGGTGGCGCAGGTCGCGGGACGGGCAGGACGGGACGGAAGGCCCTCGCGGGTCGTGGTGCAGACAAGCAACCCCGAGCATTACGCGCTGCGCTGCGCTGCCGAGGGGGACTACCAAGGCTTCTATCAAGCCGAGCTGCCGGCCCGCAAAGCGTTCGTGTTCCCGCCGTTCGCGGACCTTGCGGTGCTCACGCGAACAGACCGCGACGACGCAGGTGCAGCGGCCTCAGCGCGAGAGGCCGCGGAGGCGATCGCCACCGGACTTCTGCGCGAGGGCGTCGAGGGCATCCGCGTGATGGGTCCCTCCCCGGCCTTCATTCACAAGCTGCGCGGGGAGTACCGTTGGCAGATCACCCTCAAAGGCGATGGGCTCGAGCGGGCGCGGCATCTTGCCCCTCGAGGCAAAGATTGGAGCTTCGACGTTGACCCTGCCACTTAGATGCCAGAAAGCCAGATGCCAGAAAGCCAGATGCCAGAAAGCCAGATGCCAGAAAGCCAGATGCCAGAAAGCCAGATGCCAGAAAGCTAGATGCCAGAAAGCCAGATGCCAGAAAGCTAGATGAGAGACACGGCAACCCGCAAAGCCGACGTACTGGCCGCTTTGGAAAAACAAAGCCAGTTCTGGTTGGCCACATGCGATATTGGCGGGCGGCCGCACGTCATCGCAGTCTCGGCCTGGTGGGATGGGTCGGACCTGGTCGTGACCACCACAGGCGGCAGCCGCACGGCGCGCAACATGGCGATGAACCCGCTGGTCACCCTGGCCGGTGGCGATCCCTCCGACGCGATCGTGATCCAGGCGCAAATGCTCGACAGCAGCGCCGTCGAGGACTCCGCCGAGCTTGCCGGCGGCTTCTCGGCCGCCATGGGCTGGGACCCTCGCGAGATGGACGGCTGGATGTTCTACCGGCTGCGGCCGACGCGGATCCAGGCGTTTCGCGGCTACGACGAGATCGAGGGCCGCGACGTGATGGTCAGGTCGCGCTGGCTGGCCTAGGGCTCGCCTAGGTAGGTTGGGTTTTCACACCCCGCGGGTAGAATCGGGTTCGTGGTTCGGCCGATTCTGAGTTTCGAGCATCCCGTTCTGCGCGAAAAGGCGAAGAAAGTGACGCGTATTGACGCATCCACCCAGCGCCTTCTCGACGACCTGACCGAGACCATGCTCAACGCTCCCGGCGCCGGGCTGGCGGCCAACCAGATCGGAGTGCCGCTGCGCGTTTGCGTCGTCAAGGGCGACGACAAGCAGATCTGGGGCCTCGTCAACCCGGAGATCGTCAAGAAGGACGGAAACCAGGTCGGGTACGAGGGCTGCCTGAGCTACCCGGGATGGGTGGGTGAGGTGGAGCGCGCCGAAACGGTCGTCGTGAAAGGCCGCAACCGACACGGCAAAGAGATCCGCATCAAATCGACCGGCTTCACCGCTCGTGCGTTTCAACACGAGCTGGACCACCTCGACGGCGTTCTTTTCACCGACCGGCTGACCAGCCTCGACACGCTGCGTCGCGTGGAAGAGCTCGCCGGGGAGGAAAAGGAAGAGGCCGTCGCCGCTTCCGCGGGGTAAGGCGACCTTCAAGATCGTCTTTGCAGGTACGGCGCCTTTTGCCGTGCCCTCGCTTCGAGCGCTGCATCAGGCCGGACATGAGATCGTGCTCGTGATCACGCAGCCTGACCGGCCAGGTCATCGCAAGAGGATCACGCCGTCCGCGGTCAAGGTGGCCGCGATGGAGCTCGGTCTGCCGATCTATCAACCGGCGCGGATTCGCGACCCCGAATCGCTCGAGCGGCTACGCGCCCTGGCGCCCGACTTCCTGGTCGTCGTCGCCTACGGGCAGATCCTTCCTTCTTCTGTGTTGGCGATTCCCAGGCTGGGCGCGATCAACGTGCACGCTTCGCTTCTGCCGAGACACCGCGGCGCCGCCCCCGTCGCGCGTGCGATCCTCGCGGGAGACCTTGAGACGGGCGTGACGATCATGAAGATGGATGAGCAGCTGGACCACGGGCCGATTCTGGCCGTTCGCGCGACCCCGATCGGCGAGCGGGAGGATGCCGCCGAGCTGACCGGGCGTCTTGCGGACATCGGTGCCGAGCTGCTGGTCGAGACGCTCGAGCATTTCGATGACCTGCGCGTCGTCGGCCAGGATCACTCGCGCGCCACCGTCGCCTCCAAGCTGCGGAAGGAAGAGGGCGAGCTCGAGTGGGGGATGGGCGCACCGGAGATCGATCGGCGCGTGCGCGGGCTTCAGCCTTGGCCGGGCGCGACGCTGCCCACCAAGCGCGGCCGGGTAAAAGTGCTGAGCGGTCATCTCGAGGGCGACCGCTATGTGCCGGACGTGGTCCAGCTACCGGGCAGGAAGCCGGCGCCGGCCAAGCAGGTGCTGGGCGATGCCTGAAGCAAAGCAGAGGGACGTCGCCGTCAACCGGCGCGCGTATCACGACTACTTCATCGACGACAAGTACGAGGCGGGCTTGATGCTGACCGGCACCGAGGTGAAGTCGATCCGCAATGGTCGTGCCAATCTTCGGGACGGCTTTGTGCGGATCGATAACGGGGAGGCGTGGCTCGAGAACGTGCACATCTCGCCGTACGCGCAGGCCAACCTCATGAACCACGAACCGCTCCGCCCGCGCAAGCTGCTGCTGCACCGCAAGGAGATCTCGAGCCTGATCGGCAAGGTCAAGCAGAAGGGATATACGTTGATCCCGCTGCGCATGTATTTCGCGCGAAACCACGCCAAGGTCGAGGTGGGCCTGGCGCGTGGCAAGCGCCAGTACGACAAGCGCGAGGCGATCGCGGAGCGGGACGCCAAGCGCGAGATCGCGCGCGCGACAAGAAGGGGGTAGGTCGGATGAAGGTGATGTTCATCGCGGGATTTGGGCCGGTCTCGTCCGACGTGGCCGCGTCGCGGCAGCTCTACGAAAAGACGCTCGGCATCTCGTTCAAGGAGGAGGAGGGCGAATACCTCCACACCGAGGAGGTCGATGGTGCCCGCGCCTTCGCAGTCTGGCCCCTGAGCCAGGCCGCGGAGTCCTGTTTCGGGACCGACACGTGGCCGGCGGACGTCGTGCGGCCCCAGGCGTGGCTGGAGTTCGACGTCGATGACATCGAGGCCGCGACCAGCGAGCTCGAAGAGCGCGGCTTCAAGTTGCTGGTCCGCAACCGGACCGAGCCGTGGGGTCAGGTGGTGACGCGGCTGGTCAGCTCGGAGGGATTGCTCGTCGGCGTGACGGTCACGCCGTGGATGCGAAAGGCGACCTGATCAGGCCGCGAGGTTGATGCCGATCGCCCTCAGTCGCTTGTTCAGCGACTCGAAGGCAAACTGGACGATCTCGCTCTCGGTGTGGCCGAACTCGGTGATATAGCGCGGATCAGGCGGATCCAGGGTCCCGGTGATGAGCGGTAGGCACTCGACCAGGGTCTGCTGGATCAAGGGTGCGTAGCGCTTGGGGTCCTCTCGCACGGCCTCCTGCAGGACCTTGATCCCGAAGTTCACGTGGCGCGACTCGTCGCGCGCCACCGCTGTGAAGCCTCGATAGAACCCACGGTCGGTCAGGGACTGCTCACGCATGGACTCGAGCTCGAAGCGCTGCCCGGTCAGGGCGATGGTGGCCTCGACGACGATGTGGTAGAGGGTCACGCCCTCGACGAAGGCGTCGAAGTCTCTTGGATTGCTGGCCAGCCGCTGGGCCGCCGCCGGCAGGCGCTGGTAGAACAGGATGTTGTAGCCCTCGTTCGCCTCCGGACGTATCTCCTTGAGCAGTTGCGTCATATCGCGCGCGTCGGTCCCGCACACCTCGCGCCACCACTTTTCGAAGAAGACGGTGTGACGCGCCTCGTCGACCATCTGCGTCGAGAGGAAGACCTCGATCTCGGGCGTGGGCGCGGCCCACACGAAGGGCGCCAACGTCGAGGTGACGCGCTCCTCGCCGTTGAAGAACAGGCGGTGCGACCACAGCGTCGCCTTCTTTTCGATCTCCGTGGCTTCCAGCCAGTCCTGGCGGTCGAGGGTGAAATCGATGTCTGCGACCGCCCACTGCTGGGCCTCCCAGCGGCGGTAGAGGTCCATGTAGCTGGGCATGTTCTCGATGCCCCGGTCGATGAAGGAGAGGACGTCGTCGATCCGGATGTCGCCGAGCTCTTGGAGGCTGGCGCGGCCGATCCGGTCGAGGTCCACGGCCATATCGCGATCAAGTGTAGGCGGGGGGTCCCGTGGGTAGAATCAGTGCGCAACGAGGTTCGGCTTCGTGGGGGCGTCTGGTCTCGACGGGGCAGTTGAGCTTCGGGATTGCGAGCCGAGAGCCGCGTGCGTTACAGCGCAGCGTTTACAAACGCCAACAAGAACACCGCTTTCGCCCTCGCTGCGTAAGCAGTAAGGACTGAAGCCCCGGGACTTTGATCCCGGGCGTTGCCCGCGGTCAATCCGGCGGACCGAGGAGCGGCGTTACATAGACCGGATCGCTACCCCAGGGGTGCCACGGCCCTGAGGTAGGACAGTCACCGCGGCTGGCGGAAGCGGATCCCGTCGAGAGGAGCCGCCAAGCGAGGACCAAAATCTCGGACACGCTCGTAGAAGTCCCGGAGGAAGCTGCTTCGGACGCGGGTTCAATTCCCGCCGCCTCCACCAAGCCGAACCTCGTGCCGAATATCGCCACAATGCGCTCCATGGCGAGCTACCTGCGAGTCGTCATTGGAGTGGTGGTCGGGCTTGGCCTTGGTCTTCTCGTCACCGTGATCGTCATCGCGGCCAAGGTCGGCTTTTTGGTAAACACGCCGCGGGCGGCGCACCCGTTTGTTCTAGCGGCGCTGTTCACGCTTCCTGCCCTTGCCGGCGGCTTGATCGGTGCTTTCTGGAGGCGCCCCCCTAGACGTAGGTAGGCGGCGGGCTAGGGTGCCGGTTGCTGGGAGAGCCGAAGCTCAGAGTTAGTCCGAGTTATCTGCGGCGCAGGCCCGTTGACCGACAGTTTGGCGTCGTAGGCATGTCGGATTGCAGCCTTGCGGCAACTCTCGCAGCACCAGGCGTCCTTGCCCGCGCGCGAAGGTCTGACGAATCGAGTCAGTATCCCCACCGTCTGTGCCCAACGTGAGCGAGGGTCAAAACCGTCGGCTTTTGGATGGGACATTTGCCCATATTCATGGGACATCCGCCCATGCCCTTCCGTGGCCCGATCGCCGCGCCAAAGAACTGTGCTGAAACGGGCCAAAAACATGCCCTCGAAAGCCACTTTCCGGCGCAGCTTGTGCGGGCCTAGCGGTAGTCGGTCTTCGAGTGGACGAACCAGCGATCCTTGACATCGGTCCGGCCGTCGGAGAAACCTGGCCTCGAGTCGGCGCCAAACAACCCCATGAGGACGCACACCAGAATGAGTATCGCGAAGGCCAGCGGCTGCGCCCAGAAGCCCATGCTTCGAGAGTAGACCCCTTTCCTTAATAAGGCGAGGTTCTCTGACTCTGCTTGCCAGTGCCGGCCCGACCGCTGTCCCAGTTGACACCGGCAGCCGCTATCTTCTGCTCGGCCATGCTCCGTCCGAGGGCCGCAGCGGTCGTGGTCGCCGCCTGCACCGCCCTGGCCTCGTGCGGTCGGTGCGGACCCCAAAGCGGCCCCGCCGGGGGTGGCCAGCACCTCGTCTTCACCGGTCCCGCCGCAGGCACGCTGACCACCGCCAAAACCAACTGCGAGATCTTCACGGCTAGCACGCAGCTCAACATGCTGCTCACTGGAACCCTGAACGCAAACCCGCCGACCTTCAACATCCAGGTCAACAGCGGCTACCACGGTCCCGGTGACTACCCGGTCGGAAGCATCCTCGACTCCGGAAGCAACCTGCGGCTCCAGATCGGCTCCTACGTGGGTTCGTCCGCTACCGGCGACGGCACCCTGACCGTGAAAGCGGATCAGAAATCCGGAACCCTCAATGCCGACCTCAGCGGGGGAGAGCACGTCAAGGGCACCTATCGCTGCGACGAGCTCAAGACCGAATAGATCGTCGCCGGCGGCGGTATGAACTCGGGTATGAGCAGCAGCTTTCACGATTTCAACCGCAACCTGATCAAGGACCTGCGCGCCCACGGCGGCAGGGCTACCGATGGCCCCTTCAAGGGTCGCGACGTCCTGATCCTGACCACCAAGGGCGCCAAGTCCGGCGAGGACCGCGAGAACCCGCTGGTCTATACCCGCGACGACGAGCATCACGTGATCGTCGCGTCGAAGGGCGGGGCGCCGACGCACCCCTCCTGGTACCACAACCTGCAGACCCACCCGATCGTGACAGTCGAGGTCGGCGACGAGAAGTTCAAGGCCCGCGCCAAGGTGATCGACGGCGACGACTACGAGCGCCTGTACAAGCAGCACGCCGACGTCAATCCGGGCTTCTGGGACTACCGTCAGAAGACGACCCGCAAGATCCCGGTGATCATCCTGGAGCGCCTCGACTCCTAGCCGGCGGTTAAGGTTCGCCACCCGGCGATCAAGGGAGTAACCTTCGCCCGGTGCCCGATCTGAGCCACCTCTGGCAGCGTTTTGTACTCGCCTGCGCCCTGCTTTTTGGGCTTGCCCTGGGCGTTGGCGCGACCATTTTTGGCTACAGCAACACCGCCACCGTCAGCCTGGGCTGGTCGGTGTTCCATCTCAAGGGCGTGCCGCTCTGGACCGTCGCCCTCGTACCGCTGGCGCTGGTCCTGGTCGCCGGCACCGCCTACCACTGGCTCAACAGCCTTCACCACTTCAGCGAGCACATGCGACATCGCCACCGCGTCCGTGAGCTCGAGGCCGAGGTCGTCTCGCTGAAGGCTCACCTCGACGAGCTGCTCGGCATGCCGGATCACTCCATAGCTAAGGTCGTTAAGGATGAGAGCGAAGTCGAGCAGAAGCCTGCGGTCGAGGTCCCAGTGCAGGTGGCGGCTTCGAACGGCGACCTCAGCGCGACCGAAGAGCCCGAAGCTGCCGTCGTGACGACCAACGGCGCCTCGGAGGTCGCGAAACCGAAGCCGAAGACCGCAGGGGCCTGATGAACGACGCGGACCGCCGGGACGCCGCTGACCGCCGACGCGCCGGTCGCCTGGTCGTCCCCAGCCAGCAAGCCCCCGCCGACCGCTCGCTGCTCGAGCGCAGCGCGATCGAGGAGCTCAGCCACCACGCCGACCCGTGGCGCGTTCTGCGAATCCTGTCGGAGTTCGTCGAGGGTTTCGACGCCCTCAATGACGTCGGGCCGGCGGTCACGGTTTTCGGCTCCGCAAGGTCCAAGCACGACGATCCCTACTACAAAGCCGGCCGCCAGCTCGGCGTTGCGCTCGCAAACCGCGGCTTTGCGGTAATCACGGGCGGCGGCCCCGGGATCATGGAGGCCGTCAACCGCGGCTGCCACGAAGCAGGTGGTCTGTCCGTTGGATGCAACATCGAGCTGCCGCACGAGCAATCGATGAACCGGTACGTCGACCTGGGCGTCGAGTTCCGCTATTTCTTCGTCCGCAAGAACATGTTCGTCAAGTACGCGCGTGGGTTCGTCATCTTCCCCGGCGGCTTCGGCACCCTCGATGAGCTCTTCGAGTCGCTCACGCTGGCCCAGACCGGCAAGATCGAGCACTTCCCGATCGTGCTCTTCGGTTCGCCTTACTGGAAAGGTTTGCTCGAATGGCTTGAGGACCACGTCCTGGCGGCCGGAGCCATTGCGCCGGCCGACATGAAGCTCATGACTCTCACCGACGACCCCGAGGAGGCAGCCGAAATGGCAACCCGGCCGCTGCCGGTGAAGATCGATGAGCCCCGCGAGCAGACAGGCGAACCCAAGGCGGACGCCCAATAGATCCGCTCGACTTCTACTTCCTGACCGACGGCGCGCAGAATGCCGACTCGGTCGCCCAGCGGGTTACCTCATTTCTCGACGGCGCGACCAGGACGCTCGACCTCGCGATGTACGACCTTCGCCTCGAGGATTCCCCTTCGGCCAGGCTGCTCGACTCGTTTGATGCGGCGGTCAAGCGGGGCGTCGCCGTGCGGCTGATCTTCAACGAAGATCACGCGCAGACGATCCCAGTGCCGCCGCCGCCCGAGATCGACTGGGCATTCGTCGACCGGCTGAAGGCGATGGGGGTCCAGGTGCGCCCGGTGCCGGGCGTGCCTGACCTGATGCACCACAAGTACGTGGTCCGTGACGGGGCCTCGGTGCTGACGGGTTCGACCAACTGGACGAACGACTCGTGGAACCGCGAGGAGAACGTCATGTTCACCGTGGAGTCGGGCGACATGGCCGCGGCCTACGCGCAGAATTTCGACGGCTTGTGGGTCCGGCCGATCGTGGCGACCTCCGGCCGCAACTCGACGCCTTGGCTCTCGCTCTCCGACGGGACGCGCGTGCGACCGTATTTCTGTCCCGGCCGCAGCCTCAAGCTCGTGCATGCGATGGCGCGCTCGATCGCATCCGCCGAGAAACGAGTCCGCGTGTGCTCGCCGGTGATCACCTCGGGCCCCATCCTCGGCACCCTGGCGGAGGCTATCGCGCAGGGAAATGTGGACATCGGCGGTGTGTACGATGCGACGCAGATGGACGAGGTGCAGCGTCAGTGGTCCAGTCAGACCGGTGCGGCCTGGAAGATCGCGGCATTCCACAGCGTCACCGCGGGTGCGCGCTTCGGAGCCAAGCGTTCGACGCCATACGCGAAGGGAACGGTGCATGACTTCATGCACGCCAAGATCCTGGTCGCGGACGACTACGTGTACGCGGGCAGCTTCAACCTTTCGCACAGCGGCGAAAGCAACGCCGAGAACGTGGTCCAGATCGAGAGCCCGGAGATCGCGCGGATGTGCGTCGCCTACATCGATCGAATCACCGCGAAATACGGCGGCCCGCCCATCCAAGTGATGCCCTGACGCGAGGTCGGATTCTCTGGATCGCGGCCGCATTGACGGCCGTCATCGCCGTCGTCGTCCTGTGGGTCGCGCCGCGCCTGCAACCCGCGACGGGCACGCTCGTCGTCGTCGCCGCAGGCCGCTCCGCCACGACTTTGCCCGCATCGACGCTCATGCTTCGCCAGCCGGATGGATCGTGGGTGACGGTCGGAACCGTGTCCGGCAGCGTACCGGCGGCGCCTGGCCAGACCCAGCTCATCGCGAGCGCTCTGCCGGTCGGCGCCTACGACCACGTTCGACTCGGCGACGACGCATCTGGCGTCACAGTCAGCATCAGCGCGGGGCGCGTGGAGCCGCTCCTGCTGGGCATCGACGCGGGCAGGCTCGTGACCGGTGCCGTCTACGCCGGCAACGACGATGTGAACCTCGGCCTCGGTGAGCTCTCCGGCAAGTTCGTCGCCATGCCGGCCTTCGGACTCGTCGATCAGGCCGGAGGCCCATTCAACCTCGCATCGATCGCGGGCAAAGACGTCGTGATCGCCGCCTTCCACACAACCTGTCACGAGACATGCCCGCTGTACACGGCGTTGTTCCTACAGCTCGCCAAGCGCGCGCCACCCACCGTGCAGCTGGTCGAAGTCACGACCGATCCAGCAACCGACACACCCGCCGCGCTTTCGCAATACGCCAAGGCCGTGGGTGCGGGCTGGACGTTTGCCACCGGGACCTCAGCCCAGCTGACGGCATTCTGGAAGCCGTTCGGGGTCGAGCTCGCGACCGGCGACACGCATACGTCGACACTGGCCCTCGTCGACCGTCACGGATACGTCCGGCTCGTTTACCGCGGCGTCCCCAAAGTCGGCGGCGAGATCCCGCCGTCGCTGACGACCTTGCTCAGCCCCCGGGGCCTGTCGCAGCTGGCTTCGGGTGGCGACGGTTGGGGCGCGCCCGACGTGCTTCAGGCGCTCACGACGATCGGCGGGCCCGCGCCATCTCCCCCCGCCAGTGGGGGCAGGGCGCCGGCGTTCACGTTGACCTCGACGAGCGGCGCCACCGCGAGCCTCTCAGACTTCGCCGGCAAACCGGTGGTGATCAACTTCTGGGCGACCTATTGCCCGCCCTGCAAAGCAGAGATGCCGCTGCTCATGTCGGCGGTGCCTCGCGCCGGCGTCCGATTGCTGCTGATCAATGAAGGCGAGAGCAGCGCTGTGGCCAGTGCCTTTCTCGCCCAGATCGGCGTCGGTCAGCCTTCGCTGCTCGATGCGAACCTCACCGTGGGGCGTCAGTACGGCCTGTCTGCGCTGCCCATGACCATCTTCATCAGGGCCGACGGCACGATCGACAGAAAGCAGATCGGCCAGCTAGACCAGCGCGTGCTGGAGGCGGAGTTGTCGATCCTGGTCACTCAGTAGACTGGCCAGCGGATGGTCTCCGCCGCTGTTTTCCGGCGCCTTGCTTTTCTGACCGCATTTTTTGCCTACCTGCAGATCGCCCTCGGCGGCGTGGTCCGCGTGACTGACTCCGGCCTGGGTTGTCCGGACTGGCCGCTATGCCACGGGCGGCCCTATCCGGCCGCTGACATCCATTCGATCATCGAGTACTCGCACCGCACGGTGGGCACGATCACCGGTTTGCTGCTCATCGCGACCGTCATCGCGGCCTGGGTTGTCTTCCGGCGCACTCGGCCGCTTGTCGCATGGCTTGCGACTGCTTCCCTGGTCGCGATCGGCGCCGAGGGGGCGCTGGGCGGCGTTGTCGTGGTGAACGAGCTCAAGCCGTGGCTCGTCGTGGTCCATCTGGGTCTGGCGATGATCATCCTGGGATCGTTGATCGCCACAGCGGTCATGTCGCTTCCTCCGACATCTGCCGCCCCTGATGCCACGTTCCGCCGCATCGCAGTCGTGGCTGCAGCGGCGACCTACCTGTTGCTGCTGACCGGCTCAACCGTGGTCGCAAGCTCCGCGGACGAGGGCTGCCACTCCTGGCCCCTGTGCGGCAGCGGCTTTGCGCTCGACTTCGGTGGTGCGAACGCGTTCACGATGCTGCACCGCGGCGGCGTACTCCTGATCGGCATCCTTCTCCTGTATGCGCTTGGTCAAGCCATTCGCCACGCGGCCACCCGGCCTGTAGCGGTGGCGACGTCGGTTGTCTTCGCGCTACAGGTCGCCGTTGGCGCCGGCAGCGCGCTGACGGATTCCGCCTTCTTCAATGGCCTGCACGTCGCGATCGCGACGCTGGTGTGGTCCGGGATGCTGTCGATCGCCCTCCTCACATTTCCGCGAGGCGACCAGAGCCCGGCCCTGTCGCGGCTCACGATGGACAAACGTCCCGCATGAGCGTCTTTCGCGATTACCTGAGCCTGCTCAAGCTGCGTGTCGTCGTCCTGCTCGACGCCACCGCCGTGGGGGTGATGTTCCCCGCCGCCCACGGCAACCCCAGGTACGGCAGCGTCCTGGCCGTGCTGGTCGGCGGCACGCTGGCCGCCGGCGGGGCCCACGCGATCAACTGCTGGTTCGACCGCGACATCGACGGCGAGATGAATCGCACTCGTCGCCGCCCGCTGCCCAACGGCCGCATCCCCGCCTGGCACGCCCTCGTGATCGGCGTCGCGCTGAACGTCCTCGCGTTTGCCGTCCTGTGGGCGGGCGCGAACCTCCTCGCCGCGTCGCTCGCGCTCGCCGGCACCCTGATCTACGTTTTCGTCTACACGATGTGGCTCAAGCGCGCGACGCCGCAGAACATCGTCATCGGTGGCGCTGCCGGCGCCGTGCCGCCCCTGGTCGGCTGGGCGGCGGCGACGGGTCGCCTTGACCTGACGGCGCTGGCCCTGTTCGGAGTGATCTTCTTCTGGACCCCGCCGCATTTCTGGGCGCTCGCGCAGCTTCTCAAGACCGACTACGCGCGCGCCCATGTGCCGATGCTGCCGGTCGTGGCCGGCGAGCAATCCGCGAAGCGGCAGAGCATGGTCTATGCCGTGCTGACGGCCGCGGTCAGCGTGGTGCCCTTCTTCACCGGCTCGGCGGGTCCTGTCTACCTGGCGGGTGCGGTCGTGCTCGGGATCGGCCTGGTCGGCATCTCGATCCTCGACCTGGAAGGGCGGCGGTGGACAAGGCGGCTGTGGACGTATTCGATGGTGTACGTCGCGCTGCTTTTCACGGTCTTCGCAGTGTCGCCCTTCCTCCCCTGATGGAGATCGTCCGGCTTCACCTCGGAAAGATCGGGGCGCTGAAGGATATCCCGGTGCACGGATTCGTGATCAAGCACCCTCGCGCGGGCGCCATCCTCGTCGACACCGGGATGGGATCGTCCGCCGCCCTGATCAAGGAATGGCGGATCGTCAACCGAGGGGTCGCGGAGGCGCTGGCCGAGCACGACCTGAGCCCGGCCGACGTGAAAATCGTCGTCAACAGCCACCTGCACTTCGACCACTGCGGTCAGAACGCAGTCTTCAGGCACGCGCCGTTCTACATTCAGCGCTCCGAGCTGGAGCGCGCGCGACGGGAGGAGTCGACGGTCGTGCAGTGGTTCGACTTCGGCGGCGCGAAGTACGAGCTGCTCGACGGGGACGCACCAGTCGCAGAGGGAGTCCGTGTCGTCGCGACGCCGGGCCACACGGTCGGCCACCAAAGCGTGTTCGTCGAAGCGGACGACGGCGAAGCGGTGATGATCGGGGACGCCGCGTACACCGGCGACATCTACCGCGACGTCGAGAAGGCCGATCTGAGTGAGTGGCCCGGGCAGCATGCGAACCGCGACGACTGGGAGCGCTCCCTCGTAAAGGTCCACGCGATGCGCCCTCACTCGGTGCATTTCTGCCACGACACCCGCGTGATCCATTCCTAGGTGGCGCCTTTCGGGCCGCTGGTCGACGGGTCGTGGCTGCGCGAGCACATTGGCGATGCTGACTTACGCGTCATCGACTTTCGCTGGTACCTGCAGGGCCGGAACGGTCGCGACGAGTACGCGCGCGGCCATCTCCCGGGTGCCGTGTTCGTCGACCTCGAGGACGTAACGGGAACCGGGGGAGGTGGGCGGCACCCTTTGCCGTCGGCGGATCAATTCGAGGAAGCGATGCGCAGGGCCGGCGTGAGCCCCGACACAAAAGTTGTCGCTTACGACGACGCGGGTGGCGCCGTGGCGGCGCGGTTGTGGTTCCTTCTCGGCTACTTTGGCCATGGCGCCCAGGCCGTGCTCGACGGAGGGCTCGGGGCGTGGGGAGGACCGCTTTCGACCGACCCGCCTAGTATCGAGCGCGGCTCCTTTCGCGCTCAGGTGCCAGACCGCGGTCGGACGGTTGACTTCGAGGAGGTGCGCGGGCTTGGCGGCGTGCCGCTGATCGACGCGCGAGCCGGCGAGCGATACCGCGGCGAGACCGAGCCGGTCGACCCCAAGGCCGGTCACATTCCGGGTGCGCTCAGCGCGCCGCTTGCCCAGAACCTGAAATCCGATGGCCGTTTCAAGTCGCCGAGCGAGTTGCGCGCGCAGTACGAGAGGCTAGGGGCTGCAGATGGCGCGGTCTTCTACTGCGGCTCGGGCGTGAACGCGACCCATCACGTGCTCGCGATGGAGATCGCGGGCCTTCCCAACGCGCGGATTTACGCCGGTTCCTGGAGCGACTGGTCGCGCAGGGACGCTCCCGTGGCCACAGGCGAAGATCCTTAAAGTAGCGCTGTGATCCTGAAGGGAAAGCGCGTCTTGATCGCGGGAATGTCCGACCGGCGCAGCATCGGTTTCTCGATCGCGCAGGAAGCCCAGCGCCAGGGAGCGGAGCTTCTGCTCACCAGCTTCGGCAGGATGATGAGCATCACCCAGATGACGGCGAAAAAGCTCGACCCGGTACCCGACATCCTCGAGATGGACGTGTCGAAGCCCTCGGACATCGCAGAAGCCGTCAAGGAAACGTCAAAGCGATGGGACCGTCTCGACGGAATGGTGCACTCGGTAGCTTTTGCACCCGCCGATGCCCTCGGTGGCCAGTTCCTGAACACACCATGGGAAAGCGTGGCTACGGCTTTACAGGTAAGTGCCTTCTCTTTCAAAGAATTGGCGCGTGGATTTCTGCCTTTGATGAAAGAGCACGGCGGGTCGATGGTTACGCTGGACTTCGACAACTCGACGCAAGCCTGGCCGAAGTACGACTGGATGGGCGTATCAAAAGCGGCGCTCGAATCGGTGACGCGCTACCTGGCCCGCGACCTCGGGCGCTACAAGATTCGCGTCAACGCGGTGTGTGCCGGTCCTCTCGCGACGCTCGCGGCGAGCGGGATTCCGGGGTTCAAGGACTTCGAGGAGGTGTGGGAGAAACGGGCGCCCCTCGGCTGGAGCCTGCAAGACAAATCCCCGGTAGGAAGGGCGGTGTGCGTTCTCTTATCGGAATACCTGGACATGACCACGGGCGAGCTCCTGCACGTCGACGGCGGCTACCACGCGATGGGGACGGAACTGCCTCCAGCTGACTGACCCTACATCTTGTGTTGACCTGCGGACAAGCGCGCAACATCGTGTTAGGCTCTTCCGAAATCCCGGCTAGGCGGGCCCCCGCCGAAGCCGCCAAACGGGAGGGAATGCAGTTTGCGGGAGTGCCTGGTGATCTACGTAGACGCCGCGCTGGATAAGCATGGCCGGGCCGGATGTGGCCTGGCCGTTTTTGTTAGAGGGCGGGCTGTCTACACGGAGTCGTTCGGCTTTTCGCATATCGGTGGCTCCGCTCAACTGGAAGCGCACGTGTGCGCAGGCGCGCTCGACCTTGCCGCCGCGCGCTGGCCTTATCACCGTGTGATCGTGCGCACGGATTGCGCTCCAGTGGTGCGCAGCCGGATGCCGTCGAGCGACAGTTTTCGCGTCGCGGTGCACGAAGTTCGGGAACGTTGCCGTCGCGGCTGGCGTGTTGTTCGCTACGTGAGCCGCAAAGCAAATCCCGCGCACGAGCTCGCGCGTGAGGGGTTGAAGAGTCTCTCGAAACAGCAGCTTCTGGTCGCCGCCTGACCGTCTCTCAAATAGCGCTTATTGGGCGCAGCTAGAATTGCTGCGCTCAATTTCCTTTTATTGCAGGAGACAAGATGGCACCAGAGGAAGCACAGCAAAATGCACCGCGTAGGCGTGGACGTCCGCCCGGGTCGAAAAATCGGACGCGTCGCACGCGCGCCGAAGGTGGAGAGCTCGTTACACGCCTCAACACGATGGTCGCGAAGCTGATCAGCGAGAACCGAACCCTCCGCCGTCAGGTCGCTAAGTTGGCGACCAAGGGCACAGGCACCTCGACGAAGACCGTGGAGCGCGGCCTGCGCACCATCTCGAAGCGCGTGGAGCGAGCTCTGGGCAGCAAGACCCCGCGGCGCCGCCGAGCGACCGCGACCCCGGCCAACGGACGTCGCCGAAAGACCGCAACCCGAAGGCGGCGAGCCTCGTCCTGAGGGACTAAAACCCCCTCTGCTCCATCTGCTTGGCGGTGCGATACGCGTCGACGATGCTGAAGATCCACAGCGTTCCGCCGCCAAGCTCCATCGGGACTCCGATCGCTGCCCCGATCACGGTCAGGTCCAGGTCGAAGCCGAAGAACTGAAGGCCGCCGATGCCCAGCAAATAGGCGAAGCCCTTCATGTTGTGACCGAGATAGAAGTGCCCAAGCCCGGGCACGACAGCGAGCGCCGCCGCCAGGGCCGGGTTCTTGCGTGACCGTGGAACCGCCGCGCCGTAGTAGGCGCCTGAGGCCGGTGAGCCGCATCGCGGACACGGAGCGGACGGATTCGTAAGGAGCGCCCCGCAGCGCCCGCAGAGAACCTCGGATGCCATCCCAAATTCAGTTTGCCCGTTTTTGATAGCTTCCGAACCATGGATCTGGGGTTCACCGCGGAGGAGGAAGCCTTCCGGCATGAGGTCCGAGCCTGGCTCGAGGCGAACCTTCCTGCCGACCGGAAACAGGGCGGCATGGGCGGCTATCGGGATGAGGAAGACACCCAGCTGCAGCGCGACTGGCAGCGCCGGCTCTATGAGGGCGGCTGGCTCAAGCTCGGATGGCCGAAAGAGGCTGGTGGGCGAGGCGCCACGCCCGTCATGCAGGCGATCTACCAGGAGGAGCTCGCCCAGGCGGGTGCCCCCGGGATCCTGGGGCGGCTTGGCGTCACGCTGCTTGCCCCGACCCTGGTCGCGCACGGAACGCCGTGGCAGAAAGAGACCTACGTCGAGAGGATCCTGAGCGGCGATTTGATCTTCTGCCAGGGGTTCAGCGAGCCGGACGCCGGTAGTGACCTGGCCGGCTTGCGCACCCGCGCGGAGCGCCGCGACGGCAAGTGGGTGCTGAACGGCCAGAAGACATGGTCCAGCGGGGCGCACTACTCGGACAAGAGCTTTCTCCTCGCGCGCACCGACACCGGAGCCGAGGCGCACCGAGGCATCGGCTTTTTCCTGGTCGACATGCGGCAGCCCGCCGTCGATGTGAGGCGGATCAAGCAGATGACCGGCGGCGGGGAGTTCGGTGAGATCTTCCTCTCGGGAGCGGAGGTGGAGGATCGCGACCTGGTCGGCGAGCCGGGTGACGGGTGGAAGATCGCGATGACGGTTTTCGGGTTCGAGCGCGGCGGACTCGCGCAAGCCGCGCGGTTTGAGCGCGCCGTGTCCGAGCTTGCCTCCCTTGCGCGAGATCGCGGGGCCGGCTCCGACGCCACGACGCGGCAGAGGATCGCCCAGGCGCAGATCGAGGCGCACGTCTTCCGCCTCATCGGCTTGCGCAATCTGACCAAGGCGCAGCACGGCCATGCCCCCGGGCCTGAAGCCAGCGTCGTGAAGCTCTACTGGAGCGAGATGGACAAGCGGCTGCAGGAAACCGCGATCGGCGTCGAAGGCATGTACGGCGCACTGGCGCCGGAATCCGCGCTTGCGATCGAGGACGGTCGGTGGCAGTACGGGTGGATGTGGGCGCAGGCTGAGACGATCTACGCCGGGTCCTCCGAGATCCAGCGCAACATCATCGCGGAGCGGGTGCTGGGGCTCCCGCGCGGCCGGTGACCGCAACGACGTCCGTCATCGATCGCCTGCGGGCGCGCATCGGCGTCGACGGGAGTCCCGTCACTGCTCCGGTCGAGGCAGGGCACGTCAAACGTTTCGCGGCAGCGATCGGCGATCCCAACCCGCGCTGGACCAAGGAGGCTCCGCCCACCTTCCTGGTCGCGCTGGCGCCGGTCTCGCTGCACCTGGCCGAGGCGGAGGAATATGGCCAGGGTTGGCTGAACGGCGGTAACCGTTTCGAATATTTCGCGCCGGTATCGATCGGAGACGAGATCACAGCGACTGGCCGCGTGGCAGACGTCTACGAGAAAAGCGGTTCGAGCGGGGACCTTCTATTCATCATCTTCGAGACCAACTACGTCAACCAGGAAGGGGTGGTGGTCGCGAAGCTGCGCGGGACGATGATTCGCCGATGAACATCGAAGCGGGTCAGGACCTTCCGGAGCTCGTCAAGCACCCAACCACGCGGCAGCTCGTCCAGTACGCGGGTGCGCAGGGCGATTTCTACGAGATCCACTACGACCAGACCTACGCCAAAGGCGTGGGATTGCCAGGCGTGATCCTCCACGGGCTGCTCAAGGCGGCATTTCTCGGCCAGCTCGTCACCGATTGGCTGGGCGATCGAGGCACGCTGAAGAATTTCGAGGTCACCTATCGCGGCATAGACACGCCGGCTCATCCGTACCGATGTCGCGGCCGCGTCAAGCGAGTCGACGGGAATGAGGTCGAGCTCGAGGTCTGGGGGGAGAACCACGAGGGACAGCGGACCACGTTGGGAACGGCTACCGTCGAGATCCGCTGATGTCCACGCTGTATCTGACGCTCAAGCTCATCCACATACTCGCCGCGATCGTCGCCGTCGGATCGAACATCACGTATGGGGTCTGGAACGTGCGCGGCGCCAACGATCCGGCGCATCTCGGATTCGCCCTGAAGGGAATCAAGTTTCTGGACGACCGGATCGCCAACCCCGCTTATGGGGTGCTCCTCTTGACTGGCTTGATCATGGTCTTCATGCAGTGGAGGATCACCGACCTCTGGATCATCCTCGCGCTGATTCTCTTTGCGGCTGTGGTGGTGCTCGCCGTGGCCTTCTATTCGCCGCTGCTCAAGAATCAGATCAAGCTGGTCGAGGAAGGGGCGACGGCCTCGCCCGAATACGCGCGGTTGTCAGGACTCGGCAGACTGTTCGGTCCGGGCCTCGGGGTGATCGTTGTCGTCATCCTCGTCCTCATGGTGTTCAAGCCCCATCTGTAAACCCAGAACAAGGCGAGCACCGTGCCGTCGATGATGCAGTAGCCGGCCGCGATCACCGATGGCGGGTTGCCTGACGGGATACCTGTCCAGGGCGCGGTGGGCAGCCAGGACCAGTTGCCCAAGGACGTGCCGAAGATCTCGAGCTCGCTCACGATGATGAAGATCGCAGCAAATAGCGGCCACCGCGGAGACCGCAGCAGGAAGTACGCGAACACAGGAAAGCACATCGCCCCCTGGAGGTCCATCCGCCCCGTGAACACAGGCAGCACCGTGAGTCCGAGCAGCGCCCAGGCTCCGGCGCCGCCGAGCACCGCGTACGCGACGCGACGACCGTACCTCGTCACCAGCGGTGTCTGGGCGGCCAGCAGTCCGAAGAGATACACGAGCCCGTGGCCTGGAGGAACGAACAGCGGCACGTTGTGCAGCCGGTAGCTGTAGATGCCCCAGATGAGCGAGCTGAAGATCTCGAAGCAGGTCGCCACTCCGACGCAAAACCAGATCTGCATGCGCTGCTCTTGGGGCGCTTTCAGCGCGGCCAGGTACAGGACGAGGAACGTCAGCCCCCCAAGCAGGTACTGCTGCCAGAGAGCGGTGATCCGGCTGTCGGCCAGCAGACCGACCGGGATGTAGATGAGAAGGTAGGCCTGCAACCAGTACGGCTGCAGGCCTTTGGTGATGCCCTTGACTACTTGATCGTGCCCCTCTCGTCGATCAGGGATCCCTGCAGCTTCCATCCGGTGCCGGCCCAGGTGATCACCTGCTCCTGCATGATCGGGAAGTGGTCACTCGACGTGGTCTGTACCTTCACGCCCGGTAGCGCGAACGGGTTGGTCTCGTTGAGCTGGCTGCTGGCGATCTTCATCACGTTGGCTCGCGTCATGTTGGAACCCGCCTGCTTGAGCACGTCGACCATCGTGTACGCGACCGCGACACCGTACAGGTTGAAGCCGTCGTCGGGCTTGCATGTCGCGCAGTTCGCGATCACGGTCTTGTAAAGCTTCATGCCGTCGTCGCCGGCCCACTGCGGGTCCGTCGGGTCTTTGAGGTAGCCGACGCTCGTCACATTCTTCAAAGCGGCTCCGGCTTTCTTGGCCAGGCCCATGTAGACCTGCGGGTTGGAGACCGAGTTGAGATAGATGGCCGGCTCCCAGTGCAGGAGCGTGACCGTGACGAGCGATTTGATCGTGAAACCTGGCGTCGCGAAGATGAACAGCGTGTCGGCCCCCGTGGCCTTGAGCTTGGTGAGCTGCGCCGCGGTGTTGGCCGCGGTCACGTCATAGCTCTCGCTGCCGACGATCATCGAGCTCTTGTCGCCGAGGCCGTCCTTGAGCCCCTTCAGATAGTCCTGGCCGTAGTCGTCGTTCTGGTAGAGGACGCCGATCTTGGCGTTCGCGTGGTTCGCCAGCACATCCTTGGCGTAGATGTGGGCCTCACCCTGGTACGGCGGCTGCCAGCCGAGCGTCCACTGGTTGGAGCCGAAGTCCTTGTTGAAGGTGGTCGCGCCCGTGGCT
>WNGI01000864.1_pt1 | contig 25026 bp, 26 predicted proteins | sample 5400621 | NCBI WGS metagenome assembly WNGI01 (sample SAMN13153374, study PRJNA577476) | soil metagenome | isolation source: 20 cm soil or saprolite under Garry oak tree replicate 1 | place: USA:California | collected 2016-06-15 | reverse complement strand
GTCGCTGCCCGCGCGCGGGAGTACCTGGGTGACGCGCCCGCGACCGCACATCGACCGCATCGCCTCCGCCTGGCTCATCAAGCGTTTCTGCGATCCGGACGCGAAGTTCGCGTTCGCCGACGCCGCCGACGCCTCCCGCAAGGGGATCCCGTTCGACGTCCTGGGCGCTGACTTCGGCCATCACGGCGAGGACTGTACATTCGAGACGCTCGTCAAGCGGTTCGGCATCAAGGACCGGCGCGTCAAGTTGATCGCCGAGATCGTCCATGAGGCGGACCTCCACGATGGCAAGTTCACCCGCAACGAAGCCACGGGCGTGGACCTGGCGATCAACGGTCTCGTCGAGGCCACGCCGGATGATGACGACCTCCTCGCGCGCGGGATGGCCATTTTCGACGGTCTCTACACGGTGTTGAAGCAAAAGACGTAGCACTACCATCGATGAGAAATCGGGAGAGGAAGAAAATGCGAAAGATGACGACGTCCGCGGTGGCGTTTCTCGTGGCGTGGTGCTTCGCGATGCCGATAAGTTGGGCGCAGCCGCACGACGACAAGGAGCGCGCGGAACTGGCCAAGGCGCTGAAGGGCGTCAAGACGCCGCTCCAGCAAGGCCTGACGGCGAGCGCCAAGGAAGGCAAGCCGATCTCGGCGAAGTACGAGGTGGAGGAAGGCAAGCTGCAGCTCTCCATCTACACGATGAAAGGTGACAACTTCTCCGAGGTGATCGTCGATCACACAAGCGGGAAGATCGCCAAGGCGGAGCCGATCACGCATGACGCAGACCTCGCGGCGGCGAAGGCCCAGAGCGAGGCGATGGCGAAGGCCAAGCGCACGCTCGACGCGGCCGCCTCCGAAGCGGTGAAGGAGAACAAAGGCTATCGCGTCGTCAGCGTCTTTCCCGCGCTGAAGGACGGCCACCCGGTGGCGGACGTGACGCTCGTAAAGGGCGCCGACTGGAAGACGGTGTCGGAGAAGCTCGATTGAAGGGACGACCTCATCTTGCCGTTCGTGTGGGCTGACACGCCGGCGGCACAGACGGCGCAGGGGCGAGTCATCTATGTGGCGACGATCGAACCGAGGGGCGGGGCTCAACAGGATAAGGAGCCGTTCCCGCAGGCTGCGCTGCCTGCCGGCGAGGGGTACCGAAAGACGCCGCCGGACGGGAATGGGCGGTGGGAGGTCGTGACCTACCAATGGTCCCCGGGGACGATCGTGGTGCGCGAGGGAGAGCCGGTGACGCTGGAGGTCGTGGGAGTCAACGGCGGCGATATGCACCGGGGCACGATCCCGGGCATTGTCGATTCGTTTACGGTCAAGCGCGGAGAAGTCACCCGCGTCGCCTTCACCGCCACCAAGCCCGGGCTCTATCCCATGATCTGTACCAGGCACACGCCGACCATGCAGGGCACGCTCGTGGTGCTCCCCAAGTAGAAGAGAGAACCGGCATGACTGTCACGCGCCGAGAGGTGGTGAAGGCAACGTTGGCGGCGGTCGCGGCGGGCGCCCTGTTGCCCCGCGTCCCTGCGACGGCCGCGGCGGAGGAGCTCAAAATGCCCGACAACGTACCCGCGAACACGTTCGATTTCGAGGCAAAAGGCATCGAAGGCTGGACGACGGTGGACGGCCAGTGGGCGGTCGAGGACATGGCCGGCGCGCCGAGCGGCAAGAGGGTGCTCGTGCAACGGGGAACAAAGAACGAATTCAACATCGTCGTGGCTCCGCCGGGTCCTTATACCGACGTCGACGTGTCGATGAAATTCAAGCCCATCTCCGGACGTGAGGACGCATCTGGCGGGATCGTGTTCCGATTCACCGACGGCAAGTACTACGTCGTCCGCGCCAACGCCCGCGAGGACAACTTCCGGCTCTACGCCTACGACCGTAGTCGCCGTCAGATCGCCACCGCGAGGGTCAAGGCACCGGAGCTCGGGCAGTGGCACAGCGTCCGGGTCGTCGCGCTGGGCGATCACATGCAGGCGTGGCTCGACGGCAAGCTCTATCTCGACCATCGTGACTCGCGTTTCAAGTCCGGTCGCGTGGGGCTGTGGACGAAGGCCGATTCGATCACGGCATTCGATGACCTGACGATTCGTGGCGTGACGGGAGGCTCGTAAGCATGCCGTATGAAATAAAGCCGTTGTCATGTGATCCGAAAAAGCTCAAGGGACTCTCGGAAAAGCTGATCGTGAGCCACTGGGAGAACAACTACGGCGGCGCCGTGAAACGCTTGAATGCGATTACCGCGCAGCTGGCCGCGCTGGACTTTGCCACGGCGCCCGTGTTCGTGGTCAACGGTCTCAAGCGCGAAGAGTTGATCGCGACGAATTCGATGATCCTGCACGAGCTGTACTTCGACGGCCTCGGCGCCGACGGTGAGCCAGATCGGGCGCTGCGAGACGCGCTCGTGAGGGATTTCGGGTCCGTCGATCGATGGCGGACGGAGTTCGTCGCCATGGGCAAGGCCATGGGGGGCGGCTCGGGCTGGGTACTGCTCACGTATTCGCACCGCGATCTCAAGCTCGTGAACCAGTGGGCGGCCGATCATACGCACAGCATGGCCGGAGCGACGCCCATCCTGGCGCTCGACATGTACGAGCACTCGTACCACATCGACTACGGCACCGCTGCGGCGAAGTACGTCGATGCCTTCATGGAAAACGTCAACTGGACAAACGTCGCGCGCCTTCATCAGGCGCAGGCGCGATGAAGGAGAAGTCTGCGATGAAGCCACGGTTCCTCATCTACGTCGTCGCGCTCACCGCAGTCGTTGCCGCCCTCACCGCGCCGGTCGTCGCGCGGGCTGCGGATCCGGACTGGAAGGCCGTCGAGCAAGCCCTGGGCAAGTCGGGACAGATGCAGCCCGGGGACGTCTTCCGGATCGGTATGCCCCGCACGGACCTCAGTGTCACGGTGAAGGGCGTGCCGGTGAAGGCCGGGTTCGCCCTGGGATCCTACGCGGCGTTCAAGCAGATCGGTGACCACGCGATGGTCATGGGCGATCTTGTCCTGCTCGATCAGGAGATCCCAGCGGTGATGTCCGGTCTGTTCGCGGGTGGTCTCGAGGTGACCGCGATCCACAACCATCTCAACGAGATGTCGCCGCATACGATGTATATGCACTACAGCGGCCACGGTGACGCCGTGCAGATGGCGCGCGCCCTCCGCCAGGCATTGTCCGCGAGCGGCACGCCACTCGGTAGCTCGGCGCCGCCTTCGGGACCGGCCACCGGCCCGACGCTCGACGCGAAGGCCATCGAGCAAGCCCTTGGCCGCTCCGGCCGTGACGTCGGTGCCGGCGTCTTCCAGGTCACGGTCCCCCGCGCCGAGAGCATCACGGAGATGGGCCAGCCGTTGCTACCCGCCATGGGCGTCGTGACGGTGATGAACTTCCAACCCACGACCGACGGTAAGGCGGCGATCACCGGCGATTTCGTCTTGATCGACAAGGAAGTGAACGCCGTCGCGAAGACCCTTCGGCAGCACGGCGTCGACGTCACGGCGATCCACAATCACGCCCTCATGGACACGCCGCGCCTCTTCTACATGCACTTCTGGGCGAACGACGACCCCGTGAAGCTGGCCCAAGCGCTCAAGGCGGCGCTCGACCAGACCAACAGCCGCAAGTAGGAGGAGCGACGCATGAAATGGGTCACCCGGGAGAAGGCGCGCGTCGATCGGATTGCGTGCCCCTGGCTCATCAGTCGTTTCATCGACAAGGAGCCGACGTTCCTGTTCGTGCCATCGGATCAAGTGAAGCAGGTGGCCGCGCGCGAGGGGGCCACTCCATATGACATCCCCGGCGTCGAGCTCGGCCACCACGGCGAGCGATGCTCGTTCGATGCCTTCCTCGAAAAGTACAAGCTCGAGGACCCCGCGCTCAAGACGATGGCGCTGATCGTGCGAGGCGCCGACACGGACGCGCGCCAGCTCACGCCCGAGTCCCCGGGACTCTATGCGCTCGCGACCGGCTTCCAGGCGATGGCGAAGGACGACCACGACAACATGGCGAAACAGTTCCCGGTGTACGACGCGCTGTACGCCTACTGCCGTGCGAAGGTGAAGTAACCGAGGCTTCAGTGCGTTCCGAGAGCCGTCGAGCCCTTGGTCAGCGAGGACGTCGAAAAGCCGAACGTGAGGCCGAAGGTGAACTGCCAGTCGGGGACGCCGCTCGTGAACCCTCGCCGGAGGCCCGCGTCGAACCACACGTTCTTCGAAGACCAGGGCTGCCAGATGACACTGAGGCGCGGAATCGCGCTGGTTCTCACGCCGGGGTTTCTCTCCGTTCACCTCGCCGACGAGGCGCACTCCCTTCACAATGGGAAGCTCACCGATCAGTCCCCAGATCGTCGCCTTATGCTGGTGATCACGCACGATCTTCGGCGTGCTCAGAAGCTGTTTGCCTGCCATCCTCGGATGGAAGGCGGTGGGGCGTCTCGTGATTTCGAGCCAGACCTGGCCGTGATGGATCACCGCCACTGGCGAGCCTCGAGGAGAGGCGGCCCCGTAGGCGCCGGACTGCCTGGTGCCGCCTCCTCCGTCACGATGAGGCCGCGTGTGTCGTCGAGGTCGGGCGGCACCCGGATCACGACCCACGCTCGGCCGTCGGCGTCCACGGTGAACGTGGCCGCGGTCAGCGCGGGCCCGGCTTTTGGCAAGAACCATAACTGATACACGCGACCGGCCGGTAGCCGAGCCAATCCCGTGATGGCCATGTGACCGCTCTGGCCGTCCACGGCCGCGAACACCCGGGCACTCGCTTGCGATCCGGCCGCGCCCGTCAGGATGACGAGTCGGGCGGGCCGGCGTGCGAGTTTCTCGACCTGCGGCCCTTGCGTATACCGTGTGAGCTCACTCTGCAGCCGCACGTTCCACGTGACCAGCCACGTCGCCACGACGGCGGCCGCGATCCACGGCGCGGCCCGAAACCACCTGGTTCCCATCGCCGACCGCATCCGTGGCCGGAGCCGCCGCCGGCGGGCCTCGGAGCGGATCGCGTCCCACAGGTCGGATGGCGGCGAGATCGGGGCGAGGGCCAGCGGCAGTACGCCAGCGAGCCCACGGTATTCGGCGAGACGGCTCGCACACGAGGGGCAGCCGGCCACGTGCTCATCCACTCGCGCATGCTCGCCCGTCTCGAGCGAGCCGAGGGCATACGCTGCCAGGTCGTCGACGACGTGCTCGCTGCTGTCGATCACGATGTCCGACCTCCCGCAGCTTGGATGAGCGGCCCCAGACCTTCCGAAGTCGCTCCAGCGCCTCGCGTGTGCGGCTCTTGATGGTCCCCAGGGGCTCGCCCAGCTCGTTCGCGATTTCGGTCTGCGTCAGCCCCCCGTAGTAGGCGAGCTCGATTGCGCGTCGCTGTCCCTCCGACAGCTCACGCAGGGCATCGAGGACAGCGCGACGCGAGACCACGGCGTCGACCGGATCGCGCGGGAGGGTCGTGGGAATTTCGGGGAGAGGTGCCGTGCGCTCGCGCATGCGCGCCTGGTGGGACCGGCTGCGTAGGAGGTCGATGGCCCGGTTCCGGGCGATTCCCATGAGCCACCAGGGCACGCGACCGCGTCGGGCGTCATACGTCTCGCGGCCGTCCCACGAGCGAAGAAACGTGTCTTGAACGACCTCACGGGCAAGCTCGGGGTCCCCGACGATCCGCAGGGCGAGTGTGTAGACCAGCCCGCCATAGCGCGCATACAGCGACTCGAGCGCCGACTCGTCGCCGAGGCGCATACGACCCACCAGGTCCGGATCCGCGGCGGGATCGACGCTCACTTCCGATGCCTACGGAGTGAGGGCCACCGCCGGATCACCGCGCGCCGTTCGTCATCCGTGAGCGCCCACGAGTCCGTAGGCACGGGCGACGACGGCCTCGCCGCGTCGAAGGAGGCTCATATGGGTCACGCTGGACGTGTGCTGTGGTCGGGCCCGCTGGTCATGCTGTTCGCCGTGGTGACGCTGGCCGAGGCGGCGGACACGAATCTTCGTGCCCGAGCCAGTGCTCTCTTCGCGTCGCTGCCTCGCGACCTGGGAACAGCCGAGAATCCTGTCACTCCCGAGCGCGTTCACCTCGGCCGGCTCCTGTTTTTCGATCCGCGGGTCTCGGCCGACGGCGCCGTGAGCTGCGCGCGGTGCCACCAGCCCGCGCTGTACGGTACCGACGCATTGCCCACGTCCATCGGCGCCGAGCATCGGACACACCCGCGTCACGCGCAAACGGTGTTCAACGCCGCGGTTCAGTTCGTGCAGCACTGGCGAGGTGACCGGACGTCGGTGGAGGACCTGTCCGTCAAGTCGCTGATCGCACCGCTGGCGTACGGGAATCCGAGCTTCGCGAGTGCGATGGCCAAGCTCAAGGCGATCCCTGGGTACGCTCCGCTGTTCGCCGCAGCCTTTCCGCGCGAGGAGGACCCGATCACGCCGGACAACTGGGGCAAGGCCATCGGCTCGTACATGCGCACGCTTCTCACACCGGCACCCTTCGACGCATTTCTCCAGGGCGACGACCGGGCCCTGACGACCGTGGCGCAGACTGGTCTCCGGACGTTCATCCGGACGGGATGCGCCACCTGCCACAACGGCGTCGGTGTCGGCGGCACGATGTACCAGAAGTTCGGGCTCATGGAGGACTACTGGCGCGCCACGGGGAGCGCGATTGTCGACAAGGGACGGTTCGACGTTACGCAGGACCCCGCGGATCTCCACGTCTTCAAGGTCGCGAGTCTCCGGAACGTGGCGATGACGCCACCGTATTTCCACGACGGCTCGGTGGCGACCCTGCCCGAAGCGGTCCGCATCATGGCGCGCGTTCAGCTCGGCCGCACGCTGACGGCCGGCGAGGTGACGGAGATCGTGGCGTTCCTCGAGTCACTGACCGGCCCGTCGCCGGCAGACTTCGTCACTGCGCCGATCCTGCCGCCCGGCGCCGTCGCGAGCCCACCCACTCGCTAGGTGTGCCGATGGCGGTGGTGGAGGTCGGGATAGTGAGGATGGCTGTGACGTAGCTCACCGTGCACGTGCCAGTGCGAGTGTGGCTCGCTCGTCCCGGCCTCGTGCTCATGGGCGTGATGGGCGTCGTCGTGTCGGTGGATGTGCTCGTGGGCGAGCGGCTCGTGGACGTGCTCGTGCACGTGTCGCTCGCTGACGTGGAGCCAGACGCCGGCGGCCATCAAGAGGCCACCGGCAGCGAGCCGGCGACTGACCGGTTCCCCGAGCATCGCGATCGAAGCGACGGCTCCGATGAACGGTGCCGTCGAGAAGTAGGCGCCCGTGCGTGCGGCGCCGAGCTCGCGGAGCGCCAGCACGAACAGCATCAGGCTCACGCCGTAACCGAGCAGGCCGACCGCTGCGGCACCGAAGGCGTCGCCCCATCCGGGGAACGGTGCGCCCATCGCCATCGCGATCGTGAGGTTGACGGCTCCGGCGGCGCCGCCTTTCAGGGCGGCGACCAGCGTGGCGTCGCCGCCCGACACTTTGCGGGTGAGGTTGTTGTCGAGGGCCCAGGCCAGGCAGGCGCCTGCGACGAACACCGCGTGACGGCCGATGGGCTCGCCGCGATCGGGCTGCCAGGCCAGGACCAGTGCGCCACCCGTGATGAGCGCCATGCCGAGGGCGATCCGGGCGTCGACGTGCTCCCGGAACACGAGCCACGCCAGCGCGGCGGTCAGAACACCCTCGAGGTTCAGCAGCAGGGCCGCCTGCGAGGCTGAGCCGCCGGCGAGGCCGAACATCAAGAACACCGGCCCGACGATCCCGCCGGTGAGAATGGCGCCCGTGAGCCACGGCACGTCGCGACGACGAAGCGGAGCGTCTCTGGGAGCCCGACCGATCAACAGCAGGATGACGCGCAGGCCGCCGAGCCCCAGCCCCGAGCCGAGATAGAAGAGGCCTGCGAGCAACCAGGGGTCGGTCGTGTCGAGGAGGATCTTGGCCGCCGGGGTACTCAGCCCGAACAGCAGCGCCGCGATGAGGGCAAGGATGATCGGGCGCATCACCCGTTCACGTTTCGCTCCCGTCCCTCCAGCCAGTACGTCATCCCCATCTCACGGTACATCACTGCCGCGGCAGCGAGGTGGTCATCGGATTCGCCACGCGAACCGATGCGACGATGAAGCGTACCGAGGCCGGCTCGGCAGTGGGCGACGAGCGGACGCATGCCGAGCTCGTTCGCAAGGGCAAGACTCCTGGCGTAGAGGTCGACGGCGTCGCCGGGACCCGCCGTGTCGTCGCACGCGGTGATGTCGGCGAGCGCTTCGAGCGCCAGCGCCTGGTTCGCGCGCTCGTGGTGCTTCGTGGACAGCTCGACGGCGCTCCTCGCACAGGTCAAGGCGTCGTCCCGGCGCCCGATGCTCAGATACGCTTTCGCCAGCCGCGTCCGCCGCACCGAGAGCCCCAGTCCCATTGCGCTGATCGACGTCTCCCTCTGGATCGAATCTTCGAGGAGGGGAACGGCCTCCCGGGCTCGTCCGGACAGTGCGTAGGTGTACCCGAGGCCGGAGAGGAGATTCACGTCCCCGGCGCTCTGGGGTCGAACGAGCGCGAGGCCACGTTCGAACGCCCGGCGGGCACGATCCAGCTCGCCACGCTCGAGATGGACGCCCCCCAGTGCGGCGTACGATTCGATCACGGTGTGCAGGTGGTCCGCCGATTCGGCGATCCGCATCGCTGTTTCCGCGTGGTGCACGGCCTCCCCAAAGCGACCGAGATGGCCGAGCGCGAGCCCCAGCCAGGCGTGGGGCCAGGCCTCCAAAAAGCGCGGTCGAACGGGTGAGGGGGTGGATCGGCAGGTCACGAACCCCACGCCGCCGGAGGTCCCAGACTCGATCGTTCGCCGAAACATTGTGACGGCTTGCTCGAACTCGCCGACGGCGAAATGGGCCTGGGCCAGACGATAGCGGGCCTCGATGTGCATGCCGCGCTCGCCAAGCTCGGTGGCGATGTCGAGCGCTTGCTGGCTCGCGGCCAGCGCGCGGCGATGATCGCCGACGTTGCGGAGCCGCGCTCCCATGTCGGCCAGGACGAGTCCCAGCCTGCGTTGATCGCCGAGCTGACGGGCGATGACCTCGGCTTCGCGCATGTACTCGAGGATCCGGTCGTACTGGCCCAGCGGGGCCAGAACGAGTCGAGAGTCGAGACGGAGATCGATGGCCCGGGCCTGGGTCGCTCGAGTCTCGGGGAGGCGAGCGAGCGCGCGCAAGGCGGCCTCCAACGAGCTGCGAGCCTCGTGGTACGCGGAGCGTGCCGCTTGTCGATCGACCGCATCGCGGAGATAGCGAACGGCCTTGTCCCAGACTTCCCCGCGTAGCGCATGGTCGGCGAGCCGCTCGGCGTGGTCGGCCAGCCGGTCGGCGTAGATGCGCTCGAAGGCCTCGACGATGCGAGCGTGCAGGACGCGGCGGCGCTCGTGGAGCAGTCCGCCGTACGCGACCTCGTGCGTCAGCGCGTGCGTGAACGTGTACTCGATCTCCGGGAAGAGCTTCGCCTCGTAGACGAACTCCGCGGCGCGCAGGCGATCGAGGCCCCGACGGAGGGCTTCATCCGGCAGCTCGGCAATCTCCTGAAGGACGGACAGCGGGACGTCATTGCCCACGACGGAGGCCGTCTGCAAGAGACGCTTGTCCTCCGGAGCGAGGCGATCGATGCGCGCCGCCAGCACGGCCTGGACCGTCGGCGGCACGTCGAGCGCATGGATCGGTTGCGTCAGGCGATACCGTCCTGGCTGTCCGACCAGGAGATTCGTCTCCACCAGCGTTCGGATGGTCTCTTCGAGGAAGAACGGATTGCCGTGCTCGACGAGGCGCTGCTTCAGTGGTGCGAGGCCGTGATCGGGGCCGAGGAGCGCATCGAGCAGCTCGCCCGCGCTCTCGGCGGGAAGCGAGCTCAGCCGCATCTGCGCATAGTGCGACTGGTCGCTCCAGGCGTGAGCAAATTCTGGACGGTGGGTCGCCAGCAGCAGCAGGCGCGCCGTCCCGAGGCTCGCGCCGAGACCGTCGAGGACCGCCTGGGTCTCGGCGTCGATCCCGTGAAGGTCTTCGAAGATCAGGAGGACCGGCTGCTCGTGGGCCTCGCGCAGCAGCAGTCGGCTCACCGCGTCCAGGGTGCGCCGCCGGCGTTCGCCGGGATCGAGGGCCCGCCACTCGGTGTCGTCGTCGGCCGGCACACTGAGCAACGAGAGCAAAGCGGGCAGGGTCGGCTTCAGCGCCTCGTCGAGCGTGAGCACCTTGCCCGTTACCTTCTCGCGGATCGCGCGGGGCTCGTCGCGGCTCTGGATCTTGAAGTAGCCCTTGAGGAGATCGATGACCGGGAAATAACTCGTCGCCTGGCCATAGGAGACCGGCGCCGCTTCCAGAATCGACCAGCCCTGAAGGCGAGGGGAGTGGACGAACTCGTAGATGAGGCGCGATTTGCCAACGCCGGCTTCGCCGACGAGCGCGACGAGCTGGCCGCGCCCCTCTCCCGCGTGCTGTTGGGCGAGGCCGAGCTGTTCGAGCTCGCGATCGCGCCCTCGGAAGGGACTGAGGCCGCGCAGGACCGCCGCCTGCAGCCGCGTCCGCGCCGCTCCGGCGCCGGTCACCTCGAAGACGTCGATGGGCTCCTGGACGCCCTTGACCGGCACGGGGCCGAGCGGCGTGACTTCGACGAATCCTTCGACGAGGCGCAGGGTGTCAGCCGTCAGCCGAATGGTTCCCGGTGTCGCGAGCTGCTCCATGCGCGCCGCCAGGTGCGTGGTCTGCCCGATCGCCGAGTACTCCATCCGGAGATCGCTTCCGACGGATCGCACCACGACCTCACCGGAGTTCAGCCCGACACGGATCTGGACCTCGACGCCATGAGAGCGCCGCGCGCTCGCCGCGTACGCTCGCACGGATTCCTGCATCCGGAGCGCGGCATAGCACGCCCTCACGGCATGGTCCTCGTGCGCGATCGGGGCACCGAAGAGCGCCATGATCCCGTCGCCCATGACCTGGTTGACGGTGCCTTCGAAGCCATGGACGGCCGCCATCATCAGCTCGAGGACAGGATCGAGGATCGCGCGCGCATCTTCCGGATCACGATCGGCGAGCAGCTCCATCGAGCTCTTCAGATCGGCGAAGAGCACGGTCACCCGCTTGCGCTCTCCCTCCAGCGCCGTCCTCGACGACAGGATGCGCTCGGACAGATGCTTCGGGGTGTACGTCTCGGGGGACTGAAACCTCGGCTCGCCGGCAGGTGCCGGTGGGACCAACGTTCTGCCGCAGCCGCCACAAAACCGTTCGTGGCCCTCGTTGGCAAAGCGACACGACGGGCACGTGGTGGCGAGCGGGAAGCCGCACTCGCCACAGAAGCGCCGGCCCTCGCGGTTCTCGGCCCGGCATCGGCCACACTGCACGGTTGCGCCTCCGTTTCCGAAATTCGTGGGGGCTCCGACCGCGACCGCAGAGGCGGTTCCTCCGGCCGCGGTCACCACGAGCTATCCGGTCGCCGGCCGCAGGGCCCGGGCGCCACCGGCGGCGTACCACGCGGAGACGCCGCCCCGGATGTAACGCGCGTCGAAGCCCCGCTCACGCAGCGTGCGCGTCACGTTGCAGCCGACGTGGAAGCCGTACGCGCAGTAGACGGCGACCGGCGTGTCCGATGAGAGCTCGCCGATCCACTCCTCCACCCGATCTGGATCACGCCACACCGCGCCCTCCATCAGGTCCACCGTCCGCGAGATGTGGTGCCGCGGCCGTGCGTCGAGGACCTGCACGGGCTCGCCCTTGGCAAGCCGTGCGGCCAGCTCCTCGACGGAGAGCGACGGCAGGCTCTGGTCGGAGGGGTCGTCGCTCGGCAGCGCGCGATCGGCGTGGACGGCGGCCATCCGCTCCGCCACGGCAGTCCAGTCGACGTTGCGCATGAAGGCATCGATGTAGGCCGTGGCATTCGCGCCGAAGTCGAGGTGATACGCGTGCTCGTACATATCCAGCGCGAGCACGGGCGCGGAGTCGACGGCCGCCTGCGAGTGATCGAGCGCGATCTGGTTGTGGAGCCGCCGTTGCCGCCGCGACCAGGTGAGCAGCACCCAGCCCGAGCCGCCCGCGAGCGACTGCGCGGTCCCCACGAACTCGCGCCGCCAGGCGGCGACGCTCCCGAAGTGCTCTTCGAGGATCGCGCGGATATTGTCGGGGATCTTGTTGCCCTCGCCGCCGAGGTTCCCGAAGTACAGCTCGTGCAGCGCCACCGAGCCCATGGCGATCAGCTCTTCGCGCTTGAGGGCGCGGAGCCTGGAGCCGGGAGCTTTCGCATCGAGAGCGGCCAGCTCGGCCCGAACAGCGTTCAGGGCTCGCACGGCGCCGCCGTAGTCGTTCTCGTAATGGCTGACGAGCATCCGCTCAGAGATGCCGTTCAGCGTCCAGGGCCTGACCGGGATCGGAATGATCTCCTGGTGCATGATCTTCATCCTCTCTTTTGATGTGTGGGTCGCGGATGGTCGAGTCTGCGAGGGCCGTGATCATGGTGCGTCGTCCGCGTACACGGCGGCGCGATGCGTCGCCGGCAGGAACGCGCACACGACGTTGCGCGCGGCGTCGAACGCGAGCGTGTGGGCGCCCGGCTCCGTCGTCACCGTCTCACGGTGACAGAGCGGCGCCGTGTCGAAGACCTGGATGACGCCGGGATCACCGATCGCGACGTAGAGCCGACCGAGCGCCACGTTGAAAAAGACCACGTCTGGAACGCCAGCGATCCCGTTGGTCGCGACGACCTGACCGCTGTCCGCGTCCAGCTCGACGAGCACGCCGGCGTCACACGCGCAGAACAGCCGGCGATGCGCCACGTCGATGTCGAGCCCGTGGGGCCCCGCATGGGGGATCGTGACCACCCGACGGATACGGACCGGATCGCCGGCGTCGACGACGACGATCTGAGGCGGTTCGGCGATGTTGACGTGGAAGGCGTCGGCAACTGGGTCATAGACCGTCCAGCGGGTGCGCCCGGCGACGGCCACGTCGGCGAGACGCTTCCGGGCACGGACATCCACGATCGAGACGGTGCACGAGCCGGGAATACCCGGATCTCCGACGTGCGCGGCGAGGAGCCGCCCGCGCCGCGGATCGTAGGCGAGCCCGTTCGGCCGGACCCCCACGCCGACCTTCTCGACGCGTGGCATCTCGGCGGTGGTGAACATCGCGACCGTGTTTTCTCCCCGGTTCGACGTGAAGACGAGATCGGGCTCGGCGACCAGCGCTCCCGCCACGCTCGTGAGCCCGGGAATGGAGCCGACGTACCGCTGCGTCCCGACGTCGATCACGTCGACGGCGTCGTTGGCGGTGTGCGCCACGTAGATCCGTCCCGTCGGCTCGTGCACGGCGGCGTGATCGAAGCCGCCGGCCTTGGCGTGTGCGGGCAGATCGACGAAGCCGAGGAGCCGGAGCGCCACCTCAGCGCCCGCCCGCGAGATCGGCGACCAGCCGCTCGACGTTGGCCACGATGCGGTCGCGCGCGGCCGCGTAACCGTCGCTCACCGCCGGCACGTCCCACTGCTCGACACGCTGGCCGCGAGTGGCCACGACGTCGCAGCCGAAGCTGACGATGCGCGTGGAGCTGTCCAGGTCGTAGAGCGTGACCGGGCGGGGGCGGGTGAGCGCCGGCTCGAGGCCGTCACCGGCGAGGCCCTTCACCGCACCCGGCGCCAGCTGCGCGTCCGGCTCGGTTCCGGCCGCCACGGCGCCGATGGCGAGCCCGCGCTCCGCCGCGAGCCGCCGGAAGTGCGCCGCGCCGACCACGCTCTTGGCGGCGCCATGCAGGCACACGAAGAGCACCCGTGATGTCGACGGCACCGCCGAGGCCTGGGTGCGGCAGTACGCGTAGAGGGCGTCGTACATCGGGAACTGGCGCGTCATGTTGTCGAAGTCGTCGCGGCTGGTCGCCTGAAACCCGGTCGCGGCGGCGTAGAGACCGGCGGACTCGGGCGTGAGGCCGCGATCGTCGGTGTCCGCGCCGCGGACGATCGCGGCGAGCGCCAGCAGCCCGGGGTCGCTGAGCTCGTAGCGCTCGATGAACGCGTCGAACGAGCACTGCGCGCCGTGGTGGCCCAGCTCCACGTCCGGGATGTCGTAGGGGATGGCGCGCTCCCGCTCGGCGGCCGCGCGGACCTCGCGGGCGGGAACGAACAGGAACTCCGGCTTGGGATCGACGAAGCGGCTGATGAGCCACGGACACGCGATCCGGTCGACCCGCGCGCGTTCACGAGTGATCCATCTCATGACATTTCTCCTCTCGCCGAACAGGTGTTCGTCCTCACGTTGGCAGGTGACTCACGCATCGAGCGTCACGTCCGTGCCGCGCCCGGTGGCGCGCGCGTGTTCATAGACCACCACCGCCGCGGCGACGTCCTGCAGCGCGGTGCCCGAGCTGTCGAAGATGGTGATCTCGTCGTCCTGAGTTCGGCCGGGCCGGCGGCCCGTGACGACGTCCGCGAGCTCGGCGTGCACCTGCTCGCGCGTCATGAGCCCGGCGGCGAGGACGTGCTGGAGCTCACCGATCTCCGCGCACTGCTCGAGCACGTCGACCACGAGGGTCGACGACGCCACCAGCGTGGGCTCGAGCTCCTGCTTCCCACGATGGTCGGCACCGACGGCGGCGATGAAGGTGCCCGCGGCGACGTCGTCACGGGACACGAATGGACGGCGCGATGGGGTACAGGTGACGCACACGTCGCTCCCGCGGAGCGCCGAACGCAGATCCTTCGAGGCCTCGACGCGGATGCCGAGGTTCGCCTGGGCGCGGGCGGCGAGGCCTTCGGCGCGAGCGTGATCGGTGTCGAGCACCCAGGCGCGTTGCAGCGGCAGCACCGCGGCGATCGCTCCGAGCTGGATCTCGCCCTGGACGCCGCAGCCCACGATGGTGGCGGACCGCGCCTCAGGGCGGGCCAGGAACTTCGCGGCCACCGCCGTGGCCGCGCCCGTCCGCAACGCCGTCACGCTGCCGGAGTCCATCACCGCGAGGAGCTCACCCGTCCGCGCGTCGGCGAGGACGACCGTCCCCTGGATCGTCGGCAGGCCGTACCGGCGCGCATTGTCCGGAAAGTTCGCATTCGTTTTCGCCGCGAAGTAGCTGCGCTCGCCGACGAGTCCCGCCGCCTTGACGTGGAAGCCGCCACCCTCGGCGGGCACGGCCAGGACGCCGGGCCCGAGCGTGCGGCCCTCGGCGTGGAGCCGGAACGCGTCCTCCACCGCAACGATGCAGTCACGCAGGGTCAGGAGCTCGAGGACGTCACCGCGAGTGAGGATGCGCATGCTAGGGCCTCCGTGACGTCGTGGCGTAGAGGCCCTCGAACAGCGTCATGCCCTGCGCGAGGACCTGCCGGTCGTCGGGCGACGCGGCGAGCAGCGCACGGACGGCGACGTCGATGCCGCGCGCCTCCTCGTGCGGATATTTCCCGTCCCGCAGGTCGGCTTCGTGGACGATCTCGGCGAGCCGGACCAGGCGGCGGTCGCGCAAGCGGGCCCGCTTGACGAGCGTCTCGAACGTACAATCCTCGCCCTGATGGCTGAGCTCCACGCCGGGCGCATCGAAGGGGATCGCGTCCTTCGGGAACTCGGCCGGAGGCGCGAAGAGGAACTCCGCGTCGGGATCGATGAAGCGCTTGATCAGCCACGCCGACGCGATGCGGTCGATGTGCGGGCGCGGACGTGTCACCCACCGTCGCCCGCGCAGCCCGGCCAGGTCGAGGGGGCGGCGCTCTTCGCGATGGACCGGTTCCTGACGTCGAGTGCGCATGGCGATGACCTCCTCGAGACGCCGGACCTCGGCGCCGCTGGGGGCGTCGAAGTAATCGATGTCCCGGATGCGTTGGTGCTCCCGGGCCAGGTGCGCCAGCTCCTCCGGCAGACGCGCGCCCTTGACCGCGGGCTTCTTCTCGAGGCTCTGCAGCACCTTGCGATAGCGCGCGGCGAGCTGGCGGTAGTCGTGATCGCGCGGCTCGTGGAGCAACCGCTGCACGTTCTCGGGGCTGATGTTCTCGATCTGCTGGATGCGAATGAGCGTCGCCTCGCCGCCCTCGCGCTCGATCTCCTGAGCGAGCCACTGGAAGTCTTCGTACCGCTCCGGGGTGTCGGGCAGCAGATAGGCCGAGCGCTTGAGCGGCACCGCACCGAGCGAGCGCAACCGACGCCACACGCGCACGCGGAGGCTCGACGGCGTCGGCGGCACGCCGACCAGGAGGAGGATAAGTTGTTGCATCGGCATGGTCGACATGAAACTACTGTTTCATGTCGCTGTCAAGGGGGAAGTCGAGCGCGATGCTCGAGCGCCTGACGTCCTCCCTCGCCCGAGAGCTCGCCCATGACGGCGGTGACCCGTCCTCCCACCGCCCCTGGCCGCTTCCGCGCGCACCGTGGGTCATGGCGCAGACGTGGGAAGACCTCGTGTTCTTGCACTGGCCGATGGATCCCGACGACCTTCGCGCTCGTCTCCCTCGCGGGCTGTCCCTGGACACGTACCGCGGCGACGCGTGGGTCTCCATCACGCCATTCGTCGTCACCGGGCTGCGGCCGCGCGGGATCCCTGCGGTGCCGGGCCTCTCCTCCTTTGCGGAGACGAACGTCCGCACCTACGTCACGCGCGACGGCAAGCCCGGTGTGTGGTTCTTCAGCCTCGACGCGAGCAGCCGGCTGGCGGTGACGGCGGCTCGAGCCCTGTACCATCTCCCGTACCACCACGCCGAGTTCACGATCGAGCGCACGCCGGAACGCATCCGCTACGCCTGTCAGCGTCGAGATCGTCACGCGCCCGCGGGCGGGCTGGCCGTCGAGTATGGACCCGTCGGTCCCCGGGCGCCCGCCACGTCCGGAACGTTGTCGTGGTGGCTCACCGAGCGGTACTGCCTGTACGCGAGTCGTCGAGGGCATCTCTACCGCGCCGAGATCCATCACGTCCCATGGCCGCTCCAGGACGCCGAGGCACACGTCTCGCACAACACGCTGCTGGATGGGCTGGCTCCAGGCTTCGGCCAGACCGTCGGCATCCGGCGGCCCGTGGTTCAGTTCGCACAGCGGCTGAGCGTCATCGTCTGGGCGCCGGTCCGTCTCGGCGCGTAGCTCACGCGTGTGCTCGGCAGCGGGGCCGCGACAACGCGCGGGAACCGTTGTAGAAGAAGGGTGACTGACCTTTGTCAGGGTCGTGAGGGGACAATCGATGACCGACATCATCCGTGAGACGGGGCTGAAGTACCGCAACTGGGGCAAGTGGGGGAAGGACGACGAGCTGGGGACGCTGAACTACATCACGCCCGACGCCATCGTGAAAGCGGCCGGGCTGGTGAAGCGCGGACAGGTCTTCTCGCTGGCGATCCCGTTCGACAAGGAAGGCCCGCAGATCAACCAGCCGCGCCGCTTCAATCCCATCCACCGGATGATCCTGACCGGCCCGGACTTCACGACGGGCGCGTTCAAGCGTCCGGGCAACGTCGGGTTCGCCGACGACATGATCATCATGGCGCTCCAGTGCGGGACGCAGTGGGACGCGCTCTCCCACTGTTTCAAGGACGGCCAGCTCTACAACGGCTACGACGCCAACCTCGTCAGCAGCGAGGGCGCCAAGAAGAACGGCATCCACAAGATGGCTCGCGGCGTCGTCGCCCGTGGCGTCCTGCTCGACATTCCTCGCGTCAAGGGCGTGGACTGGCTGCGACCCGGGTATGCGATCACGCCCGACGATCTCGACGCCGCGGTCCGCGCGCACGACGTGAAGGTCGGTACCGGCGATGCCTTGCTCGTCCGGACCGGACAGATGGCGATGTGCAAGCAGCAGGGTGGCTGGGGCGACTACGCCGGCGGGGACGCGCCGGGGCTCTCGTTCTCGACGGCCGGCTGGCTCCACGAGCGTCAGCTCGCCGCCATTGCCACCGACACGTGGGGCATGGAGGTGCGGCCCAACGAGATTCCCGACAGCTACCAGCCCGTGCACCAGGTCCTCATCCCCAACATGGGCATGCTGGTCGGCGAGATCTTCGCGCTCGACGAGCTGGCCGAAGACTGCGCGCGGGACCGCGTCTTCGAGTTCCTCTTCGTGGCGCCGCCGCTGCCGTTCACCGGCGCCGTCGGCTCGCCGGTCAACCCGCTCGCGATCAAATGAGCGGGCCGACCTCGGCTTCGAGGAGCCGCCACGCGGTCGTCCCCAGTTCGGCCTTCCAGCGCCGGTAGAAGGCGTCGCCCAGCCGGCGGCGGAAGCTGGCCACGTCGGCCCGGTTGAAGACGAGCCCGCGCTGGGCGAGCCGGGACTCGAGCTCGCGATTGAGGCGTTGCGTGTACTCGCGCTGCCGCGCCACGTGGATGGCCACGTTGCGCTCGATGATCGCTTGAACGTCGGCCGGCAACCCGCTCCAGAACCGTCCATTGGCCAGCATGTTGAAGCCCGACCACATGTGGTTGGTGATGGCCACGTAGCGCGTGACCTCGTAGAGACGATTCACCTCGGTCACGACGAGGGGATTTTCCTGGCCCTGCACGCGGTGGGATTTCAGCGCGTCGTAGAGCTCGGCGATGGTGACGTGGACCGGGACGGCGCCCAGCGACTGGAAGAGGTCGGAGAACATCCGGCCGCCCGGGATGCGCATGGTCACGCCGATGAGATCGTCGGCGCTCTTGACGGGACGCTCGACCGTGGAGATCTGGCGGAAGCCGTTCTCCATCAGACCGCGGGGCAAACAGTACAGACCTCTGGCCCCGAGCTCCTTCTGGAAAAGCGCACCGAGCTCTCCGTCCATCACGCGGTAGACCTGCTCGGAGCTCGTGAAGGCGAAGGGCAGGCCCTGGATTTCCATCACGGGCGCGATCTGACCGAGGATCCCGCCCATCTGCGTGAAGAACTCGAGCTCGCCCGCGACCAGCATCTCGAGCACGGCGGGATCGGAGCCCGGCACTCCCGCGTTCCGAGCGTACACGCGGCAGTCGAAGCGCCCGGCCGTCTCGTCACGCACCGCCTGCCAGAGATCCACCAGGAACGGATGCTGGTGGCTCTCCTCCGGCTGGTTGTGGAATTGCCGAGCGTGCCAGACGGAGGCCATCGGACGTTTTACACGCCGACGCCGCTCGGGATGATGCCGTCCCAGGCCAGGGTTCGCGTCGCGTAGGGTGGCTCGACCGTCGGCCCCTCGCCGGCCACCGTCGTGCGCCGCATGACGCGCCGATGATGGGCCGCGTCCCAGGGGCGACCGCGGTGCAACACGCAGCGGTTGTCCCACATCACGAGATCCCACTGGCGCCAGCGGTGCTGATACGCGCGGTCGGGCGCCGTCGTGTGAGCAAGGAGGCCGTCGAGCAAGCGCCGTGATTCGGCGACGTCCATGCCTTCGACGTACCAGGCGTGTGATCCGATGTAGATCGACGGCCGGCCGTTGACGGGATTGGTGCGGATCAACGCCTGACGGACCGGCGGCAGTCCCTTCTCCTGATCGGCGTCGAACAATCCCCTCGCGATCGTGCTCCGCGAGTAGAGGATGCTGTGGACGACGACGCGGCCGTGGAGCGACCGCCGCAGCTCGTCGGGAAGCGTCGCGTAGGCGTGGCGCATGCTGACGAACTCGGTCTCGCCGCCGGCCGGAGGCACCTCGCGGCCCGAGAGCGCGGAGGAGTGCGCCGGCACCGGCTTGAACGAGCTGTCCGTGTGCCAGAGCTGATTGCCCGACTGGTACATCATCTTTCGATCCGTCCAGTCCATCAGCCGGTCGTCGTGGTCGGGATCGACGTTGGAGAGATCGACCATGTTCGGATGCAGGCGATCTTCCCGCCCGGTCGCGTTGATCGTGGTCTCGAGCGGCCCGAAGCGCCGGCTGAAGGCCATCTGCTGCTCGTCGGTGAGGTGCTGACCGGAAAAGACGAGCACGGAATATTCCTGGAAGGCGTCGAAGATCGCGCGAAACGTGGTCTCGTCGAGCGGCCGGGTCAGATCGACGCCCTCGACACGCGCGCCGAGGCAGGCGTGGACCGCCGTGACCTTCATGCGAGGCCCGCGCGGACGATCGACGGTTTCCGTATCATGCAGGGGAGCGTAGCGACGGCCGATGATGCTGTCAAACGCGTGGAGGCTCTCCGGTGAGATTCGGCATCTTCTACGAGCACCAGCTGCCGCGGCCGTGGTCGGCCCGCAGCGAGTACGAGGTCTTTCAGAACGCCCTGGCTCAGATCGAGCTGGCCGATCGCTTGGGCTATGACTACGCCTGGGTGGTCGAGCACCACTTCCTCGAGGAGTACTCGCACTCGTCGGCACCCGAGGTCTTCCTGGGCGCGGCCAGCCAGCGGACGCGCCGCATCCGGCTCGGCCACGGCATCATCCAGCTCCCCACGAATCACCCGATCCGGGTGGCCGAGCGCGTCGCCACGCTCGATCTCCTCTCGGGCGGCCGGGTCGAGCTGGGGCTCGGAGAGGGTCAGGGGCCGGTCGAGCTTCATCCCTTCGGCGCCCGCGTGCGCGAGAAGCGCGACGTGTGGGAGGAGTCGGTCAAAGCGCTGGTGCCGGCGTTCACGCGCGAGACCTGGGAATGGCACGGCACGTACTTCGACTTCCCGGCGCGCAACGTCATCCCCAAGCCGTACCAGAAGCCGCATCCTCCGCTGTGGGTCGCCTGTTCCAACATCACCACCATCGGCAATGCCGGTCAGTGGGGGATGGGCGCGCTCGGATTCCAGTTCGTGTCGCCAGAGGCGGCCCGCGCGTGGGTGACCCGGTACTACACGAACCTGACGCGGCACCAGGCCAAGCTCGCCGACTATCCGGTCAATCCCAACATCGCGATGGTCAGCGGCTTCATGTGCGCCGAGACCGATGCCGAGGCCGAGGAGAAGGCGGCCGGCTGGACGTTCTTCGTGTTCTGCCTGAGCCATTACGGCCGGCACGGCATTCCCAACCCCGGCCAGGGAAACATGTGGGAGCTGTACCAGGAGTGGCGGCACACCGAGAAAGCTCAGGAGACGCTGCGCAGCGGGCTGATCGGCTCGCCCGAGACGATCCGCCGCCGCCTACGCGAGTTCGAGGCCGCCCACGTGGATCAGGTCATCCTGCTCAACCAGGCGGGCCGCACGACCCACGAGGACATCTGCCGGAGTCTCGAGCTCTTCGCTCGCGAGGTGATGCCGGAGTTTCGCGCCCGCGACGCCGAGCAGCAGCGTTGGAAGGCCGACGTGCTCGACGGCCGCGTGGAGCTGCTCGAGGCCGAGACGGAAGGTCACACGCGCTATGCCCACCAGAACGAGGACATCGTCCGTCTCACGCCGGACGAGCTGAAACGAAAGATGGCTGCGAAAGAGGCGGCACACGGAGTGGAGAATGCGTCGAGGCGCGTGCGGGGCGATCGCGATCGTGTGGCTGGCCTCGGTGACGGCCAGTGACGGCCAGTCCCGCTCGACGAGATCAACCGCTTCGACGTTAACGAGGTGACCGCCAGGGCCAGGGCCTACCGTCAATAGTGCTGGCGGCCGACGGCTGAGTCCTTTTTCCCTGGCCCGAACAGCGTCTCTCGGTTGACCGGCCGGTCTTCCGCCTTCTTTTCGATGGCGTCCAGGGAATGCTGAAGGTCGGCGAGCAGCTTCGCGGAATCGACGTCGTGAGTGCGGGCGATCTCGTCCCAGGTCTTGCCGCTCCGTGACTCGGCGGTGATCTGGTCGACGGTTCCTCCGGTGAGCTTCGCCAGACGGTGGGCGAGCAGCAGATCTCCCCAGCCCAAGCCGGTTTGCGCGCGCTCCTGTCGCAACGTCTCCACCGAGACGCCGAGCTTGCGTGAGATGTGGCCGACCACGACGCGGGTGCCATCCGGTTCCGTCGAGGCGCGCTCGATCGCCGCGACGCTCTCGCTCAATACGTCGGCGCTCCAGGCGGCACCTACCCAGAGGAGAATGGCCACCGCGAACCCCGTGGCGAGGGCTCGCGTCATGGCCGTGGCGGAACCTTCACCCATGGCTCGGGACACGTCTGAATCATCGGATAGTAGGTTCGGGCGCTCGGACAGTAGTACCAGTAGGACTCAGCGGGTGGTTGAGTCGGCGCGGCGGGCGGCGCCGCCGAGGCCGGAGCGGGCGGACCCACCGGTGCCGACTGCTGAATATAGACGGGTGGGTCCTGCACCACGACCGGAGTCGGATCGGCGTAGTAGGGGTAGTACGGGTAGTACCAGTACGGGTACGGGCCCCATCCCCACCAGTACGCCGGGCCGACACCGATGAAGACGCGGCTCCTGAAGTGTCCGTGTCCGTGCCCGCGGCCGCCCCAGGCCTCGCCGGACAGGGCGATGCCCAGGACGAGGGCGCTCGAGACGAGAAGGACCGCGGCAACCTTCTTCATGCGATGGCAAAAGCATCCGCCCAAACCCGACTCCTCGTCAAGATGCGGGTCGTCAAGCTGCGGGCCCTCCGGCCGGATGAGGGCCCGGCCGATAACCCTGAGGAGATGGACTTCGGTCTGGCCGGGCGAATCGTGGTCGTCATGGGTGCGGGCGTCCTCGCGCTCGCCGCGCTCAACGCCGGTCTCATGCTCCGCCAGCGGTGGCTGACGCTCTGTGGAGTCGCCGGTATGGTGGTGTTCCTCGCGATGCTGATCCGACGCATCGTCGAGACCATCCTCTGAGCTCGCTCGCCGACCCACTCAGCCGATGACGCGGCCCCCCATGACCCGGAGAGTGTCCCCGGTCACGTAGGCGGAGGCGTCGGAGGCCAGGAAGACGCAGGCGTCGGCAATCTCCTCGGGACGGCCGAGCCGGCCCAGCGGAATCGCCTTGAGCTGCTCGGGCGCGCCCGGCGGCGCCTGACGAAACTCCGGATACCAGTCCGCGTAGCGCCGCTCGGTGTCGATGAAGCCCGGCATCACCATGTTGGCGCGGATCCCGAACGGCCCGAGCTCGGCGGCCAGCGCACGGATCAGTCCGAGCAAGCCGGTCTTGGCCGCGGTGACCGCCGCGGTGTTCGCCCGGCCGGTCAACGCTGATTGCCCGCCGATCGCGATGATGCTGCCTCGCCGGCGCTCCTTCATCGACGGCACCACGGCTCGCGTGAGATAGAAGGCCGAGTGGAGGTTCACACCGATCACGCGATGCCAGTCGTCGAGCGTCGTGTCGGCGAGCGACGTGTGCGGTCGGATGGCCGCATTACAGACGAGGACGTCGATGCTGCCGAGCTCGGCCAATCCCTGGTGCACCATGGATTCGACGGCGCCGGCGTCGGCGATGTCGGCCAGCACCGGAACGACCTGCACGCCCGCCTTCCGGCACTCGGCGGCGACCGCTCCCAGCTCGTCGCGGTTGACCCGAGTGTTCAACACGAGGTTCGCGCCCTCGGCGGCGAAGGCCAGCGCGATGGCGCGCCCGATGTTGCGACTGGCCCCGGTGACGAGCGCGGTCTTGCCCTGGAGCCTCATGCGGGCAGGTGCTCCCGATACCAGGCGAGCGTGGCCGCCATGACCTCGCCGAACGCCGGCTCCTTGTAGACCTCGTAGTGGCCGTAGCCCTTGAGCACCACGAGCCGCTTGGGCTCGCCGGCTCTCGCGTAGAGCGCGGCCGACTCCTCGGGCGGGACGAGGCGATCGTCGTCGGTCGTGATGAAGAGCGCCGCGCGCGGCGCGATCTTGTCGACGATCCACTCCGGGTTGAACGCGACGGTGTCGTCGACGTACTCGAGCGGGATTCGGCTGACCGCGCCCGGAAGATTCCGCCGGGCTGCGGCGGCCAGCTCCGCCGACTGACGATCGGGCAGCAGGATCTCCTCGCGATTCACCAGCTCGGACTCCCCCTCCAGCGCCCGCTTGACGCGGTCGCGCCGTGAGCGCTCGAGGAGATCGTGCCACTCGTCGGGGCGGCGCACGCTGCGCATCCATCGCGTGCCGTTGCCGATGCCGACCACGCTGACGACGCACCGGACCCGACGATCGATGGCGGCGACCCAGACGACGGTCGCGCCGCAGGAACGTCATGGCTGCCTGAACGTCGGCGACCCGGCTGTAGGGCGCGAGCCGGCTGCGAGGCCCCGCACTCTCCCCCCAGCCCTTGTAATCGAAGGTCATCACCACGTACCCGGCCTGGGCGAGCGTCCGCGCGTTGTCCGGAAGGTACAGGTCCTTGATCCCCGTGTAGCCGTGGCACAGGACGACGCCCGCCCGCGGCTGGCCGGGCGGGAGGTCCGAGGGATAGAAGACGTCGCCGACGAGCTGGTGGCCTTCGCTGTAGAACGTGACCGGCTTGGTGATCATGGCGGGATCGTACACCAGACCCGCGCTTGACTCTGCCGCCCACGGAGATATAGTCGCGGCGCGACGCCAGCCGGCCGCGAAGGCGAGGAGGACTCATGAAAGACGGTCTCCGATTCGTCGACTCCGACATGCACATCATGGAGCCGCCCGATCTCTTCGAGCGGTATCTGGATCCGAAGTTCAGACACCGCGTCAGCGTGCCGGTGGGATTGGACGGCCGCCCCAGCCGTGGAACGGCCGGCTCGATCGTCATCGATGGGCTGCCGACGTCGGACGCCGATCTGCAGCAATACAGAAAGCGCATCCGCCGCAGCTCGGCCTATGCCACCCAGCTGCTCTCGGGCTCGCGACTGCACGACACGGAGCGTCTGGCCTTCGCCGTCGAGCGCGATTACGACGCCCAAGCCCAGGTGATGGGCATGGACCTGGAGGGCGTCGACATCGCGGTGCTCTACCCGACCACCGGCCTGTCCCTCATCGCCCGCAACAACCTGGATCCGCTGCTCTCGCTGGCCATCTGCCAGGCCTACAACAACTGGATCCACGAGTTCTGCCAGTACAGCCCCGATCGCCTGAAGTTCGTGGCCATGCTGCCCGTGCACGACGTCCATCTGGCCTGCAAGGAACTGGTGCGAGGCGTGCGGGAGCTGGGCGCCGTCGGCTCGTTCATCCGGCCCAACCTCGTCAATGGTCACTACTGGCATTCGAACTACTGGGACCCGCTCTACAAGCTCCACGAAGAATTGAACGTGACGTGGGGGTTCCACGAAGGCGTGGCCGCCTCGTACTCCCGCTTCACGGAGCTCTATGGCGAGAACCGGTTCTACCGCCACGTGGCCAGCC
>WNGI01000779.1_pt1 | contig 25036 bp, 23 predicted proteins | sample 5400621 | NCBI WGS metagenome assembly WNGI01 (sample SAMN13153374, study PRJNA577476) | soil metagenome | isolation source: 20 cm soil or saprolite under Garry oak tree replicate 1 | place: USA:California | collected 2016-06-15 | reverse complement strand
AGGAAGTTCGACATCGTGATCCCGGGGACGACCACCGGGTACTGAAGGGCGAGGAACATGCCGAGCTTGGCGCGTGCCTCGGGCTGCAGCGTGAGGATGTCCTTGCCTTTGAAGAGCACCCGGCCGCTGATGACTTTGTAGTTCGGGTGGCCCATCAGGGTATGCGAGAGCGTGCTCTTGCCGGACCCGTTCGGGCCCATGACGGCGTGCACCTCGCCCTTATTGACGGAGAGCGAGACGCCCTTGAGGATCTCGCGGCCCTCGACGCTGACGCGAAGGTCCTTGATCTCGAAATCAGCCATCGTCTCTGTCAGTTTACCCGTGGATTCCGTATTCAAATCGAATTCAGTCCTCCTCCTCGTGCGAATCGCCGTTGAGCGCGACCCGAAGCGTGTTGACGGACAGCGTTGCGCACTTCATCCGTGCCGGGCTGATCGGAATCCCGAGCTCATCGAGCAGGTCCCGCGTGGGGAAACTCTTGAGCTCCTGCACCTGCTTGCCGACGATCATGTCGGTCAGCATCGAGGCGGACGCCTGGCTGATGGCGCAACCCCGACCGCGGAACCGCACATCCCCTACCCGGCCGTCGTCCAGCTTGAGGTAGAGGGTGATGACGTCGCCGCAGAGAGGGTTGTCGCCCTCCTGAGTGATGTCGGCGTCCGTGATCTCCCCGAAGTGATGCGGGTTCTTGTAGTGCTCGAGAATCTGCTCGCGGTAGAGATCGTCCATGTCTTTAGGCGAACACCTTTTGCGCCTTTTGAATTCCCGTGACCAGTTGGTCGACTTCGTCGGCGCGGTTATAGATATAGAAGCTGGCGCGCGTCGTGGCCGGCACGCCCAGCCGGTCCATTAGCGGCTGGGTGCAATGGTGACCGGCCCGCACCGCGATCCCTTCCCGGTCGACCAGCGTCGCCAGATCGTGGGGGTGGATGTTCGGCAGCGTGAAGGAAACAGCGCCACCATGCAGCTCAGGATCGCGCGGCCCATAAAGCGTGATTCCCGGAATATCCTGCAGCCGCTCCATCGCGTAATCGACCAGGGTGCGCTCGTGGGCGCGCACCGCGTCCATGCCGAAGCCGCTGAGGTAATCGACCGCGGCCCCTAGCCCAATGCCTTCGGCAACGCTGGGAGTCCCGGCCTCGAACTTCCAGGGCAGGTCGTTCCAGCTGGCTTCGTTGAGCTTGACCCGCTTGATCATGTCCCCGCCGCCAAGGAAGGGCGGCATCGCTTCGAGCAAGGCCCGTCGAGCCCAGAGCACGCCAATTCCGGTCGGCCCGCACATCTTATGGCCGCTGAAGGCATAGAAGTCCACGCCCAGTTCCCGGACGTCGACCGGCATGTGCGGCACCGCCTGCGCGCCGTCGATCAGGACGAGCGCGCCAGCTCGGTGCGCCGCCTCCACGATCGCCTTGATCGGGTTGATCGTCCCCAGCGTGTTCGACTGATGCGTGATCGCCAGCAGGCGGACGCCCTCGAGCTTGCGCTCCAGGTCGTCGAGTTGCAGCAATCCCTGGTCGTCGATGCAGAGAAACTCGAGGGTGGCGCCAACCTCACGGGCGAGCAGTTGCCAGGGGACGAGATTGCTGTGGTGCTCCATCTCGGTGAGCAGGATCCGGTCGCCGGCGTGAACGTTCGCGCGGCCCCAGCTGTAGCGAACGAGGTTGATGGCCTCGGTCGTGTTGCGGGTGAAGATCACTTCCTTGGGCGAGGCGGCGTTGATGAAGCTCGCCACCCGCTGCCGCGCGGACTCGTAGGCCGCCGTGGCTTCCTCGCTGATCGCATAGACGCCGCGATGCGGATTGGCGTTGTAGCGGCGGTAGTAGTCATCCATCGCGTCGATCACCGCAGCGGGTTTTTGCGACGTGGCGGCACTGTCCAGGTAGACCAATGGGCGCCCGTGAATCCGCCGGGCGAGGATGGGGAAGTCGTCGCGAACCTTCTCGACGTTGAGGGCCCGTGCTTCGATCATGCTGGCTGGGCCTCCTTCATCAGGTCGGCCACCGTGACCGACTCCAGCGTCGAGGTGATCGTTCCCTGCAGCCGCTCCCAGAAGGCGTGAGCCGAACAGGGTGTATCCGCATGGGTGCACTCCCCGGGACCGCCGCCTTCCGCCAGGCAGCTGACGGGCGCCAGCGATCCCTCGAGGTTGCGAACGATGTCGGCCATCGAGATGGCGGCGGGCCGGCGGGCGAGCGCGTAGCCGCCCTTGACGCCCATGCGGCTGGTCACGAGGCCGGCACGGCGAAGCTGACCGGCGATCTGCTCCAGGTAAGAAGGCGGTAGGCCCTCCAGCTCGGCGAGCTCCGCCAGCGGGATTGGCCCATGGCCGTAGCCGCGCCCCAGGCGCACCATGACGCGGATCCCGTATTCAGACCGTGTGGAAAATCTCATGGATCTCCGACTGGAGTAGTCGGACATCTCGAGTATAGCCGAGCCGGCCGTACGCCCGGCGAACGTTCCCGTAACGTATCGGCGTGACCCAGCTGGACAAGGGCTCTTTCCGCCACGCCATGAGCCACTTCGCCAGCGGCGTCACGATCATGACCACCACCGCGGCCGGCCGGATGCACGGCATGACCGTCAGCGCCTTCGCCTCGCAGTCGCTGGACCCCCTGCTGATCCTGGTGTCGGTGGAGCGATCGACCACCATGCATCGGCTCGCAATGGAGAGCCGCGCCTTCGCCATCAACATCCTCGGCGAGCAGGGGGAGGGCACCGCCCGCTTCTTTGCGGACAACGCCCGGCTCGCTGGCCCGGAGTTCCAGGAAGGCGCCTATCACCTGGGCGTCTCCGGGGCACCGATCCTCGAGGAGGCCGCGGCCTACCTCGAGGCAACCCTCGACGCAACGCTCGAGGCGGGCGATCACACGGTCATGGTCGGCCGGGTGGTGGCGCTGAAAGTGGTGCGCGACACGGCGCCGCTGATCTACTACCGAAGCGGCTACCGCAGCCTGACCTAGTCTTCCAGCAACTCCGTCAGCTTTCCCTGGAACGCCGCCAGTCGTTGATGGGCGTCCAGGACTTCGTCGTGCGTGAGCGGCTCGCCCTCGATCTCGTCGGTGTCGCGTGGTGAGGGAGCGGCCACGCGGGTGACTTCTTCGACCGCGTTGACGATCGAGCCAGCGAACTCGACGTGGAGGAAGAACGAGTCGCGACAGCGGCCGCAGGTGACCTGGACGATCAGCTTGTTGTTGTGGTTGCCGATCTTGCGGAGCTGCGAGCCTTTATGGTTGCTGCCGCACACCCGGCAGCGATAATTCCGAGCCTGGGACCGTAGGAACTCCAGGATGGGATCTTCCATCGTCGCCGCGTCCAGTATAAAGCGGCAGCCGGGGTCTTCCGGTCGGGCGAAGCAGTTCGGGATGCGGGGCGAGACGAGCGCCCGGGGCGTCGCCCCACGCGAGCCGCGCTTTGTGCGATGCGAGCGTTTGAGACGTTTTGCGACGAGCACCGAGGGCCGCATCCGCGCCCGAAATGCAAGCCTGACCCGGGAGACTCCGGGTGAGATGGCGCATCATTGATGGCGGAACCGTGGCGAAACCGCTCATCCTGCTGACCAACGACGACGGCATCTATGCGCAGGGAATCCTGGCCGCCTGGCAGGAGTTGCGCAAGATCGGCGACGTCGAGGTGGTCGCGCCGGACGCCGAGCGCAGCGCCGTCGGTCACGCGATCACGCTGCTGCTTCCGCTGCGGGCCAAGGAGGTGGTGCGGCGCAACGTGCGTTTCGGCTACGCCGTGAACGGCATGCCGGCCGATTGCGTAAAGATCGCGGTCAAAGCGATCCTGCCGCGCCCGCCCGACCTGGTCGTCTCCGGCATCAACCTGGGCTCGAACACCGGCACCAACGTCATCTATTCCGGCACCGTCAGCGCCGCGACCGAGGCACGCATCCTCGGGATCCCATCGATCGCCGTGTCGCTGGCCACCTTCACCCACCCCGATTTCACCTACGCGGCACGGTTCACTCGCAAGCTCGCGCTCGCGGTGATCGCCAAAGGCTTGCCCGATAAGACCCTGTTGAACGTCAACGTGCCGAACATTCCGGAAGACAAGATCAAGGGTGTCGCCATCACGCGACAGGGGGACTCACGCGTCGAGGAGCGCTTCGAAAAGCGCACGGATCCCCGCAACCAGACGTACTACTGGCTGGACGGGACCTTCAAGATCCAGGAACTAGAGGAACACGCCGACACCAAGATGGTGAGCGAGGGCTACGTGTCGATCACGCCGGTGCAATACGACCTGACCGCCTACCCCGCGATCGACACGCTGGAGCACTGGAAGCTCCAGCCCTAGCGAACCGGATTCCTCAGCACGCCGATTCGCTCCACCTCGGCCTCGACGAGGTCGCCTGGCTTCAGATATTCAGGCGGGGTTCGGCCGTCGCCAACGCCTTCCGGCGTGCCGGTCGAGATGGCGTCGCCCGGTTCGAGGGTCATGCCGGCGGAGAGGTCGGCGATGATCTGCGCGACCGAGAAGATCATGTCGCGCGTGTGGCCGTCCTGCTTGCGGGTGCCGTTGACCGTGAGCGTCAGGCGGAGCGCCTGCGGATCGCCGATCTCGTCCGCGGTGACGATCACAGGTCCCATCGGGCAGGTCCCATCGAGACTCTTCCCCTTGAACCACTGGGAGGTCCGGAATTGGAGGTCGCGCGCCGACACGTCATTGAAAACGGTGTAGCCAAAGACATGGTCGAGCGCGCGCGCCTGCTCGATGTTCCGGCCGCCCAACCCGACGACGACGCCTAACTCCACCTCCCAGTCGAACCGTGTGGTCAGCCCCTGCGGGTACGGGATCGGCTCGCCCGGACCGATGACGGCGGTAGGCGGCTTGGTGAAGTAGATCGGCGCCGGCGGCACCGGGTTCTTCAGCTCCTTCGCGTGGGCGGAGTAGTTCTGGCCGAGTCCGATGACGTCCTTACGCGGCCGGACGATGGGTGCGTGGCGCTGCACCCGATCGGCGGGATAGGCCAGCCCCGCCTCGGCGTCCTGCGCCAGGTCATGGGTTGACAGCTCGGCGGCAAAGCGCGCGCAGAGTTGGGTGGCGTGTCGCCAGGCGTCGGGACCGGCATCGATCAGGTAGAGCATGTCCGCCGGCAGACGCGGGCCATCATGCAGGTGCGAGTAGCGGGCCAGATCGAGGATCGCGCCGCCGCACTCGGCCCCCAGCCGCGGCGCACCCGGCGCGACCGAGTAGGTGCAGAGCCTCAACCCGCCCCCAAACCGTCGGCGAGCGCCACGCACCCAGCTTACGTGAGTCCCACCCGACGGGATAGCCGCGGGGCCTTGACACCGCTTGTGTCGCAGGGTCACTATGGAGCCGTTCGGATTTACAGGGCTTTAACCACGCCTTAGCTTTCCTTGGGGAGGGAACAAGCCAGAAGCCCCGGCACGGCGGTCCAATGCTGTCGTCTTCCCCATATTCACCAGGAGAAAAGGATGAAGCTTCGATTAGTCCGCTTGCTTGCGCCCCTCGGTGTTGTTGGTGTCCTGCTCTTTCAACCTGCGATTACCAACACCGCCCAGGCGACTGTCCCCGGAATCGATGATGAGATGAACGACATCCAGAGCCGGCTGCTCTCCGGATTCGCTGCGATGGAGTTCGACTCCAAAGCCAACGGCGAGGGCTCCAAGCCAACCAGCTACTTTACGCGCGGCAGTGACAGCTGTCCGACGAATCAGTCGTCGAATATCAAGGTGAACCAGAACTGTTTGAACCTGAGCGATCCCGATCTCCAGGGGCGAGGGCAGGCGCAGAACGAAGAATCGATCGCGGCCGACCCCAACCAGCCCAATCACCTGATCGCCAGCTACAACGACTATCGCCGCGGCGACGGCACCTGCGGCGTCTCCTACAGCCTCGACAAGGGCCGCACCTGGAACGAGACAACCGTCCCGAACAATTTCACCCGCAACCCGACGGCGTTCCCGCGGGAATACTGGCAAGCGAGCGGTGATACCTCGGTCGGCTGGGACAGCAAGGGCAACGCGTATCTGTCGTGCCAGATGTTCAAGCGCGGCCCAGCCACGGCAGGTGATCCTGATCGAGCGAGCGGGTTCTTCGTCTTCCGCTCGACGCAGAACAACGGCGCCTCGTACAACTTCCCGGGCCGGCCGGTGTTCCAAACCGGTCGTCAAACAACCTTCCTCCCGCTCGAGGACAAGCAGCTCATGGGAATCGACAACAACCCGACGGCCTGCGCGAGCGGGACCACGGCCGCGACGCCCGGAGCCAGTTGCACCCCGTTCCAGGACCGGATCTACGTCACCTGGACCGAATTCGCCCCCAGTGGGACGGCCTTCATCTACGAGGCCTACTCATCCGACTACGGGGAGCACTTCAGCGCTCGGCACCTGGTCAGCGTCAACAGCCCGTTCTGCCCCAACACCTACGGCATCGGCACGTCACCGAGCTGTAATGAGAACCAGTTCTCGCAGCCGTTCGTGGGACCGGACGGCGTCCTCTACGTGATCTTCAACAACTTCAACAACGCCGAGACCATCAGCGGGCCCGATAACCGCAACCAGATCCTGATGGCTCGGTCGCTCGATGGTGGCCAGACGTTCACCAGCCTGGTCAAGGTGAGCGACTACTACGATCTGCCCGATTGCGCCACCTATCAGCAGGGGCACGACTTCGGACGCGCATGCGTGCCGGAGAAAAACGCGACGGCGAATTCCATCTTCCGAGCCACGAACTATGGGTCGGGCGCCGTCAATCCGACGAACCCGATGCAGGTCGTCGTCACCTTCGGTTCCTACATCAACCAGCATTCAAAGGAATCGAACGGTTGCACGCCGACCGGCACCAGCCCCAGCACCGGCCAGGATCTCTATACCGGCGTCAAGACCGTTGGGGCCTGCAACAACGACATCCTGATCAGCGTCTCCAACGACGGCGGGCTGACCTTCACGGGGAGCGCAAAGGATCCACGGGAGCTCGCCAGCGTCAACTCGGATCCTGGACAGGCAACCACCGACCAGTGGTGGCAGTGGATCGCCTTCACCAAAACCGGAAAGCTGGCCACCTCGTACTACGACCGGCAGTACGGCAGCGATGAGCTGACGGGGTTCTCCGACTTCAGTCTCTCGGGCACGGGCGACGCGAACAGCACCAGTTTCGGTGTGAGCCGCGCCAGCAGCGGATCGATGCCGGTGCCAACACAGTTCCCCGAAAGCAACGGGTATGGCGCGTTCTGGGGCGACTACACGGGCCTGACGGCGGCGGATAACGCCTATCCCTTCTGGTCAGATACCCGCGATCTCGACCTGTTCGTCTGCGCGGACAGCGCCGGCAACGTCACGTTGCCTCCGTCCGTTTGCGGTGGCACGAACACCTCAGGTGCAACGCTCAACGACCAAAATGCCTATACGGCCGCGCTCGCTGTACCTTCGAAGTAAGGCCGACCGCTAACAAAGGGAGGGCGCCGTAGCGGCGCCCTCTTTTTAAACCAACAGTTGTGCTGCCTACTCGGGTGGACACATCGGCCGCGCCTTGCCCGAGCCGGCATCCGAACCACAGCCGGTGCGGCCGTCGGGCGGCAGGGCTGCCGCCGCTGGCGAGATGGTTTGCGCGATCGCGGGTGCCGGCACACCGTTGGTGGCGCCCCGATTGGCCGAATCAGGCCGGCGGCTGGTTACGCCCGACACGTTGGAGGCAGCATTGGCGGCGTTGACCTGGACCTGGTCGCCACCGATCACCGACGGACTCGCGCCCGCCGAACCGGTTGAGCCGGACGCCGTGCCACATGCCGCCGTGAGCAACGCAACGGCGACCATCGGGATGATGAACTTCTGCATTGCACTATCTATAACGCAAAGACCGCACTTGAGTCACGGACTGGACGGAGCGTTACCTGGCGCCCGCCGGACCTGCGCGGTCAGTCTCCCACCAAGTGGCTCCAGCCTGCAGGCATCTCGCAATGCCCGCTCGATGTAGACCTTCGTCATCCGCTTCCGCCAGTAATGGCTGAGGTCCGTATTGTCGAGTGGTCGCGAGGGTTTGTCAGCCGCCTCGGCGACCTCCGCGATCAGGTCCTCAGTCGGGAGGGCGCCCTGAAGCGGCGCAAGGAACGGGGTGATGTCAACCGGATGCGAGCCGACCGCGCCCAGCGCACCGCGGGCCTGGCGCACTCTGCCGTCATCCCAGGCGATCGCGACCGCCACCCCGAGGATCGGAAAGTCAAAGGCCGGCCGGCGGCGGAGCTTCCAGTAGGCGCTCGTCATCTGGCCACGTAGAGCGGGGAGGTGCACCGCGGTGATGACCTCATCGGCTCGCTTGGTCGTGTAGGCGATCCCGTCGTCTCGGTACAGGGCAGCGGCCCCGATGCGGCGCGGACCCTCCACACCGTGGAGCGTGACCTCCGCGTTGAGGGCCAGAGCCGCCGGTGCGCTGTCCGACGATGACACAGCCCAGCAGCGCGGCGAGCTACGCGCCACCAGGCAAATGTCGCCGTCCTTCTTCAGACAGAAGCCAACCGCCTTCCGCCAGGAATAGGTCTGGTTGTAATAGTTGCAGCGCGGGTCGACCAGCAGGTTGCCGCCAAGCGTTCCCATGGCGCGAACCTGGGGCGTGGAGACGGACCCGCACGCCTGGGCCAGGGCGCGAAAGGGACCCGCGAGCGCCGCATGCTCAGCGAGCTCATCAAGGGTGGCACCCGCGCCGATCGTGACACCGCGGCTCGCATCCCCCTCGACCCGCCGTGTATCCGGCAGCGCGTTCAGGCTGATCAAGGCGGTGGCATCGAACTGGCGGCGCTTCAGGTTGGGCACCAGGTCGGTCCCGCCGGCGATGAACATGGCGCCCGGGTCTTTCGCAGCCAGCTCCGTCGCCTCCGCGATGGATCGCGGACGGAGGTAGTCGAGTCGTGGCAGGCGCAGCACCTACTTGCCCTGCCACTCCGGCGGGACCTCGGCCTTGATCAGCGGCGGGAACGCGAAGGCGGGCGTCGACAACGGCCCCACCCGCTTGCTCCTGTCACTGATGGCCTTGAGGACTTTGTCCGGCGTGATCGGGATCTCGTCGATGCGGACGCCGAGCGCGTTGTAGACAGCGTTCGCCACCGCCGGGATGACCGGCAGCAGCGGACCCTGCCCCGCTTCTTTGGCACCGAACGGTCCTTCGCGATCGATGGTCTCCACAAGGTAGGTGTGCATCACCGGAGCCTCGAGCGCGGTCGGGCTCTTGTACTCGAGCAGCGAAGGGAATTTGTGCAAACCGAGGCGGAACGTCTGCTCCTCCATCAGCGCCTCCCCCAACGCCATGTAGACGCTCCCCTCGACCTGGCCTTCGACGAGCACCGGGTTGATGGCGCGCCCGATATCGTGCGCGATCCACACCTCGGGGACGCGGACCTCGCCCGTCCTGACATCGCAGTCGACTTCGACGACCGCGGCGGAGTATGAGTAGGCCGGGCTGGGACCAACGCCCGATCCCTTGTACGGGCCGGCCAGCTTGGGCGGCGTGTAGCTGCCGGTGGCGGTGACCACGCCGCCCCGTGCCTCGGCCAGCTGAATCGCCTGTGCGAAGGACACGCCCTCCGCCGGTCGATTTCGCGGAACGATCTGGCGATCGCGCGCCACCAGGTCGTCCACATCGCACTGCAGCGCCGTCGCCACCGCCTCGAAGAGTTGGCCCCGCACCTTCTCGGCCGCCGCTTTTGCGGCGTTGCCGGCCATGAACGTCACGCGCGACGAATAGCTGCCCAGGTCGATCGGCGTCAGGTCGGTATCGGCGGTGGTGAGCTGGATGTCCTCCAGCCCCACCCCCAGAACCTCGGCGACGATCGCGGCCAGGATGTGGTCCGATCCCTGGCCGATGTCGATCGCCCCGCAGAGCAGAGCGACGCCACCGTTGCGGTCCAGCTTGAGCTGCACCTCCGAATGCGGCATGTCGTTCCAGTAGATGGCGGTTCCGGCACCACTCAGGTAGGAGCTGACGGCAAAGCCGAGACCGCGGCCGCGTGGCATGGAGCGGCGGCGCTCGAGGAATCCCGAGCCGTCGACAACCTTATGAATGCATGCCTCCAGGCCGCAGCTTGTGATGCGCAGCCAGTTGACCGTGCGCGAGTCGGGACGAGGCAGGTTGCGGAGCCGCAGCTCCACCGGATCGAGACCGAGCTCTTCCGCGACTTTGTCGAAATGCGTCTCCAGGGCGAAGCGGGGCTGCGGCGTTCCGTGGCCTCGCTTGGGCCCACAGGGCGGCTTGTTGGTGAACACCCGGACAGCCTCGAATCGATAGCGGGGGATCGCGTAGGTGGTCGCCTGGAGGGCGCCGGTGTAGTAGGTGCTGGCCACGCCGTAGCTCCCGTAGCCGCCGCCATCGAGGAAGCTGCGAAACTGCATGGCCGCGATGCGGCCGTCTTTCGTCAGCCCCGTCTTGACCTTCATCAGCACGGGGTGACGCCCGCGGTGCGCGTAGAAGACCTCCTCCCGCGTGAGAGTGATCTTGACGGGCCGCCCCGTGACGATGGACAGCTTGGCGGCCACCAGCTCGTGCGAGAAGATGTCGCTCTTGCCGCCGAAGCCGCCTCCGTTCGGCGTCGCGATCACGCGGATGCGGCTCATCGGCAGCTCGAGCACCTTTCCCAGGGCCCGGTGGACGTAATGCGGGGTCTGGGATGAGGTCCAGAGCGTGAGCTTGCCGTCCGCCCCGTACTGGGCGACGGCCGCGTGCTGCTCCATGGGGAGATGCGTGTTGCCTTCGAAGAAGACGACGTCTTCCCGGACGTGCGCAGCGGCGCGCATCGCCTCGTCGGTGTCGCCGAACTCCAGCGCCACCGCCTTGTGCACATTCGACGTGCCGTGGATCGGCTCGCCATCGGCGGCGAGGGCCTGCTCGATCGACATGATCGGGGGAAGCTCGGCAAATTGCACCTCGATCAGCTCCAGCGCCTCGTCGGCAATCCACTCGTCGGTGGCCGCCACCGCCGCGATTGGATCGCCGACATAGCGGACCTTTTCGCGCGCGAGCGCCTCCTCGTCCTGGCTCACCGGCAAGATGCCGAACTTGATGGGGAGGTCGTCGCCGGTCAGCACCGCCAGCACACCGGGCAGTGCGCGAGCCCGGCTGGTGTCGACGCGCACGATCCGCGCGTGTGGGTGCGGGCTACGGAGGATCCTCCCGAACAGCATGCGGGGCAGCGCGAGGTCATCGGCAAACCTGGTTTGCCCGCTTACCTTGGCGAAGGCGTCGGGCTTGGTCAGCGACTTGCCGACGATAGCGAGCTCGTCAGCCATGGCGCCCGCCTCGCGACGCCGCCAGCTCGACGGCCTCGAAAATCTTGAGGTAACCGGTGCAGCGGCAGAGCACGCCGGAAAGCGCGTCCTTGATCGCGTCGCGGGTTGGGTGTGGATCCCGGTCGAGCAGCGCCCTGGCGGTGAGCAACATCGCCGGCGTGCAATAGCCACATTGGGCGGCCCCCAACTCGGCAAACGCGAGCTGGAGAGGATGCGGCTCACTCCCATCCGCCATCCCTTCGACCGTGGTGATCGCACGTCCCTCGAGGTCGAGCGGCATGGCCAGACAGGACAGGTACGGCCGGCCGTCGACGAGCACGCTGCAGGTCGAGCACTCGCCCAGCTCGCAGCCGTGCTTGGTGCCCGTCAGTCCCAGGTCTTCGCGCAGGACTTCCAGCAACGTTTTGTAGGGCGGCACCATGACCACCATCTCTTCGCCGTTGACGCGCAGGCGGACGGCGACCCGGTCCGCGATCGGCACGCTCCTACTGTACGAACTCAGATGAGGAGGCGCGGCAGCTGGATGTCGACCCGGCGCGGCCGGGCCGGCTCCGGCGGCTCGACCATGGCGGTGCGAATGCACTCCTGCGGCGAGACCTCGGGCCGCAACCCACTGAAGATCGGGAAGCGCAGCTGTTGGTTGCGGTCCCATTCACTGAACTTGACGGCGACGACGATGCGAGGCTCGATCCAGCAGATCCGATCGTCCGACCAGCGAGGGTCATCCGACGGCGACGCGTTGGGGAGGCCATCGAGCATCTTTCGGATGCGCCGCGACGTGACCGCATCGAAGCCACCCCCGACCCGGCCAGCGGGCTGGAAGTGCCGGCCGTCATACGTGGCCACGATCAGCGCCTCGAGCAGGTGGTCACCGGCCTGCGGAATGAAGCCGACGACGGCAAAGTCCTCGCGTCGGGCGGCCTCGATCAGCAGCCAGTCCGGGTGGCGCTGACCCGCTCGGTACGGACTATCGAAGCGCTTCGCGACCACGCCGCCCAGCCCGTTGTCTTTGGCCGCCTCGAAGAAGGCGAGGCCGTCCCCGGCGACCGGTTCGACCACGTAGATGCGGCCGGTGGAGGCAATCGACTGATACACCTTCGGCCGGCGCCGGACCAACGGCTCCTTCATGAGCGACCTGCCGCGCATGAAGAGCAGGTCGTAGACGACATACGTTGCCGGGTGCGCGGCGGCCACTCGGGCAACGGCCTCGGGACGCAACGCCTGTTGACGCGCCTCGAGCGCAACACCATCGGGGCGGCCGTCGGCGTCGGTCACGATCAACTCGCCGTCGACGATCGTTTCCGGTGGCGCCAGTGCGGCGAGCGCCTGGACTTCTGGATAGCGGCTGGTGAGGTCGCGGAGGTCGCGGCCCCAGATGCGGACCTGCCCTCGATCGATGGACGCCAGCGCCCGAACGCCGTCCCAGGACACTTCGAAGGCGTAGTCCTGCGAGTCGAACGGCCCGGCGGCAGGCATGGGAAGCATGGGGCGCAACCGATCCGGCAGGTCGCGCTGGAAAGGCAGGTCGAGCTCAACCGTTTGGGACCGCGCCGGCACTCTAGCGGACTGTACTACGCCAGGTCAGGCCGTGCGACGTCGCGCGGCCGGGCGGGCCGCTGACGTTTTCGCCGCCACCTTGACCTTGGCCGCACGACTCGCGGCTGGTTTCTCGGCCGGCTTCTTCTTCCCTTGCTTGGTCGCCTCCACCGATGCTTTCAGCGCAGCCATCAGATCCATGACGCGGGGCTCCTGCACGGCGGCAGGGGCTACCACCTTGAGGCCTTTCATCTTTTGATCGACGATCTGCTGGAAGGCGGCCTTGTAGTCATCGGTGTAGCGCTCCGGCTGGAACCTGTCCGTCAGGTTATCGATCAGCGAGGTCGCCATCTTGACCTCTTTGTCGCTGATCTTGACGTTTTGCGGGAGATTCAGTTCCTCGGTGGATCGGATCTCGTCCGGCCAGTTCAGCGTGTTGCAGAGGAGCGTATTGCCCTCGACCTGGATCAGGGACAGATGCTCGCGGTCGCGCAATGCGATCTTCGCGACAGCCACCTTGTTCGTGTCTTCGAGGGCGCGTTTGAGCAGGTAGAAGGGCTTGACCCCGACATCCTCGGGCTCCAGGTAGTAGGCGGATTTGATGTAAAGCCCAAGCGGCACCTCGTCACGCTCGACGAATTCGACGATATCGATCGTCCTGGTGGTCTTGAGCGGGAGCTTGTCCAGATCTTCCTCGTCGATCAGGACGAACTGATTCTTTCCGACCTCGTAACCCTTGAGCACCTCGTTGAATGCGACCACGTGGTCGTCCGTCGGGCAATGCCGCTGCTGTTTGATCGGGAGTTGACAATGGGGGCACAACTGTCGGAAGGACACGGCGCTGTGCGCCTCGGTGGCGAGGTACATGCGGACCGGGATCGCCACCATCCCGAAGCTGATCGCGCCCCGCCACATGGACCGGGCCATACCACTGATCTCCTTTTCGCTGGGTTGCCCGGATTATACGGCGGGACGCCGAAAAGATGTTCGGATTGCTGTCTCCAGCCGCTGCGCGTAAAGCGGGCCCAGCGATTCGTGCTTGAAGTAGGCATAGACGTCGCGGCCACCGTCCAGGTAGCCGGCAATCCGCCGAACCCAGGCGGCGCGCCGCTGCGGAGAGTACGTGTCGCGGCGCAACCGCAGGTAGATGAACGCACCGCGCCCGAGAGGCCCGGGCTCTTCCTCGCCATCGCCGTGGACGAGCGACGCCCCCAGGCGCTCCAGGAGCCCAGCGACCTCCGGCGTGTGCCAGGAGCGGTGGCGGAACTGGAAGGCGACGCGCCAGTGAGATGGGAGCAGGGCTACGATCCGCTCGATCCGGCCCTCATCGAAGGGCGCGGTGGGCGGCAGCTGAAAGAGGACCGGGCCCAACTGATTGCCAAACGCCGCGGCCTCCTCCGCCAGCACCCGGACCGCCTCCTCCAGGTTGGGCATGCGGCGGTTGTGCGTGATTCGCCGGTGGGCCTTGACCGCGAAGCGGAAGTCTGGCGGGACGCTTGCGACCCAGCCCGCGATGACGCCCTCCGGCTGCGTCCGATAGAAGGTGGTGTTGACCTCGACCGTTGGGAGGTGCCGGGCGTAGTAGCTCAGCATCTCGGCCGACTTGATGCGGCGGGGATAGAAACGCCCTCGCCAACCCGAATAGGAAAACCCCGACGTGCCGACGAAGAACTGGGGCACGTCCCCTTATTAGATGTTGGGGACGCCCTTGATCAGGCCCATGAACTCGGCGCGGGTCTTGGGATCCGTCTGGAAGATGCCCAGCACGCAGCTGGTGAAGACCCGGCTGTTCTGCTTCTCCACGCCGCGCATCTTCATGCACAGGTGGTCGGCCTCGATGACGACGCCCACACCCACGGGTTCCAGGTATTTCTGCAGGCACTCGGCAATCTGGCGCGTCATTCGCTCCTGGACCTGGAGCCGCCGGCTGTAGAGCTCCACCAGCCGGGGCATTTTGCTCAGGCCGACCAGCCGCCCTTTCGGGATATAGCCGATGTGAACGCGGCCGTAAAAGGGCAGCAGGTGGTGTTCGCAGAGGGAGTACATCTCGATGTCCTTGACGACGACCATGTCCTTGTAGGTTTCGGTGAAGGTGGCGCCGCCGAAGACATCCTCGAGCGTCATGCGGTAGCCGCGAGTCAGGAACTCGAGGCTTTCCTTGACCCGCTCGGGGGTGTCGCGAAGCCCTTCGCGCGAGGGATCCTCGCCGAGCAGTACTAACTGGTGCCTGATCAACGCCTCCATCGAGACGGCGTCGCTGGAGCGGTCCTGAGCTTGTGCCACGACCTAATTATGGCGGTGTTCAGCTACCGCTCACGGATGCTGAGCTGACGCTTCCCGTGGTCGCATTGACCACGACGTACGCGTCATTGGCGCTGTGCCCTCCTTGTCCGGGCGCAACAAGATGCAAAATCCAGGCCGCCTCCGCGGGGCATAGGAAGGATGGAACTCGAATCCCGCCGACCAAACATGCCGAACGAGACTCCGAATAGATCAGGCTGCCGTGGTCGTCATAAACCTTGTCGGGTGCCGGCTCATACCTGGCACTCACCAGGGTGAATTCGCTCGCACCGGTGTTCATCTGTTGCACCCGGTTGATCGCCGCCGCGGTCGCCTCCTCTGCCGAGATGTGGGGCCGGAGAGCCTGCGCGATCAGGAATCCGCCAACGCCGATCAGCGCGAGCAGGATTACAACGCCTGCGCCGACGAGACTGCGTCGTACCGTCAGCCGCACCGCCCGCCTAACTAATGACGTTCATCGGGTCCTGAGGAAACTCGCGCAGGTACGCCTGCATCGCAACCCAGAGGGCCTTGACGGAGATCGTCTGGAAGTCGGGCCCACGGTACCCGGCCAGCGGCGAGGGCGTCTCGGCATAGCTCACGGTGTCGAGCGCCGGATCGTCGTGGCTGAAGTCGAAGGCGAAGATCGTGATCATGTGCGTGGCGTTCCAGCGATTCCACCCGGGCATGGTTCGGGTCATCGTCTGCACCATCACCGGGACGCCGTGGCCGAAGGCCATGATGGCCTGCTGGTCGACGATGTCGCGCTCGATCCTGGCCTTCACCTCGTCGAGGGTGGTCACGTGTTCCGCCTTGTACCGGGGCTGATCAAGGACGGGCATCACCACCGGGTCGAGGAAGCCATCGATCGCCGTGGTCGCATTGGCGCCGAATTCGCCGCTGTTCGGGTTCAGCTTGGATGCCCTGGCGACGGTCTCGATGTCCGGGACGTCGGTCATCCACGCCGAGAGGAGGACCTGGGTGGCCCCCGCACCGCAATAGTTGCGGTGGGCCCAGTCGGGCGGCTCGTGGAAGCCGCGGACTTCGACCGCTCCCTGGCCCGGGGAAACCTGGCCGACGGTCAGGGACGGCTGCGGCTGGGGCGTCTCCGTCGGCGTCGGCTTGGGGAAGTTATAGGCGAGTGCGACGGGCCCGATGGGCCGGGTATTGACCTGCGCGCCGAAACAGGAAGGCAAAAGCGCGGCGAATGCCATCGCCAGCGCAATCTTTATTACTCCTTGTGACATTCCTGTCTCATCCTATCAGTGACGGTATCAGCTGGCCAGACCCTGCGGCCGGTTGTTACAACGGCTCCGACGGCCGCCAGGTTATGGCCGGGACAGTATGCCACGGGCGGGTCGTTCAGCTTGGAACGTGATATCTTTCCTATCAATTAATATGAGGTTGAAAAAGGTGCCCGTCGAGGAGGCGACGCGCAAGGGCTTCGTCGGCTTCGTGCAGCGGCTCGGCCCAGGCCTGATCACCGGCGCCAGCGACGACGATCCCAGCGGTATCGGGACCTACTCCCAGGTCGGGAGCCAGTTCGGGTACGGCCTGCTGTGGCTGGCGCTCTTCACCTTTCCCCTGATGAGCGCGGTGCAGGAGTTGTGCGCCCGCATCGCGCTCCAGACCGGCGTCGGGTTGGGGGCGAGCCTGCGTCGGAAATTCCCTCGCTGGCTGGTCGGCGTCGCCATCCTCGGGCTGCTCGCCGCCAACACCTTCAACGTTGGGGCCGACCTCGGTGCCGTGGCCGCGGCCGGTTCGCTGCTGTCGCGTGGGGCCGTTCAGGCGCTCTGGCTGGTGGTACCGGTGGCGCTCCTGATCATCGTGCTGCAGGTCTTCGCCAGCTACGCCACGATCTTCAAGGTTTTCAAGTGGTTGACGCTCGCCTTGTTCGGCTATGTCATTACCGCCTTGTTCGCCCATCCCCCTCTGCTGGAGGTACTCAGGGCGACCGTCATCCCGCACGTCGAATTCTCGAAGGATTTCGTCATGGCCCTGGTGGCGGTGCTCGGCACCACCATCTCGCCATACCTCTTCTTCTGGCAAGCGTCCTCCGAGGTCGACGAGCTGGCGGCGGCCGGCGCCACCAACCCCCAGGCCGGCCGTCGCGGGCTGCGCCTCTCCGAGCTGCGTGCCGCCAGGACCGACGTCCTGGTCGGAATGGGGTTTTCCAACCTCGTGATGTACTTCATCATTCTCACTTCCGCGGCGGTGCTGCACGGGCACGGCCGGACGGGCGTCCAGACCGCCGCCGAGGCCGCTGCGGCGCTGGCCCCGCTCGCCGGACCGTTTGCCTTCATCGTCTTCTCGGTTGGCCTCATCGGCGCCGGCCTGCTCGCCATCCCGATCCTGAGCGGCTCGGCCACCTACGCGATCAAGGAGTTCCTGGGCTTGCCGGGGAGCCTGGCCAGCAAGCCGCAGCAGCGACCGACCTTCTACATCATCCTCACGCTGGCCACCGTGGCGGGCGTGGTGATGAATTTCATGCACCTCGATCCGATCCGCGCCCTCTTCCTTTCGGCCGTTATCAATGGCGTCGTCGCGCCTCCACTGTTGCTGTTGATCGTGCTCCTGGGACGAGACCCCGCGGTCATGAGGCGCTATATCAGTGGCACGCTCAGCCTGGCGCTGACCGCGATCGCGACGGTGTTCATGGCCGGCGCCGCGATCACGATGTTCGCGACGATCTTCACCGGCCGCTGACGGGCGCGTCCGGCGGATTCTTAGGTCATTCTCATGTGGCCGTGCTTAGATGGTGGCGAGCATGGCTGAGCAACCGCATGTCCTCGTGGTCGACGATGACGCGAAGATCGCGGCGGCGCTGCGCCGTGCCCTCATCTACGAGGGTTACCAGGTGGAGGTCGCGCCGGACGGCCAGATCGCCCTCAACCGCGCCCGCGAGCGCATGCCCGATCTCGCCATCCTGGACATCATGATGCCCGGCATGGACGGGCTCGAGGTGACCCGTCGCCTGCGCGCGGAGGGCGATGTGCCGATCCTGCTCCTCACCGCCAAGGACGGCACAGCGGACCGCGTACGAGGACTCGACCAGGGTGCCGACGACTATCTGGTCAAGCCGTTTGCGTACGAGGAGCTCCTCGCTCGGGTGCGGGCGCTGCTCCGGCGCCGAGCGCCAAGGGCTCGCCGCACCCTGCGGTATGCCGACGTCGTGATGGACCTGGCGACGCGCGAGGTCCGCCGCGCCGACCAGTTGATCGCCACCACGGCGAAAGAGTTCGACCTGCTGCAACACTTCATGCGAAATCCTGGCCAGGTGTTGCGCCGCGAGCAACTGCTCGATGCCGTCTGGGGTTTCGACTTTGGGGCGAGTAGTAACGTGGTCGACGTGTACGTCGGCTATCTGCGTCAGAAGCTCGAGCAGGGCGGACGCCCCCGCCTGCTGCAGACCGTGCGCGGCGTTGGGTACATATTGAAGGAGGAATGAACCCCTCCGTCGACGCTCCCTCAACCAGAGTGTCGCGGCTCGCACCGGTTCGCAGCTCCTTGGCTCGCGTGTCCTCGTGGATCGACGAGCGGACCTCCTTCCGCCATCGACTTCCGATCCGGGCCCGGATCGCCCTATTCGGTGCTGCCGTCGTCGCGCTGACGGTGCTGGTCTTCAGCGCCGTCGTCTATGTGATCGTCAGCCGCAGCCTGGTGTCGCAACAGGACAACAACCTGAGGCTGCAGGGCGATTATGTGTGGCGGCTCCTCGAATCGGGACGGCCATTTCGACTGGGCGGCCCGTCCTTCCCCATTGTGGACGTCAAGAGCGGCTCGGCGCCGTTTGTGGAAATCGTGCCGGCGTCAGGCCAGCCGCTGTCGACGGGCACGATCAATGACGCGGTTCCGGTCCTGCCGGATTCCGTCTCACAATCGGCCACGGATACGGGCCAGTGGATCAACGTCCAGCCCCAGGATGGGCCACCGCTCCGCGCCTACCTCCGGGCCTGGAGGGTTCCCGGTGCGAGCGGCTACGTGCTGGTGGGGCAGCCCCTTTTAGGCGTCGAGAGTCAGCTTGCTGGCCTCCGTCTCCTGCTGATTGCCGGCGGACTCCTCAGCCTGATCGGCGCCGCGGCGGCCAGCTGGTTGGTGGCGGGACGCGCGCTGCGGCCCCTCGACGCCATGGCGACCACCGCCGAGGATATCGGGCGGACCCAGGATCTGAGCCGGCGTCTGCCCGAGAGTGAGCCCGACGACGAGGTGGGCCGGCTGCAGCGGAGCTTCAACCAGATGCTGCGGCAGCTCGAGGACGCCTACCACCGGCTCCAATCCGCACTGATCGCCCAGCGTCGCTTCGTGGCGGACGCGTCGCATGAGCTGCGGACACCGTTGACAACGATCCGTGGAAATGTCGGCCTGCTGCTCAAACGAGCGGACATCGCAACCGATGACCGCCTCGCTGCCCTCAATGACATCGCGGGCGAGAGTGAGCGGATGAGCCGCATGGTGCAGGACTTGCTGACACTCGCGCGCGCCGATGCCGGTTATCACCTGGACAAGGCGCCGATCGATCTGCTTCCCATCATGCAAGAAGTCACACGGCAGGCGCAGACGCTTCAACCGCTGCGGCGTATCGAGCTACTGGACGTTTTGCCGGTGCCGGTCCAGGGCAACGCCGACGCAATCAAGCAACTGCTCTGGATCCTGATCGATAACGCCTTCAAGCACACCCACGAGGGCGGCCGGATTGAGTTGCGTCTGGAGAACGGTCAGCAGGCGGCGCGCCTGATGGTTGCCGACGACGGCCCGGGAATCCCGGCGGAAGATCTGGAGCGCGTCTTCGAGCGCTTCTACCAATCGGACGCATCGCGGTCGGGCGACGGGACCGGGCTGGGCCTGGCGATCGCGCGCTGGATTGCGAAGGAGCACGGCGGGCACGTGACCGCCGCCAACAATCCCCGCGGCGGGGCGGCCTTCACGGTCGAGTTGCCGGTCCAAAAGTCTTAGCGAGCTCTTAGCCGCCTTTCACAGGCGGCTCATCGCTCGCGCGCAGCATGGGTCTCGCATATGCGGGATCCGTTCGCGCCGGACTTCTTCGAGACTCCCGTCGCGCCCGAACCGCCGGCGCCCGTCGAGCCCGTTCAACCCGTTCCCTCCTTTCCCCACCGTCCGGCGCGCAGCATGGCAGCCGCCATGCTCGCCGCCGGGCTGGCCATCGGCAGCGTCGCCGGCGGCGCGGTCGGCGCCGTCCTGGCGAGCCATCGCAACACCGGCACCACCCCGAGCGCGGTCGCCACAGTGGCCCCCGGCGTTGGGGCACCCGCCGCGTCGCCAGGATCCTACGCCGCCATCTATCAGCAAGCCAAGAACGGCGTGGTGACGATCAATGCCTCCACCAGTTCAGGCGGTCCGAGGTCGTTCAGCCAGGCGGAGGGATCCGGGATCGTGGTCGACACCCAGGGGGACATCCTCACCAACGCGCACGTGGTATCCGGCGCCAGCCAGATCCGCGTGACCTTCAGTGACGGCCGCACGGCGACCGGCCAGGTGAAGGGTGTCGACCAGAGCGCGGATCTCGCCGTGCTCAAAGTCTCCGTCTCGGCAGACCAACTTCACCCCCTGCCCCTGGGCAACTCCGACACCCTGCAAGTTGGTGACACCGCGCTCGCCATCGGTTCCCCATTCGGCCTGCAGGGTTCGTTCACGGCCGGCATCATCTCAGGCTTGAATCGTGGCACGACCGCTCCCAACGGACGGGCGCTGACCGGCATGATCCAGACCGACGCGCCGATCAACCCCGGGAATTCCGGCGGCGCGCTGCTCGATGGTCGCGGCCAGTTGATTGGCGTCAACGATTCGATCCAGAGCCCGGTCGAGGGCAACGTGGGCGTCGGCTTCGCCATCCCCGTCAATCGCGCCGTATCCCTGTTGCCCTCACTGGAGAAGGGCGTGGCGATCCAGCATCCCTGGCTGGGCATCAGCGGACAAACCTTGACCGCCAGCACCGCGGATCAGCTTGGCCTGAGTGAGAAGTCGGGTGTGCTGGTCATCCAGGTCGTGCCCGGTGGGCCCTCGGCGAAAGGCGGCTTGCGGGCGGACGGGCAGGCCTCGGCCAACGATGATGTGATCACCGCCATCGACGGCCACTCGATCACGACCATCGAGGAGCTCACGCAGTACCTCGACACCAAGAAGGTCGGCGATCGCGTCACCCTCTCGGTGACGCGCAACGGCCAACACATTTCCATAGGAGTGACGCTGGGTAACTTTCAGGCCCAACCGTCAGCGACTCCGTAGGGGGCATTCAAAATGATCCACACAAACGCGCCGGGAAAGGTCTGATGCGGCAAGCTCCCACGCTCAAACCATTGCCACAGCTTCGGCGACGCTTGTGGCTCACGGGCACGCGCGCCTGGCTTGCGGGACTCGGCCTGGTCGCGGTTCTCCTGGTCGGTCTGATCGCCCGGGACACTGTGTTCGCGCAGCCCGCGGCCGCCACGATTCGCACCGCCACCGCCGCCCGCGGCTCCGTGACGTCGGTTGTCAGCGGGACCGGCTCCCTCTTGCCGGCCGGCCGCATGAACGTGAGTTTCAAACAAACTGGGATCTTGACGGAGGTCGACGTCAAGGTCGGCGACAAGGTGGCGACGGGCCAGGTGCTGGCGCGGATCGACTCGTCGACGCAGCAGGCCGCGCTCGCCCAGGCGCAGGCCTCGCTGGCCTCGGCCCAGGCCAATCTGCAAGCGACGCAGTCGCCGCTCACCGCGGCGCAGGTCGCGCAACTGCAGCATCAAGTCAGCAATGCGCAGCAGAGTTACAACGACACCGTGGCCTCTGTGAATGCCACCAACCAGGCCGACGCCGCGACCGTCGCCGGTGACCAGGCAAAGGTCAACAGCGATTGCGGCATCGATCCGGCGTCGGTTGCCTGTTCCCAGTCCAGGGCGCAGTTAGCGAATGACCAGAGCAAGCAGCACATGGACGCGATCAGCGGCCAGTCCAGGATCAATTCGGCGTCACAGCAGATCACCTCCTCGCGTGACAACCTGGCGGTGCAAACCCAGATCAAGCCGAATGCGCTGGCGTCTGGCCAGGCACAGGTGGCGGCCGCACAAGCCCAGGTGGCGGCGGCCCAGGTTTCGCTGAATCAGACCACGCTCATCGCCCCCACCTCCGGGGTGGTGATCAGCATCACCGGGGTCCCGGGAGAGACGGCAGGAGGCGGCACCGCGCAAGCACCCGGATCCCTCGCCCCGCAACCGTCCACGGGCGGGTCCGCCGGCTCATCCGGCTTCATGGTGATCGATGACACCAGCAGTTTGGTCGCCGTGATGCCGTTCGCCGAGACCGATTCCGCCCGGCTGGCGGCCAATCAGACGGTCGCCTTTACGTTCGACGCCATCCCGAATCTGACCATCACCGGCCACGTGCTGAGCATCAGTCCGAGCGCTACGGTGGTCTCCAACGTCGTCGACTACTACGTCAGCTTCATCCTCAACCGTACCGATCCGCGCCTGCGCGAGGGGATGACCGCGAATGCGTCGGTCACCGTCGCCAACGCGGACAACGCCGTGCGGGTGCCCAACGCCGCGGTGCGAACCACGAACGGAACCTCGATGGTGACCGTCCTCTCCAAAGGCCAGCAAGTCCCGACGGAGGTCATCACCGGCGTGGTCGGCGACACCTACACCGAGATCAAGGCCGGCCTCAACGAAGGTGACATCGTGGTGCTCCCGACGATCCGTACATCGGCCGGCACCACGACGAACGGCAACAACCTCGTCCGCGGCGGTGGCGGCGGCTTCGGCGGCGGAGGCGTCGTCCGGGGCGGCGGCGGGTGATCACCCTCGAGGGCATAACAAAGGTCTACCTCGCCGGGGAGGTGGAGGTCGCCGCCCTCAAAGGAATTTCGCTCCACATTCCGGAGGGCGAGTTCGTCGCCATCATGGGGCCCTCGGGCTCCGGCAAGAGCACCCTGATGAACCTGATCGGCTGCCTCGATCAGCCATCCTCCGGCCGCTACATCCTCGATGGCTACGACGTCTCGGCGCTGACCGACGACCAGCTGGCCTGGATCCGAAATCGAAAGATCGGCTTCGTCTTCCAGTCCTACAACCTGATTCCGCGCGCCAGTGCGGTCCACAACGTCGAGATGCCGCTCATCTACGCCGGCGATAACCAGCAGCGCCGCGAGCGAGCGCTGGCGGCGCTCGAATCGGTCGGCCTCCTGCCGCGTGCCAGCCACCTTCCCAACGAGCTCTCGGGCGGCCAGCAGCAGCGCGTCGCGGTCGCCCGCGCCCTGGTCACCGACCCGTCGATCCTTCTCGCCGACGAGCCGACTGGCAACCTCGATAGCGAATCCAGCGTCGAAATCATGAAGTTGCTGCGTGAGCTGAACCACCAGGGCCGGACCATCGTGCTGATTACGCACGAGCCGGACATCGCGGCGTTTGCCCAGCGTGTGGTGCGGCTGCGCGACGGCGTGATCGTGAGCGACGAACGCCAGGCGGTAGCGACGGAGATGGCGCGGTGAGCATCCTCGAAGGACTCCGCCTCGCGGTGAACGGCCTGCTGTCGAACCGACTGCGGTCGGCCCTGACCATGCTCGGCATCCTGATCGGCGTGTCGGCCGTCATCCTGCTGGTCGGCGTCGGCAACGGCGCCTCGGTCGCGGTGCAGCAGCAGATCCAATCGCTGGGCTCTAACCTCCTGACGGTCTTTCCTTCCAACGCGAGAAGCGCGGGCGGCGTGCAGCAGGGGTTCGGGACCGGGTCGAGCCTCACGCTCGATGATGTCAAGGCAATCGCCGACCGGCAAACGTCGCCGGACGTGGTGACGGCGATCCCGAGCGCGGGCGGCCGGGCGCAACTGACGTACGGCAATCAGAACTGGAATAGCTCGCTGACCGGCACTACGCAGGACTTCCCCTCGGTGCGCAACTACCAGGTGGCGAGTGGTCAGTTCTTCACATCGGGCGAGGTCGACGCCTCCAGCAAGGTGGCCGTCATCGGCCCCACCGTCGCGACCAATCTCTTCAGTGGGACCGACCCCATCGGCCAGGTCATGAAGATCAACCGGCAGAACTTCCGCGTCATCGGCGTTTTCGCCCCCAAGGGTTCCTCCGGCGGCTTCAACAACCAGGACGACGTGGTGGTCGTGCCAATCACCTCGGCCTGGAGCTACCTGCTGGGCGGGCGCGGACGCAACGTTCAGCAGATCTACGTCGAGGCCACCAGCGCGGAGGCGACGACGGCGGCCACCACCGAGGTGACCCAGGTCTTGCTGGATCGGCATCACATCTCGGACCCGACCCTCGCCGACTTCCAGATTCTGAGCCAACAGGACGTGCTCAACAGCGCCGCGTCGACGACCGGCGTGCTCACCCTGATGCTGGGCGCGATCGCCGGCATCTCCCTGGTCGTCGGCGGCATCGGAATCATGAACATCATGCTGGTCACCGTCACGGAGCGGACGCGCGAGATCGGCATCCGCAAGGCGATCGGGGCGCGGCGTCAGGACATCCTGCTGCAGTTCCTGATCGAGTCGATGTTCCTCTCGGGCTTGGGGGGTGCGCTGGGTATCCTGATTGGCTTCGGCCTGGCACGCGTCCTGCCCGTCGTCGTGTCGACGTTGCCCACCCCCGTCATCTCCACCCCGTCCGTCTTCATGGCGTTTGGCATCTCGGTCGGTATCGGTCTCTTCTTCGGTCTCTATCCCGCGAACCGAGCGGCACGGCTCCGCCCGATCGAAGCCTTGCGCTACGAGTGAACCCCCAGGAGGTCATGCAATGATCAAGCTTCCCATCGCCGCGCTCGTCGTCGTCGTCGGCTTACTCGGCGGTTTCTACGGCGGCTACAAGGTCGGCGGTGGCGGCACGACGGCCAACGCCGCGGCATCCACCACCGGCGCACGGACGGCCGGCAACGGCCTGGGCGCGGGCCGCGGGGCTGCGGCGGCCTGTCCCAGCCCGGGCGCGAGCCCCAGCGCCAGCGCATCCGGAGCCGCGGCCCGCCGTGGCGCCAGCGGCACGGTCG
>WNGI01005933.1_pt1 | contig 25046 bp, 24 predicted proteins | sample 5400621 | NCBI WGS metagenome assembly WNGI01 (sample SAMN13153374, study PRJNA577476) | soil metagenome | isolation source: 20 cm soil or saprolite under Garry oak tree replicate 1 | place: USA:California | collected 2016-06-15 | reverse complement strand
TGGTCAGCGACTCGATGTAATACGACCCCGCCAGCGGATCGATCGTCTGCGGTGCGCCCGACTCATACGCAATGATCTGCTGTGTCCGCAGCGCAATCCGCGCCGACTGCTCCGTCGGCAGCGCTAGAGCTTCATCAAACGAATTCGTATGCAGCGACTGTGTCCCGCCCAGCACCGCCGCCATTGCCTGGATCGCCGTTCTTACGATGTTATTCTCCGGCTGTTGCGCGGTCAGCGTCGATCCTGCCGTCTGCGTATGAAACCGCAGCATCCACGAGCGCGGATTCTTTGCCTTGAACCGGTCCCGCATGATTTTCGCCCACATCCGCCGGGCGGCGCGAAACTTCGCCACTTCTTCCAGGAAATTGCTGTGCGCGTTGAAGAAGAACGAAAGCCGTGGCGCAAACTTGTCCACATCAAGCCCCGCGCAGACCGCCGCCTCCACATACGCGATCCCGTTCCCCAGCGTGAAAGCCACTTCCTGCACGGCGGTCGATCCCGCTTCCCGCATGTGGTATCCGGAAATTGAAATCGTGTTCCATTCGGGAACGTTTTCATTTGTCCACGCAAACAGGTCGGTGATAATCCGCATCGCCTGCTGCGGCGGATAGATATACGTTCCCCGCGCGATGTATTCCTTCAGCACATCGTTCTGCACCGTGCCCGAGAGTTGGCGAGTATCCGCTCCTTGTCGCCGCGCCACCGCCACGTACAACGCCAGCAAAATTGATGCCGTGGCGTTGATCGTCATCGAAGTCGAAATCTTCGTCAGGTCAATGCCGTCGAACAGACGTTGCATGTCTTCGATAGAATCAATCGCCACTCCTACTTTCCCGACCTCACCCATCGCGAGCGGATGATCCGAATCAAGACCAATTTGTGTCGGCAAATCAAACGCGACCGACAAACCAGTTGTCCCGTGTGCGAGCAAATATTTGTAGCGTTTGTTGGACTCTTCGGCATCGCCCATGCCCGCATACTGACGCATGGTCCAAAGGCGGCCGCGGTACATCGTCGCCTGTACGCCGCGAGTAAATGGAAACTCTCCCGGATATCCCACGTCGCGGTCGTAGTCCGACCCCGCGAGGTCGCCAGGTGTGTACAGCGGATGAACGGGAATTTGGGAGGAAGTCTGCGGGTCAGGAATTTCCCGCTTCGACTTGGTTGTCGGCTCGGCCGTCTTCGTATCCTTCACATTTCCTGCCTTTACTCAGCGACCTCTGCGGTTCAGTTTTTCTTTCTTACCCGCCAAAACGAACTCAGCCCAAACCATGCAAACGTAACCGTAAAGCACGCCGCCAGGATCAGCCGTCCTGGCCCCGGCGCCTCTCCTGCCTGATACTTCGCGTACTCACGAAATCCGGCGATCCCCCCGATCACGGCGAGCACAAGGAATGTGAATCCAGTCACTTCCAGCCAGAGCTGACGCTCAGCACCTCGCCGGCAGTGCGGCTATTGCCCACCCTGCGGGCAATCACTTGTGCCGCGATCGCTAATTTTCTGAGCGTAGAGACCTTAGCCACGGGTCGATTTTAGCAGTGCAGCGGCGTACAATGCTGGCTGGGGAAATCATAGCGGCCCGTGATCTCGGCCGCCCGCAACGTTCCGTCCCGAGGGGGTTTCGTGGATCCGCAACTGAAGCAACTCATGAAGGAACTGGGCGAAGCTATCAATGAATCACTGGCCGACTCCGAGCAAATTGCCGAAGTCGTGGCCCGCATCAAGGAAGGTGGCTACGATATTTTTCTCGTCCTCGAAGCCACCATTGGGGTGAGCAAACAAGGCGTCCCCGGCAGCGACAAGACCTCCTTGGTCTCAACCCTCAGCACAAATCCCGAACTCAAGATCAGCGATCAGGACCTGAAATTTCTGAAATCACTCCGTATCAAAATCGAAGAAGAAGAGGAAGAAGTCGAGTAACGCGACCCCTAAAATTCTTTCTTTGAGACACGCCACACCGTTGATGCAGGACAGAACTTTTGCTGAGAGTTTAGAACAGAGACCGACACCCGCCTGAAGGAAATTTCTTCCGATTTCTCTTCCTAATTTTCTCTCGCTGGATATGAAAAACTTTGCAGACATGGCCCCCTCCTCTGCTACGATACAGATAATCCAAGATAAGTCGCTGCTTGCCAGCATCTTACCCCTAAGAGCAGCGGTCGGAAGTGGCCTTCGGCGTGCAAATCATGATGTCGTAGTTGCTTCCCCCGACCCGTCTACAGGTATGCTGAAAGCTGTCAGGAGTTGTCTTCGCGTTCGGAATTCGACTTCCGTTTGGCGTGTGGCTGATTTTTGGCGATCGCTAAGGTAGGTATTTATGGATTCCCAGGCTTCGCAGTTGACCTTAGGTCTTCTCCCTGAACCTCGTGCACGCTGGCAGAAATTCGTTTTCAGCTATGGTGTGCAGTCTCTGATCCTGACGTTCGCTGTGATCTCCGCGGTGCTGCATCCAGAGATTCTGGAAATACCGTTGCGCGACTACCACTTCGTCAACCTCGTCAACAATCCCCTTCCGATACCACAGAAGCCAGCGCCGATTCGTGACTTTTCGCCTCCCAAAGTCGCCGAAGTGGTACCGCCAAGGCCGGAAGCTCTCCGTGTTCCCAAAGAATTGATGCCTCCAAAGAAAATCGTAGTGCCGGAGGTTCAAGCTCCAAAAGTGGAATTGGCCGCTAAACTGGATCCCATTCCCGATTCCAAGCCGGTCGTTCCCAGGCAGTTGGTGCGTACCAATGTATTCTCTACCGGCAGTTCGGCGACTCCGACCATGGCTGCCGCTCCGCAAAAAGTCCAAACCGGCGGAGTGGGCGATCCCAATGGTGTGCCCGCTCGCGAGAATAAAGGACATGCAGTCACCATTGCCCAGCTCGGCTCCTTTGATATGCCGGCTGGTCCCGGTTATGGCAACGGTACCGGCGGCTCGAAAGGCGCGCGCGGCGTGGTTGCCAGCGCCGGCTTCGGCAATAGCGTCGCCACCGGCGACAATTCCGGTAGAGTTTCCGCTTCGCGCGGCACCATCCGCCAGGGCGGCTTCGGGGATGCTGATGTAGTGGCGCCTTCCCAGGCCAAATCCAAGGCACCTGAGCCCGTTGCCAAAACCATTCCCGCCGAGATCACTTTCAAGCCTCGTCCGGTTTATACCGAGGAGGGACGTCGTCTGAAAGTTGAAGGCGAAGTCCTTATTGAGGTTGTCTTTACAGCCACGGGCCAGGTGCGGGTACAGAGAGTCGTGCAGGGTTTGGGACACGGACTCGACGAGTCCGCTATTCAGGCGGCCCAAAAAATCCAGTTCAAACCGGCCCTCAAGGACGGCCAGCCAGCTGATTTTCAGGCGGTCCTGCACATCGTGTTTCAGCTCGCATCCTAGGTAGAATGGAACGATCCTAGGTAGAATGAAACAACCGAATATGTTGCATCCCCATTTTGCGTCTCTCTCCGTCGTCTGCTTGTTCACCGCAACCCTGATAGCTCAAACGCCGCCTGCGCCGTCGAGCACCTCTGCCGAGTCGCAGCCGCAGCTCTCCACTCGCGATTCCGGCGCTCGGCAGACCACAACACCGGCCGCGAGCTTCGACGAGGTAATCGATCGCGCCGTGGCACGTGAACATTTCTTCATCGCCCAGATGCGACAACTGCACCCTCTGGTAGAAACCTATCTCCAGAATCTGAGAGACGACAGAGACCTGAACATGACCGTCCCCGCAAGTGACCTTTATTTCCTCGGCCGCTTGGACATGAGTAATGGTACGGACGATCGCACTTTCAACGATCCGACTACGGGCGGCTTGGGCAAGCGCATGCTCAGTAAGTTGAGCAATGTTTACACCATGAAGTTTCTCCCTCTCGGCTTTGCCCAGATGGTGATCATGGATGAAGACTTTCAGCGCAAGTTTTACAACTTCACGTTCGTCCGCCGCGAATTTCTCGGCGAAGTGCGCTGTATCGTTCTCGATGTCGCTCCTAAAAAAGACGCCGGCAAGGGGCGCTTCCTGGGTCGCATCTGGGTTGAAGATCAGGACTACAACATCGTCCGCTTCAACGGCACTTATTATCCTCATCCCCGTTCCAGCTATTATTTGCACTTTGACAGTTGGCGGCTGAACATGCGCCCAGGCGTCTGGCTTCCCGCTTTTGTGTACTCCGAGGAATCCGACCTGAAGTACCGCATCGGTCAGACCATCCACTACAAAGCCCAGACCAGACTATGGGGCTATAGCCTGAAGGACCTGCGTCGCAGTTCCGAGTTCACCGATATTACCGTCGACGCGCCGCAGCCGGTTCAGGATCAGAGCCAGAAGTCGCAGGACGCAACTCCCATCGAAGCCCAACGCGCATGGGAAAGGCAAGCTGAGATCAACGTGGTCGACCGACTGCAACAGATTGGCCTGCTCGCGCCCGAAGGTGAGATCGACAAGGTTCTGCAAACCGTCGTGAACAACGTGATGATCACGAATAACCTCGACATTCAACCCGAGGTACATTGCCGCGTTCTGATGACGACTCCGCTTGAGTCTTTCACCATCGGCCACACGATCGTGATGAGCCGCGGAATGGTGGACGTCCTGCCCGATGAAGCCTCGCTCGCCATGGTGCTGACTCACGAGTTGGCGCACATCGTTCTTGGCCACAAGCTCGACACCAAGCTCGCCTTCAACGACCGGATGTTCTTCCCCGATGAGCGCACTTTCGAGCGCATGGATTTCGGCCGCGTCAAGAGCGAAGAAGAAGCTGCCGACAAAAAAGCTCTCGAATTGATCAACAACTCTCCTTACAAGGACAAGATGGCAACTCCTGGCCTGTTCCTCAAAGCGGTTCAGGCCCGGGCGCCGGCTCTCCGGAACCTGATCCGGCCGCATCTCGGCGACAGCCTGCTGAACGGTGATGCCATCCGCATGTCGCCGCTGATGACTGCCTCCCCCGCCTTCGATTTGAAGAAGACCGACCAGATCGCCGCTCTGCCTCTCGGCGGCCGCGTGAGAGTCGATCCTTGGAGCAATCGCCTCGAACTCATCAAGGCAAAGCCGGTGGCCCTGAATTCACCCGCCGAGAAGATGCCGTTTGAGGTCACGCCTTTCGCGCCGTTCCTGACGAGACAGGGCGCTGCGGCTCCGGCCACAACAAGTTCAGCCGCGCCAGCTCCGGCAACGACGTCTTCCCCGGTCACAGCTCCGGCAATGCCCGCTGCAACTCCGGCCACGACGGACAGAGCTCCCGCTAGCAATGCTCCGGCTACAACGGATCCGGCTCCCGCCACCACCGCTCCGGCAACGGCGGCGCCCGCAGCGATTCCGCCGGCCACGGATCCACCGCCGGGAAAATCTAGCCAGAATCCGTAGCTTGAACCCCAGCCGCGCCCTGTCATAGCGGTACGACCTCTGGCTGCGAAGGCCCCCAGAGGAACCTGGTTTAGTGGTGGTTACTCGACTCCAAAGGATGGGGAGTGAATGGGCAAGCCGCGGTCAGTAAAAGTAAAGAGGCGCTTGCAGGCAGCAGTTAAAGGGGGAATTTCCGCTATTGCGACATTGAGCTCTGCACTTGATTGAACACGTTGTTGGCATTGCCGCCGATCAGACGCACCGTGCCTATCACGATCACCAGAATCACCGCCAGCATTACTGCGTATTCGGCGACGTCTTGCCCGTGATCTTCAGTCCAAAGTTGACGGATAGTTGCGATCACTGTGTAGCCCCCATGTGACGACACTCGGGCGCCTTTCTACGTGCAAACACAAGACCCCGTTGCCGACTATCGACAAGGTTATCGCTCGGAATTGCTCCAGTCCAATAGCACAGCAGTGGCGCCCGATGGCACTTTAGTGCCTTATCTAGCAGGCCGAAAATTGAGCCCCGCTAAGTTATTGATTAAACGATAGTTTTGAGGGGCAGCCCTTGGTTCACCGCGAATAATGCCAGCTCAAGCCGGGTTGATACCCCCAGTTTGTCGAAGATATTACTGAGATGGTGTTTGACCGTATCCTCGCTGATCTTGAAGTACTCAGCGATTTCCCGGTTCGCGTAACCGGCCACCACAGCGGAGACAATCTCCAGTTCTCGAGGGGTCAAGCCGAACTTCTTCTGCTTCGATTCCTCGCTCGAACTCTGCATCAGGTTGCGCAGATACTGCACCAGGTTCGAGACGCTGTCCCGGCCGACCCAGTACTCTCCCGACATCACGGCGTGAATACTCTTCAGCAAAAGCTGAGTTGCCGAGTCTTTCAGTACAACGCCCCGAGCGCCCAACTGCAACGCCTCGACAATCTGTTTCTTTTCCGCCGCTGCGGTCAGCAAAATGATGCGTACTGTCCCGGCTCCGCTGTGGGTGCTCAAGTCGCGCAGGGCGTCCAACCCGGTGTGATGCGGCATGGCCAAATCGAGGAGAAGAATATCGGGCTTGATCTCGGTCGCCAGCTTTACCGCCTCGCGGCCATCGCAGGCTTCGCCCACCACTTTCATGTCCGGCTCGGCTTCAAGCAGCCTTCGCAGACCATCGCGGAAAATCGGGTGGTCGTCGGCGATCAGGATGCGGATGGAGCGACCTTGTCTATCCATTGTTCGTCTTTCGTGCCGGTGGAATGCGTACCTCCAACCGGGCACCGTGTCCAGGGTTCGATTCTATCGTGAGTTCGCCCGCAAGCAAGCGCACCCTTTCACGGATCACAGCCGGCCCCTTCCCCGTGATCGCCAACTCTGTCTCGGACACTCTTCCTGAAAAAGGAAACCCTCGTCCGTCGTCCTCCACCGTGAGTTGCAAATTGCCCGCCCGCTGCGCCAGCCGCACCAGCACATGTCTCGCTCCGCTGTGCTTGCGAACATTGACCAGACTTTCCTGCACAATGCGCGCCAGTTCGCGGCACACCTTCTGCGGCAGCTCCACCTTCTCAATCTCGCTGACAAATTCCGCAGAGATACCAGTCTCTCTCCGGAAACGCTCCACCGTGTCGGCCACAAAGCCCTGGAGCCGTTCTGCGTCCACCTCGAACGATTTCATGGCCTGCATCAGCTCACGCAACTTGAGCACCTCTTCGCGCAACAGCTTCTGAATCCGCGACAGTTCGCTGGTCACCACCGGTTGCTGCCCCGACTGCCGCCGCACTACATCGAGTTGCATCTCCACCGCGATCAGCGACTGAATCGCGCCGTCATGCAACTCGCGTGCGAACCGTGCCCGCTCTACCGCTCCCGCGCGCTCCCGCAGCCGCCGCATCAGGTAGACGTTATAAATCGCGGGGCCTACTTGCTGCGCGAATTCCTGCAAAAATCGCAGCTCCTCCTCCGGATCGCCGATCCGTTCCGGATCGAACAAAAATACCCGGCCCGCCCATTCCTGCCCGAACCCGAACGCCACCGACGCCATGGACTCAAACGGCTCTACGCGCGTCAGAGCTTCCAGGAATGCTGTCTCTCCATCGCGCAAGCGCTGGCCCCCACGATCCAGCAAGACCGCATCGAAACCCTTCGTGGTTCGGCGGGCGTAGATGGCATCGGCCGGAGAGTCGAACAGATACGAAGCTTCGGTATCCGGCAGTGCGTCGCGCCAACGCAGGGCATGCGCTCCCTCCGCGTTCCGGTTCACCTCTGCCAGAAACACGCGGTAACTGTTCGTTTCCTGCGAGGCACTCAATACTCTGCGCGCTCGGTAAAGGCTCAGTACCTCCCCCAGAATCTCCTGCATGGTATGCGTGAGCCCCGCTTCGACGCGCGCCGAACTAAGAACGCGCGTAATCACCACTCGCTCGGCTCGCAGCTTCTTTTCGTTCTCCGACATGTAGCCTAGCAGCAGCCCGAGCACCATCAAGTACACCGAACTCATGAAGAGCTGCTGCGGATCGATCCGCTGCACGCCCAAAACCAGCCGCGGCAGATGCATCGCTCGCAGCCAGACGTCAGCCACTCGCTCCAACCCTGCGTTCACCGCGAGCCCTTGCGCCCACAGCAGGACCACCGCCGTAACCGCCGTGCCCACCGTCTCCCACAATCCCCAGCGATACGCTGCTGCCGCCATGACAAATACGAAGAATAAAAAGAAAGGGCCCCCCTCGGAAGTCGTAAACAGCGAAATCAGGACCGGCCACACGATGTCGGCGCCATGCACCACCAGCCGAAACGCGCGCGTGGACCGGTGGCGGAACCGCACCAGCAGCATCACGACCACCGCGTGCACCAGATACACCGTTAGCAGCCAGTACAACCAGAAGGAGTAGATCACCCCGCGTGCCGGCTCCATCCAGAGGGTGATCAGCGTGGCGATGGTCAGCGCCACCCGCGCCGTCGCCAGCCAGCGCTCAGTGCGCCGGATCTCACCGGACGTAAGCGGCGCGCGGAAGCGCCACAAATCGCGATATCTGGGAATCAGCTGGCCCAAAAGAAGTCTCGCAGTTCTATGCCGATTTCTGTGCGCCCAATTCTACGGTCAATCCCCGCGGAACTCCATACCAGTGCACGAGAGCGGCGCTGTCGTCCCACAAATTGCTCGAACGTTCCGCTGAACCCCGTGATGACGCGGTTCAAGATCTTGACCTCCCGCAATCATGGTTACCCTGGTAATCGCTTTCTGCCCAATTTGGGCTCTAGAATGGGAGCGGAGCAGTCTGCTTGCCGCTGCGCGATAAATTCTGGATCCTCTTGCTCGCACTCCTGGTGCTGGCCCAGGCCACTGCGTCTCTGGTCATACCTCGCGGAGATGCGCTGACTATTGCCAGCGACTGGATTCAGGGCACATTGCTCTTGATCGCTACTGTCGCATTCTTACCCAACACTTTTGCCACTCGTAGTCCTACCCACCGGACGCGGGCTTTCTGGATTCTCACGTTCAGCGGCATGCTCTTTTGGCTCAGCTATCAGGGCATGTGGAACTATTTCGAAGTCTTCAAGCGCGAAGAGGTGCCCAATCCCTTCCTCGGCGATGTCGTCTTATTCCTGCACCTGGTTCCCATGATGGCTGCACTCGCCCTGCTTCCTCACCTTCAGGAGGATGAACGCGACGCGCGCATCCGCATGCTTGATTTTGCTCTCCTCCTGATTTGGTGGGTCTTCCTCTACGTGTACGCCGTAATCCCGTGGCAGACCGTGCACGTCAATGAGGCCGCCTACAGCAGCAATTTCAATGCTACCTATCTCACAGAAAAACTGGTCCTGCTGATTGCGCTCGTCCTGCTCACCTATCACGCGCACGGAGGCTGGCGGCATCTCTATGCCCAACTGCTGGGGGCAAGTGCTCTCTATGCTTCGAGTTCATATGTCGCCAATTACGCCATTGCCCACCAGACTTATTACACCGGCAGCATCTACGACATTCCTTTGATCATTTCCATGATCTGGCTTGCCCTCATAGGCAAGTTCGCAGCGCGCTTCCAGCTCTCCGAGTCCAAGCGGTCTCAGCCTCTTCTGGGCGTCTGGATCACCCGCCTCGGCATGCTCGCCCTTTTCAGTCTTCCATGGTTTGCGCTCTACGCTCAACTGGAATCAGGATCTCCGGTTTCAGTGCGCAACTTCCGCAGCACCTTGAGCCTGATCACCATGATTGTGATGGGCACTTTGCTCTTCTTGCGGCAAACGCTGTTGGGAGATGAACTGGCCCAATTTCTCAAAGAATCACGCCGCTCCTTCGAAGATCTGAAAGCTTTGCAGGCCCAGTTGATCCATTCAGAGAAACTGGCTTCTCTCGGCCAACTAGTCGGCGGTGCTGCTCATGAGATCAACAACCCGCTCACTGCCATGCTTGGATATTCCGATTTACTGAGCGCGTCCGAGTTGCCGCCGCAGGAACAGACCCTTGCAGCACGAATCGCGGCGCAGGTGCGCCGCACTCGAACCCTAGTCGCCAGCCTCCTGACGTTCGTCCGTCAAGCCCCCGCCCGAATGTCAGCCATGGATGTGAACTCCATATTACAAACGGCGATGCGGCTCCTTGCCCCTCAACTTGACGTAGAGGCCACCGATTTCCACCTCGATCTCGGTTCCCCCCTTCCGCCCGTCCTCGCTGATTCCAACCAGCTTCTTCACGTTTGTCTGCACCTCGCTGGACAGATCGCCGCCCTTCCTCACCCCGAACAGAATTCCGGCGTCCACATCCGAACTCGGCACGAGGGTTACATCATCAGCATTGAATTCAGCTCTAATGCGCCGCCCCCTTCGACCTCGTACCTGCCCTTGCAGGATTCGCTAAAAGGGGCGCAGAGTTCCACGCTCTCGCTGGGCGCCTGTTCACGGATCGTAACTGAGCACGGCGGGCGTATTCTGGCGCAGCCTTCCTCCAACGGATACATCGCCTTCCGGGTTGAACTGCCAGTAGCCGTGAAATCCGCAACCAAATCGGAGTTAAGCAACGTTCCCAACCGCGCCGTCGCCGGCACTAGTTAATAAAGCCAGGTCAGAAGTCAGAGGTCAAATTGCAGAGGTTAAAATCCGCAGCGGTTGCAAGCTGACCTTTAACCTCTAATCTCACGCCACGGTCCTCTTCAATTGCCCGCAGGCCGCGAAAATGTCCCGCCCGCGTGGCCGCCGGACGAAAGCCGGAATCCCCGCCGCCACCAGAATTCGCTGAAACTCACTCACTCGTTCCGGGCTAGGAGTGCGGTATGACAACTCGGCGCCCGAATTGAGCGCAATCAGATTGATCTTCGCCCGCACCCCACGCACCAGCTCCGCCAGTTCGCGCGCATGTTCCGGCGCGTCGTTCACTCCCTCCAGAAGAACGTACTCGAACGTAAGCCGTTCTCTCGCCCGCAACGGAAATGCGCGGGCCGCATCCATCACGTCCTGCAGATTCCATTTGCGATTCAGCGGCATCACATCGCTGCGCAGCTCATCGTTCGATGCATTCAGCGAGATCGCTAGCTTCGGACGCACTACCTCCCGCCCGAAGTCATGGATTCGCGGCACAATGCCCGCCGTCGAAACCGTCATGCGCGACTCCGGAATCCCCACGCCCTCCACCAGCAACTGCACCGATTTCATGAGTCTCCGTCCGGCATCCACACGGTTTCTACTGTCTCTCGGTCGCCCAGTTCCATCAGATAACGCACCGTGCCATCACTTGACACAAATTTCCGCGAGATTCCCGGTAATCCCACCTGCCATCCCTGCTCCCCAAGTCGCGCCCGATACTCGCTCGGCAGCGTGGAAATCTGCTCCAGTGTTTCGACTCTCTGCCGATACACTGCATCAAACAACTGCTGTCCGCGGTACGCAGGCTGGCCCGAGTCCATAACCAGAGTCGTAAGTTCCTGAGACGTTAGTCCCAAAAGCGAGTTGGATTGCACAGTCTCCATGGCCGGTACGCTTTGAAGTTTAGCGCAGGTTGGACTCCTGATTGGATGCAGCCGCGACGGCGGAACAGGAAAAGCCCGACCTCACTGCCGGGTATCCGTAAATGAGGAGATGAGTCCCTTGGGGACGGCACTCTGGCTTCGTTACGGACCCCAGAGGGACTAACGGCGTGCCACCAGTCGCCATTCTTAGGGAGATCGCGACGCGTTGTTGCGTCGCCTGTAACTCTAACAAACAACAGGCCTAACCTCCAGGCCCCACGCAAGCTCGTTTGATATGGGAAAATAGAAGAACTTCAATGGTGAAAGAAACCCGCAATATTCATCGGCGTGTGTTGCCGAACGGTCTGACGGTGATCACGGAACAGATGTCGCACATCCGTTCGGTTTCGATCGGCATCTGGCTGAAGTCCGGCTCCCGCGATGAAGATTCCGAATGGAACGGCATTTCGCATTTTATCGAGCACATGGTGTTCAAGGGCACCGAGAACCGCTCCGCCGAAGCGATTGCCCGCCAGGTGGACTCGATCGGCGGCAACATGGACGCCTTCACTGCCAAGGAGTGCATCTGCTTCAACATTAAGATTCTCGACGAGCATCTCCCGATCGCGCTTGATGTCCTCAGCGATCTGGTGCTTCGTCCCATATTCGACGCCAACGATATCACCCGCGAGCGCGGCGTGATCCTCGAGGAAATAAAAATGGACGAGGATAGCCCCGATTATCTCGTCCATGAAATCTTCACGCAAAGTTTCTGGAAAGACCATGCTCTCGGCAAACCCATTCTAGGAACGCGCGACACCGTCAAGCGTTTCGAGCGGCCCGTAGTTTCGCAACATTATGGAGACCGCTTTGCTCCCGGCAACCTGATCGTTGCCGCCGCCGGCAATCTCGACCATAAGACTTTCGTCGACCTGGTGGCGAAACACTTCGAGCACATGGAGCCCGTGAAAAACGGCCTGCACTCGCCTGCCCCCAAGACTTTCGCGCGGATCAACCTGCGCAACAAAAAGGCGCTCGAGCAGGTGCAAATCTGCATCGGCGTCCCGTCACACCCCATCGCGCACCAGAAACGCTACGCCTCCTATGTCCTGAACACGCTGCTCGGCGGAGGCATGAGTTCACGCCTCTTCCAGAACATCCGCGAGCGCCAAGGCTTGGCCTATGCCATCTACAGCGACCTCAACCCCTACCGTGACACGGGGTGCATGGGCGTATACGCCGGCACCTCTCGTGAATCGGCCACTAAGGTTGTTGAGTCTGTCATCGCCGAATTCCGCAATCTGAAGTCCGCGCCTGTTCCCGAAGAAGAACTGCGCCGCGCCAAGGATCAGCTCAAAGGCAGCCTGATGCTCTCCCTCGAATCTTCGACCGCGCGCATGTCGAACCTGGCCCGTCAGGAAATGTACTTCGACCGCTTCTATGGCCTCGACGAACTGATCGAGCGCATCGAAGCCGTCACAGCCGAAGACCTGAAAGAAACCGCCGACGAGTTCTTCCGCACCGACCAGATCGCCGTCACCGTACTTGGCAATCTGAATGGGTTGAAGCTGACGCGCGACCAACTCGTCTGCTGATCTGCTGGCGGAGATTTGGTCCGCGCGCAGCCTCGAGTTTCTCGCGGGCACTCCATCCGCGTTATACTTGCCCGCGCTAGCTGGCCCTCATGGACAAATTAATTCGATCAGGTCGCTACTTCTTCGCGATTGCCTTCGCCGCCTTTGGCATTCAGCATTTCATTTATGCGAAATTTGCAGCGGGACTCGGTCCCCCTTGGATTCCAGGGAGCCCGCTGCGGGCATGCTTCATGGGCACCGCGCTTGTCGTCGCAAGTATCAGAATTGCCACTAACGCGAAAACACGCGTGACGGGAATGTTGCTGGGATTCCTGCTATTCCTGTATTTCTTGCTACTGTATCCTCGCATTGTGCGGTGCCGCCTGGGTTTTGGCCGGAACCCCAGCAAGCGTGGGCCGATGCCTTTTTGCTATTACGCTGACGGTATTCGGTATTCAACATCTGCTCTATGCGCGCTTCGTCGCAACCCTGGTGCCCTCCTGGATTCCAGGGCATCTTTTCTGGGCGTACGCAGTCGGTATCGCATTTATCGCGGCTACTTTGAGTATCGCTACCAACATCAAAGCACGCTTAGCGGCGACCTTACTGGGAATCATGTTCTTCTTATGGGTGTTCATTCTTCATTTACCCAGAGTCGTTTCTGCGCCCCATAATGGAAACGAGTGGACCAGCGCATTTGTGGCGCTGGCGATGTGTGGAGGAGCTTGGGTTGTAGCGGCAACTGCGCAAGAATGAGACCCGACGCCACGGGCGCACCCCTGTTCGCCATGAGTCGGTCTTCTTCCAGCTGACTGACTCAGGCCATTTCTACTGCGTCCGCAGCATCAGCTGGGTCCCACTATCCAGATGCACGTTGTCTGTCTCCGAACTGACCACGGACGCCTGGCCCGAAGCTTTCAACGAGAGCCCCTTCATGCCGACGACTCCCTGACTCGTAGGGCTGAGCGGAGCCACTGTCCCACCCTGAGACAATGGCACCTCCGGTCCAGTCGACCCCTCTGTCGGATATGATGCCACGCGTTCCGGCCGCGAGCCCCCCATGCCGCCGCCTCCTCCTGCGGACGCGGGCGCGCCCGCGCTAGGCATTCCGCCACTGTCATTCGCGGCACTGCTGGACAAAGCCGCACTCTGCAACGGACGAGCAATGGCCTGCACCGCAGCCTGGATTGGGAGGTCATGCCCGTCCTTCATGGAAATGCGGTCAAAGGCGATCCCCACCATGGAATCGGGAGACTCCTTGCTGTGAGCTTTGGCTTCGGTGACGTGGCCAATAATTTTCGAATTCTTCGGGATCACGATCTTGCCGTGTGACAACAGATCCACAGGGGTTTTGGCTTCTATCTTGTCGCCCGCTTTGGCCTTCTTGGAATCGACCGACTTCGACAGCTCGGCTGGGATGATAGTGCCCGCTGGAAGTTGATTTACGCTCTGGGCTTGGGCAGCGGAATCTTGCGGCGGAGTTGTGCCCTGCTGCGTGGCGCTTGATGGCGTTGGGGCCGTCTGCGCTGCGGCTGCCGTTACGACTACTACGACTGCTAGCTTTGATAAAAGAATTTTTTTCATGGAGTCCATCCTTAATCTGTGCTTGTCTTTCATCTGTAGGATGCAGCCGCCGAGCATAGTTTTGTCCCGGCAATCGCCCATCCTTCACGACGAGCCCAGTATACTGACCCCGATGTAGCCAAATCGCTTCGCGCGGAGATTCCGGATCCATGCATAGTGGCAGCGTCCAGGCAGTCGAACTGGTTTTCCTCTTGCTGCTACTCTTCGTAGTGGCATTTGGAGCGCTGGCGCGAAAACTTCAGACGCCTTATCCCATCATTCTCGTAATTGCCGGAACGCTGCTGGGATTCGTTCCCGGTATCCCGAAGATGTCGCTGAATCCCGACGTCATCTTCTTTGTCATCCTGCCTCCCTTGCTTTACTCGGCAGCCTGGCTCACTTCGTGGCGGGAATTTTCCTACAACCTGGTCAGCATTTTGATGCTCGCCTTCGGACTCGTCGCCTTCACCGTCTTTGGGGTTTCCTCGGCCGCCCACTGGTTCTTTCCTGGCTTCGACTGGAGGCTTGGCTTCGTCTTGGGTGCTATCATCGCGCCCACCGACGCGCTCGCTGCGACCTCCATTGCCAAGCGCATCGGCCTCCCCAAGCGGATCGTGGACATCCTCGAAGGCGAGAGCCTCGTCAACGATGCCAGCGGTCTGCTGGCGCTCGAGTTCGGTATCGCGATCGTGGTACGGGGCCAGACGCCCACCGTAACCGAAGGAGTGGGGCGAATTGCCTTCCTGGTATTTGCAGGCATTGCGGTAGGCCTGCTCACTGGATGGATTGTGGATCGCATCGAACGCCAAATTGACGATGGCCCCATTGAGATCGCAATCAGCATCCTCGTACCCTACGCTGCTTATTTTGGAGCGGACCGGATCCACGCGTCTGGCGTGCTGGCGGTCGTGGTCTGCGGACTCTACCTCAGCCGCCGGAGTTCCGAATTCTTTTCGCCAGAAGTCCGGCTACAGGCTTGGGGGGCCTGGGATTCTCTGACTTTCATTCTAAACGGCCTGGTTTTCGTGCTCATCGGCCTGCAATTGCCTCATGTGTTGGCAGGCATCCATGAATACCGCTTGAGCTCCCTGCTCTTGTATGGCGCGCTCTTCAGCGGTCTGGTCATTGTCCTTCGCTTGATCTGGATGTTCCCCGGCGCGTTCCTTGCGAACCGGATCCGTACTCGCGTTCTTCATCAGGATGTAAAGCTTCCGTCAGCGCGCAGCATCCTGGTCGTAGGCTGGACCGGAATGCGCGGCGTGATCGCGCTGGCAGCCGCAATCGCGCTTCCAGAAACATTGGCCAACGGCGATCCTTTCCCCCAGCGCAACCTGATTGTCTTTCTCGCTTTCAGCGTTATCTTTGCAACTCTGGTCCTCCAGGGACTCACGCTTCCCTGGGTGGTGCGTGTTCTCGCGGTTGCGGGCGGCTCGAAGGACGAGAACGACGATGAGGAAACCTTAGCGCGCCGCGCGATGCTGGATGCAGCGCTTGCCTACCTCGAAGAATCGCGAAAAGAAGATGAGAGTGAATTTGAAGACATCTACAACGATCTCACCGGACACTATCGGCACCGACTTGCGGCGGTGAGCGGTAAAGATGGTCCGGAAAACGGTCTCACACCTGAGCACAAGCAGCGTCACACCCGATTATTGCGGGACTTGCTGCGGGTCGAGAGGCAAACCGTCGTGCGCCTGCGCAACCAGGGCCGCATCAACGACGAAACCCTACGACAGCTCGAGTACGAACTTGACCTGCGCGAAGCAAACCCATCTGCCAGCATTTGATCGGGGCCGCACGGGAGGAATCTCGCGGCGATGCTCTGCCGGTTAATCCCATCCTGTGGCTCTCCTTCGTCGCGCCAGACCTTCCATTGGGAAACAGCCCGCCTGACCATCACGACATCATTGGAACTCCCGGCGCGCTCCGGTGTGGGAGGCTGATGCGAATCACGTTCAGCAGTTCATCGTTATCCACAGGCTTCTGAAAGAACGCCGCTGCCCCCGCCTTCAGCGCGCGTTGTTCGTTGCCTTGCGCGTCGCGGGCCGTCAGGACAATCACCGGTATGGAGGATAGCGTGTCGCTGCTCTGCAAGCGCTCCAGCACCACGAAGCCATCCCCTGCCGGCAGCCCAAGATCGAGAATGATCACATCGGGATGCTCTTTCTGAGCGGCCGCAATCACCGAATAACCATCCGAGGCGGTTATCACATCGCAATTGTTAGCCCGCAGCCGCAGTCGCAGAGCTTTTACCAGGTCCGGATCGTCGTCCACGACCAGAATCTTCGGTTTCCGCATTACTTTCTCCTTTTGTTGGTTCTTTAGTTGAAATGTTTGGCGCCATTCCCTTTTCGCTTCTTGTCCATGCCCGTCATGATCATGTCCGTCACGCGTCCGGCCACCGCATCGACCTGCTTCTCCAAAGACTGACTGGGATCAACCGATCCAACCTCCACCGGCATGGTTGTAATCGTAAGTTTTCCCTTGGTTTTCAGATCGTCAATCCGTTCCAGCTGCTCGCGAATGCGCGTCGTCATAATCCCGGCACGCTCCATGTCCGTGGACGCCAGCACAAAGAAAGTCTCAGTCGAACCTGACGCCCACATCGGCGGGAGCACCAGGTCCTTGTCGAGGTACACACAGCGTCGCAAGATTTCCAGACACTGTTGCCAGGTCTCGCGCCAATTACCCCGCGGAGGATTCGTGAGCGGCGCGAGGTCCACGCGCACCAACACAAACGCCGCTCGTAGCCGTTCCTCGTAAGCAATCACCGGGGCCAGCAGCTTGGCCAGAGAGTAAAGCGGCAGAGTGAATGTAAAAATGCTGCCTTGTCCGGGTTCGCTTGTCACCCAAATCCGCCCGCCATGTAGCCGGATCACTTCTTTGCAGATGAACAAACCCAGTCCCAGGCCCGAGCGATTATTGTCGATTGAATCCGGGTCCTGATACAGCCTCTCGAAGATCAACGACTGCGCCTCCCGGCTGATGCCGCGTCCGGTATCGGTCACCGAGACATACACTGAGCTCGGATCGGCTTCGGTCAGGCACGCTTGCACAATCACGGAACCTTCCGCAGGTGTGAACTTGATCGCGTTATCCGCCAGGTTGATCAGAACTTCCAGAATTCGGTCCGGATCCGCGTACACCAGCGGGATCCGGGAATCCAGTCCCATCTCGAGCCCGATTTGTCTCCCCTGGGCCGTGGGATTCATCATTGCCACGGCCTGCTGCATGAGCTCTCCCATCGAAACGCAGCGCGGCTCCACCCTCATTTTGCCGCTCTCGGCACGGGTCGCTTCCAGCAGGTCGCGAATCATCGCGTGTAACTGGTTCACACTCTTCAAAACTGTCTTCAGGTGATCGGATTGTTCCGGCGCAACCGGCCCCGCCAGCCCGTCCAGCAACAACGTGACGTACTGATGGATGCAGGTCAGCGGCGTCCGCAACTCGTGCGACACGTGCGACAGAAACTGATTCTTGAATTCGAGTTGCTGCTTGCGGGCGATTTCTAGAGTACGCAATAGAGCCTGCCGTTCCACCGCGTAACGCATAGCCCGTTCCAGTTGCTTGCTGGAAACGTCGCCTTTAACCAGGTAATCCTGCACCCCTTGATGTACAGCCTTCACCGCCAATGCCTCGTCGTCCTGGCCCGACAGGATTACCACCGGCACATTGGGGGCTTTTTCCATCACCTTCCGGAAAGTATCTGCGCCGTGACTATCCGGCAGGTTCAGATCCAGCAGCACCAACGAGGGTGTCTCTTTCCCCAGACTCTCCAGTGCCTCCGCAAGACGGGAGACACACTCCACCCGAACCTTGGGTTCACCCTCGACCAGGCGTAATCGGACCAGGTCCGCATCCCCCTGGTTGTCTTCAATCAGCAATACGTGGGTTTCTGGACGGTCCATCGTTCTCCTTTTAATACCGCCTCACAACAACCGAAGAAGCTCCCAATCAGTTGCACGGTCGAAACAAATTCGCTCAGGTTGCCCGGCTTGCTGAGATAGCAATTGGCCCCTAGTTCGTAGCTGCGCACGATATCTTTGTTCGCACGCGACGAACTGAAAATCACTACTGGGATCTCTCGCAGGTTCGGATCTGACCTCATTTCCGTTAACAACACCTCTAACAACACCTCGCCGCTTTTCTTAGGCAAGTTCAGGTCCGGAATTACCAGGTCCGGACAGCCTGCACCGGCATAGCGCCCTTCGTTGCCGCAGGAAAGCCAGCGCTTGTTCTCCATCACCCACACTCGAGACATGGCAGGACGCCGGATTCACCGTCAGAGCTTCGCTCGCCAGGAACACGTCGGCGACATTGTCATCGACTAACAGCACCTCCGGCATTTGTTTCATTGCCTGCTCCTCCGTCCTGATCGGCATAGTTGTTCGCACACCCTATTCCCTTCGGCGCGGAAATACACGGGACTCGGCGAGAAAACGCTAAGACACATCTCCCATGACTCTCCATATCGGCGACGAAAACGGGACCTTTAGCCTCCAAAGGGTTGGGTGTGCCTGCAAGAAGATACATGTCCCGTCGTGCCACGGCGACGTGCCACTCGGCATAGAGAGCGACAGAATGCGCTGAGTTAGAAACCTCTTACAGTTGGGGGTCTCCCGTTGCAACCTTAACGATCTCTTCGGCATCCACTGCTCCGGAACGGAGCTCGAAAATCTCATACTTTGACTACAATTGGCTTATGAAACCGACCAGCCTGTTTGCCCTCACTCTGCCTCTGATCCTCGTCTTCCTCTCGTCCCTGACCGCCGCAAAGACCTCGGTCAAACTCAAAGACGCCCAAGGCAAGAGCGTGGGCACAGTCACTCTGTGGGCCAGCGACGGAGTGGGAATGGAACTCCATCTCGAAAATCTCCCGCCCGGTGAGCACGCCATCCACTTCCATCAGAACGCCAAGTGCGAAGGCCCCGACTTCCAGTCCGCCGGACCGCATTTCAATCCTGACGGGAAGAAGCATGGCCTGGAAAATCCGGAAGGTCACCACGCCGGCGACCACACCAACATCACCGTTGGAGCCGACGGCAAAGCCAGCTTGCGCACCGAAAGCAAAGACGTGACCTGGACCGACGGTCCGCATTCGATCTTCAGTAACGGCGGCACGTCCATCGTGATCCATGCCAAGGCCGACGACCAGAAAACCGATCCCGCTGGCAACTCCGGCGACCGCATCGCCTGCGGCGTAGTAACGAAGCCGGAATAACAACGAGAGATTTATAAAAGAGAACGCTCGGAACCGCAGAGTTGTGGCGAGAGGCTTGCACCGTCAGCATCCGCGTCCCGGAGGAGTCTGTGTCGCAACTCAAGCAAAAGTTCGAGAGTCGGATAAGAGCCTTGAAATAGACGCTAAGCGGCGCAAGATTACAGCCCACGGCGTAAGCCGTGGGTCGACACAAGATAGACGAAGCAAGCCCCGAAGGGGCGCAAGAAAACCCATGCAAGTCCGGCCGGACATCACACCAGTTCAACCCCGCCCGCTGCATACAAAAACTCCATCGCCGTCGGAAGCCGCGCCCCCCAAGCCGCCTCATTGTGCGCCGCGCCCTCTTCGATCCAAACCTTCAACCGCGATTCCCCCAACCTCGCGCCCCGCAGGATGCGTTCCAACTCCCGCACATCATTGACCGCCCTTTCATCCTTCGTCGCATTTCCTACTTCGCGCGTCCCGATCCCCAGATAAATGCGATGCGGCCAATCCCGGACGCTCCGGCACTCCTCAAGGATCTTCCGATTCGCGACAAACAACGATGGACTCTCGATCAAGAGCCGTCCGAACACTCCGGGCACCGCCAGCTGCGTGTACAGCGTGATGAGCCCGCCCAGCGACGAACCTCCCAGTCCCGTATGCTCCGGTCCTTTCGCAACCCGATAATATTTCTCGATCAGCGGGATTACCTCCCGCAACAGAAACTCCGGATAACGTTTCCCCTGCGGACCAAAAAGCCGCATATCAAGCGAGCGATATGGAAGGTACTCTCGAACCCGGTTCTTGCCCGTGTTGTCGATACCCACGATGATGAGCGGTGGAATTTGCCCTTTGGCAATCATCTGCCCAGCTGTCTCGCCGACCCTCCAGTGCACCCCAGCAAACGCCGTCGCCGGGTCGAATAGATTCTGCCCATCATTCAAATACAGCACCGGATAACGCCTGGCGCCCGAAGCATCGTAGTCCGGCGGCAGCCACACCCGCACCAATCGCATGTTCCGGAATATCCGGCTCCTCAATTCATGCAACCGCAGGTTGCCGCTGATAACTGGCGCGACTTCAGAGACTTTGTTGTTGGATTTACTGGATTCGATGAGACCCATGATGGGATAAAACTCTATACCTGTCGCCAGCGCGCGGACTTTCAATTCAAATTACCAATCGCAAATTACAAATTTCGTTGACGGCTTCTCAACCAAAGCACACCCGATATCACCGCGATTCCGCCAATCAGCGCCAGCGAACTCAGACACATAATGCACCACACCCCAAGCACCCCTCCTTCTATGTAAGTCAGGTACAACGCAAATGCCAGTCCAGCAGACGCGCCCGCAAAAATCAGCGACGGTGTCTCCCGCCGCTCCCGATACACGGTCGCGAGCCCCAGAACCGCCCCGTATCCCAGCATCCCGATCAGCGCCACTGGAATTCCGAAAATCGTCGAGTATTCACTACGGTTCACGATATCGCAATTGAACGTGTTCCCAATGTCACAGAACTCCGTCTTCGTAGTCGCGTAATGATGCTGCAAGGAAACCGAAGACGCCACAATTCCGCCCACGGCCAGGATCGCAACCAGGCTCATGAGCCGCTGTAGTTGAGGATTCATGGCAGCGGGCACCCGGTCCGATCGCTCAACTCTTCGAGCGAAAACACGCGCTCCACACGCTCTCCGATAGGAGGAAACTGCCAGGTTGGATAATGTTGGATGCCCGCATCCTGGCAAACCTGCGTCTTGCCGCTCGTCTGCCCTTTCACTCCGCATTCGATATAGGGTGCGTACTCGAATGACGCGCCGAACTTTCTTTTCTGCTCCGCACAATGCTCACACCAGAAAGCCCCATACATCTTCACGCCGCGATCGGTCAGGCAGCGCGCGAACCCGTCATACCTATGCTGCCTGCGGATGCCAAGATAATAGGCCCCGCCGAACGCGGCCACGATCAACACCGCATAGATCGCCCGTCGCCCCCAATTCACGTTCGAAGGCGCCGCCTTCTCTTCCTTCTCTCTCCGCCGCTCCCGCCTCAATTCCGACATGATTTTTTATACCACGACGGTACTTCAAGAGTTCTTTCAGAAACCACGCAGAGCCAACAGCAGTACACCGCAGTCCCGGAGGGACGACCCACGTCGACTACACGACTACCCTCAACGCCGACGGCAACACATCAATCGCCTCACACCGCACCGTTAACGCCTCCCCGTCCACCATTACATCGATCGGCCCGTCGAGATCAAACTCAACTCGCGGCGTCTTACGACTCTCCGCCAACGGATGCCTCACATGCGTTCCGTCATACAATCCGCCCAGATTCCGCACCAGCCCCGCCCGTCCAATCGGTCCCCAGCGCACGAAATCAATCAGCCCGTCGTCGGTCGCCGCCGCCGGCGCGATCATCATCGTCCCGCCCGTAAACTTGCTGTTATTGAAACTCAGAAAAAGACACGGCCGCCGGTCAAACTCACTCTCGCCCGCCACCCGAACCGGAAACGGACGCCGCTGCAAGCGCGCCAGTCCCAGAAAAATCGACGCCCAATATCCCATCTGTCCCGAGTTCTTGAAGCGCCGCTGCCGAAGGATGTTAACGTCCGCCGCAAATCCCACGCTCAGCAAATTGATGTAGTGAAGAACCCCTCCCTGATGCGTCAATCGCAGAACATCGCAAGCCCGCGAGCGCCGATCACGCAACGCCTGCATCGCTTGCTCCACACCCTGATCGCCAAAGTCCCGCAGAAACGAATTGCCCGTGCCCAGGGGAAGAAATCCAAGCGTTGGCACCCGCTCTTCTTCCCTGCCCGAGGTCAGCGCATCCGGAAACAGGCCGTTGACAACCTCATACGAAGTTCCATCTCCGCCCACCGCCAGAAACTTCCGATAGCCACGAGCATACGCGTCCCGAGCAATTCGCGTAGCATCCCCAGCTGCGCTCGTATCGATCGTTTCAAGCGCAATCCCGCCCGCGCGCAAGCTTGCTAGCGCCGGACCCACCAGCGTGCGGCACCGCCCACCCCCCGCCAGCGGATTGATAATAGTTAGAAAGGTTTCCTTCAAACACTCGGCCCCGGAGGGGCGGTCCAGATTAGCCCACCGCTTCCGCGATGGGAAGGCCCCTTGAAGAAATAAGTCCCGGAGGGACGATCCACTCCACCGGGTAATCGTCTTTCGTCGTCATCGCAGAATGACGACCACATCATAGGGACCGGCTAGATCTCCACCACCCCCTCCCGCGCAGCACCGCGTCCGATCTCCTCCGCCAACTCTCCCCGCTTGATCTTCATCGACGCCGTTCGCGGAAAATCTTTCTCCCAAATTAAATATCCACCTGCGCGCTTGTAATCCGCCAACCGCCGGTTGCGCGCAATAATCTCATCGTCCAATGCAGCACTGAACTGCTGACCCGGCTCCAACCGCACCACCAGCACCAGAGTTTCTCTCCCCAGACTCTTCTGCGGCCAGATATAATTCGCCGCAAAGATGCAAAATTCCTTCACCGGCAACCCGTCAAACGCCATCTCCAGGTCTTCTGGATAAATATTCTTGCCGCCTTCGGTGACGATCATGTTCCTCTTGCGCCCGAACAGCTGCAGATGCCCGGTCCCGTCGAATCGCCCCAGATCGCCCGTCAGTAGCCAGCCCTCCACGATCGTCTTCACTGTCAGCTCCGGATCGTCCAGGTAGTGCGACATCACCGCGCGGCTGCGCACCGCTACTTCGCCGATCCCATCTTCTGCCGGATTCAGAATCCGCACCTCCGACCCAGGCAGCGGCTTCCCCACCGTATTCGCCCGAAAAGGCTTCAGATCATTGAGCGTGACCGCCGTACACGCCTCCGTCAATCCATAACCGCACGCTACCGGAATACCAAGGTCGTAAAAGAACTGCATGGTCGCAGGATCAGTAAAAGCCCCTCCGACAATCAGCGCCCGCAACTCCCCGCCAAAAGCTTTGTGAACTTGCGGCAGCAGCCGTCGGCTCAGCCCCACTCGAGCCCGACCTCGCGTAAGCAACTTGTTCAGCGCGATCAACCGGTCGAGCACAAATCGTTTTCCCTTCGGCAACTCGTCAAACTTTGCCCGGAGCCCGCGCTCCAGATTCTTCAGCACCATCGGCACCAGGCTCACGTACGTAATGCGATACCGCACAAATGCATCGCGCACGAACTCTGGTCGCAGCGTCCGCAGATGCACCACGCAAGCCCCGCACACAAACGGCCCGATGAATCCCACCATGAAATCAATCGCATGATTCGTCGGCAGGATACTCAAATACCGCACCCCCGGCCAGAACGGATACCACTCCGTCAACGACCGGCACTGCTCCAGATAATTGTCATGCGTCAGCACGCATCCCTTCGGACGCCCGCCTGTTCCCGACGAATACACAATGCACGCGGTATCCTGCCGTTCCCGCGGTACGAACTGCGGTTCCCCATTCCGCCGGAATTCCTCCCAACGATACGCACCGCGCAAATCTGCACCCACAGGAGCTTCCGTCACCAACACGATCTCCGTCGTCAGCTTAGGAAACTCCGGCGCCTGCGTGATCGCCCGCCACAAGTAATATTCCACCACCAGAAATCGCGCCTTCGAATGGTTTGTAATCCAGTGGAACCAGTACCCCGCCACAGAAGAAAATCGAATAAGCCGAAATCAGCCACTTCGACTGATTGGTCATGATGATCGCTGCGCGATCCCCAGCCTTGAACGCGGAGTCTTCCAATGCACGACATAGCGGACGCGCCATCTCTTTGAAGTCAGAGTAAGTAAGCCGCATCTTTTCGCGGTCGCGATCTGCTTCGATCAGGCAGGTTTCATTGGGCCAGCGCTCCAGCGCATCCCGAAGTGCCGCGCCCAAGCTGGCATATTGACGGAGATCAAGCATTCGCGATTCGTCTCATTAGAGACACCGGAGCAAGGAGAAACATAGGAGTTTATCAGAGTGTAACGTCGACGCAGCACGCGCACTGGAAGTAGCCGCGAAGCGGCGCAGGAATACAGCCCACCGCGCAAGCCGCGGGTCCACGAGTTCAAGGCAAGTAAGCCTCGAAGGGGGCGAAAGAAAAGCGCGCCGCTTTTACAATCTCGTCTGGATCCGTTGCGCCAGCGTCCGAAAATCCGACACGCCCTGCAACTCGTAATCCGGCAATTCAATGCGGAAATGATGTTCAAGCCGAGTCAACAGATCAAGCGCCTGTAGACTGTCAATCCCAAGCGTCTTGAAGAAATCCCCATCCGGCGTAAGCTTCTCCCGCGGCACCTTGAAATGCGCAGCAGCCAGACTCAAAATCTCATCGAGCGTGTTATCAGTAGTAGGCATAATTGAGACCATTGGTAATAGGCATTATGTTGACGCCGGACACCTATTCCACAAGGATATCTTGCGGATACGGTGCCGCAAAACCGCCCGGAATCCAGCCCCGCAGGAGCGACCCAG